>TARA_R110002049_G_scaffold227914_2_pt1 | contig 19340 bp, 20 predicted proteins | sample TARA_R110002049 | Tara Oceans TARA_R110002049 (sample SAMEA4396941) | marine metagenome | biome: Polar Biome; feature: [SRF] surface water layer (ENVO:00010504); material: water (ENVO:00002006), including particulate matter (ENVO:01000060) such as... | depth 5 m | reverse complement strand
ACCGGCGGGTGAGATCTACTTGTCTTGGCGGCGTGCCACTGAACGGCCGGTGTCGGTCAGCGTTCTGTGCCGCGCTGTACCGACCCTGGAGCAGAGCCAGATTGCCACATGGCTCAATGCGGGGCAGGGGGCGCCGGTCTCGCGCGCGGCGATGGTGCTGGAGACGGTTCTTATGGAGACACCGCGGGCAGAAGCGCTGGCCCTGATCTTGGCGGAGGCGTCCCTCGCTCAGTCGCTCGGATGGAAACATCTTATACCATTGCTGGCCCCGGGCCTAAAACGTGGGGACCTGTGCAAACAAGGTGATGACCTTCGCCTCGCCTGTCATCGGGCTCTCATTGCTTCGGCGGTCGAGACGGCTCGCATCGCTGGCGATCTCACGCGGCGGGCAGAGCATGTCAAAGCGGTTGCGCCGAAGCTGCGCGCCAAGGGGGCAGCGAAAGCCGTGGAGGTGTTTTTGGCACGCGACGCCGTGGCAGCAGCTACACTGCCTTTGCCATCGCGCGCGGCTCGGCGACTTTGCGATCGGCTTGTCGAGCTGGGGGCCGTGCGCGAACTCACCGGCCGCGACACGTTCCGGCTCTACGGGGTATAATATGGCCAAACAGCGCTCTGAACCGGAGCTGGACCGCGAACTGGCCGACCTTCCGCCAGAGCTGCGCTGGCGGGAATGGATGCGCAGGATCGAAGCGGTGCTTTTTGCCTCCGCCTCACCTGTACTGCGCGCGGAGCTGGCGCGGGTGGTAGGGCAGGGAGCGGCAGTCGATCTCCTCATCGAGGACCTGGCCACCGATCTCAACGAACGCGCGTTCGAAGTCGCTAAGGTGGCGGGTGGCTGGATGATGCGCACAAAAACTGCTTATGCCCAGCGATCCGCGCGGCTGCAGATGTTGGTGAACAACTGCTGGACCTGAATGAATTCGATGTCGCGGTGTTGGCGGCTATTGCTTACCACCAGCCGATCACGCGCGAAGGGTTGAAGGATATTTTTGGCAAAGAAATCAGCCGCGATTTAATTGGCCGCTTACATGCGCGCGATTTGATTGGAACGGGACCACGCGCGCCTCAAAGAGGGGCTCCTTACACGTTTGTGACGACAGAGCAGTTTTTGATCGCGTTTAATCTTGAGAGCTTGCGAGATCTTCCGAACAAGGAGCAATTGGTAGATGCCGGTTTAAGCGTAGAAAACACGGAAGCTGGGTGAATAGATGTTACTCGAACTGTTTGCCTTGTGAATGGTTTTAGCCTAAGCAACTTTACGGTGTCGGGTGACGCCTTATCTGGCTCGACCAGAGTATCGCGTCGAAGCTCGGGTATCTGAAATCTCCGGGCGAAACCGTTCGCGTTGAGACATGCTTAAAACTACATCGACGACCTGTTTCTTGGAGCTTCTGGCGACCGCGATCCGAGAGCCATCCACGCGGTACGCTCCATTCTCAGTATAACGAACGAAGCGGGCCCGATGTCGTGTCGCTGAGGCTGAGGGTCAGGCGCGACCGAGGAATTCCATCATTCGGGCGAACCAGTTCGCGCATCCGACCAGGCTTCAGAGCTTTCGGCGGATGACATCCTGCAATATCTCCCTGTCCAATGGCAGTTCGGCGACAATCTTCTTGAGCCGACTGTTCTCGTCCTCGAGCGCCTTCAGACGGCGCATCTCATCCGGCAACAGCCCCCAATAGCGCTTCTTCCAATTGATGTAGGTCGCCTGACCTATGCCCGCCTTGCGACAGATCACCGCGACCGGCGTGCCTTCCTCGCCTTGCTACAACACGAACGCTTTCTGCGCCTCCGTAAATCTCGATGCCTTCATGGTTCCGCTCCTCTACCAGCCAGGAAAGCTCAGCCGAAAACTCCACCTTCAAACGATCCAGTTTTTAGGGGGAGAGCAAGGGTACTATCCACAGCGTGGGATCGGCCAGCGTCTCTCCGGCCTACGGAACCGCACCGCCCGGCTGGCCGCAGAGTACGGTGACTGGTTCAAGCACAGCGCTTGCATGTCTACGGCAAAGCGCGGCTGGGCGAAAAACTGGCCTACATCCGTCGCCGTTGGGGCGAATTGCTGACCTTCCTTCAGGACTGCCGCGTCGAGTTCGATTCCAATGCCGTCGAGAGCCTGATCTGCCGGATCGCGTTGACCGGGAAATGCGCGGTCTTCGCCAGACACGACGAGGGCAGGCGCACATGGGGATTTAACGCTTCTCTGATCGCAACCGCAAAGATCAACGGCGTGTACGTTTTGCCTACCGAACAGCGACACTCGTAGCCATCTCTGACGGTTACCCGGCCCGCAGAATTGATAGGCTACTTCCTTGGAATTCCAGCCCGTCAAGTCAATCGGGTGTGGGGCAGACACCTCTTACTGTACAGTTGAAGGCGATCTGTATCGCAGTTATCGTTCGTCCGTTGTCGGCATTAGGAACAAAATTATGCGGATCTTGGACTCGGAGCAACTCGAACTCGGAGAAGGGCCGGGCTACGATCCGCGCCGCAACACGACGTGGTGGTTCGACATCGAGCGCAGCCAGCTTTTTCTTCATGAATTGTCGAGCGCTTCGACTCGTACGCACCAACTCTCGGTCGCTGGAAGCGCGATGGCCGTTACCGAAGACGGCAGATATGTGGTTGTTGCGGCTGACGGCTTACATCATTTCGACCCTGTAACATCCACGATGCGGTTGCTGTACAGCCTTGAAGCGGATCAACCGCACCTCCGTTCAAACGATGCCCGCGTACATCCTTCTGGCCACCTCTGGGTTAGTACCATGGGCTGGAAGGCGGAGCCGAAAGCAGGGAGTATCTATCTTTTCCATGAGGGGCGTTTCAAAAAGATCGCGTCCGAGATCACCATCCCGAACGCCATCTGTTTTTCGCCCGACGGTAAAATCGGATATTTTACCGACACCCGCGACGGACGCATCATGAAGGTCGCGCTTGATCCTGATGCAGGCTGCCCGGTGGCCCGGCCCGAAGTTTACATCGCGGATCTGGGCGGCAATCCTGACGGTGCCGTCACGGATGCTGAGGGGAATATCTGGATCACGTTATTTGGAGCCGGAAGGATCGTAGTATATGATCCCTCCGGTCAGAAGGTCGGAGAGATGACAGCCCCCACTCCAAACGTGACATGTCCAGCTTTTATCGGCCGCGACGCCCGTCATATGCTGGTGACCACTGCCCTTTTCGGTATGACCGAAACAGAGCGCGCCTTAGATGCACAAGCCGGCGCCACCTTTGTTACGCCAATCAATGTCGCTGGCCGTTTCGATCCGCCGATCAAACTCTGAAATCAGATCGAAAGCGCATCATAAGCGGCGACCGCCGCTTCCGCGGCTTGCGCGACCTTCGCCAGCGACTTGCCTGGCTTATAGAGCGATGACCCAAGCCCGAACCCTGAAACGCCGGCGGCGTGCCAATCCGAGAAATCTTGCGGTTCCACGCCCCCGACCGCGTAGACTGCGGTGTTGCGCGGCAGGACCGCCTTGATTGCCTTTAGGCCGGACAGCCCGACGAGGGAAGCGGGGAACAGCTTGAGCCCGGTCGCTCCGGCGCTCAGCGCGGCGAAGCATTCGGTTGGGGTCAGGACACCTGGCCATGACTGCATCCCGACCTTCACCGTGGCCCGGATGACGTCGGGATTGCAGTTTGGTGAAACGACCAGCCCAGCCCCTATCTCGGCGAGTTCGTCCACCTGCCGCACCTCCAGCACAGTTCCCGCGCCGATCAACGCCCGATCACCACAGGCACGGACCATCCTCGCGATGCTGTCGAACGGCTCCGGCGAATTCAACGGCACCTCAATGCGCGTGATGCCGGCTGCGATCAACGCCTCGGCCATGTCGACGGCTTCGTTCGGCTCAAGGCCACGAAGGATGGCGATCAGGTTGCGACTCATGACAGTTGCCCTTTCAAAGTTCTGTAGGCCCTTGCGAGGCTGCTTATGGTTGCGTCTTCTGCATTGACCTGTGTCACGTCCATGCCCGCAGCGTGCAGAACGCGGACATAAAGCCCCGAGAGGGACGATGCCCCGAGAACGACCATGGGCAGGTCAGGCCAGAGACTGCGCAGCGAACCGATCTCCGCCCCGATGAGCAAACCCGAAAGGCGCGCTGCCCCTGTGCCGGGGCAGGCATTTGTTACCAATGCGTCCGCGCGGATACTGAACAGCCCGCGAGACAGCCCCTCGGGCGCGTGCAATGCCTCCGAGGCGGCACTCTCGAAGGCCGTCATGTCGAATGACCGCGTATCGACGGTATGACGCAGGACAGAGTGGCCGGAGAGCAAAGCGAACAACTCTCCCGTCATGCAAGTCGAGAAGGCTTTCACCTGTCCCTCTGCGACGCGGGCCCATTTGCTGTGCGTTCCCGGGAGGCAAACAACCCCGTCGAAATCCGGGTCGGAGACCAGCAGACCACCAATCTGGGTTTCTTCTCCGCGCATGACATCGGGCGGTGAAAGTTGCTGAAGTCCGGGCAGGATATGAACCCGCAGATCGTTGCGGGTATCTGACACGGTCCGCGCCTGAGACGCGTTCACCGGCGCTGCTGGCACGGTTTGGTAGGCCGCTTCCGCCCACCCCTGACGTGAGCCCACCATGCCGCAGGCGATGACCTCCAACGGTTCGCCCCCTCGTTGGACCAGAACCGGGGCCAGCAGCCCGCGCAGCTCCGCTTCGAACTCATCTGCGGTCAAATGTGCCGCGCCGCGTGCGCCCTGGATCGACTGCGCCACCTTGTCTTCGGCGGTCATCAGCCACAGGCGCAGGTTCGTGGACCCCCAATCAGCGGCAACCCATGTCGTGGCGGCAAGATCAGTTTGGTACATAGCCAACCTGTTGAGTTATGTGGGGTGCGCGGCTCCGCACAGATAGGGTCAGACCCATCTCGGTTTCCTGTCCGGGCGCAAGAACTCGCAATCCGCCGGAGTCGGTGTGGGTTTCTCCGCTAATGTGAGTCTGCGGTTCGAGGGCGAAGCATTCGAGAGCGGGATCGGCATAAAACATAAGAACATCAGCGCCGCTCGCGCTCATTTCCAGGTCGTATTGCAAGTTTGGCTGAAGGATACGCGCTTGCCCAGTCCACCCGGAATAACACTCATTGCGCCAGTCCGCTGGAAGGGATTGAGCCTTTGAATAGTCATCTCGATCAGAAATTGGGCGGGAACCACTGGGTAGGTGACCCGGTCCATCTGGCCAAACCTTGGCGGCTGCAAAAGAGATTTTGGTATTCGGGCTGCGAGGAAAATAAGGGTGCAAACCCAGACCTACGGGCGCCGGCGCGGTGCTTTCATTTATCGCACCGAGGGTGAGATTCAGAGCAGTCTCAGAAAGGTGCATCTCGTAGTTCAGGGTCAGGTCGTAGCCATGGGCGCGCAGTCGCAAACGTAGTTTGCAGAGTTCGGGCGCATACTGCTCTACCTGCCATTCGCGCTGCCATGCCCAACCGTGCAGGCAAAGGGGATCATCCGTATTGGGCCGGAGCCGGATTTCCCGTCCTGCAATCTTCAGCCGGTTGTTTCTGACGCGGTTGGCAAAAGGCGCCATCGGAAACAAAGCCGATTGCCCGACGTCCGACGATGCAGAACATGGTGCCGCCAATACTGGCCGGATGCCTGCCGGAGTTTCGAGTTCGAACGTCCGAATCGCCGCGCCCATTCCGACATCGACCAAGGCGCGAAGGTTCCCCACTTTGAGTGCCAAACAGCACGATGTGGTCACGGCTGCCGGTCCTCAGACGAGGTATTGTGGGTGGCAATGCTGTCCAGCTCACGTGCGGCAAGGTCGATCAGGACGGTCATCAATTCGCGCGACCTGGCGGCATCCCGCATACGGATCGCTTCGAGCACGGCACCATGGGTTGCGAGGGAGGCCGAAAAATTCTGGGCCGCACGGGTGGTCAGACGGAAGCTCATGCGCAACGCGGACCCGATGACAGCGCCGAAACTGGCAAAAATCTCGTTCTTGCTCGCCCTGAGGATTGATAGGTGAAAATCCTCGTCCGCTGCGACAGTGCCCTCGATATCGTCCGACTGGCCACCACACATACGGTTGTATGCGGTCTGGATTCTGCCAAGATCGGTTCCGTCGGCCTGCGATGCAGCCATTTCTGCGGCTGCCGGTTCGATGACCTGCCGCGCCTCGGTCAGCGCGCGGATAAAGTGGATATCTGGTGGCAGGCGTTCGCGCCAGGCAAGAATGTCGCTATCCAGGTGGTTCCATTGCTCGGAAGGCAGGACCACCGTGCCGATGCGGGGACGGCTTTCGATCAGGCCCTTTCCGGCCAGCATCCGCACGCTTTCACGCAGGGCCGTTCGGCTAACACCCATCTCCTTGCTCATCTCGACTTCCGTTGGCAACTGAATGCCAGGCGAAAACTCGCCCGACAAGATCTTTTGCGCCAGCGTGCTGGTCACCATCTCGCGCGGGCGCAGTTGCGCACTTCTTCGCGGCGAGGTTGCGTCTTTGATATCCATGCGTCCTCAATTCCTGTTCAAGCGGTATTCTGCCAAGAAAACGGCAAGAATAAGAAGAGATCCTTTGGCCAGCATCTGGTAGAACGTGGGGACTGCGGTCAGGATCATGCCATTGTTCAGTACGCCGATGATCGCCACCCCAAGCAAAGCGCCGACCACCGTGCCCCGACCGCCCTGCATCGCGCAGCCGCCAAGGAAAGCCGCGGTGATGGCTTCGAGTTCCAGGCCGTCAGAGCCCGAAATCGGCTGGCCTGAGCCGGTGCGCGCCGCCAACAGGATACCGCCCACACCCGCCATGACGCCCGATACGACGTAGATGGCAACCCGGTAATTCGGGATTTTCAGACCAGACAGGCGTGCCACGATGGGATTGCCGCCAATGGCGTAGTAGTTTCGACCGACAATGCTTTTATGCATGAAGATATAGAAGCCGATTGCCACCGCGATCAAAATCCAGATCGGCGCGGGAAGACCAAGAACGCGGCCAGTGCCGATCCAGCGAAAGCTATCGTTGAAGATCGAAATCGACTGGCCGTTGGACAGGATGAAAGCTACGCCACGAAAGATTGCCATGGTTCCGAGCGTTACGATGACCGCGTTGATCCGCCCGTAGGTGATGAGTAGCCCGTTCACCAGTCCGGCCAGCCCGCCAACCGCGATGCCCGCCAACAAACCCAGCCCCGCCATGTCAGTTGCCTGGATTGTCATGGCGGTGGCAACGGTCGTCAGCCCAACAATGGAACCGACCGAAATATCGAGCCCCCCGGACACAATTACCCCGGTCTGCGAGATTGCAAGAACGCCGAGAATAGCCACACCCATGCCGATGTTAAGCAAGTTGCGCGCCGAGAAGAAGACGTCACCGCGCAATACGCCGAAGATGATCAACAGCCCCAAAAGAGCCGCAAGGAGGCTGATGTTGTGAATGCCGATGCGCTCAATTAGACGGTGCATGCTGAAACCCTCATTGTGGGGGTTGGTGGTGTGATCGGTCATTGGTCCGCTCCTTCAAGTTGTGCCCCGACAGGGCGCCCATGGGGGATGGCCGCGGCCATGATGTTTTGTTCATTTGCTTCGCTGCGGTCGAATGCCGCCTGGATGCGGCCGTCGCCCATGACGAGCACTCGGTCGGATAGACCCAGCAGTTCGGGGAGTTCTGACGAGATCACGATGACGCCCAGTCCCTGGGTGTCGGTGAGGCTGCGGATCAGGTCGTAAATCTCGGACCGCGCGCCCACGTCGATTCCCCGAGTCGGCTCGTCAAGTATCAACACCTTTAGATCGCTGGCCAGCCAGCGAGTCAGCACCACCTTTTGCTGGTTGCCGCCGGAAAGGGAGGTGACCGGCGCATCCAAGGACGAGGCTTTGAGCCGCATCTGTTTCGAGATGCCGGAAATCAACTCCAACGCCTTGGCCCGGTTGAAGAAGCCGCCGCTCGACACCTTCTGCGGCACGCAAAGAACCGCGTTTTCAAGGATGGTCTGCATCAGCAACAACGCTTCTTCCTTGCGGTCCTCGGGGGCAAAGCCGATGCCGGCAGCAATCGCCGCAGCCGTATCGCCCGACGGCAGTTCGGTGCGGCCGACCCGGACCGTACCGGCGGTGCGGCGGTGAAATCCAAACATGCCCTTGGCCAGTTCGGACCGGCCCGCCCCGATCAACCCGCCGATGCCCAGAACCTCGCCCGCACGCAGTTGCAGCGAAATGTCGGTGACGTGTTCGGTGCTCAGGTTGGCGACATCCAAAATGACCTCGCCGGTTGAGGGTGCGCGGTTGGGAAACATATCGGACAGCGGTCGACCAACCATCAGCCGGGTAATCTTTTCTTCGGTGATGCCCTTGGCAGGCAGATCGTCGACCAGCCTGCCGTCACGGAGCACCGCGACACGGTCGGCCAGTTCGGTGATCTCGACCAAACGGTGCGAAATATAGATCACAGCCACGCCGTCCGCGCGCAATCGGCGGATAATCGAAAACAGCCGACCGGTCTCTTCGTCGGTCAGAGACGAAGTTGGTTCGTCAAAGGCGATCAGTTTACCGCCGGCCTGCACCGCGCGCATGATCTCGATCATCTGGCGCTGAGCTGGACCGAGGCCAGCGCAGAGCTGGCGCGGATGGAGGTCGTGCGCCATGCCGAAGGTCTGGAGAAGCGCTTGAGTATCGGCGAAAAGTCGTGCCCAGTCGAGAAAATGCCGCCCCTTGCGCGGCAGGTCGCCGGTGAAAATGTTCTCGGCAACGGTGAGGTCCGGCACGATCTCCGGCTCCTGATGGATTACCCTTATGCCCGCGGCATGGGCCTCTCGGGGCTGCGCGAAACTGACCTCACGGCCGTCGATATGTATGCTGCCGCTGGTCGGAGGGAACACGCCCTCGAGCAACCGCATCATGGTAGACTTTCCGGCGCCATTCTCTCCAACGAGAGCAAGGATTTCGCCGGGGTAGAATTCGAGCGTGATGTCGGAGAGGGCCTGCACCGGGCCAAAATGCCGGGTAAGCCCTTCGATACGTAGAAAAGGGGTGGTCATAAGGCTCTCCTTCGTGGACAGGTCAGGTCGGGGCGGGCACCTCAGTGGGGTGTCCGCCCCTGCCGGTCAGTTGCAGAGCCGGTCAGTGTAGTCATCGAAATTAGACATGGTAACGAATTCCGGGTCGGAATAGGTCGCCGCGGGAAGCGGTGTGCCGTCCTTGATCGACGCGAGCAGCAGGTTCACGGCGTCGCGGCCATGGTTTGCCGAATTTAGCCACATGGTCCCCTTGAAGGCCGAGCTGCGCCCGTTGCCGAAGGCATCGCAGGCGCGGCTGCCGTCGATGCCGATGCCAATGCCGACCTCTGCCGGGTAGCCCGAGTTCTCCATCGCCCGGGCCGCGCCAAGCACACCGTCATCATTGCAAGCATAGAAAATCCAGTGATCGTACTGCGGGTTGGCCGTCAGCGTGGTCGTCATCACGTCGATAGCGTTGACCATAGTATTGTCATAGGCTGCTCGCACGATCTGATCTTCGGTAAGATTGGAGTTCGCCAGAAGTGCCTTTTCGGCCCCGCCATTGCGCTGCATGCACGTGTCAGCCTTGCGATCCTCGATCGAGACGATGCCGACAGTGTCCCTGTCCCAGCCGCTTTGTTCGTAGAACTTGGCAAGATTCTCGCCCACGCGCTCGCCGATGGCGAAGGCGTTAAGACCGACATAGGGCACCGAATTGCCATCTTGGTCCTGAATGTCGTCATCCACCGCGACCAGCGGCACACCGGCTTCTGCGGCGCGCGCCGCGACCACCGGCCCAAGCGCCCGGTCGGGAACCACGATGGCAATCCCGTCGACGCCATCGCCGATCATCGTGTCAAGTGTAGTGATGGCGAGGTCGGCGTTGAACTGCACGTCCTGGCTGACAAACTCGGCGCCGGCGGCTTCGGCGGCTTCGGATGCGCCGGCAACCTCGGCCACGAACCAAGGGTGATCGCCCATCTTGTTAATATAGCCGATCTTGATGTCATCGTCTTGCGCAGCAGCGCCAAACGGAACGGCCAGACCGGCAAGGCAGGCAGCTGTAAATTTTAATTGTTTCATGGTTTCTCCTCCCAAAGAAATTGTGGTGTCAGTCGTGGAACAAAGCCGAGCGGCCTCCGTCGATGGTGATCGTCTCGGCGTTAATGAAAGAGGCTTCGTCTGAGGCCAGGAAGACCGCCGTCATGGCAACCTCTTCGGGCTGGCCGATCCGGCCCGGTGGGTGCAGGTTCTCGGCGCGCTGCCGCTCTGCTGCGGGGTCGTCGAACCCCGCCCAGTAGTCACGGGCGATCTCGGTGTCGATATAGCCCGGGGCGATCGCGTTCACGCGGATGCTCTCGGCCGCATATTCGATACCCAGAGATCGGGTCAGTCCGATTAGCCCGTGCTTGGCCACGGGATAGGGAAACGTGTGGGGTATGATCTTGAAGCCATGCGTGCTCGCGATATTGAGGATTACACCGGCGCGACGGCAGCGCATATCGGGAAGCACCGCCTCGGACATGGCCCAGCAAGCTTCGAGATCCAGTGCCATACAGCGTGCCCATTCGGAGCGCGGCATCTCATGCGGGCGGTGAAACACGTTGGCGCCTGCGTTGTTCACAAGGATATCGATCCGGCCGAACCGATCGAGCGTCTCGCGGATCGTCCTGTCGACATCGAGTTGCACCGTGACGTCGCAGCGGCAGAAAATACCACCGATCTCAGTGGCCACGGCTGTTCCGGTTACCTCATCCATTTCGGCAACCACCACGTTAGCCCCCTCGGCGGCAAAGGCACGCGCGATTGCAGCGCCGATGCCCCGACCCGCGCCGGTGATAATCGCGATCTTGTTTTGCAAGCGTCCTGACATAGCAATCACCAATCCACGATGGTGCCATCGGGCAGCACTGCATTGCGGGTGTGCAGGACTTCTTGCTGAAACGGATGGGCTGCCACCTCTTCCTCATCGACCTGCAATCCCAAGCCCGGCTTATCCGGCAGATCCCAGCGTCCTGCCACCTTGTCGATGGGCCATTCGACCACGCTGTCATACCACGGCACTGCGCCGACCATCTCTTCTTGAATGATATGGTTCGGGGTCGAGACCCCAAAGTGCAGCGCGGCGATGCCGGCGATCGGGCCCAATGGATTGTGCGGCGCCACACCAATTCCGGCCGTCTCACACATTGCTGCAATCTTTTTTGCTTCCCATAACCCGCCGACATGGACGATATCCGGCTGCGCAATATGAAAGGCGCCTGCCTTGAGCGCCGCGTCAAAGCCTGCTCGGCCAACAAGCCGCTCTCCTCCAGCGATGGTCACCGGGGAAGACCGCGTCAACTCGGCCATCCCCTCTACATTTTCCGGCGGCACGGGCTCTTCGGCAAAAAGTATCCGAGAGGGCTCGAGAACCTTAAGGAACTCCCGCGCGAGCGCGGCTGATGCCGGGCGCCCATGGAAATCCACCATGATGTCGATATCTGGCCCGACCTCGGAACGCAGCGCAGCGACCGATTCGCCGACGCGGTCGATCGCCCGGCCCGACGCGATGTAGTGCGAATAGGGAACCGCGACGACCTTGACGGCACTGTAGCCCGCATCGACTACGGCGCGACCGCGTTCTGCCAACTCCTGGATACCATCGGTCTCGTAAACTGAGGTCATGCTGCCCATGCCAAGATGCGTGTAGGTCCTCAGGTGATCGCGTACCTGCCCGCCCAAGAGCCGCCAAACCGGTGTATCCAGCGATTTCCCGAGAATGTCCCACAAAGCGATTTCGATGCCGCTTATGGCCGACATGCCGATCACGCCCATCCGCCAGAACCCGTGGCGCGTCATAATCTGGTAGCAATGTTCGATATTGCGGGGATCCTGTCCAATGAGAAGCGGTTCGATATCTGCGATGGTCCCGGTCACCGCGCGTGTTTTCCATTCGAGCGTTGACTCGCCCCAGCCCACCAGCCCCGGTACATCTGTTTCGACCCGAACGAAGACCCAGTTACGCATTTCGGCATTGCAAATGATTGCTGAAATCTTCGTGATCCGCACGACAAATACCCCTCTTTTGTAGTACAATTAACTTTAATTGTAGTGCTCGTCAAGGCCGCTATGTTAGCCAACGTCGTCTGTGTACATGTTGCTTCCAGCTTGACGGCTTGAAGGCCCAGAGCCGCAGTTCGTCAATGCGTCTCCAGGATGTTTGCGTGCGACGGTCTCAAGCATGATCTCGAGGTTGACCGAAAATTCGACGCTGTTGATCTTGGCGGTTTCGATCAGCCAACAAAAAAGAGTCGAGTGCTGGGGGAGGTCATTCACTGTATTTGGAAGGGAAGACGCTTTCGGGCCCGATGTTTCATCGCGCCTTCTGGTCCATGCGCGAGCTCGAGCTGCAAGTTTGGTCAAAGCGGACTCTGCTTAGATACTGAACAGACCCACGAACCGGCCAACCGACCGCAGGTGATCCTGCGGTGCATGAGCCTCAAGCAACAGCTTGTAGAACAACGCCGGCTGGGCCTCCTGCCGTGGGCTCATCATAGCCAACCCTCCCACCCGTCACCGAAATGCTTCAATGCAAACGCGTGATTCATGATCGACGTCTGGTACTACGTTCGACACTGCACCAAATGGATTTTGCCAACGGGCCTTCTCCAGGCCAACGCTCTCATAGTGCGTAGAGCAGCAAGTCAGATATCAAGCCCGCAAATTGAGCTTCGATGCGGCGCGGGCGAGCGCCTCGACCTCGGACCAACGACGCCCTGAAATCAAGCTCTTTGGGGCCACCCAGCTTCCCCCGGCGCAGTCGACATTGCCCAGTTTCAGATAGCTTCCTGCATTCTCCATGGTCACGCCGCCGGTCGGGCAGAAGCTGATTTGAGGCAGGGGGGCACCGATGGCCTTAAGTGCAGACGCGCCACCGGAGGCTTCTGCGGGGAAGAACTTCAGCATGTCGTAGCCGCGTGCCAGCAGGCGCATGGCTTCCGAGGCGGTTGCGGCGCCCGGCAAGAGCGGTAGGTTTTCTTCCTCGCAGGCCGCGAGTAAAGCATCCGTGGCGCCAGGGGAGACGCCGAATGTGGCGCCCGCTTGTTTCGCGGCGCGGACGTCTGCCGGGGTGATCAGCGTTCCCGCACCAACATGGCTGCCCGGCACTTTGGACATCGCGCGAATGGCCTCCAATGCAGCGGGGGTGCGCAGTGTCACTTCGAGCGCGGGCAGCCCGCCCGCGACGAGGGCCTCGGCGAGGCCGGTTGCTTTGGCGGCATCCTCGACGACCAAAACGGGGATGATCGGCGCCAAAAGACATATCTCCCGAGTCATCTTGCTTGCTTGCGCGGGGGTCATCGACATTTCTGGATCCAGTCACAGGTTGAGGGAGGGATCACGACCGTCCCTCGCGGTTGGTCGATCCGCGCTTCATCAACGTGACGTTGAGACGGATCTGGGGTGTCTTGACCGCCGCCCGGTCGGTGATCGCGTTGCTTAGCAGACTCATCGCTCCGGCGCCGACATCATAGCGGGGCGTGGCGATCGAAGTGATTCCGGGGTTCAGATGGCGCGACATTTCGAGATCGTTGAAGCCGCAGATGCCCAATTGCTCGGGGACCTTGATACCGCGGCGCTCGGCCTCGAACAGCGCACCGGCGGCGAGGTCGTCGTTGTTGCAAAAGACGGCGTCGGTATCCGGGGCCCGCGCCAGAAGATCGGTGAGAAGCTGGCCGCCCATGCCCACGGACGAGGGATGGGTGGTGGTAAGGACGCGCCCGGGGTCGAACACCCCGCGCGCCTGCGCCTCGTCAGTGAAGCCCGCCAGACGCGCCTGTGAGCGCGGGTCCATTCGCGCGCCCAGAAAACCGGGCCTCCGATACCCCTCTTGCGTCAAATGCCGGGTCGCCTCCACAGCGCCATCGTAGTGCGAAAATCCGATCAGCAAATCGATCGGCGCCTCGGTGACATCCATGATCTGCACAACCGGGCAGGGGGCAGTCTTGAGCAGGGCGCGGGCGGCCTCGGTTTGGTCGATCCCCGCCACGATCAGCCCCGCGGGGCGCTGGCGCAAGAAAGTCCGCACGAGGTTTTCTTCCTTGCTGGGGCTGTAGCGATAATTGCCGATCTGAACCGACAGGCCCGAGCCTTCGATAACGTCGTAGACCCCCCGCAGCACGTCCGAAAAAACAGAGTTGGTCAGCGAGGGGACCAGCAACCCGACGACGTTTGTGCGCTCGGAGGCCAGCGCCGAGGCGGCCTGATCCGGGACGTAGCCAAGCCGGTCGATGGCGGCCTTAACCTTTTCGCGCACCTTCGCGGACACCATGCCAGGAGAGCGAATCGACCGCGAAACCGTGATAGCGCTGACACTGGCTTCGGCAGCAACGTCGTCGAGCGTAACCCGCTTATATTTCGCGTTTTTCTTCATGCCCTATTGCGTATCACATGCAGGTATCTTTGTGAATGGTTGACAGATGACAGCGCTGTCATTAGCGTCCAGCCAATCGTGGCCGGTCTTGGCTCCGAGTTTCCACAGGGAGGATAGATAGATGCGTATTACCGCAAGGCTTCTGGCCGCTACCGCACTCATCAGCGCCGGGTTGGTCGGTGCCGCTGCTGCACAGGATTTTTCGCTCAAGTTCCAGTCGTCTGATCCGGCAGGCAACGCCAATTTCTTGCTGCAGCAGGAATGGGCAAAGGATGTCGCTGCCAAGACCGACGGCCGTGTCGAGGTTGAACTGCTGCCGGTTGAGACCATCGTGGCGCATACCGAATCTCAGGATGCCGTCGCGGCAGGCATCATCGACGGTCACGTTACCGATACCTCCTATTTTGCCGGCAAGGAGCCGGCCTTCGGCCTCATCGCTAACCCGGTCGGCGCATGGTCCGACCCCCAGCAGATGTTCGACTTCATGGACAATGGTGGCGGCAATGAGCTGATGAACGAGATGCTCGAGCCTTATGGGTTGCACTTCATCGGCGCCACCACCCCCGGGCTCGAGGCCTTCTTGTCGAAGGTGCCGCTCGAAGGTGTGGATGATCTCAAAGGCCTGAAGATGCGGGCGCCGGAAGGCATGGTGCAGAAGGTCTTTGCCGCGGCGGGTGCGTCGCCTGTAAACCTGCCGGGGTCGGAGGTTTTCACCTCGCTCGACAAGGGCGTGATCGACGCGGCGGATTACACCGTCTTCTCGACCAACCACGCCCAAGGTATGCACGACGTGGCGAATCATCCGGTCTATCCGGGCTTCCACTCGATGCCTTTGGTCGAAGTCTCGATCAATAAGGACGTGTGGGATTCGATGCCCGAGGACATTCAGGCCGGGCTCACCGAGTCCGTAATGGATTTCAGGCAGCTGCAGGTTTCGACCTTAGCCGAGCGGGACATGGCCGCAGTTAAGGAAGCCGAAGCCAATCCCGATATCACCGTTCACAACTGGTCCGACGAGGAGCGCGCCAAGTTCCGCTCCTTTGCTAAGACCGAGTGGGAAAAAGCCGCCGAGGCCTCCGAAGCCTCGCGCAAGGTCTACGAAACTCTGACCGCCTACCTCGAAGAGAACGGCATGCTCAAGTAAGGCACCGTTGAAACGCAATCACCCTCCCGGCCTATGCGGGAGGGTGCTCATCCGCGAGGACCCTATGGAGAATAGACCAGATCCCATCGGCGAATTGGAAGCCCCTGATGGCGCGATCCACGAGGCGGGGCTTCTGGGCCGCGGAATCGATCGACTCGGCGTCATCTTTGCTTTCGCCATTCTCGCGTCCGCCGTGATCCTGGGGATTGAGGTGGTGCTGCGCTATGTCTTCAATGCGCCGACGATCTGGGCACATGAGACCGTGATTTTCCTGAACGCGACTGCCTTTGTTTATGGCGGGCTCTATGTGGTGTCCCGAGATGCCCATATCCGCGTGGTCTTGATCTACGATTACCTGTCGCGGCCGTGGAGACGGATCCTCGATGTGGTGATATCGCTGGTGTGCCTCGTGGCAACGGCTTTCTTCGGCTGGGCGGCTTGGCAAAGCCTCGTCCGTGCAGTCTGGACGCCGTCTGGTGCGATCCGGCTGGAAAGCAGTGGCAGCGCGTGGGATCCGCCCACTCCGGGGCTCCTCAAGATATTTCTTTTCTCAATTCTCGTGATAATGGCTGTGCAGTTCGCTGTCCTCGCCTGGAACTACATGACAAGGCGGGACCAGTGATGGACCTCTTCACAGTGCTGCAGGACTTTAAGGCAATGGGCATTGAGGTTGCGACCGGGGTGATGTTCGTCATTCTGTTCCTGCTTTTGCTCACAGGCATGCCGCTCGCGTTCGTCACCCTGTTGGTCGCGCTGATCTTTGCCCTTGGGTGGTTTGGCCCGATGGCGGTGCCGCTCATCACCAGCCGCATATTCAGCTTCGTCAATTCTTTCGTCTTCGTCTCGGTGCCGATGTTCGTGCTCATGGCCGCGATCCTCGACCGTTCGGGCATTGCGCGCGACTTGTTCGATGGGATGCGCGTGGTCGGCGGACGCCTGCGCGGCGGCGTTGCGATCCAGACCCTGCTGGTTGCCGTCGTGCTTGCCGCGATGTCTGGGATCATCGGGGGCGAAGTCGTGCTGTTGGGCTTGCTGGCGCTGCCGCAGATGCTGCGACTCGGCTATGATCGGCGTTTAGCTATCGGGGTCTGCTGCGCCGGCGGCGCTCTGGGCACGATGGTGCCGCCGTCAATCGTGCTGATCATCTACGGTTTGACCGCATCGGTTTCAATCGGAGACCTCTTTACCGCGTCCTTCATGCCGGGGCTGATGTTGGCGAGCTTCTATATCATCTACGTTCTCGTGCGGGCCTATATGAACCCAGAGGTCGCGCCGATCCCGGAACCGGATGAGACAACGACCGCCGAGAAGCTTCGCCTCCTCAAGGGCCTCATCCTGCCGATCATGGTGGTCATCTTCGTGCTCGGCTCGATCTACGGCGGTATCGCCAGCGTGACCGAAGCCTCGGCCATCGGTGTGATCGGCGTCACGCTGTCGACGATGATCCGCGGCGAATTTACCTTCGAGCTGATGATCGGCGCCGCCAAACGCACCCTGGCCACGGTCGGAATGATCGTCTGGATCGGCATTGGGGCCTCGGCGCTGGTCGGGGTATTCAATCTGATGGGTGGGATCACCTTCGTGTCCAACCTGATCACCGGTGTGTCCGACAATCCGACCGTGATCGTGCTGTTCATGATGGCGATCCTTTTCGTGCTGGGCATGTTCCTCGACTGGGTGGGGATCGCGCTGCTGACGATGCCGATCTTCGTGCCGATCATTCGCGATCTGGGCCTCGATCCGGTGTGGTTCGGTGTCGTCTTTGCGATGAACATGCAGGTCAGCTTCCTGTCGCCGCCCTTCGGCCCGGCCGCCTTCTATTTGAAGTCGGTCACGCCGCCCGATATCTCGCTTGGTGAGATCTTTCGCTCACTCCTGCCCTTCATTGCCCTTCAGATCCTGGCGCTTGGCATTCTCATTGCCTTCCCGGGTGTGACCGGCCGTTGAAAGACTGATTATGACTGACTTCAAATCCCTGCGCTCCCGCCAGTGGTTCGACAACCTCGACGACCCGGAGATGACCGCGCTTTATATCGAGCGGTATCTGAACTACGGTCTCACCCTGGAAGAGCTGCGCTCGGGCAAGCCGGTGATCGGGATTGCGCAAACCGGAAGCGACCTCAGTCCGTGCAACCGGCATCACGTAGAGCTGGCCAAGCGGACCCGCGACGGCATCATCGCCTCCGGGGGCATCCCGATGGAAATCCCGGTCCATCCGATCCAGGAGACCGGCAAACGTCCGACGGCGATGCTGGATCGCAACCTTGCCTATCTAAGCCTTGTCGAAAGCCTCTACGGCTATCCGATCGACGGCGTGGTCCTGACCATCGGTTGCGACAAGACCACGCCCGCGCTCTTGATGGCCGCTGCCACGGTGGGCATGCCGGCGCTGGCCTTCTCGGTCGGTCCGATGCTGAACGGCTGGCATCGCGGCGAACGGGCGGGGTCGGGCTCGGTGATCTGGCAAGCGCGGCAGGAACTGGCGGCAGGCAGGATCGACGCCGAGGAGTTCTTGGAGATCGCTGCCTCGTCAGCGCCCTCGGTTGGGTTCTGCAATACGATGGGCACCGCCTCGACGATGAACTCGCTGTCGGAGGCATTGGGCATGCAATTGCCGGGCGTCGCCTCGATCCCCGCCCCTTACCGCGAGCGGGGGCAGGCGGCCTATCACACCGGGCATCGGATCGTCGACATGGTGCGCGAAGACCTGCGCCCGGCGCAGATCATGACGCGCGCGGCTTTCGAGAACGCCATCGTCGTGAACTCGGCACTTGGGGGTTCGACCAACGCGCCGATCCACCTAAATGCCATCGCCGCGCATCTGGGCATTTCGCTGAGCAACGCGGATTGGGAAGAGATCGGCCACGCCGTGCCGCTTCTGGTCAACATGCAGCCGGTGGGCAGTTACCTCGGCGAGGATTTCCACCGTGCAGGTGGGACCGCGGCTGTGATCGGCGAGTTGCTGCGTGCAGGGCTGTTGCCGCATCCAGAGGCGCTGAGCGTGACCGGCAAGACCATGGCCGAACTCTACGCCGAAACGCCTATTCTCGATGACGACGTAATCCGCACGGTCGCGGCACCGCTGAAGCCCAACGCGGGATTTCTCAATATGGGCGGCAATCTGTTTGACAGCGCGTTGATGAAGACCTCCGCCATCGATCCGCCCTTTCGCGCGCGCTATTTCGACAATCCGGAACAGGCGTTCGAAGGGAAGGTTGCCGTGTTCGATGGCCCCGAAGACTTCCACGCGCGGATCGACGATCCGGCCCTGGGACTGACCGGCGACAGCGTGCTGGTGATGCGCGGTGCCGGGCCGAAGGGCTATCCCGGTGGTGCCGAAGTGGTGAACATGCGTCCTCCCAGCTACCTCATCAAACAGGGAATACGGGCGTTGCCCTGCATCGGCGATGGCCGCCAGTCCGGGACCTCCGGCTCGGCCTCAATCCTCAATGCGTCGCCGGAAGCCGCGGACGGGGGCGGGCTTGCGCTCCTTAAGGACGGTGACCCGATCCTCATCGACCTCAAACGCCGCCGGGTGAATGTGTTGTTGGATGAGAGCATATTGGCCGACCGTCGTGCCGCCCTCGACGCCGCAGGCGGCTTCCCCCAGCCAATGAGCCAATCCCCTTGGCAGGAAATCTTCCGCGAGCGGGTGCGCCCACTCTCGGAAGGTATGGTCTTTGACGGTGCCACCGAATACCGCGACATCACCAACCGCGGCCTGCCGCGCAACAACCACTGATCCCATGCGCGACTGTGATATCATCTGCATCGGCGAGCCGCTGGTCGAGTTCAACCAGATCAGCGGCAGCGACTGGCGTCAGGGGTT
>TARA_R110002049_G_scaffold77528_2_pt1 | contig 19378 bp, 12 predicted proteins | sample TARA_R110002049 | Tara Oceans TARA_R110002049 (sample SAMEA4396941) | marine metagenome | biome: Polar Biome; feature: [SRF] surface water layer (ENVO:00010504); material: water (ENVO:00002006), including particulate matter (ENVO:01000060) such as... | depth 5 m | reverse complement strand
CGTCCGGACCGCTTAGTAAACAAAGGCCTTCAAGAGATTGAAGGCTTTTTTGTTTAGCCTGAAATAACAAAAAACGCTCACTTTAACATTTGAGCCATGCTGAAATAGGATCAAGAACAACAATTGTTGTATTTATGCAAATATTGTGGTTAATCTATAAAGGAAGAATTCTACATTTTTTTACTATTTCAAATCAAATGATATTATTTACCATCGGCTCTAGTTTTAGAATTGGCGAAAGTCGGTACAAATTCATATTGCTACCTTGGGATCGAAGTCGAAAATCAAAAAAAAAGTCTGTTAGACTTCCAAATATTTATTTGCATATTCCGTGGCCGTTAGTCCAGTTATCAATTTAAATTGCCTATTGAAATGAGAGATATTATTATAACCGCAGTCATAACAAATTTGACTTACGGTTCTATCAGTGTTGACCAGTAATTTACAAGCATTTTGAATTCTAACTTCATTAAGAAAATAGGAAAAAGTTTTGTGAGTTTTAGATTTAAAATATCTGCAGAATGAAGATTTTGTAAGTCCGGAAAGTGCTGCAGCTTCTTCTATTTTAACATCTTCAGAATAGTTTTGCATAATATAGTTCATTACTTCATTTATTCGCTTTGCATCCATTAGATTAACTGAACTGTGATAATCCGGAAGCGATAATAAATCATACTGCTCTGTATTTGCAAAACTTTCCAGTGTTTTTAAAAACAAAATTAATTGTTCTATACCCTTATGCAAGACAGTTTCTTTTACTAAACTTGAAATTATTTTATGATCTTTTCCTAGACCTATTTTTACTCCTTGATTACAGCGTTCTAATAAATTTTTTATTTGAGAAAATTCTGGCATGATAAAAAACCCTTCATTTAAGGCCTCCTTTCCAAAGTGAATGACATATACATCAACAAAAAGGTCTTTATTTCCCTGATAAAAATCTTGGTCGTTTTTCCATACATGAGGTAGATCGGGACCAATAAACATTAGATCACCATCTTCGAACTTACTTATGTCGTTTCCGATAAAACGAATTCCATAACTTTTTTCCACGAATATAATTTCATACTCTGGGTGATAATGCCAAGGGTAATCCATAAAAGGAGTAATTTCTCTTTTTACAGTTATGGAAGACGAATGTTTAGCGTTGATTTTTTCTAATTTCGCAATCATAAATTCCTTTATATTTTCCTAAATGTAAAAAATTTGTTCGTTTTATGCAAACACAGTGTTTAGAATTGAAAATTGAGTGCGTTTTTTTTTAATTAATGAGAATTAATTTAGCAATAGATAATTTACATTTTAGTATTTGTTCCAAATCCTATTTGATTTTTAGTAATATCTCAACATTACGTTTGAGACCTTAAAAGGCAAAGATTTTAAGTTTATTCATATGACTAAACCCAATAATTTTTATTTATACAAAATTGTACTTATTGCATCCGTAGGAGGGTTTCTATTTGGATTTGATCTTGTCATAATTGCTGGTGCCCTGCCTTATCTAGAGCATTACTTTCACTTAACCCCAGCGATGAAAGGTTTTGCTGTTAGTAGTGCTATATTAGGGTCGATAACCGGTCCTCTTTTCGGACTTTGGTTTGCAGATAACCTTGGTCGCCGAAAAACTATGATGATCTCGGCATTATTTTTTATGGTCTCTGCAATAGGGAGTTCAATTGCTGTTAGTATTATAGGTTTTGCGTTTTGGCGATTTTTAGGAGGTATAGGAATCGGTTTAGCAATGATGACATCTCCTATATATATAGCGGAATTGGCTCCTCAATACCTAAGAGGCCAATTGGTAAATGTAAATCAGTTGTCTAATGTTATTGGGATTAATCTCGCAGTAATTGTTAGTTATGTATTTTCGTTTGATGAAGATGGAGGATGGCGATGGATGTTTGCCTCTGAGGCAATTCCCATAGTTTTTCTAATTGTAGGGCTTTTGATTATTCCAGAGAGCCCGAGATGGCTCGCTTCTAAAAATCGATTGCCCGAAGCACTTAAGGTACTAACAAGTATAAACGGTAAGGAAGTTGCAAATAAAGAATTAAAAGAGATAGAACAAGAGCTCAACTTTGAAACAGTAAAGTTTCGGGAGCTTTTTCAGCCAGGAATTAAACTAGCCCTTTTTATCGGTATAATATTGATGATATTTTCCCAAATAAATGGGGTAAATATGATGCTTTTGTATGCTCCGGTAATAATGAATGAAGCCGGGATAAGTTTTGGTTCAAATGCAATCCTTAGTACAATCCCAATTTATGTTTTAATATTTGTATGTACAGTAATAGCTTTTCGATTAATCAAACGATTCAGTCGTCGAGGTTTGCTTATTTCAAGCGTCTTGTTAATGGCAATAGGGCATTTGATTATGTATATTAATCTGCAGCAACATTGGCCTCCAATATTTACTTTAATTCCTATGTTAATAGCTACCGGTGCTTTTACGTTAGGTTTTGCTCCGCTTAGTTGGATTATAACCTCAGAGATATTTCCTAATCGTATAAGGGGTAAGGCCATGGCTGTTACATGTTTTTGTCTATATGCCTCATCGTTCATTACTGCCCAAGTTTTTCCTATGGTTACTAATTGGTTTGATGTTAGATATAATACCTCGGCAGGAGCTTATTTGATATTTGCCTCGATATGCGTTGCTTGCGCAGTTTTTAGTTGGAAAATGATTCCAGAAACCAAAGGAATAAGTCTAGAACGTATTAGTGACCTATGGAAAAATAAAAAGATTGGACAAAGTTATTATTACAAGAAAAAAAATAATTGATATGAAAAATATTTTGATTAACGCTGCATTTGTTGGATTTGGAGAAGTAAATTCTCCCATGCATATAATAGAAAGTAAATGTCAAACCGCATTGGAAGAAGTGAAATCACTTGGAATTCATGTTGCAACTACTAAAGTTGTTACTGACGACCCAAAAGGCGTCGATGTTAAACGGGCAGTAAAGGACTTAAATGAGAATGATTTTGATTTGTTAATTATATGTCTTGCAGGCTGGATTCCTTCTCATGCGGTGATTTCCGTTACGAATGAGTTTAAAAATAAACCAATGATATTGTGGGGGCTGTCAGGGGACATGGAGAACGGCCATATTAAAACTGCCGCGGCTCAGGCGGGTACTACAGCCTTAAGAAAAGTATTTAACGATTTGGGATACAAGTTTATTTACCTCTATAATATTATTGGCAAGCCATCGCCTGTAGAAAGAATTAAGAGTTTTGCCTTGGCGGCTTCCGCAGTAAAATCTATTGAGAATACCAAGGTGGGAATGATGGGTTATAGGGATATGAAACTTTATAATACGCTATACGAGGGACTCTCACTCAAATCAATTTTAGGCATAGAAATAGAGTTTTTCGAAATGCTGGAAATGTTACAGCTTACTGAAGAAATAGAACAAGCGGAGATTAAAAAGATATTGAAAAAAATAAAAGTAGAATGGGATTTTCTCAAACCAATCGATGATGATTTTCTTGAACAAGGAATTACATATTACTTGGCAATTAAAAAAATTGTAGAAGAAAATGACTTTGATGCAATATCATTGAAAGATGTGGATGGAATGAAAAAAATTCTGAGTTACCCACCGGCATTCATATTTATGTTGCTATCCGATGAGTTGCATTTGTGCACTATTCCTGAAAATGACGCTATGGGTGCGGTTACCCAATTGATAGTAAAAAAGCTTACAGGACAATGTGCGGCATATTTTGAATTTTATGAGTTTTTTGAGACCAGTGTTCTTATAGGAGTACCCGATTATGTCCCAGCGGAAGTTGTGGAAGGAAAAGTAAAAGTTACCCGTGCCGCATTTGGAGGAATAAGTGGAGGGCTTTTAAATGTCTCAACAGTAAAAACGGGTAGGATTACTTTGGCTAGGCTTTCAAATACTGCTGATCAATACACAATGCATATATGTACAGGTGAAGGAAAGTTTAGGTCCTGGGAAGAAGCAGGATGGGATCAACCTGCACCTCAATTGCCAAGTCTTGAAATATTTCTCGATAATTCAGTTGAAGTTTTTACACAGAAGATTTCCGGACAACATTACATCATTGCTTATGGGGATCATCGGGAAGCTATTACAGATTTTTGCTATTTGAAAAACATAAAAGTAATATAAGCAAATATATATATATGAAGAAATATGATGCTGTAATAGCTGGATATATTTGTGTTGATCTTATTCCTGAATTCAAAAAGAATGAATCAAATGAATCAATTTTAAATCTTCTAAAACCAGGAAAATTAATAGAAATAAATGGTCTGAATTATACACTGGGAGGTGTTGTTGCCAATACTGGGGCCGCTATGAAGAAATTTTCCAAGAATGTTATTTTGAACGGATTGATTGGCAATGATTTTATAGGAAAAGTTGCTATGGAATTATTAGAACCTTATGGTCTTTCTGAAGGTATAAAAACTATTGACAATAAAGGCACCGCATTCGGAATTGTTATAGCTCCTTCGGGTATTGACCGCATTTTTCTTGAATCACCGGGATGCAGTATGTGGTTTGACATAAATTATATTGATTTTGAAGCCATTGCACAGAGTAGATTATTCCACTTTGGTTATCCTCCTCTTTTGAGAAAATTTTATATAAATCAAGGCGCCCAATTGGTAAATCTCTTTTCTACTGTTCAGAAGATTGGTGTAGTAACATCGATGGACTTCAGCTTGCCCGATGAAGAAAGTGAATCTGGAAAGGTGGACTGGCCAGCTATAATGAAAGAAGTACTTCCATATACCGATATTTTTGTTCCTAGCCTTGAAGAGGCTCTGCAAATATTGTTGCCAAATGAATATGCGAGGTTAATTTCTATAGCAGGAAATACAGATATTATAGACATTGTTCCTATTGAAACAATACGAGAAATCGGTAACCTAATTATTGATTCGGGGGTGAAGATTTCCTTAATAAAGGCTGGCCATCGTGGAGTATACTTATGGACTGGAGATGTTTCTTCTATAAATCAAAAGGTTGGATTTGATTTAAACATAGATCGTTGGAATTTCCGTGAACTATGGTGTGATGCCTATCCAACAGACAATTCAAAAATAGTAAATGCATCTGGTGCAGGAGATACTGCTTCTGCGGCGTTTATCTCTGCAATCCTGGATGGCGAAAACCCAATCACATCATTAAAATGCGCAGCCATGGCAGGGAGAAATAATTTATATTGCTACGACATTTATAGAGAATTGAGTGATTGGTCCGAAATGAGAGATGAAATAAATCAACATCCCAACGAGGTTGTCGATTTAAAAATATTGAGAGATGAATATAAGAATTAGAACTATTAATAGATATTAATTTATTTGAGAATTTAAATTTTACTTTAAAAATTGTTTATGAATAATATTGATAAGGTATCAAAAAGTTGGTGGAAGGAAAGTGCGTTAGATATTCCACGATTAATTACGGAAACCCCGGGCCCTAAATCTAAAGTTATGCACGCCAATACGGCTAGGTATATGAAAGGGCTAAGTTCACAAGTAAAATTATTTCCCGTTTGTTTTGAAAATGGTTCGGGTATCACACTTACGGATGTGGATGGAAATAAGTACCTAGACTTTTCTTCCGGAATTTATGTAACATCCTTGGGGCATTGCCATCCAAAAATATCAGAGGCCGTTTCTTATTGGGCAAAAAAACTTATGAATGTTCATGATTTTTCCACTCCTATTAAGGAAAAATTATTGGAAAAAATGGCCGATATCCTACCTGGAAATCTTAATTGCATTCAATTGTACTCTGATGGGTCATCTGCTGTAGAAGCCGCATTACGCGCAGCGCGTGCTATTTCGGGCAAACACGAATTTATTTCCGCTTATCGGGATTTTCATGGTAAAACCACTGGAGCTGTAAGTTGCGCTCAAATGCATAGGGGTGAAACGTTTAGTTATGGCCCAACAAGAGCCCCTGGATTTTATATGGTACCTCGACCAGATCCCTATCGACCTCTATGGACTAAGGACGATGGTACAATTGATACTGATTCTTATATCAACTTTTATGAGAATTTCCTTAAAGAAGGAACTGTAGGTAATGTGGCCGCATTTGTATTGGAACCTGCGCAAGGTTGGGCTGGCAGCATCTTTCCTCCAGAAGACTTTTTTCCAAAACTGAAAATGCTTTGCGAAAAATATAATATTCTTCTCTATGATGACGAAGTATTGGCGGGAATGGGGCGGACAGGAGAATGGCTTACCTTAAACCACTGGGATGTAATTCCAGATATTGTAACCCTTGGAAAATCTTTTGGTAATGGTTTCCCTGTTACGGCTATGGTGGTTAGTGAAGAAAACAGTGAAGCTCTTGAGAAAATTTCTGCATCTTCAAGCTATGGTGGAAACCCTATGGCTTGCGCTGCTGCATTAGCTTCAATAGAAGTTATTGAAGAGGAGAATATTTTGGAGAATGTTAGGACTGTAGGTAAATTCTTCGAGAAGCGTATGCTGAAAATGAAGGAGAATCATCCCATCATTGGTGATGTAAAAGGAAAGGGATTTTTATTAGGAATAGAATTGGTAAAGGATAAAAAAACCAAAGAACCTTTTGAAGAAGCAGGGAAATTGGTATATCAAAAAGCATTCAGAAAGGGACTTTCATGGATTCCTGCAGGTCACATACTAAGGATGTCACCACCATTGATAATGGACGAAAAATATGCTAAAATTGGTATGGATATTATTGAGGATGCTATTTCAGAAGTCGAAAAGGAATTTGGATATAAATAATCCAGAAAACTAATTGATAATAATAGTAATATTAAAAATAGAATTTTTGAATGAAAGTATTGAATGAAAAAGAAAACGATGGTCTTAGTATAGGATGGGCTATTGAAGATATTACACCTGAGGAACCTGTGTCTTTGTATGGTCAATACTATGAGCGCTTTTCTGAATATGTTGAAAGTCCTCTAAAAATAATTGCTTTTGCTATAGAAAAGCGAGAAAAAAATGAGGTAAAAGAACAGGCCATCATGGTATCAATGGACTTGATATATACCTTGAAACCATTACAGGATAGCGTCAAGCAACGAATAAAGGAACTAATAACTGATTTCGATGAAAGTAAATTGTTTTTAAACGCTACCCATACCCATTCGGCACCATACCCAGAAGTAGAAAGTGATTATGGAAAGTTTTTACTGGATCAACTTGTAAAAGTTGTGGTAACTGCTTGGAACGGTCGTAATCCGGCAGGAATCAGTAATGCGTATCAAAATGCGGTAACTGGCTTTAATAGAAGGGTATTATATGCAGATGGAACTGCAGAAATGTATGGAGCTACTGATAGAGAGGATTATATTGGCATAGAAGGCCCCTCCGATACAGGTGTTGACTTACTATTTTGCTGGGATATCAATAAGAAGTTGACGGGAATTATCATTAATGTTTCCTGTCCGGCTCAAGTAACAGAATCAAAGTATTATGTATCTGCCGACTATTGGAGCGAGGTGCGAAAACAGATTAAAAAAAGGTATGGTGAAGATGTTTTTGTACTGGCTCAATGTGGAGCCGCAGGGGATATATCACCTCGAGATCTGGCGACCGGCTATAAAACTGACGAGCCCAATATGTGGGAAGTAGAAGGTATGGTTGAGATTGGCAAGCGTTTGGCTGAGGCCGTAGAAAAGGGATATGCAGTTGCCAAGAATAACATTCGATCAAACGTTCCTTTTAAGCACCATGTGAAAAATATAGAACTTCCAACTAGAAGAGTAAGTAAGGAAGAATATGGGAAAGCACTAGCCAAGGTTAAGGATATTCTCTCTCGCGAGCCTAAAGACCCAAATTCTCCGGATACGGCTTGGAACAGATTTTTAAAAGAAATAAAAGTTAACGAAAAATACAAAGAGTATGGTCCATGGGATAGTAAAACCTCTGACTTTGGTTGGCTTAAACCTCAAGAATTGGTACTAAAGCAGTATGAAAATCAGGAAAACGATCTTAGGTATTATTTTGAATTACACGTAATTCGTCTTGGAAATATCGCTTTTGCCACAAATCCTTTTGAATTGTTCGTGGATTATGGATTTATGATTACTGGTAGAAGTAAAGCAACACAAACTTTTATTATTCAGTTTTCTGGTGACTCGGGGGGCTATTTGCCAACTCAAAGAGCACTTGAAGGTGGAGGGTATAGTGCTATGGCTAATCATATTGGACCTACAGGAGGAAAGGTATTGGTTAATGAAACGGTAGAATTGATAAATTCCTTGTGGGATCAGGACGTATTATCTATTTAAATTTAGTTACAAATTTTAATATAAGTATGAAAAAATATAGACTTAACAGGTTATTTAACCCGATTTCCAATAAATGCTTTGATGTTGCTATTGATCATGGATTTTTTGGGGAATATAATTTTTTACAAGGAATAGAAAATATTCAATCCGCAATCCTAAAAGTAATTGATGCAGGACCTGATGCCATCCAATTAACAATTGGGCAGGCAAAATATTTACAACGGCGACCCGGAAAGCAAAAACCAGCACTTGTATTACGAACAGATGTGGCCAATGTTTATGGTGCGGAACTCTCCAGAATTCCATTTAGCAAAATAATTGAGCAACCTGCTCTTCAGGCGGTAAGAATGGATGCAGCCTGTATTTGTGTTAATTTATTTAGTATACCCAGTGCACCCGAAGTAACAGCTCAATGTATTGATAACATTCTAAAATTAAAGCTAGAATCTGACTATTATAATATGCCCTTAATGATAGAGCCACTAGTATTTAGGCCCAACAATGAAAAAGGTGGATACATGGTAGATGGAGATATAAATAAAATAATATCCTTAGTAAGACAGGCAGTAGAATTAGGAGCGGATATTATAAAAGCAGACCCTTGTGATGATATTTTCCAATATCATAAAGTTATTGAGATAGCAGGTGATATTCCCGTATTGGTAAGGGGCGGGAGTAAAGCTACCGATGATGAGATTATAAAGAGAACTACATTGTTAATGGAACAAGGAGCCGCGGGAATTGTATATGGCAGAAATATTATTCAACATGAAACCCCTGAACTTATAACTAAAACTCTAATGGGTATAGTGCATGAAGACCCATTTGAAAAGAAATTCTCTGGTCGTTGCAATTAAGCAATATTTGTTTTGGGCATTGTGCTATAAAACGTAAATTTCTAATCTTTCTTTATTTCTTTTTTGACTAATAATAATTTAAGAATCCCAAGGTTATGTAAAGCTTGGGATTTGCTTTTTAAGCTATCTTTGGCATAGCCTTCAATAAGAATAATTTTCTTGCCTTATCGGTAGTGTTTCTAGTTCCTTTATTTGTGATTATAATGTCAATATAATAGCTAAAAGTATAACTTTAAATAAGGGCACTCTGCTTATTATAGATTACCTACATCCTTAGGTTGCCAGACATTTACTCTATATAGTTTTTTTTCTAAAACTTTTATAGCTCTACATACTGCTTTAAGTATGCAATCCTTTAGATTATGCAAATAGAGTGTCATTAATGGAAAATCTAAAGGTTTTTTTGCAAAGTTTCCATGTATATTTTTATCATGAATAACATTAAAACAATTATCGGTTTTAAAATTGTTTTTTGTTAGAACCAATTATATAAAAATAAACAACCAATTAATCGTTTAACCTAAAAGCAAAATTATGACTAAAAAATTGATTCTAATCATTGTACTCGTTTTTGGGACTTACCCTCTACTGGCACAGAATAAAACAATATCAGGTAATGTTACCGATGCAACAACTGGAATGCCTTTGCCAGGTGCTACAATAATTGTTAAGGGTACTGTTTCAGGAACCACATCCGATTTTGATGGTAACTTCGCTCTTACCCTATCAAATATCCCTTCCACAATAGAGATATCCTATTTGGGATATTTAACACAGGAGATAACAATTAATGACCAGGTGAACATGGATATTTCATTACAACCAAATGAATCCGCATTAGATGAGGTGGTCGTGGTTGGGTATGGTGCCCAAAAGAAAGTAAATCTAACCGGGGCAGTGGCTGTTGCATCCAAAGAGATTTTCGAAAATAAAGCTGTTCCGAACGCAATTGCAGCTCTCCAGGGCCAGTTGCCTGGAGTAACAATTACAAGGAGTAGTGGTAAGCCTGGCTCTGAGAATTTTCAAGCACAAATCAGGGGAGCAAGTTCAATCAACTCTGTTGCGGCATTGGTTCTAATTGATGGAATTGAAGGGAACTTATCCAGTATAAATCCAAATGATATCGAAAGTATGTCGGTATTAAAAGATGCTGCAGCCGCAGCTATTTATGGTTCAAATGCCGCAGGAGGGGTCATATTGGTAAATACTAAAAATGGTACAGCTGGCAAAACAACCGTTCAATATAGTGGTATGTATGGGATGACTAAAATGGGAAGGTTACCTACTCCGGCGTCAGCGTATGAACAGATGAATGCACTTGCAATTGGATTTAGGAATGCGGGTGGTCCTATATTAGAATGGGAAAGCCCTGTGAGGCTGGCCTGGTTAAGAGGAGAAAGGCTGGACGAAACTGATTATGTTGGAGCCAGCATAGAAACTTACCCAACAGGAAGATTTTTTGTTACTTCAGGCAGGCCAAATATATGGCAGTCTGCTAACAGTATTAATATGGTAAAGGAATACACTAACGATACCAACCCTTTACAATCTCACAATGTTTCTATCTCAGGTGGAAATGATAAAAATAGATTCTTCTTCTCAACTGGTTATTACTACCGTAAGGGGATTCTAAGATATGGTCCGGATTCAAATGACAGATTAAATGCTAGATTCAAAAGTAATAATGAATTGAGTAAAAACGTCACTCTCAATACCATGGTGGCATTTGCTAATGATAATATTTATCAGCCTATTGAAAGTGCTGAAAGTATTTTAAATTATGCGCTAAAATTCTGGTCGTCAGGCGTAACATACGGACCCGAAGAAGGGGAATACTTTCCCAGCCACGGGCTCTGGCCTAACAAAGTACATGTTATGAAGGAGGGAGGGGAAAATACAAATAAAGATTATACATTCGATGGCAGGTCTGAATTAGTAATAGAAGACATATTGCCCGGACTTAGGCTTAATGTTTTGGGCGGTGCCAAATATCAGATGGGTAATAATTTTAGAACGGCACGTACATTGCAGTATATTGGCACATTTGGGACACCAGTTGTTACTAGTAATTATCCAAACAGCATGGAAAAAAGTTCCTCTTTTTCCAAATATTATACACTTCAGGGTTTTGCTACTTATGATTTCAATCTAAATGAATCACACAGTTTTAAAATTCTAGGTGGATATTCCTACGAAGATTACAGAAATGAATTCATAACTGCAGGGGCGCGAAATCTTGTCACAAACGATTTTTTTAGTTTGAATTGGGGAGATCCTAATACTAAGACCAATGGCGACGAAATATCGACTTGGGCTACAATGGCAGGGTTTGGCCGGATAAATTACAACTTTAGGGAGAAATATCTATTAGAGGCAAATTTGCGTTACGATGGAAGTTCGAGGTTAGCGCCAGACAATCGTTGGAATGCTTTCCCGTCTATATCTGCTGGATGGAATATTAATAAAGAGGATTTTTTCCAAAATGTGAAAATCATTCAGGATTTAAAATTAAGGGCATCTTGGGGGCAATTGGGAAATTCAAATGCGTTGGGATTATATGACTACATTGGTTTATTGAATGCAAGTACTAATCTCCCGTTGAATAACTCTCCAACACAATATGTGGACCAGAGAGTTCTCGCTTCCGAATCCAAAACATGGGAAACAGTTGAAACTGCAAATGTAGGCCTTGATTTCACAGCTTTTAATAGAAGATTCTCTTTTACTGCTGATGCATATGTTAAAACGAACAAAGATATGTTGGTTAGTATTGAAGCCCCTGCAATATTGGGTGTAGGTACTTCTTCCTATAATTATGGAGAGCTGCAAACCAAGGGCTTTGAAATCGCTATTGGCTGGAAAGAGATGTCAAAGGGTTTTAAATATTGGGTTAACGCAAATTTTGCCGACAACACCAATAAACTGATTAAGTATGATGGTAGGAATATAGTAAGCGCAGGTCAAGTTCCTCTGATTGAAGGATTACCACTGAATACATTATGGGGTTATAAAACCGATGGCTTATTCCAAAGTGATCAGGAATATCAGGATTATGGAGTGTTTATTAATCCAAGAACCGGAGGAGGAGATATGAAATACCTTGATTTGAATGGTGATAATGAAATAAATATAGGAGCAGGCACTTTAGAAGACCATGGTGATCTTGTCCGACTGGGAGATTCGAATCCACGATACCTTTTTGGGATAAACTTAGGGTCTAGTTGGAAAGGAATTGATTTTAGCTGTTTCTTCGAAGGCGTTGGCCAGCGTAAATTTTCTTTACAAAATGGAACTATATGGAATACTATGTATGCAAGTTTTTCTGATGCGATAAACTTACCTTTCGTAGAAAAATTGGACTACTGGACCCCTGAAAACCCTGGTGCTTTCTGGCCAAGACCATACAATGGAGGCATGCAAAGTTATTTACCTTCAGATTATTGGGTGCAAGATGCTGCCTATATCCGTTTGAAAAACATCGAAATAGGATACACCATCCCTCAATCGCTAACACAAAAGGCACGTATAAGCAAAGCAAGGTTTTTTGTTTCCGGACAGGATCTATTTGAATTTACTAACACCCTCTCTTGGATTGACCCGGAACAGCCGGAAAATACAGGTGTTATATATCCTTTTTATAGGACCATATCAATGGGTTTAAATATCACATTTTAAAAAATGAAAAAAATGAAAAAAATGAAAAACTTTAGATTTTATGCCATATTGATGTTGAACATATGGCTGTTCGGGGCATGTGAATTAGATCGCTTCCCTGAAACCGATTTATCAGATGCCTCATTTTGGGGTAGCGAAGATAATTTTAAAAAAGCTTGTAATGTTTTTTACATTTCTATTGATGGCCAGGCAATATTCTTTGATGACCTAAGAACTGATTTTGGATATAACACACCTAATGGAGCGAATGATGTTAGCTCTGGCACTCGGATTACCCCGGCGACTTCAAGCGATTGGGACGCCAACTACCAAATTATATTTGACGCAAATAATATTATTGAAAATGCTGTTGGAAAAGAGGACATTGAAAGCATCGAACGTTGGATTGGTGAAGCAAAATTTTTTAGGGCTTATGCATATTTTGATTTAATTTCAAAATTCGGAGATGTACCCTTGGTTCTTAATGTTTTGGATGTTGACTCCCCAGAATTAAATAATCCCAGAGTGGGCAGGGAATCAGTTATAGACCAAATATACGAAGATCTTGATTACGCTGCAGCAAACGTTCCTAGTATTGCTGAACTTCCCACTACTGACTATGGAAGGGTTTCGAAAAATGCTGCATTAACTTTTAAAGCCCGAGTAGCTCTTTATGAGGGAACACGCCAGAAATTCCACGATTATGGAGATTTTTCATCTAACCTAAACATTGCCATAAATGCCGCTGAAAAAGCAATGGCTGAAGAGAATGAACTTTATACAGAAAAATCTTATTTCTATATATTCCAAGAAGATGGAGAAGGAGTTGCAAACAAGGAAAATATCTTTTCAGTTGTTTATGGAGTAAACGATAGCCAAACTATAAGATCGCATAATATAACTGGACTTATTCAAAATGGTTGGTATTGTGTTACAAGGCCAATGGTTGAATTGTACCTTTGTACCGACGGATTACCTATAGACAAATCCCCACTTGCTGAAGATCCTGAAATCAGTTATATGTCAATATTTAAAAACAAGGATCCACGCATGGATTTTTCATTATTCAAAGAAGGGGATCCATCTAATAATCCTGACATATGGGATCCAAATGTTAAACAGAATGTAGTTACAGGTTTTTCTGCCAGAAAGTTTTATAATCCCAACAACTGGCAAAGAGGTAGTTCTTATATTGATATTCCTGTAATAAGGTATGCCGAAGTACTACTAATCTATGCTGAAGCGAAATTTGAAATGGATGGTTCCATTTCGGACCTTGATTTGGACAAATCCATAAATCTTCTACGGGATCGAGTTGGGATGCCACACTTGACAAATTCATTTGTACTTTCAAATGGGCTGGATATGCGTACTGAAATCCGAAGAGAGAGGAGCGTAGAGTTAGCGCAGGAGGGATTTCGGTATAATGATATTATCCGCTGGAAAATTGCAGAAGTGGTATTACCAAATGAAATGGTTGGTGCGAACTATTTCACTGAGATGGGACCAAGAAATGTTTCTTCCGATGGGTATCTTTTAGCTCAACCGGCTAGTACAAGGTCTTTCGATTCAAGCAAGGACTATTTATACCCTATTCCAACCAGGGAAATATCTTTGAGCGGAAATGCAATTATTCAGAATCCGGGTTGGTAGTGTTTGGAAACTTTTAAATTAGTTAGTTTGAGTTTAGTTTTAGGGAGGTGAAAATCTCCCTTTTTTAAAGCAGTTACGGTTCGATAAAATTTTACTCCTTTTTATTAGGCTTATCAATAATTTAGATTAAAACGCTAAACAAAATCCTTATTTTTAGTAATTTGACATATGGGATAAGCACCCATGAAAATAGATACTTATTAATCGAGACATGAAAGAAAGTTTATTCAATTTAAGCCAACTTAGCAATTACGTGTTTAATCAGTTGCCATTTAAAATGGGCATTATTAAGCGGATGAAAAAATATTTAATATTGGGATTGACCTTGTTCTTAGTTTATGGGTGTGTTCAGGATAAAAGTAAAGAAACTAGCCTTGTTATTGTAGAAAAGCATGGCACCGCACAATTGACAGTTGTGTTGGGCACTAAGCCAAGTGCAGCTGAGAGGCGGGTGACAGAACTCCTGGCTGAGCGTATCAAGGATCGTACTGGTCTTGTTCTGTCCAGATCGGACAAAAATACAGAATACCATCTGGTACTCGGTACCGTGGCTACCAATGAGAAAATCAAGACCTTCGCAGCAAAACATAGGGATATCGAGACGCTCGGCGCTGACGGCTATTACATCAGTGTCGACCCATCAGAGTCAGAGCTATATGTAATTGGCCAGAGTGAGAGCGGCGTTGTCGCCGGTGTCGGGAAACTGATGCGAGAAATGCGATATAAGCAAGGTAAACTGGAGGTGCCTGCGTTGCAAATCAGCGAAACTCCACAAATGCCCAACCGAGGAATGTACCTGTGGGCTCGAAGGTATTACTTTGATAACCCAGACCAATTGGATCGCTATATCGAAGAGTTGGCGCTCTGGGGATGCAATGGCGTCAGTTTCTGGTTTGAAATGGCCATGTTCAATAGTTTTCAAGATACAACTGGGAATCAGGGCGAATCTGGAGACTGGTACAACCACTATTTCAAAGAAGGAAAAAAATACCTACCACAGGAATGGATAACGAAATACCAAAGATTTTACAATACTGCACGTCGTATGGGCATGAAAACCGGACTGTTAATGGTGGCAAATGATGCCTATATGTCTTCCCCGAAAGAGATGCGTATCGAACCGATTATTGGGGCTCCGGGCTGGGCAATGTGTCCTTCCAAGCCGGGCAGTGTAGAACAGATGCTTGACTGGCAGGAGGAGGTTTTCAGGGCGCTATCTCCTATTGATATCTTCAATATTTTCCCTGCAGATCCTGGTGGCTGCTCGTGCGACGAATGCACGCCTTGGCCAACCAATGGGCTTTGGAAGATCGCCTTGCCCTTGGGCGACCGGATTCATGAAATCTCACCCGGGACAGAAATATGGATCGACACTTGGCACTTGAACCATCCGACATTCGGCGGGAAAGACTGGCAGAATCTGGTCGACAGTCTCGACTCAAGTAAAGAGACTCCCAAATGGTTTGCCGGCTTTGAAGTTGGGATGGCTCCGCATCATAAGTTTGCTGGCATGTCCGCCGAGGAACGTAATTATTACAACAATGCAAAGCGGCCAATCACCGTGTTTCCAGATATTTCTATGTGGGGCAATCATGAGGGAATGCTTGTTAATAAGGAATATTGGAAGTCGTTGCAGTCTGAGATTAATGACTACGATCCCAAATTGATGAAAGGTGGTTGGCCGTACACTGAACGGTGGAACACCGACATAGCCAACATTGTATTCCTTTCATGGTTCAAAAATTCCAAAAAGAGTGTCGATACTATACTTGACGAATATGCTTCGTTCTACTTTGGACCGGAAGCAGAAACTGGACGAAAACTCTTGGATTTATTGGATGATGAAAACAAGGATTCACAACAGAAACAGAAGATTCGTGAAACATTGGCTAAACTGGAAAGTACGGTTCCCGCCTGGGTCAAAAACGACTGGCGTTGGAATGAAATAGTGTTGTCCTGCTCTCGGTTTATGTAGGTGGGGGGTGCACCCTATTCAGATTTATTATTTATATCCAATCCTGAGTAAATAAATTTCATTGAGTGATGGTTCTGTTATACAAAATCTAGGTTGGTGTTTGAGCAATTGTATACATTTATTAGTTTGAAATTTGGATTACTCTTTCTAACTAGATATAGCTTAATGTATTTTCGCAATGAATCAGGTTATTATAAATCGAATTGCTAGATTTTTTAGTAAATCGTAAATTAAAATTCTATTCAATGGTAATTAATAATATAATAAAAATTGTTAATGAAAAAAATAATAAGTTATTCATCTAAGTTCCTGTTACTATGGTTTGCTGTTCCATTAGCCTATTCTCAAGTAAATACAGTACGTATCATTCCTCCATTAAATTCAGAGTTGTCATCCATAAATGCAAAGGCTATATTGGCAAGACAAATATCTGATCGATCGAATGTCAAAATTGTTGACGATGATACTGCTGAATTGAACATTACCCTATTAGTAGAAAAAAAGGATTCACCTGAATCATACAGTATTATAGAAAATGGGGATACGAGTTTAAAAATTATAGGAAGTGATGAAAGAGGATTGCTTTATGGTATAGGTAAATTCTTGAGGACCTCCAGTTTTGATCAAGACGGGTTTTCCGCGAGTGAATGGGAGGGTTCTTCCTCACCAAATGGTAAGGTTAGAGGAATGTATTTCGCATCCCATTTTAATAACTTCTATGAAGCTGCACCTATACAAGAAGTCTTAAATTACGTTGAAGAATTGGTATTATGGGGGGTTAACTATTTGGTGTTCACTTATCCAGTTTGGCAATTCGAAGGCATGGATGATGTTAAAGCCAAAAATATGGCTTCTCGTCTCAACCAGATCATGAGTGCTGCTAAATCCAATGGAATGAAAGTGGGATTGATTCAAGTACCCAATGGAGGTTTTAAAACCACACCTAAAGAATTTCTTAATGTTCCCGTACCTGATGCGTTGGGTCGTCGTGGCAATTTTGGTGTAAACCTTGATCCGGCGAACCCCCAAGCACACGCATTGTTATTGAAGCAAGCGAAAGAACAACTGGAATTATTCAAAAGCGTTGGTTTAGATGCAATAATTTTTTGGCCATATGATGAGGGAGGCTGTGGTTGTGACGACTGTTGGCCGTGGGGAGCTCGTGGTTTTCCTAAATTAAGTAAAGAAATTTCGTCCTTGGCACGTGAAAAATATCCAGAAATAGAGATTGTCCTTTCCACTTGGGTTTTTGATACACCAGAAGCTGGTGAATGGAAAGGCTTGTCAGAGTTTTTACAGAGTGACCAAAGTTGGGCTGATTATATTATGGCCGATTCTCATGAAGACTACCCTCCCTACCCATTGGATATTGAAGTTCCCGGAGGATTACCGCTTTTGAATTTTCCTGAAATTAGCATGTGGGGGCAATCACCTTGGGGAGGGTATGGGGCAAACCCTTTGGCTAATCGTCTCCAGGGTCTCTGGGATCAGACTGACAATAAGTTGTCAGGAGGATTCCCTTATTCAGAAGGTATTTATGAAGATATCAATAAGGTAATATGTACCCAACTGTATTGGGATAGATCGCGCAGCACTAGTAGCATCGTTAAGGAATATATTGCGTATGAATTTTCTCCGAAAGTGGTGGATGAAGTTGCAAAAGTTTTTGAAATTTTCGAAGCTAATCATAGCCGAAAAAAAATCGATTCTAATGCTTTAGAGGCATTTCGGCTCGTAAAACAAGCAGACCGAAAATTAACACCACAAATCCGTAAGTCTTGGCGATGGCGCATCGTGTACTTACGTGCGGTAATCGATAAGGAGCTGTATCTGAAGAAGGAATTGAAAGGAGAGGTTTTGAAAAAAGCATTTGAAGAATTGACTGAAATCTATCATGCGGGTAATTCTCATGATATGCCGATACATCCACCAGTAATCGAGTAAAGAAACATGATTTGAAAAATTATTGTCATGCAACTTTATGTAGTAGATGTGCCAAGCTAATTGATTATTTATATATTGTACCTGATATTTTAGATAAAGTGCTTCTCGAAACAATTGATAGCTGAGTCTTTAATGTTAATCGGGCGTTCAAGGGTTTCAGGCGAGAAAACCTGTCTTTATTAGTAGACCTAATGCTGCCTATCTCACCGATGACATTTTAATCCTTTAACCAGCTTGGCAAAATAAACACTTTTGTTTTCATCTTCTACCGTCAGATCTATTCAAAATACTAGGGACATTTGGCCGGGTAAAACAATAAGGAAGGTAATCGGGGCAAATACCTAGAGTCAGCCCTTAATAGTATATGGATAACTATGTGAAAGGAAATCCGTTTACAGGTTAAATAAATTTCAGTGTAGATTGTTTTGCCCAATATTGATTAAGAATAGTTTAAGATAATAAATAGAAGATGGGAAAACTAACCAAAATTGGATGTGGAACCATGGGTCATTCAATTGCCTTGAATGCCGAAATTGCCGAGATACAAGTGAAAATGTATGGAATTGATGAAGTGTGTAGCACGTGGAAAAGCGGATATTCTCAAAAACCTCACAACTTTGTCCGAACATGGTTCTATGGGATCACTTAAGGGAAATCGAAGATTCAACGCCTCCATTAAAACAATAAGCAAGGTGAGTTAATGCTTAATAGCGAACAGTATGACCGTGTTGAACGAAGTCGAAGTATGACCTTTGAAAAACAATAAATATAAACACATGAAAAGAATTACACTATTACTATTGAGCATTACCAGTATTCTACTTTATTCTTGCAATCAAGATTCAGACAATGAAACACCGATAATTGAAAAGGTCACAATTGATGATATTACACTGCCAAAAGGTTTTGTCATTTCCAAATTGTACGAACCTACAGATCACGAACAAGGTTCTTGGGTGAGTATTGCCAAAGATGACAAAGGGAATTTTTATACCTCCGATCAATACGGAAGTATTTA
>TARA_R110002049_G_scaffold113875_1_pt1 | contig 19388 bp, 24 predicted proteins | sample TARA_R110002049 | Tara Oceans TARA_R110002049 (sample SAMEA4396941) | marine metagenome | biome: Polar Biome; feature: [SRF] surface water layer (ENVO:00010504); material: water (ENVO:00002006), including particulate matter (ENVO:01000060) such as... | depth 5 m | reverse complement strand
AAAAAAAAGGTAATGCGTACGGTGATATCATTGGCAATTCAGAAAAAATAAATGAGGTTATTCAAATTATTGAACGGGTAAAGGATAATAAGGCCACCATTTTTATAAAAGGTGAAAGTGGAACGGGAAAAGAACTTGTAGCACGTGCCATACATTATCAAGGAAAGTTCTCCCGAGCACCATTTATTGCAGTGAATTGTGGTGGTATTCCAGAAAATTTATTAGAGTCGGAGCTTTTTGGTTATACGAAAGGTGCTTTTACAGGTGCCGATAAAAGCCGAGACGGTTTTTTCCAGGCAGCAGATGGTGGAACGATTTTTTTAGATGAAATAGGCAACGCTTCCAAAGCTGTTCAGACGCGATTATTACGTGTGCTTCAAGAAAAAGAAGTGGTGAAAGTTGGAGCTCAAAAAGCAGATAAAATTGAAGTGCGCATCATTGCGGCGACCAATAGTGACTTAAAGGAAATGATTAAAAAAGACACCTTTAGGGAAGACTTATATTATCGACTTACCGTGGTGGAAATTGAGGTAGCACCATTGCGTGAACGCAAGGAAGACATTCCCCTACTCGTGGACAAATTTCTTTTTAAATACGGGATAGAATACAAAGACCGTTTTATAAAAATAAGTCCAGAGGTTTCGGAAATATTACAAAGATATGATTGGCCGGGAAATATCCGCGAACTTGAGAACGTGATACAGCGAGCCGTCATAATGTGCGATAGACACATTGATGTAGAAAACCTCCCCGACTCATTAAAATACAACATAGATTTTCCCGAGGGCGAATTGCTTCCGCTCAAAGAAATTGAAAAAAGGTATATTCAAAAAGTTTTGAATGCCACTGATAACAACAAAACTAAAGCTGCCGACATTTTAGGAATTGATCGTAAGACCATTAGGCAAAAACTTTCAGATTAAACGCTACCATAATGGCACAAAACACCCCAACCGGGTAAATATGTACCAGTCCACAAATCCACTTTAGCTTTCAGCAAAGTGCTCAAACCCTTGTTTATAAGGGTTTCTTCTATTTAAGTGACTTCTGGCACACCTGCTGGCATATAGATTGCCTTTAGTACAGCAAAAGATTACAATGTACTATGACATCGAACACATTCAATATTTGTCGCACCTGCATCCATAGAGATAGCTGTGTAATTACTCACAACAAAAGCCAGGTATGGTCTTGTAGTGAGTACGAAGTAGAGGAAAAAGCTACAGAAACAAAAAAACCTCTGAATATCAACGATATAAAGAAAGAAGCGCCAGAAATGGCGATGGCATAACCTAAAATTTAAAAAACAATGATTCTCAACAAGTTAGTCACCGTTTTGGTCGAAAAAAAAGAGCTGAAAAATAAATTACAATTCAGCACCATACAAGATAGCCCTTATAGATTCACAAACAGACGAAATCTGCGAAACAGAGGCTTAATTAACAACCCATTTTAATAGTAATGCTATGAACACACAATCCCAAATTAATAATAACGCTCAAAAAAGAGCTGAAGTCTTAAAACGTAGAAGTAGATATATCATCGAAAAATACAATGAGCGCAGTATCACAAATCGTTTATTCAAATAATTGAAAAAATAAATTCTTGCAAAAGGGTTCACACTTATGACAACAATAACAGCAGAAATACCTAAAAGAAAACAGAAAAAAACCTCTGTAAAGGGAATGATGGATAATGTGATGGAGCAGTTTCACAGCGCAGCTGACCATATTGAACTTCATCCCAATATCAGAAAAATTTTGAGCATTACAAACAACGAAATCATCGTGCATTTTCCCGTGAAAATGGACAATGGAGACGTAGAAATATTTACAGGGTATAGAGTACAGCACAACAACGCATTGGGACCTTACAAAGGAGGATTGCGTTACCATCCTACAGTAGATATAGATGCTGCAAGGGCATTGGCAATGTGGATGACGTGGAAGACCTCACTGGCAGGACTTCCCTACGGTGGTGGTAAGGGCGGTATTCAGTTGGACCCTTCAAAGTATTCACAAGCTGAGCTGGAACGTATTACGCGTAGATTCACATTTGCCTTGGCAGACAACATAGGACCAGAACACGATATTCCAGCTCCGGATGTAAATACCAACAGCCAAACAATGGCGTGGATTGCAGACACCTATATGAGCACTCGCCCACCAGCAGAACGCACCGCGAATCAACACGTGGTTACAGGAAAGCCCGATGGCAGTGGAGGTCTTGAAGGACGCGACCGTGCCACAGGGTACGGTGTGTTTTTAAACATCAAGTTCTGGGCAGAGAAGAACAAAGAGACCCTAAAAGGAAAGAAATTCATCGTTCAAGGGTTTGGCAACGTAGGCTATTGGGTATCTCATTTCTTGGAAAAGGAAGGTGCAAAATTGGTAGCCGTGCAAGATGCCTTTGGAAGCATTAGAAGCACCAATGGTATTAACGTGGAGGATCTTTTCAATTATTCTAAAGTTAACAATGGTAGTGTTTCAGGATTTCCTGGAGCATTTGACCTTGACAATGAAAAGTTCTTTACCACAGAGTGTGATCTCTGTATTCCAGCAGCACTTGGAAACCAAATAAAAAAAGAAAATGCCCCTAAGATCAAAGCCCGTCTAATCGCCGAAGGTGCCAATGGCCCTACCAATGTTGAAGGTGAGAAGATACTACTGGATAGAGGTGTGACCATAATTCCTGACATCTTATGTAATTCTGGCGGTGTTGTAGGAAGTTATTTTGAATGGTTGCAGAACCGAAACGGCGAACTGTGGCAATTGGACGAAGTAATGGCAAAACTGGATAAAAAGATGCGTGAATCATTCAACAAGGTTTATGACTATGCTGAAAGAGAGGGAATGGATTTAAGAACTGCAGCCTACTGTATTGCAATTAGACGTATTGAAAAAGCCTATATCCAACGAGGTATATTTCCTTAATGAAACAACTTGAAAAATTGACAAAATGAAATACGGAAGCATCATATTAGAAAAAAAGGAGTATGTGTATTTGAAACGAATCCTAAATATCTCGGGATATGCCGAGGATTTTCAAACACAAAAATCGCTGCAACGGTTGAGCGATGAAATGAAGAACGCCCAAATAGTAAATGAAGAGGATATGCCCGAGGATGTCATACGCTTTAATAGCAAAATTATGGTGTTTTCAGAAAATGGTTGGGAAAAACAACTTCAACTGGTCATCCCTTCAGAAAAAGATGCCAAGAAGGATAAAATTTCAATCCTCACTCCTATGGGGTCTGCGCTGTTTGGTTATTCTGAAGGAGATACGATTGAATGGGACTTCCCTTCAGGAACCCAAAAAATAAAGATTGTGGCAGTAACACAGGACACGACCCAAAGAACAATTGACATACCTATTTAATGACTTTAAACAATGGAAACCTTACAAACAGAAATATACGAGCATGATAATGATATGGATGTAACCCATAAAATAAACACCATAGAACTGGACAATTGGATAAATCATCTCAAATACATCAAAAAAGAGCTCAAGAATTTAATAGGTCTTTGTAGCGAAGATTTGGACCCACGTCTGGAAGATGAAAGCGTGCTTCAAAAATTTCAGAAAAAAGAAACTGAAAATGACACGTTATTAAGAGCACTTCAAAGATATATGAATACAAGAAATGAAATCATAGAGTGCGAGGACACCCAATGCGATATGGCATACATCACAGAGCACGAAACTTATAGAAGAAGCTACCTCTATCATTTGGATAAATATAGAAGGCTGAAAGATGAATTTTTTAGCAAAGTACAGGGAAATTTCACGCTGTTGAGTGGAATTTCATAAGCGCATACTATTTTGGAAATCGAACTCCCATACAAAATTGACGCGCACCGAAGACTCTGTATAAAAAAAGACCTTATAGCATTGAGCCATTGGATGGATGCAATTACAGCTATTAACATTGAAATTGATTATTTAAAAATCATCGGGCAACAATTAATCAAAGACCATAGTGTAGAAGTAACCCTACAAGGGTTACGCAGAAAGAACACATTATTGTTGGCAATGCTCTGTAAATACGAACAGGAACTCAATACAGAGTATGAATATGGAAAAAGAGAATATAACGTTAGCCGCGCAAAAGAACACGAAAAAAAACGTGATGCGCACACAGCATTTATTCAAGAGTTTACTCAATTTAAAAAAGGGATATATAATAAGTTATCCAAATATCAACGCAGATAAAATTTAGAACAGATGAAAAAAATATTAATTCCAATCGACTTTAAATTCAATAGCCACGATGCCATTGATTATGCAATCAGGTTTTTTAAACGTGAGCAATGTGAGTTTTATTTTCTGAACACATACACCTATGACATATCTGGTCTTAATACCATAGACTTGCTACAGGCAGACGATGATTGGTATGATAAGCCCAAATGTGCATCTGAAGATAACCTTGGAAAATTAATTCAAAAATATGCCTTCAATAACCGAGATAGTAAACATCATTTTAGTGCCATTTCAGAATGTTCAAACCTGATAGAAGGTATGAAAAAAGCTATGAAAGACATTAAAATTGATTTAGTAGTGCTCCCAGGAAAAGACCGAACAGGGGAAGATTCAATTCGATATAGCCGAAATACCAAACGCATTATAGAGCATATTCGGGAATGCCCGATAATGATCATTCCTGCCTCTTCGAAAATGCATAAAAAACCCAAATTCGTACTTGTATCACGTTTTGATATAGATCTTCCTATTAGCGAACTTGAAAATTGGTACGAATTGGTACAAATTGCCAAAGGGAATATAAAAATTGTAACCCTGTCTGGAAAAGATGACCTAACTGAAAAACAAAAATCCAATCAATGTAAAGTACGTTATCATCTTGAAATGCTTTCAGGGGAAAAGATAAAAATAGAGTATATCGAAAATGCACCAGCACTCAAAGATTTTGCAAGGTACCATTTAGACTATATAATGTGCCTTATAGACAGGAAACCAGACTTATGGCGAAAAATTGGAATTACCCATTCCAAGATTACCAACCTAGGCCCCTTATTAAGCACACCACTGATCGCTTTACACAGATAGTTATGAAGTCGATGAGCAACCGTACATTTTATATAGTGGTTGGGCTAATTGGCTTGGCAGTCATTGCTATACTCAGCTGGTTAGTACCCGCGCCTATTTTCAGTTAAAATTATAAGTGGAACATAAAATGGAAAAATTATTGCAAGAAGCCGAAGCATTTCAAACTGCCACGATGAGCCACATGACTACGAGTGACCGGGTTGCGGCGTCACGTGAAGCAAAACGACTCATCCTGTCGATAAACAAAATATATAAAAAGTCTAAAGACCCAGAACTCATGGATGTGATGAAACAATTGACTGAAAAGAAGAAAAAGATTGAGGTTCGATTAAAAGTAAGGATAGTTTAATTGTAAAATTTGAATGCATTGAAGCAATTAAAGTAAATAGATTCAATTTTCTATTTCTGAAATCGAAGCAAATAAACTTCTCAACCTATTATTACATTACAATCAGAAAAAAGGACCACACTCTACATGCAGTCCTTTTCTATTGGTGCGGATGACAGGAATCGAACCTGCACACCTTGCGGCACTAGATCCTAAGTCTTCTCTATATTGCACCAATAGAACATAAAATACCTCATTTTCAATGCTTTATGTTTTTTATCATTTTATTTAAAGTCAAATAATATCAGTTGATTTCAGGATTTGTTGTACCTATGTTGTACCCAAAAGAGCGAATAATTCATTATCTTGAGTGTGCTTAAGAAGCTGATTTGACTTTCGTATTTAAAACAAATCAGTTATGTCAGCAAGTGCAAAAATTGTTCTCCGAAAAAAGCCTAATTCCAAGGGAATGTTTCCATTGGCCATTAGGATAACCAAAAATCGTCGTTCTACTTTTAAACATATTGGTCATTACATTGCCCTCGAAGATTGGGATGAAAAAAATCTTACAGTAAAGAAGTCAAATCCTAATGCCAATAGTTTAAATAATCTTCTCTCCTCAAAACTATCTGAGTTACGGAAAGGTCTTATGGATTTACAAAGCGAGAATACAGATTTCTCAGCCGGTCAGATAAAGAGAAATATCTACAAACCTAGTTCCTCTTTAACTCTTTATGACTATGCCAAAGAGCATTTTGAAAATCTTGAAGCAGAAAAAAAGATAAATCGCTTAACAACTGATACAGCACTTACTACTTATATATGGGCTTTTCATAAATCAAAAAGTTTGCGATTTCAAGATATTAATGGGAGGTGGCTTAAAAAATTTAAAACCTATCTAATTGGAAAAAGAGAACTCACAGAAACATCTGCTTTAAACGTAATGGTGCTTATACGCTTACTTTATAATAAAGCTATTAATGATAAAGTGGTAGGCAAAGATTTATACCCTTTTGGAAAAGGTGGTTTTCAGATTAAGTTTCCTCAATCAATCAAAGTTGGACTAAACAAGCAGGAAATATTGAAACTTGAAAGTATAGAAAACCTCTCCGATGTCCAACGACACGCTTTAAATGTCTGGCTTTACAGTTTTTATCTTGCGGGAATGAGGGTATCGGATGTATTGCTTACGAGATGGTCAATGATTTATGATGAAAGACTGCATTATAGAATGGGTAAAAATTCAAAACTTCTATCCTTAAAAATACCACAGAAAGCCATAGAGATTATTTCGACCTACGAACAAAACAAACAAGGTTTAGATGATTTTGTTTTCCCTGAAATGAAAAAAGCGAATCTTAAAAATGCTAAGGATGTATATAATAAGATTAAAGTAGCTGCTAGTAAATTTAACATTCACTTGAAAGCTATTGCCAAAAAAGCTGGAATAGAGAAAAAAGTAACAATGCACATCGCTCGCCATACTTTCGGAAATATTGCAGGGGACTCCATTCACCCATTGATGCTGCAAAAATTGTATAGACATAGTGACTTAAAGACAACCATTAACTATCAAGCTAATTTTATTCATAAAGAAGCTGATGATGCCTTAGATAGCGTAGTCAATTTTTAACCTTATTTTGTCTCCTAAAAATCAATTTTTTTTATAAGACTGTAATTATTAAGATATTTTTTTAACCTATTAATTACTAAAGCAATTTATAATTGAAAAACAACTCATATCCAGAGGAAGAATTTTCAAGGCGTATTCAAGAATCACAAGGCATTATTCATAAAGTGAGTAGGATGTATTGTGACAATGAAGAACACCGGAAAGACTTGTTCCAAGAAATATTGATACAGCTCTGGAAATCCTATCCCTCATTTCGAGGAGATTCTAAATTTTCCACTTGGATGTATCGGGTGGCAATAAACGTTGCCATTCAAGATTTACGCAAGACCAAAAAGAAGCAAAAGCTTTTTTTTCAAACCAATCAGTTTAAGGACACTTCCGAAGAAAAAAAATCAGAAATTCAAAGCGAAAAGTTGAAGTTAATGCATTCTGCTATTTCAAAACTTAACAAAGTGGAAAAGGCCATTATAATGTTGCACTTGGACGAAAAGTCCAATGAGGAAGTTGCAGAAATCGTGGGTATTACCCAAAACTACGTCCGTGTAAAGATGAACAGGATAAAAACAAAATTGTCAAAAATCGTTAAAACGAATTAAAATGGAACTATTGGAATTAAAATCAGTATGGAACGCAGTCGTTGATGAAACAATTTCCACAAACAATGTCGATAAGTTTGTTGTGGAAAAATCCATCAAAAGTGATTCGAAATCCGTATTGGCCAAAATAAAAAGAGTAATGTATCTAAAGTTTTCTATAGGTATACTTTCTCTAATTCTGTCTAGCGTAATGCTAGTAGGCACTTTTATAAAACCTACAAAATTCTCATTCTATGAAAGCATTTTTGACCTTATCGATAATCAGGTTTTCTTAGCGACCATAATTGTCTTTATGTCTGCAATGCTTTCATGGAATTTCAGGGCTTTTCGTGAAATTAAGCATTTTGAGACCAGAGCAACGAACGTTAAGGAATCCCTTAAAAAGTTCATTAACATAATGGGAAAGACAATAAGGCTAAATGTCTATTCTGGTGCTGCATTCAATTCTTTAGCATTAGGTTGGATATGCTATCTAGTGAACAACAATAAAGGTTTTGTCCAAGAGACGTATCAAATAGCACTTTTAATCATATTGGCAATTATCGTCGGTGCTGTTTTGTTCTATTACCTTTCGCGATATGAGCAAAAGATGAAATTTGGTAATTATTTGAACCAATTGAAAACCAATCTGGAAGACCTTAAAGAAAATGAATATCAGGAACGCAACTCATAAAGATAGGACTAAAATCATTCGTTTGGTAACAACCATATTGAAAGAGTTCGGGTTCGAGTACAGCCCAGATACTTCGGAATTGGATTTGCAGAACATTAATCAGGAGTACTTTGAAAATGGGGGAGCATTTCTTATAATGGAAGACTATTCCAGAAAATTGATTGCTACTGGAGCGTTAAAAAGAATAGATAAAGGCTATTTTAAAATCAGGAAAATGTATGTACATAAAGCATATAGAGGAAAGGGATACGGAAAGGAAATTTTGATTAGCTTACTTAAAGTTGCACAGAACAAGGGAGCAAAAAGCATAGTTCTTGAAACCTGCAACACTATGGTTGCCGCACAAAATCTTTATAAAAGTTTTGGTTTTCTAACTACTGACCAGAAACCTGTTTCGCCGAGATGTGATATAGTAATGATTAAAGAAGTTGATAACATTCTTCTTAAGACTCATTCATAGGTTAAATTGGAAAAATATAAAAATAAATTAGTAAAAGTGTAATTCTGAATGATAGATTGTAACCTACTTGGTGAACAATACTAAAATTCAGATGAAAACAAAAACAAGATTCAAAGATTATACGGTCATTCAAAAATTGGGAACATTTCTCGTAATTACGGGCGGGGCAATCACACTGGCCAAAATTTTATCGCTATTTACTGCCAGTCATTTTGTAGAAGAAGACCTTCCGAATTATTTATTTTTAGTTGGTGCATTTTTAATATTCTTTCCTGCTATACGTAAAAGATTAAGTGGTAAAGCAACAAAAACAACTTTGATTTTGTTATTCGTATTTAGCACAATCAACACTGCGTTTACTCAAGATTATTCAAAACAAATAGATGCCTTCAAACAGAGTTTTGTTGAAAAATCAGTATCTCCATTAAAACCATACGTCAGCCCAGAACTAAAATTTGACCCTGTACCGGTGGCAAATACGCCGGCTGTGCTTAACAATATCGTTTCCAATCTTCCAAAGTTGAATTCCATGACAATTATTGAAAGTTCACAGGGAATGGCCAAAGTGAAATATGATTTCGTTGGTCTAGGGGTTCGCGAATCCGATGTTCATTTTGACGAGAGTGGCAAGTTTACGCGTATCGAACTAATCGAAAACCTAATCAAGCAGGAAATGGAAGCGCAGAAAAAGTTGCAACAAAGCGTACAACTTCCCAATCCTGGGGAGTTGGGAAAGAGGTATCAACCCGAAAAAGTTGAGTTCAAAGCCGCTGATGGGCTTTTGGTCAATGGAAATCTTTATGACATTGGGGAAAACAAACCAGTCATTTTACTTTGCCACCAAGCAGGGTATAATCGTATCGAGTATGCGGATATAGCACCCAAGTTAAATGAAATGGGCTATAACTGTCTTGCTATCGACCAACGTTCAGGAGGTAATTTTGCTGGAAAACCTAACGTTTCTGCTGAAAAAGCGAAAGAGAGCGGATTGCCGAATGAAATGATAGATGCCCGACAAGACATTAAAGCAGCAATCTACTTTCTGCATGAAAAATATAAAAGAGATGTTATCATTTGGGGAAGTTCTTATTCCGCAAGTTTGGCACTGCTAGAAGGTGTTTCGAACAATAAAGTAAAGTCTATCATCGCTTTCAGTCCGGGCGACTATTTTGGTGATGCAGCACCTTCATTGAGTACCGCTTTCGCAAAAGCTGACAAACCGTTCTTGGTGACATCATCTAAAGAAGAATTCCAAACATTGACCTCATTGATTGGAAATGTAAAATTGACTAACAAACAAACGCAGTTCATTCCAAAATCTGATGGGTTTCACGGTTCTAGAGCATTATGGACTGGCCAAAAAGGTGCAGATGAATATTGGAATGCCGTGACCACTTTTTTGAAGACAACTTCCAAAAATTAAATATAAGATTGATGACTTTGCAAACTATCAAAACGAAATGTAGAAAGAGAAAAGGATGGATGACCTTTGGGAGCACATTACTTATATCGGGTTTTGTGTCCTTTAGCAACCACCCTGATTGGGGCATTTGGGTTTCCATTGTAGGATTTGTGATATGTGTAGTGACACTTTTAAAGTAAAATCTTTACTGAAAATACGTAGTCCTCAGAGTACTTGTTGATTCAATTGAATAAGATGATTTCGGGGATTGGATGCATTTAAGTTTTCAAATTAGTGGTGTCACATGATAAAGAATAATTGAGATTTTAAAGCAATTATCTAAAAACCATAAATAGCCATTTGAAAAAAACATATACAGTCACATTTTACAACTTAATAGAAATCCCGTTTCGTAGATTTATCATTAAACCTTTATTGATGTTAGAAAAAAAAACTTAAACAAAGAGAATCGCCAATGAATATGAAATAACCTTGGAAGACTTTCTTAGGACGATTATTGGACACGAAATACATCATATAAATATTATTAAAGAAAGGTATCTGTAACAATGCGGCAATGAAAATATCCTTATTTGAAACTAAATATCCATAAATGAAAGAGCTGATAATAATTCTCTTAGCGTTTACACCATTTTTTAATTGCGTGGGGCAGGAAAATGGGAACTTTAATATTGGGCAAATATCCCGTTCCTATATGGACGACTCAAGAAATCGTCCCCTTGTGACTGAAGTGTGGTATCCCACTTATGATACCTTATCAAAAAACATAATTCCCGAAAGAAAGCGAGAACTCTTTAAAACTATCAATACCATTCTGAATGCAAGCATTCCTGATGGGAAGTTCCCCCTATTGTTAGTTTCTCATGGTACTGGCGGTAACAGATTTTCATTGACATGGTTTGTTGAAAGAATGGTTAGGGAAGGCTATATCGTTGCAGCTGTGGACCATTACGGAAATTCTACGTTCAATAAAATCCCAAGAGAGTTTGTAAAATGGTGGGAAAGAGCCATTGACATCCAATACGTTCTTACGACATTATTAAAGGAAGAAGATATTGGCCCAAAAATAGATGAGTCAAGAATCGGTGGTGTTGGCTTTTCATTGGGAGGATATACCAATATTGCGCTTGCAGGTGGATATGTTGACAGAAACATAACAAATGAAGAAGAAAGTGAATTGCCCCCTGAATTCCCAGTGACCGATGAAGTGATAGATTTTAAAAACGACAGCCTCATTATTTCATCTTATAATACTTATGGTAAACAGGTAAAAGATGCCAGAATAAAGGCCTTCTTTACTATGGCACCTGCCATCGGGTTTGGATTTCACAATAAAGAACAGACAAAAGAAATAACTGCCCCAATCTTTATAGTTGCAGGCAAGGGGGATATCAATACACCAATAAAAAACAACGCCCTTAAGTATCACAAATTAATTGAAACCAGTCAACTTTACTTATTTGATGGGGATGTTAATCACTATGTATTTTTAAACGAACCTACTGACTTTGGAAAACAAGTAGCACCAGAAATAACTATTGACCCTCAAGGAGTTGACAGAGCTGCTATACATAATAAAGTGTTGGAATTGGCGATTGATTTTTTTAACAAAATTCTTTTGAAGAAATGAGATTAATGATTAAGTATGAATTTGGTTGATAGTTTTAAAAATGTCAAGGAGTATTTCTCACCTAAAATCATTGGAGAGGTCAATGATGTATATGTTAAAGTTGTAAAGATTTTAGGTGATGAAGTCCCTTGGCATAATCATGAGGATGAGGATGAATTGTTCTACATCGTTGAGGGTAGTTTGTTGTTTGAAATCAGAGGTGAAGAAAGTTTTATAATGAATAAAGGAGATATGTTTATTGTAAAACGCGGCCTATATCATCGGGTATCATCTACAGAAGAATGTAAAATCCTATTAATTGAAAATAAGTCTACTAAACATACTGGAAATGTAATATCAGCTATAACAAAATAAGCTATGAAAAATCACGTAATTAAATTATCAATACTGGTATTTATATTGTTTTTAGGTGCTTGCGGCACTAAAAAATCGAAGCCAAAAGAGAATAATTTAACGACAGAACAAAAATCTTATCTTGGCCAAAAACCTCCTAGTTTAATGCCTCAGCCTTTCGCTCCTGAACTCGTTACAACAGATGGTTGGGAAAATTATGGTGGCTTCACACCCGACCTAAAAGAATTTTATTTCCTCAGAAAAGGAGAACAAGAAGATGGGAAAAGTAAAATGGAATTAGTGGTCGTTCAAAACAACAATAATCAATGGCAAAAATCTGTGGTATCTCTAAGAGTAGGAACACCTTTTATCTCTCCCGATGGAAAAAGAATGTATTTGAGTAAAAAATATAGGGAACGTACCAATAAAGGCGACTGGTCTGAACTGAAAAACCTCGAAGCTCCTTTTGACAGTTTACCAACTATGCGTCTTACTGTTTCTTCTAAAGGCACCTATTTTTTTGATGAGTTCAAACGAGACTTTACTGGCGATATTCGTTATTCACGAATTATAGATGGTAAATATGAAGAACCTAAACTGCTCAATAAAAAGATTAATTCAGGCAAAAGTTTTCATCCTTTTATTGCTCCAGACGAATCCTACCTAATATTTGATAGTAAAAGAGAAGGCGGATACGGTGATTCCGACATTTATATTAGTTTTCGTCAGAAAGACGGTTCTTGGGGCAACCCTATTAATTTAGGTGATAAAATAAACACGAAGGCTTGGGAAGCAAGTGCCGGCGTTACACCAGATGGTAAATATCTTTTCTTCAACAGAAATATGGGGTCAAAAAAATACGAGAATGTTGACATTTTTTGGGTAGATGCTCAGGTTATTGAGCAACTCAGACCAAGACAATAATTTCAAGTAAAAAAAATTATAACTATGAAAAACCACATAATTAACTTCTCAGTACTGGTATCTGTACTGTTTATAGGTGCTTGTAAAACGGAGAAATCTAAAACAAATAAGGATGATTCTTCAATCGAAGAACGCTTTTATCTTGGCCAAAAACCTCCAGGTTTAGTTCCAAAAGTTTTCGCTCCTGGTATCGTTTCAATTGATGGAAGGCTTGAAACCACTATTTCGTTTTCTCCAGATTTAAAAGAACTATACTTTGACGCTAAATATGAAGACGAGGCGTCTCAAATCTATGTCTCTCAACTTGTCAATGGTACTTGGACTACCATTAAAAAAGCGAATCTTACGCAAGGAAGAAAAAAAGAAGAAATGCATCCATTCGCAAGTCCTGATGGCAAACGGGTTTATTTTACCGCATTTGATTCTATTTTTTCAGACGAACATATATGGTACGTTAACCGCTTAGAGAGCGAATGGAGCGATGCTATTAAACTGAATTCTCCTGTAAATGAAGATATGGTATTCTTCCCCAATCATTCAAACAGTGGTGGGCTCTATTATTACAATTTGTCAAAATTTAAAACCTATTACGCACCTAACAAAAATGGTGAATTTATAGAACCACAAGAAGTCGAAATTGATATGGGGCATCATGCTTTTATCTCGCCAAATGGTGATTATCTATTGGTGACTGCACGAAACGATGACGATGAAAACAGAAAAGACAATGATATTTATGTCTATTTCAAGAATCAAAATGGAACTTGGTCAAACCCCATCACTCTTGGAACTACAGTAAATTCTAATTTGTCCGAAAAAACACCTAGTATAAGTCCTGACGGCAAGTATTTGTTTTTTGGTAGGGATGAAAGAGATATAGAACCTGGACTATCAAATATTTATTGGGTGAGCACGGAGGTTATAGAAAAACTAAGACCAAAACAATAAAACCACAACTGCTTCCAACAATTACAAAAACTGTGTCACAACAAAATGGGGACTGGTATCAAATAGAAATGAAAAAAACTGAAAAAGATTTAGATGTCTTACTAAAAAAGATGCATCCCTTTTTGAATAAAGGGGAATTTGTCTTTTTTTATTCACCCAAGATAAAAAAAGAGATTCTTAATGATGCAATACTTCTATTTAAAGAAACCGAAGGCACCACTGTAATTCTTCCAAAGACAATAGCTGATAACTTAAACATAGAATATACATCCATTTTTTCCTGGATTACACTATTGGTGAATTCATCGCTGAACGCTATAGGATTTACAGCTAAATTTTCTTCAGAATTGGCAAGGCATAATATCAACTGTAACGTGATTGCTGGATATCATCACGACCATATTTTCGTCAACAAAACAAATTCTGAACGAGCAATTGAGATTTTAAAGCAATTATCCGAAAACCATAAATAGAGCCATTTGAAAAAAATATACAGTCACATTTTACAACGCAATGGAAATTCCGTTTCGTAGATTTATCGTTAAAAGTTTATTGCTATTCGAAAAAAACCAAATAATATAGATGGAAATGCTGGTGCTACTTCAGCACTTTATGTGTGGAATGGATTAAGTGCCTTCTGGGGTACTTCGTTCCATACAAATCCGCATACCCACGATACACTTCAATTGGTTTTTGATATAGACAAAGAATTTCTTTTAAAAGATAAATTCAATGACTGGACCTATTTTTCGGCAGCTATTATTAGGGCATCACATGTACATCAATTAGACAGTAATAACAGCATACAGTTATTCATCTATTTGGACAAGGATAGTGAATATGCTCAAAAATTGACCGAAAAATTTTTAAAAGATAAAGATATAAGTGATTTAAAGAACTCTGACATAGGAAAGGTGAGTTCAGATTTTTTTAAAAGACTTCTTATACTTACTGATTGTGATAAGCTTTTTCGGGGATTTCTAACCATCATTGAGCACCTTATCAACTTTGAAAAACCACAACCAAAAGATGAACGAATTGTTAAGGCGATTTCATTTATCGCCAACAATAAAAAACAGCTTAAAGTAAAAGATGTTGCCAATCATATCTGTCTTTCAGAAAGTCGATTAAGGTTTTTATTCAAAAAGCAAGTGGGCCAACCAATTCAAAGTTTTATGCTATGGATAAAGGTTATCAATTCACTAAATCTGGTTCTAAAGGGTGGGCAAATCACCAATACCGCCTATGATGTCGGTTTCTGGGATGCTTCGCATATGAATCGTTCATACAAAGAATTACTGGGTGTGGCACCGAGTACTATTAAAAAATACGAGAAAGACCTGAAGATAATTTCCTGTGGTAGCACAAACTTCTATACGTTTAGAACGGAAATATTGGAGAATTGGGATTCAGACAAACCTTATAAAACTATTGAAATATGAATACATTAAACTACCTCCTTATATTCTTAATCTTCTTCTCTCTTTCTTGTTCTGAACAACGGAAAGATGACTCGTACAACGCAATTGAAATCACAAAAGAAGTTGAAGAGTCTTTTGAATCCTACATGAATCACGTAAACACCAAAGGAATAAAAGGGGTTGATTCTTATTTTTCAAAGGACAGCCGTTTTTATTGGATAGAAGATGGTGTGATGCAATATCCCGATAGAGAATCGCTATTAAAAGGAATTTATGAATTCCACCCAACGGTAAAGCATGTGAATTTAAATGTATTCAAAACAGATATTGAGGTCATCAACTCAAATAATGTAATGCTTTATGCAGAGTACAAAGAAGATATAGTATTGAATTCTGGATTTGAGTTTACACTCGATGGGGCGATGTCCATTTTGATGATTCCAGAAGATGGTATTTGGAAATTCTTAATAGGACACAGCTCTGTTAAAAAACCTAGAGGAGATTATTAAATAAAAACTAATTGACATGAAAAATAACCTTGCACACTTTGCTATTTATATCGATGATATGGAGCGGGCAAAAGATTTCTACTCAAACTTATTTGGATGGGATTACAACAGCTATGGACCAGATGATTTTCTTCAGATAAAAGATGGTTCAGATACTGATGCTTCTTTAATTGGAGCATTACAATCTAGAAAATACAGCCCCATTAATGATAAGATTATAGGCTTTGAATGCTCTATAGCAGTTTCTGATATAGATGCCATCATTGAAAAAATTGAAGCCAATAAAGGAAAGATAGTAATGCCTAAAACTGAAATTCCGTATGTCGGTTGGTTGGTCAAATTTTTGGACACAGAAGGAAATATTGTTTGTGCGGTTCAATATTTCGAGAAAGATTAATCCGAAATGTATGAATCAAAATCGAACGCAAAAAATTGAAGTATTTACCATGAAAACACTTACCGTCATTCTTTTTACAATATTGACAACTGTGACAACTTTTGGTCAGGCGATGATTACTGAGAGTTCGTACCTAGAAAATGAAGATGGAAAGGAAATAAGTTACGTCGATTTTGTCAAAAAAATGGATACAGGTAAGTTTAGTATGACTGCTCTACATAACGAATCTAAAGAAATAATTGGTTATAGACTAAAGCAATTAAAACCAAATAAGAATACTTCTAAGAAAATGACCAATTCTAAAATTGAAGTTGGCGAGATTGTAGAATTAGATATCATTTACCACAAGCACATTCTTGTTCCAGTTAAATTCAATTCTAAAAATGAATCTGAAGAGGCATGGATGATATTTGACACTGGTACTTTCGTCCCAATCATAATTACGGACGAAAAGCTTAAAACTAAACTTGGAAAAATTGAAAGTGTTGAAATAAACGGATTTCAAATAAATAATCCGGTAACGGGAAGTTATGGATTACCAGACGTAATCCGAAAGTACAATGATACATATAGCAATGAAATTGGTGATAAACTAAATGGCAAGAAGATTGTGGGCATTATGGGATATCAATTACTAAAGGATTATTTGGTTTCCATCGATTTAAGTAAGGGTGAAATTTACCTAAGAAATCAACTTACTGCAGAGAAATCAATTACGACAAACACATTCTACAAGGTAAACTATCGTGATGATTTACAGAACATTTGGCTTCCTGTAACTATTAATGATGTTGAAGGGTTCGCACACTTAGACACAGGCTACCCTTTAACTTGGGTTGAAGAAAGTCTTGTTAAAAATGAGGTAGGGAGCTTTACAATCGATAAATATGATGTTTTTAAACAGGTAGATATTGACTATAGAATGACTCAACAATCTCAGAATTATAATAATTTATCTTTTCCATTGATAGCAAATATGGGAAACAATTTGTTAAGTCATTTCGTGCTAACTATTGATTCTATGAACAAGCAATTATTATTTGAATTGATAAAGCAATAACTAAAACTAAAATTATGTTTTTGACCAGAGAAGTACATCCCGATTTTTGGAATCATTTAAAATATAAAGAGCAATCACTAATAGATGTATACCTCAAGTTGAGAGATTTTGTGTTTAGCATCCATCCCAAAGGAAATGAGCTATTATATCATACCCACGCGCTCACATCACTTTATTCAGTATCAGAAAAAATGGGGGATGCCTATTGTATGATACCGATTTACACAAATCACTTAAACCTTGGTTTTAATAAAGGCACACTTTTGGAAGACCCACAAAACTTGCTTCAAGGCACAGGGAAATTAATTCGCCACATTCCTATCGAAAAAGAAACGGATTTTAATAATATGGGAGTCACAGACCTCATTAAGAGCGCGATTATTTTGGCTTTTGAAGATTCAAATGCTCAAAATTTAAATGAAGGACTTACGATATCAAAAATAAAAGGATGAAATTCTAATAACAGAAAGATAAGCATTGTCTCAAAATTATTTTAAATTCTAAATGGAAGCTTATGCACACATAATAGAAGAATTGGACTACTCCCTTGAAACATTGGAAGTAGAAATTGATGATGTGACAGAATTGGCTGAAGCTGGCATTAAACTTACCAAGAAAACACTTAAATCAATTAGAGAATTAGTTGTTGACAAGGAATTTGATTGTAAGGAAGACGAAATATGTTTTTTTAAAGTAACAAAGCCTCGGATTTACAGCAAACTAATTTATTATGTGAAGTTATTTAATATTGAAAGTAAACGGCCTAAAAGCAGTAATAAAAATCAGATAAGATACTTCAATAATCACATAGATAAACTTCAACAATACCTTAATGACAATTTAGATTTTTATCATTACTACAGAAGAGGTGGAATTACTTTTGACGAACAATATTTTTTACGAGGAAAAGAAGATATACGCTTATTTCCGGACACTTTTCATTTTTTTACAGACGAACAATTTGCAACCAGTCATGACAGTACGGTTGCCACAATATTAGCTTATGATTTGTTAATTGTATATCTTAAAAGAGAAATCGACAAACTAGAGAACAATAGTAATAATCTTTCATTGCAAGATTTACAAAAGCAATCCAATATCACATGGACCGCACATAAAATTGATTTGATAGAATTAGTTTATGCAATTCACAGCACGGACGTAATCAATAATGGTACAGTTGAAATAAAAGATATAGCAAGAGTAGTTGAGCGTATTTTCAAAATTGATTTAGGCGATTATTACAGGGCTTTTTTAGAAATACGGATGCGAAAGAATAGCAGAACTAAGTTTTTAGATGCTTTGAAGCATAAATTAATTAAACGAATGGACGAGGTAGATAACTAAAATTAAAACACCCAATATAACCCAACTTGGGTGTTCTCTCTTTTAATCTTATATTCATTTTCTTCAGTGTGTTTTACTATTACATTTTTGTAGTCAAAATACCAAAACAAAACATTTAAAGGCATTCAGAATGGGGGGGCTAAAATCACCCAAGGTATTTCGTCTTGTGAATAAAAACCATCAAACTATCTCAATTTTGTAGAACGAAAGTCAAATCAGGTCAGAGGCTATCAAATTAGTTGACAGCTACGCGATAGTCTCTTACTTTAAAACCGTTCTATTATGCCGACATCTATCATTACAACAGATGACCTTCGAGAATTCAAATTGGAATTGCTCGATGATATTAAAAACCTTCTAGCCAGACAAACTTCTGGTAGAATCAAAAAATACCTTAAATCTTCAGAGGTTATGGATTTACTTCAAGTAAGTCCAGGCACATTGCAGAATCTCAGAATCAATGGTACACTGCCCTACACTAAAGTAGGTGGTATTATCTACTACGATACTGAGGAAATTCAAAAGGTAATGGATGCAAATCAAGTGCATCATGGCTTAAATGGTTAGGCTATGAACTACATAAAGCTACTGAATGCGGCTTTTGAGAAGTTCTATTTTGATGACCGCCTAAATCCT
>TARA_R110002049_G_scaffold292252_1_pt1 | contig 19405 bp, 16 predicted proteins | sample TARA_R110002049 | Tara Oceans TARA_R110002049 (sample SAMEA4396941) | marine metagenome | biome: Polar Biome; feature: [SRF] surface water layer (ENVO:00010504); material: water (ENVO:00002006), including particulate matter (ENVO:01000060) such as... | depth 5 m | reverse complement strand
AAGTTCATAATAATGATATTTAGTCAGCAAAGTTAATAATTAAAGTTTAATTATATCGTTTTAATCGTAAAGATTTCCCTTGTTAAAACCTTTGAGCAATTGGTTTCAATAAACACTTTTTTGCTAAACAAGCACAAGTTTAGTTAAAGAGCAACATTGTTCAATAAATTCTATTATTTTTGTTTTTAACATGGCTGAAAAGAAAAAAAAACCAAAAAGAATAAGAAAAAAGTTACTTGATAAGTATCGTTTGGTAATTCTTAACGAAGATACTTTTGAAGAGCGTTTATCTTTCAAGCTCACACGATTAAATGTGTTTGTTTTGGGTTCTATGTCTGCGGTTTTTTTAATAGGAATAACGTATTTAATCATTGCATTTACACCACTTCGAGAGTATATTCCTGGCTATTCATCTACAGCTTTAAAAAAGAAAGCTACTGAGCTGAATTATAAAACGGATTCTTTACAGCAAGTTATTTTAATGAACGCCCGTTTTTATGGTTCTATTAAAAAAGTACTGCAAGGCGAAGTAAGTAAAGTGGATTTCAACAAAGATTCCATTATTGAGGCTGTAAAGCTTGAAGCCAGTGAAGTGGATTTAAGGCCCATTCAGGAAGATTCCCTTTTGCGTGAAAAAGTGGATAAGGAAGATAAATACAATTTGTTTGAATCGGCAGCAACTGCTACTAATTTTGTGCTGTTTCCACCTGTAAATGGCGAAATAAGCGAACCTTATAATTTGAAGGACAAACATTATGCCGTGGATATTGTTGTGGCGCCAGATACGCCTGTGAAAGCCACGGCCGATGGGACGGTTATTTTTGCTGAGTGGACAGCAGAAACAGGTTATGTCATCATTTTAGAACACAGTTATGGGTTGATTTCGGTTTATAAGCACAATGCTTCGTTGACCAAAAATCAAGGCGATTTTGTGAAAACTGGCGAAGTCATTGCGACTGCTGGCAATACAGGTGAGCTATCAACAGGACCGCACGTACATTTTGAACTTTGGAATGATGGATACCCCATCAACCCCACAAACTTTATAGATTTCAAATAAATGGTATCATTAAAATCAGTTTTTGCAAAACTCTTTGCAAAATGGGTTTACAATAGTGTCCAAAATTGGGCAAACAAACCTATTGAAACACAGAGAAGCGTTTTTAAAGATTTAATTAAAAGCGCAAAGCATACCACTTTTGGCAAAGACCACGACTTTGAAAACATTATAACTTATGAAGATTTTGTAAAACGTGTTCCAATAAGAGATTACGAAGCCATTAAACCTTATATAGAACGTGTGGTTGCAGGCGAAGAAAACGTACTTTGGAAAGGCAAACCAGAATATTTCGCAAAAACGTCTGGTACGACTTCTGGTGTTAAATACATTCCTATTACAAAACCATCTATTCAAGCTCAGGTAAACGCCTCCCGCAATGCTATTTTGCTTTACATTCACGAAACGGGCAATAGTGAGTTTGTGGATGGTAAAATGATTTTTTTACAAGGAAGTCCTGTTCTAAATAAAAAAAACGGTATCAATATGGGTCGCTTATCGGGTATCTCGGCACATTATGTGCCTAAATATCTCCAAAAAAACAGAATGCCTTCATGGGAAACCAATTGCATTGAAGATTGGGAAACCAAAGTAAATGCCATCGTGGAAGAAACCGTGAATGAAAATATGACCGTGATTGCGGGCATTCCATCATGGGTACAAATGTATTTTGAAAAGTTACAGCAAAAAACAGGCAAAAAAATAGGCGATGTTTTTAAAAACTTCAACCTGTTTATTTTTGGAGGCGTTAATTATGAGCCTTACAGGGCCAAATTTGAAAATTTAATAGGAAAGAAAGTAGATAGTATCGAACTGTTTCCCGCTAGTGAAGGGTTTTTTGCATTTCAAGATAAACAAAATGAAAAAGGCATGTTGTTGCAACTTAACTCGGGCATTTTTTACGAGTTTATCAAAGTAGATGATTTTTTCAATGAAAACCCCAAACGTATCACGATTAAAGACGTAGAAGTTGGTGTAAATTATGTGTTGATTATTTCAACCAATGCCGGACTTTGGGGCTATAATATTGGCGATACGGTACAATTTACGGCCACAAAACCATATAAAATTGTGGTATCGGGTCGTATCAAGCATTTTATTTCTGCTTTTGGCGAGCATGTTATTGGCAAAGAAGTGGAAGAAGCCATGCAGGAAGCCACTTTAAATACAGATGTTCGAGTTTCTGAGTTTACGGTAGCGCCACAAATTACACCTAACAAAGGACTTCCCTACCACGAATGGTTTGTAGAATTTGAAAATGAACCCGAAGACCTTTCCGCTTTAGCGAAAAAAATAGACGCCGCGCTTCAAAAACAAAACACCTATTATTTTGATTTGATAGTAGGCAACGTATTGCAACCCCTTAAAATCACTAAAGTAAAAAAGAATGGCTTTCAAGATTATATGAAATCCATTGGCAAACTGGGAGGTCAAAACAAAGTGCCCCGCTTATCAAATGACCGAAAAATTGTTGCCGCTTTTCCGCAATTGAATTTGATTAAATAATAGTACCTTTGCCCGAGTTTTAAAAAGCATGAGCAGCAAAAAGCATCATAGAACCCGCGCCCAAGAAAGTTCCAATGCCATTGAAAAAATGTACATTACCATGCGGCATTTATTCAATCGGGGTTTTTATAAGCCCATGGGTGTTTCTGGTGAAACGTTAATACAATCGTTGTTAGTATTACGCCCAGAAATCTATGGTTCTATTGGGGAAAGCAAGGCTGAATTGGATGGTTTGCTTTATGTTACAGATAGGCTTCCTCAAGGTATTGAAGAGTGTTCTTTTATAAACTTAACAAGCGATGAAGGCTATTCAAACTCCCATTTCAAACCCATTATTCCCCTTAAAAGACGCCGAAATTGCTACCGGATTGACGATGAACAAATGAACATTGAAATTACGCGCGGTCGTTCAGAAATCTATGATATTTTAACACATATCACGTTCCTTTTTATAGAGTCCCATAAAATTAGCAAAAGCGTGCTTGTTAATGAAGAAGGCTTGACTTCAAGAGACTGGATGAAGCTTGAAAAAACGGTACAATTAAAAAAAGAATTGACCCAAGAAGAACGCGAGGTGGCGATAACCCATACGGCCAATATTTTAGGCAGGACTTTTGATGAGTTGCGGGCCATTTATAATCTGTTTGCTACACCCAGCCAGCCCGAACGTTTGTTGCATATAGTGTATTGGTTAGGCAAATTGGGCATAGAAGAATTGCTAAATGATACTAAGCGCACCGTTACTTTTAGTCCAGTATTGAGAGAACGCTTAGGGCACCATATACACGGTGAGCTTTGGGCAAATACTATAAAAGACACACTACATAAAAAAGGGCTGCTGAACAGACCAATACATATTATAAGTGCCAATATGCATAGTGTTCTGAATACCCTGTTTGCACCCCATGCTTTGAAATCGTTATTATCAAAAAGTGATATTTTTGAGGTTTATAAGTCTTTGAGCAATAATGAAAATGAAGCCCTTCGTAATAAAGTTGCTAAAGAAGCGTTGTTGAGAGGGATGGTTTATATAAAGGACACTTCAGGAGCTAATATTGACGTTCAAATTTTTGATACTTCAGAAATAGATATTTCTAAAATGGATATTCAAACAGATGAAACCATTATAAAGTCAAAAAAACCTGTTATATTGGTCATGGATTATGCTTTTGGAGAGCAAGCTTATGAAACCATGGATGAACTGTTGAAACCTTACAGCGTTACTGGGAAACAAACCCATTTGAAAGTAGAATCCATTTCAATCATGGGAAAAGCTGGCATTTTAGAAGGTGGAAAAGGCGATATTATGATTCCTACAGCCCATATTTTTGAAGGTACTGCTGATAATTATCCGTTTGAAAATGAATTAAAAAAAGAAGATTTGAACAACCAAGGTGTCCATATTTGTGAGGGTTCTATGATAACGGTCTTGGGTACGTCGTTGCAGAACAAAGATATTTTAAAGTTTTTTTACCACTCCACATGGCGTGTTATAGGTCTGGAAATGGAAGGGGCTCATTATCAAAAGGCTATTCAGGCAGCTTCAAAAGTAAGAGGTAGCATCAGTCCTAATGTAAAAGTAAGATATGCGTATTACGCTAGTGATAATCCATTAGAAACCGGGAGTACTTTGGCCTCAGGGGGTTTAGGGACTTCAGGGGTCAAACCAACATATTTAATTACACGAACCATATTAAAGCAAATACTTAACTAACACATAATTATAATAATGAGTAAAGATTCTCCACAACCCCAGCAATCTGAAGAAATAGATTTAGGGCAATTATTTAAAGTCATAGGAAATGCTTTTGATCGGTTATTTCTATTTATAGCAAGCATCTTTGTTGCTATTTATGATGTGTTTTTGTTGTTATTGATACACATCTTTAAAAGGCTCAAATGGTATGTAGGCGTAGTGATTTTAGGTATAGTGATTGGGGCTATTATAGACAAAATGTCTCCTTATTTATATGGTGCTAATATGCAGATAGAGACTAAGTATAATTCTTCGAGACAGGTTTATGAAAACATAAATTTTTTGAATCAGTTGGCGGCTATAGATAGGGACTCTGTTGAATTATCAAACCGATTAGGAATATCTGAAAGTGAGGCCGCTTCAATAGTAGGGTTTTCTATTCAACCTAATATAGATGAAAATGATAAAATGAAATTGTTTTCGGACTTTAGAGCACAATTGGATTCTTTGACTAAAAATTCTTTCACATATAAAGATTACGTTGAAGGCTTATCCTCATATAGTTTTGGAACACACCAAATAGAAGTTATATCTACCAATAAATCTATTTTTTCTAAAATGAATGACAGTCTAGTTAAAGAATTGGCAGATAACCCTTATTTAAATGAAATTAAAAAGGTAACATTAGAGAACTTAGACCTTAAGGCTAAAGCCTTAGAAGAACAAAAAGAGACCTTAGATTCTTTAAAAACAACTTATTTAAGTATTCGTAAATCAGAATCAGAGAAACAGGCGATCAAACCAGGGACTGGTACAAATTTAATTTTCGGAGCTAATCAACAGCAGCAAAGTCTTATAGTTGATGAAACTAAACTAGTAGAACGTCAAATGGATTTAATTAATCAAAAGTTAGATATATACAAAAGTTTGATATCAAATAAATACGTTGTGAATATAATTTCAGAGTTTCCCGCAGCAGGATATGATATTGGAAAATTATTTGACAAAGCCAAAGTAAGAGTTCCTTTGTTATTTGTTTTAATAACATTGATATTTTTTATTGCTTTGGGCTTAAAAAAGTATGTAGAAAAAGAAGAAAAACGTTTATTCCATAAATAAAAAATGAAATTATTAATAACAGGAGGTGCAGGGTTTATCGGATCTCATGTTGTGAGGCTATTTGTGTCCAAATATCCGGATTACCATGTTTATAATCTAGATGCGCTCACTTATGCAGGCAATTTAGAAAACCTAAAGGATATTGAAAACAAATCTAATTATAACTTTATAAAAGCAGATATAACGGATGAAGCTTTTATAAATAGGTTGTTTAAAGAACACATGTTTGATGGAGTAATACATTTAGCTGCTGAATCTCATGTTGACAGATCGATAAAAAATCCTTTAGCGTTTGTTAAAACCAACGTTATTGGTACCATGATTCTGTTAAACGCTTTTAAGGAATGTTGGGGAAATAATTTTGAAGGAAAACTTTTTTATCACATAAGCACGGATGAAGTTTATGGGGCTTTGGGTCAAACAGGGTTGTTTACAGAAGTAACACCTTATAATCCAAACTCTCCTTATTCAGCATCAAAAGCTAGTTCAGATCATTTTGTGAGAGCTTATGGGGAAACTTATGATTTGCCATATGTTATTTCAAACTGTTCCAATAACTATGGGCCAAATCAATTTCCAGAAAAACTGATACCGCTGTTTATAAACAATATTATAAATAATAAAGCAATACCTGTTTACGGTAATGGCAATTATACCAGAGATTGGTTGTATGTAAAAGATCATGCTGTGGCCATTGATTTGGTTTTTCACAAAGGAAAGCATAAAGAAACTTATAATATTGGTGGATTCAATGAATGGAAAAATATTGATTTAGTAAAGCTATTGTGCGAACAGATGGATGATAAGTTAGAAAGAGAAAAAGGTACATCAGTAAAATTAATAACCTATGTAAAAGACCGACCTGGGCATGATTTAAGGTATGCGATAGATGCCTCTAAAATAAATAAAGAATTAGGGTGGAAACCTTCAGTTACATTTGAAGAGGGTTTAGAAAAAACAATTAATTGGTATATAAGTAATGAAGATTGGTTAAACAATGTAACTATTGGTGGATATCAATCTTACTATAAAAAGTAATAACTATAATGAAAGGTATCATACTAGCAGGAGGATCGGGTACTAGATTACACCCATTGACTTTGTCTGTAAGCAAACAATTAATGCCTGTTTATGATAAGCCTATGATTTATTATCCATTATCCACATTAATGTATGCGGGGATAAATGAAGTGTTAATTATCTCAACACCTAAAGACTTACCCTTATTTCAAGATTTGTTAGGCGATGGGAAAAAGTTTGGTTGTATATTTGAATATGCAGTTCAAGATGCTCCTAACGGATTAGCAGAAGCCTTTATTATTGGAGCCGATTTTATAGGTAGTGAAAAAGTGGCCTTAATATTGGGTGACAATATTTTTTATGGAACAGGCTTAGCAAAACTTTTACAAGCAAATAACGATCCGGATGGAGGAATTATTTATGCTTATAGAGTCCATGACCCAGAACGTTATGGTGTTGTTGAATTTAATGGTGAAGGTCAAGCTATTTCTATAGAAGAAAAACCGGAACATCCCAAATCTAATTTTGCAGTTCCAGGTATCTATTTTTATGATAATTCTGTTGTTGACATTGCTAGAAAAATTAAGCCAAGCTATAGAGGCGAGTTAGAAATTACAGACGTAAATAAGGTCTATTTAAAACAAGGAAAACTGAATGTGAGTATATTAGATAGAGGCACTGCATGGTTGGACACTGGGACTTTTCAATCACTGATGCAAGCTTCGCAATTTGTTGAAGTGATTGAAGAGCGACAAGGGTTGAAAATCGGTGCTATTGAAGCTGCAGCTTTTGAAATGGGTTACATAAATGAACCCCAATTCAAAGCACTAGCACAACCTTTATTAAAAAGTGGCTATGGTAAAAATTTATTAGGATTATTGAAAATGAACTAATGATTGTAAGAGAAACTAATTTAAAGAATTGTTTTATAATTGAGCCTAATGTCTTTCATGACAAAAGAGGTTATTTTTTAGAAAGTTATAATAAAAACCTGTTTAATAATTTTGTAGGCAATGATGTAAATTTTATCCAAGACAATGAATCATTTTCTTCTAAAGGTGTATTAAGAGGGCTTCATTATCAAAGGGGGGAATATGCTCAAGCTAAATTAGTAAGGGTTATTAAAGGAAGTGCATTAGATGTCGTAGTTGATATAAGACAAAAGTCAGCATCATTTGGGCAATCTTTTAGTTTGGAATTATCTGAAAAAAACAAAAAACAATTATTTATTCCACGGGGGTTTGCGCATGGTTTTGTGGTTTTAAGTGAGACCGCTATTTTTTCATACAAATGTGATAATATTTATAATAAAGCTTCTGAAGCTGGTATTATTTATAATGACCCCATTCTTAATATAGATTGGAAACTTCCAGAAAAGAATTTAATCATTTCAGAAAAGGATTTAGGTCTGCCAACTTTTGAAAGCATTTTTTAAATGAAAATAAGAGTATTAGTAACGGGTGCATTTGGACAATTGGGAAAAACCATTGAAGATTTTTATGCGGATTCACAAAATAAAATTGATTTTACATTTGTATCAAAAGCTACATTAGATATTTCAAATAAAGAAGCTTTATTGACTTTTTTAAATCACGATACATTTGATTATTGTATCAATTGTGCAGCTTATACAAACGTAGAACAAGCCGAAAAAACTCCAGAAATAGCCTATCAAATTAATGCGGAAAGCGTTAAAAATCTTGCTCAAGTTTGTGCAGAAAAGAATATTATTTTAATTCACATTTCAACTGATTATGTGTTTGATGGAAATAAAAATGAGCCTTATATTGTTGATGATAAAACCAATCCAATCAATGAATATGGCAAATCTAAATTGTTAGGAGAACAGTTCATCCAAACTGTAATGAACCATTATTTCATTATTAGAACATCTTGGCTGTATTCAAAAAAACATGGTAGAAATTTTTATAAAACAATACTCAATAAAGCCAAAACAGAGTCTACGCTTTTTGTTACAAACATAGAAATAGGATGTCCCACTGACACGGAGAGTTTAGCACTTTATATTATTGATTTAATAAAAACTAATTCAAAAGATTATGGTATAAAACATTATTGTGACTCAAAACCAATGACATGGTATGATTTTGCAAAAGTGATTTTAATTGAAAATGATTTGTTAAGTAAAATAAAACTTGTTAAAAACAATAACTATTGTACTTTTGCCACTAGACCAAAATATTCGGTTTTAAAGAATTCTTAAAATAATATTAAGAGGATTTAACACATTTAACTCACTATATTTTCTTAAAATGAAAGAAAAGAAAAAAGCACTTATTGTTTTCGGTACCCGACCAGAAGCTATTAAAATGGCACCCTTGGTCAAAGAGTTCGAAAAAAATACTGATAGATTTGAAACCAAAGTATGTATTACTGCGCAACATAGGGAAATGTTAGACCAAGTATTGTCTTTTTTTGAAATTACACCACAATACGACTTAGATTTAATGAAGCCAAATCAAAATTTGTATTCATTGACTGCCGATATCATTACGAATTTAAAACCGGTTTTAGAAGATTTTAAACCAGATTACGTATTTGTTCATGGAGATACAACTACCACCATGGCAACCAGTATTGCTGGTTTTTATTCTGGTGCGCAGGTTTGCCACGTTGAAGCTGGTTTACGTACCTTTAACATGCAGTCGCCCTTTCCTGAAGAAATGAACAGATCTGTAACAGGTGTGGTCACCAACATCCATTTTGCCCCTACGGTTACATCAAGGCAAAATTTACTTAATGAAAATAAAAAAGAAGAAAGCATAATTGTTACAGGGAATACAGTAATAGATGCTTTATTGTTTAGTGTTGATAAGGTTAATTCCAAACATTTCAGCGATAAAGAAGTTGAATTGCTTAAAAAAATAGTAAATCCAGGAAAAAGGTTAATTTTAGTAACAGGTCATCGAAGAGAAAACCATGGTCAAGGTTTTATTAATATATGTAAAGCACTCAAACACATTGCAGAATCGCATGCTGACTGTCAAATAATATATCCCGTACATCTCAATCCAAATGTGCAAAAGCCTGTTTATGAGTTATTAACAGGCATTGATAATATACAATTGATAGACCCTTTATCATATCCCGCATTTGTTTGGCTAATGGAGAAATCATATTTAATCATAACCGATAGTGGCGGTGTACAAGAAGAAGCACCAAGTTTAGGAAAGCCAGTATTGGTAATGCGTAATACCACCGAACGCCCTGAAGCCGTTGAAGCAGGAACGGTGCTGCTAGTGGGTACACATATTGATACTATTATTTCCGAAACAAAAAGACTTTTAAATGATGAGGGTATTTATAACAATATGAGTAAATTGCACAATCCTTACGGCGACGGAAACGCTTGCGAAAAAATTGTAAATCATATAAAAAATATATTGTAATGAGTCATCCAAAAGTTGTAATGATTGGATTGGGCTATATTGGGCTGCCAACAGCAGCTTTAATCGCACAAAGTAAAACCCATGTACACGGGGTTGATATTAACCCTACTGTAGTAGAAACTATAAATGCTGGCAAGATTCATATTATTGAACCTGAGTTGGATGTTGCTGTAGCAAATGCTGTTAAAGATGGTTATTTAAAAGCAGCAACCACACCTGTTGAAGCCAATACATATCTGGTAGTAGTTCCTACGCCTTTCAAAGCTAAAAATGAACCTGATATTTCGTTTGTTGAGGCTGCAACAAAAGCTATCATTCCTTTGCTTAAGGAAGGCGATTTATATATTATAGAATCTACTTCGCCAGTAGGCACCACTGAAAAAATGATGGACTTGATTTATCAAGAACGTCCAGATTTAAAAGGAAAATTAAACATTGCCTATTGTCCAGAACGTGTTCTTCCGGGGAATGTGATGTATGAATTGGTTCATAACGACCGTGTTATTGGAGGTGTTGATGAAAAATCTACTGAAGAAGCTATAGCGTTTTATAGCCAATTTATAAAAGGCGATTTACATAAAACAAATGCGCGCACTGCGGAGATGTGTAAGTTAGTGGAAAACTCTTCTAGAGATGTACAAATAGCTTTTGCTAACGAGTTATCTCTTATATGTGATAAGGCAGGTATTAATGTTTGGGAGCTTATTGATTTAGCAAATAAACACCCTAGAGTGAATATCTTACAGCCAGGTTGCGGTGTTGGAGGGCATTGTATTGCGGTAGATCCTTATTTTATTGTTGCGGAATACCCCATGGAGTCAAAAATTATTGGAACTGCCAGAGAAATAAATAATTACAAATCGTTTTGGTGTGCTGAAAAAGTACAAACCACCAAATTAGCATTTGAGTTAAAACACGGAAGAAAACCTAGCATAGCAATCATGGGGTTGGCGTTTAAACCAAATATTGATGATTTAAGGGAGTCTCCAGCTAAATATATAGCTCAAAAAGTATTGCAAAATGCTAATAATGAAGAGTATTATATTTCAGAACCCAATATTGATACACATAAGGTGTTTAAATTAACAGATTATAAAGAAGCGGTAGATAAAGCAGATATTATAGTGTTTCTCGTGGCACACAAAGAGTTTAAATCCCTAGATATTAAAGAAGATAAAGTCATTTTGGACTTTTGTAATGTTAATTAAATATATAAATAATATGAAAAATATCTTTTGGTTAATTTTGGTAATAACCATTATTTCTTGTAAATCTGAAAAGAAAAATGAAAAAACAATTACTGTTGAAGAAAATTTAGTTACAGAAAAAAAAGCTACTGAAATTCAATTTCCAGAAATAGAAACCCCTTATACTGATTTGGTATCTATATTTAATAATGGATTTAGTTTTACTGATCAAATTGAAATAGAAGAAATTGGGATACTAAATATTGAAGAGAATGTATATAAAATTTTTTATTTTCTTGATGATAGCAGCGACTTAAGCGTAATTAAAAAACTCAATATAGGCTTTAGGTTTTATCCAAAAGATCCAAACGAATTCGAAAATGAAGTGGATAAAAAAGAAAAAGCAAAAACTATAGCTATTAAAGGATCCGCTATAAACAGCATGGAAAATTCTCTAGTAATTGTTTCGGAAGAATTTAAAATTATGCCGAATGAATTTACACATGCAAAAATTTTCTTTTATGATCCAAATGATGGTATTCAAGGAAAAACACTTACAATTTTAAACCTTAATCTTTAAACTGTAAAATTGTACTTTTAAATGATTTTTTCAACACCACTTTTTCTACTCTTTTTCGTAGTAGTTTTTATAATATATTGGGTTGGTTTAGGACAGATAAAAGACAATGATAAGAAGCTAAAAGCAAGAATTATATTCTTGCTTTTAGCTTCTTATTACTTTTACATGTCATGGAATCCCGTATTTATTTTATTAATATTATTTTCTACAGTAGTAGATTATTTTGCAGGCAAAAGAATACATAGTAGTGATTCCCAAAAGCAAAAAAAGTTTTTCTTAGTATTGAGTTTAGTAACCAATTTAGGCTTCTTAGCGTATTTTAAATATACTAATTTCTTTTTAGACACCATTAATAGTGTTTCTGGGTTAGTATCAGACTCAGGAACAAATTTCTTTTTAGCTATTGTGCTTCCAGTAGGTATTTCTTTTTACACATTTCAATCCATGTGTTATACCATAGACATTTATTATGGTAAAATGAAACCAAGCAAAGACTTTTTAGAATTTGCCTTATACGTTACCTTTTTTCCGCAGTTAGTTGCGGGGCCTATTGTAAGAGCAATAGATTTTATTCCGCAGTTAAAAGAGAATAGGATTTTTAATAAAATTAATTTTCAATTAGCAACAAACTATTTTCTACTAGGTTTATTCAAAAAAGTAGTCATTGCAGATAATATAGCACCATTCTCTGATGCTCTATTTGCGGCACCAGAGCAATATAGTACCATAGCAACTTGGGTTGGTGTCATGTCTTATAGTATTCAAATTTATTGTGATTTTTCAGGATATTCAGATATGGCAATTGGTGTTGCTGCATTATTAGGTTTTAAATTAATGGAAAACTTTAATATGCCTTATGGTTCTACAAGTATTACTGAGTTTTGGAGAAAATGGCACATTAGCTTATCAACTTGGTTAAGAGATTATTTGTTTATTCCGTTAGGTGGAAGTCGTGTATCTAAAAAAATATTTTACTATCGTAATTTAATGCTAACCATGTTGCTTGGTGGATTATGGCATGGCGCAAGTTGGAATTTTGTTGTTTGGGGTGGACTACACGGTTTAGCATTAATAATACATAAATTATATAAAACTAAATATGCAGATAACTTTACGTTTTCTAAACCAGTAAAAACAATTTACACTTTTTTTTCTTGGGTGTTAACTATGGTGTTTGTAATGGTAACATGGGTGTTTTTTAGAGCACAAACCTTTGGTGCAGCTACGCAAGTTTTAAAAAACATGTTTACTCTTAAAGAAGACATAAATTATACAATACCATTAGCGTTTATTCTGCTTTTAATAGTTACACTTATTGGGCACATTTTTGGAGAGAAGTATTTTTATAGAGTTGAAGATAACCAAAATCATATCTTTAAAAACCCTTATTTTCAAGGTGCATTATACGGGGTTGTGGTATTTACAGTTTTACTGTTTGGTAGTGATGAGAATCAAGCATTTATTTATTTCCAATTTTAATGATTATGAAGAAAGCACATAAATTATACTTGATTCAAACAGCAATAGCATTAGTTTTATTTATTTTGTTTGCCATTTTTACAGAAACACTTTTTTATAGTGACAATAATATTAAAAGTTATTTATCTATTAATGATGGAGTAAAAGAAATGGCTGGTTCTACGAGTGATTTTTTAGACTCATTAATCATAAGAAACGATGTCACTTTTGATCCAACTAGTGGGGCAGAATTAGAAAAAGTGTTTAAAAATCTAAAAAATTCTAATAAAGAAAAGTTCTTATTTGTTGGATCATCTCAGCTTCGAGTAATTCAAGGTGAAAAAATCACAAATTCATATGAAAGTTTAGTTTCAAAAAAGTTTGAGAAATTTTCTAATGAAAAAATTCAAGTTTATAACCTTTCATTGGGAGGGATGACAACACCTGAGAAACTGATTGTTTCAAAAAAAGCAATAGAGTTGTTAAGCCCATCAAATATTTTAATTTCGGTAACCCCATGGGATTGTCTATCAGATAAAGTAAGACCAGTCGTTACAGAAATAAATAATAAAACATTCTTAAAGAAAAAGGAAATTATAAATAATGGTATAATAAATAAACAAAAGAATTCATTAGTGTTTCCGTTAAGCATTAATGAGAATGTTAGTGATTGTCTTGAAAATATGGTTGAAGACAATATGACTGTCTATTCTAAAAGAACAGGCATAAAACAGTGGTTAAATGATAAGGTTGCTTCACTTTTTACAAAAACAGACGACTCCTTAAGTTCCGTTAGTGGTCAATCTATGGCAGATTATTGGTTAACCCTTAATCAAGAATTAGACAATAAATCGGGTTGGGATACTAAAGCAGTAAAAACAGGACAGCGTGCCTTAAAAATTAGTAATTCTCAAAAAATATCATCTAAATGGGAAGGTGAAATAGTTTTTTTAAATACACCAACAAATATTTTTGAATTTGAAGGTTGGAGTAAAGCTGACAGTGTTTCTGCTACAACAAAATTATACGCAATAGATTACTTAATTACTTTTACAGATAATACAATATTTTGGTATTATAAAAATTTAAAATTTAATAAAGGAACACATGATTGGGAGCAAGTAAAAGCGATAGTTTCTTTTGATAAAAAGGTAAAATCTATTAAGCCGCATTTATTATTTTATGGAGGAACAGGAACCGTTTGGTTTGATGATATAAAAGCATTTCCAATTATTGATGGGGTAAAACAAGAAAATATTATACCAAATTCAGGGGCAGAACTAGAATTAAAAGAGCGCTTAAACGTATCTTACAGTTACAATAAAGAAGAGTGGAATAAAATAAAAGAAAACATGTTTTCTGTTGTTAATTATTTAAAATCTAATACTGCAGAAAACAAATACTTATTATTAACGCCTTTTTGGCATACCGATAAAAAATCAGCTTATCCACAAAAAGACCAATATGAAAGTTTAGTAAATGACGTTAAAAAATATTGTGAACAAAATGAAGTAAAATGCATTGATGCTTCTTATATTTTAAATAAGGACAACTTCGGGGTTTACACAAACGGAAGTGTTAAAGATAAAATAGACGTTTTACATTTTGATGCTCAGGCTCACGAAGTATTAGCAAAATATATTATAAAAAATTTATAGAAAAACTATGTTACAAGCTATTATCAAAAAAGGAAAAGTAGTTGCAGAGGAAGTCTCGGCACCAATTTTATCTGTAGGAGAAGTGTTAATTAGTGTTTCGCACAGTTGCATTTCTGCGGGAACCGAACTTAAAAGTGTTGGTAATAGTGGTGAAAGCCTCTTAATTAGGGCAATTAAGCAACCAGAAAACTTAAAGAAAGTTATTGATTTAGCAAAGTCTCAAGGTATTTCTAGAGCTTTTTCTAAAGTGCAACAAAAAGTAAAATATGGAACTCCAACGGGCTATTCTAACTCTGGAATTGTAATTGCTGTAGGTAAAGGCGTATCAAATTTTCAAGTTGGCGATAAAGTAGCGGCAGCTGGAGCAGGTATTGCAAATCATGCAGAGTTTGTAGTAGTTCCACAAAACTTAGTCATGAAAGTGCCAGAAGATTTGGATTTAAAATTGGCCTCAACAGTAACTGTAGGTGGTATTGCTTTGCAAGGTGTTAGAAGAGCTGATTTGAGACTTGGTGAACATTGCGTGGTTATTGGAGCAGGAATTTTAGGTTTACTAACGGTGCAATTTTTAAAAAGTTCTGGAGTTCGTACTATTGTTACAGATATTAATGGAGAGAGACTTAAAATAGCAGAAGCGCTTGGAGCAGATTTAGTAATAAATCCTACAAAAGCTGATGTAGTAAAAACGATTACTAGTTTTACAGGTGGACATGGGGCTGATGCAGTAATATTTACTGCTGCAACAGGTAGTAGCGAACCATTATCTGAAGCATTTAAGGCTTGTAAGAAAAAAGGACGTGTTATTTTGGTTGGTGTCTCTGGGATGGAGATTAAACGAGAAGATATTTACCAAAAAGAATTAGATTTTTTAGTATCTACTTCTTATGGGCCCGGACGTTACGATAGAAACTATGAAGATGACGGTAATGATTATCCTTATGCTTACGTTCGCTGGACTGAAAACAGGAATATGACAGAGTATCTTAAGATGCTTCAAGAAGGGAAAGTTAATTTAGAACCATTAATTAATAAAGTATATCCTATTGAGAAAGTTGAAGAAGCATATGCGTCTTTACAAAGCCCAGAAAAACCAATTATTGTATTATTATCTTACAATACTACAAATGTAGTGCCAACAGATAATAAAATTGCGGTAAATGCAAACTATACAAAACCAAGTTCGGCTTTAAACATTGCACTTGTTGGTGCAGGAAGTTTTGCAACGGCTATGCATTTGCCGAACATGCAAAAAATGAAAGATAAGTATGCCTTGTATGCAGTTGTTAATAGAACAGGACATAAAAGTAAAACAGTAGCTACTCATTTTGATGCAAAATATACAACCTCCAATATTAACGATGTTTTAGTAGACGATAATGTAGATTTAGTTTTTGTTACTACGCAGCATAAAGATCATGCTTCTTTAGTATTACAATCTTTACAAGCTGGAAAGCATGTGTTTGTAGAGAAACCTTTGGCAACCACTCAAGAAGATTTAGATAAAATTATTGCATTTTATAATGACAAAAGCATTACTAAAAAACCAATGTTACTTACCGGTTTTAACAGGCGTTTTAGTAAATACGCCCAAGAAATAAAAACACATACAGATAATCGTACAAATCCATTGTATGTTAGTTATAGAATTAATGCAGGATTTAAACCAGCTACTGATGCTTTGCACGAACATGGTGGTCGTGTAGTTGGCGAAGTATGCCACTTTATAGACTTGATTTCTTTTCTTACGGGTTCTAGTATAGTTTCTGTTAGTGTTGAAAAGATAACACCCAAAACTAGCCACATTAGAGCAGATGATAACGTATCTATTCTTTTGAAATATAAAGATGGTTCCATAGGGATTTTACAGTATTTTGCGTTGGGAAATAAAGGCTACCAAAAAGAAAATTTAGAAGTGCATTATGATGAAAAAACAATTATTATGGATGACTTTACAAAGCTTACAGGTTATGGTGTAAAAGTAAAAGACATTAATTCTAAAACACCAGAGAAAGGACAGTATGAAGAGTTAATTCATTTTTATGATGCCATTGCAAATAACAAATGGGCCATTGATTTTGATAGTATGGTAGAAACAACTCAGGCCACTTTCTTGATTCAGGATAACTAATATTCTAGAAATGAATATTAAAACCATTTTATCTAAACCAATTCCAGTAGTTTGGTATCGCTTTAAGCAATTATTAAAGCTTAAATATTACTATAAAACACAGTTTTGGTCTAAGGTTGAAATACAAGTAGCTAATAAAATTTCAAATACTAAAACGTATACTACTAAAAGCAATCTATTTCACAGTGATTTTAAAGGTTACAGCGAGACAAAACAAGATTTAAACACAATTACCCTTAAAAATGCAAATGGTATATTAAAAGGGACAATTTCTGTTTTTGATGTTGCGTATCAATTTAAATTTCCACTACAATGGAATATAGATTGGAGAGCAAACGAAACATGGGAAAATAAGTACTTTAAAGGCTATAGTTTTTATAAGCCAAATAAGGAGAAAGAATTCGATGTTAAGTTTCCATGGGAATTATCTAGACTTAGCTTTTTAATCATAGTTGCTAGAGCTTATTTAATTAGTAATGAGCAAAAGTATCTAGACTTTTTATACACTATTTTAAAGAGTTGGAAGGAAGAAAACCCAATTGCACATGCAGTAAACTGGTATCCTATGGAAGTTGCTGTGCGTACAGTAAACTTAATACAACTTAGAGAGTTGTTATTACTCGTACCAAAAGCAGATAAAACTATTAATTTGTTAAACGAAGTACTTTTACTTCAAGGTATCTTTTTATGGAGAACAGTAGAATATACAGATGTTCGTGGAAATCACTACACAGCAAATTTAACAGCATTACTTTTGTTAGGTAAAACATTTAAAGGCTTTTACAAAGAAGCAAACCAATGGTATAACTATGCGATTAATAAAACCGAAAAAGAGTTCCATTTACAGTTTTTAAAAGATGGTGTTAATTTCGAAAAATCTATACCATATCACAGGCTTGTAGTTGAATTATTTTTCACTTCGTTTTTAGTCATGCAACGAAGTGATATAAAACTAAACCAAGAAACACTTGCAATTTTTAAGAACACTAGTAATTTTATAAAAGGCGTTACTAAACCAAACCTTTCAACACCAATTATTGGCGATAATGATAGTGCTTCGGTTTTTCAAAATGATAATGTATCCCTTAATAATCATTCAAATATGCTACAATTAGCAAGTTTGTTTTTAAAAGATGAGAGCTTAAATATTTCAGATGAACTATATCACTCTTCAGTAGAATTTTTTGGTGTAAATACAATTAACTCATCTGTAAATGAAGAAGCATTTAAGCTTAATTATTTTGAAAAAGGAGGTTTTATTTCAGCTAAAACAAAATCAGATTATTTTATAACAGATTATGGAGAAGTAGGCATGAACGGTAAGGGGGGGCATGGTCACAACGATTTGTTTAGTTTTGAACTCATGCTAGATAACCAAGATATTATTGTAGATCCTGGTTGTTACACTTACACTGGAAATTTGGAGCTTAAAAACGAAATGAAATCGTCTTTATACCACAACGGTTTGGTGGTTGATAATACAGAAATAGCATCTCAAATTGGTGAATGGGGTATTAGTAATATTGCCATACCAAAAAAAGTAAGTTGCATTATAAAGGAAAATAAAGTGCTTATTTCTGGTGAGCATAATGGTTATGAGAGACTTCAAAGACCAGTAAAGCATAAACGCACTTTCACTTTAGCAAAAGATTTTAGCGAAATACATTGTGAAGATGAGGTTTTGTGTGATTCTAAACATAAAATTACTAGAACGTTGCATTTTGCAGAAGCTACTGAAATACTAATAAAAGATAATACTGTAGAAATCATTAATAACGGTAAACGTTACAATATAGTTTTTGATAGCTCTACAACTCTAAAAGTTGATACTTATTTTTTAAGTAGAAATTATGGCTATAAAATAAATGCAAGAAAAATAGTAGCCATTACTAACGTTGAGAATACAGAGTTATTGAGTTTTAAAATTAAATCAGTAAATTTATGATTGGTAAAAATTGAGAATATGAAAAAGTTAAAAAAATTTAGTTTTTTGTTAATTGTAATGTTGTTTTTTTCTTGCTCTTCGGATGATGACTCAAGTTCTAATAATATAGATGAAACAAAACCATCTAAAATTTCTCAAGGAAATTTATATTGGGAATTTGAATATGACGAGGATAGAGTTACCTCTATTAAAAAATTTAACACAAATCTAGTTTTACCTACTGATGTTAATGAGTTTAATTATAACTCTTCTAACGAGTTAGAATCTATTACTCGCATCCAAGGTAATACTACAACTACTTATGACTACATATTTGAAAATGGCTTATTGCAAAGAGTTGTAAAAAAATCTAATTTGGTAGTAATACCAGAACTACATAAAGACACTACAGATTACTTTTACAATAATTTAAATCAAGTTGTTAAAATTAAAAAAAGTGTTTGGAGCACACCTGAACCAGCTTATGTGCCAGTAACTAATAGTAAATGGACAGAGTTTTATACTTACGATGCTAATGGTAACCTAGAAACCTATTCTAATGGTGATGAAAATGAACAAAATATAGAGTTACAATATACTTACTACTATAATAATAAAGGTAGTATCTCATTAAGTGTGTAAAGTTTAAATTTTGATTAATT
>TARA_R110002049_G_scaffold48842_3_pt1 | contig 19406 bp, 16 predicted proteins | sample TARA_R110002049 | Tara Oceans TARA_R110002049 (sample SAMEA4396941) | marine metagenome | biome: Polar Biome; feature: [SRF] surface water layer (ENVO:00010504); material: water (ENVO:00002006), including particulate matter (ENVO:01000060) such as... | depth 5 m | reverse complement strand
GACGCCACCAGGCCGTCGCGGCGCAACAGGCCGAGATGCTGCGATACCACGGTACCGCGCAACTCGAGACGCTTCGCCAACTCGCCTACCGACCGCTCACCCCCGATCAGTTGACACAGAATCAACAGCCGGTTGCGGCTGGCAAGCGCCTTGAGCAGTTCGGTTGCCGCATCGGCATTTTCACGCATCTTGTCAGAATTCATAATGTCGATGAACCGTTTCGTGTTGTTTCACTGAGTTGCATCTCGTTCTTTTCTCGGCTGATTTCCACCGGACCGACCACCATATCGACAACAAGCTTCGTCGTATCTTCAGTGATCTTGAGAACTTCGGAAAAAGCAAAGCGTTCCCTTTATTGTTGGCATTCTTCGATCTGCTGCTGAGCCCGAAACCAACGCGCCCGCAGCTGCCACATACGATCAGACGGTCACAAATTGACCCATCATGCCATCATCCTCATGCTCAAGAATGTGACAGTGATACATGAACGGCGTTTCGACGGTCGGCTGTTCGAACCTCACCAGCAGCTCCACCGGTTCCTGCACCACGACAGTGTCTCTCAAACCGGCATCGCGTTCGAGGGGTTTTCCTCCGTTGCGGCTGATCACCTCGAACTGGACGCCGTGAATGTGGAACGGGTGGGACATCATATCACTGGAAACTTCCCAAATTTCAGTGCTGCCAAGTTCTATCCGCTCATCGACACGATCCATGGCGAATGCGCGACCGTTTATGGTCATGCCGCCGGACGAGCCCATTCCGCCCATCATCCCTCCCATACCTCCCATTCCTAAGACGAACCGCCGACGGCGCTCAATCCGCGATGTGGTCAGCGGGGGGCGTGACGCAAGGCGTTCCGGAATGGGAGCTGATCGTTCTTCCGTCAGGAACGGCTCGAACTGCAAAATCTGTTCTCCCTTTGAACCGAGAAGGTCGTTGCCGAACTCCCGTATCCGCGACAAGGGGCTCATCATCACAGGCAGATTGATGTCGGGCGCAGTCTGCAATGCCACCGGTTTACCGTCCGAAAAGTCAACCAGGATCTCTGCCCGTTCGCCGGGCGCAAGACTGATTGAACTCAGCGACACAGGCGCATTGAGAAGACCGCCTTCGCTGGCAATCCATTGGAAGCTTCTTCGGTCGGAAAATGAAAGATTGAAGATGCGCGCGTTGGAACCGTTCAAAAGCCGCAGCCGGACCCGGCGGCCAGGAACGCGCGTCACCGCATTCGGTGTTCCGTTCACGACAATGGTATTGCCGCGCCACCCCGCCATGCGCGCCATCATTCCGTCGGGTGCCACCATAAAACCGTTCTCAAACTGCCGATCCTGGAGGACGAGTGGAAGGTCATCCACTCCATATTCTGCGGGCAGACCAAGGGAGTCTTCCTGATCGTCGGCGATCAGCAGCAAACCCGCCAGACCGGAATAAACCTGTGCTCCTGTCTGACCGTGGGCGTGCGAGTGATAGAATAGGGTTGCTCCCGCTTGCCGAATTGGCAACACCGGCCGCCATGTCGCGTTGGGCCGTATTCTCTGGTGCGGACCACCATCGAGTTCTGCCGGAATAAGCAGCCCATGCCAGTGGACGGTCGTTTCCTCCCGCAATTGATTGGTCACCGCAATCTCGACATCATCGCCACGATAGACACGCAGTGTTGGACCCAGATAGCTGCCATTATAGCCCAGCGTGTTGCTAACACGTCCGGCGTAGAATTCGGTTTCGCCCGCCTGCACGTCGAGAGCGATAGAGTTTCGGAGCGTGCGTGCATCCAACAGCGGTGGAATCCGGAGAGATTGCGGCTCGACTGCTGCGTCTGAATCATTCAAGATACTGCCGGCTGCAAACGCGCCGACACCGGTGGCGGCCGCACCAACTAAAATTCCTCTGCGGCTGAATTTCATTGCATCACCGAGCTTTCGACTTCTGATCAGGCGCGATTTGACCCAGGCACACCGGCCTTGAACCATTTTACCGATTGCCCCGTGCCTTCCGCTGAGCGGTGCAGAGACCTCATCGGCTCACGCGCGCGTGGTTAAATTTTAATAGATGCGAGCATGTGAATATAAAATACGTGAACTGGTTTTTCGATGCCGATAAGCACACTGAGTCCGGCCAATCGGTAGACAACAGATCTGGAATTTGGCACGGGCTGCTGGCTCAGTTAAAGGCCTTTCCCGGCGCAACCCCGAGGCGCTTCAGGACCATCGCCAGCGGACAAAATCCGGTGAATGAGGCCTGTGCCAGATTGGCGCCCACAAAGGCGGTCAGCCACAACCAGCCCGGATGGTGCAATTGCGACAACGCGAGGCTGATCAGCACGACACTGCCGGCAAATAGCATTACGGCACGATCTAAAGTCACGATGAATCTCCTTTTTTATATTTATATTTATATTTGTTTATATGCGCATTAATAATATTATGTCAATATAACTTGAATGCAGATCATGAATTGAACGACCACGATGACCAATTTTGGTCAGATTTCAGGAGAGTACTGGACCCAAATCCGCCCATGCGTATGATGCTCTAGAAATTGCTGGCATTGCGCAACTTGAAGAGCGAAGTAGCGCAGGAGATGTTGAACTGGATACAGAATCATCAGTGCTAGTATGGCGGATAATGGAGCCGATGCTCGAACAACAGCGCCTGATGATGGACACTCAGAAGCAGTAACATCTGGAAGGCGGCTGCTGCATCCGATATGCCGCAGCCATTCCCAATGGAGGACAAATGGCCGATCACGTTAACAAGGCAGAGCCTGATGGCACTGACAAAACGCCACCAGCCGGTCCGACCATGTGGGACGAGCGCTATGCCGCTCCCGGATTCCTGTTCGGTACGGAACCCAGTCAATTTCTCAAAGAGCACAGGGATTATCTCGTCCCGGGTGCAGCGGCTCTGGCCGTCGCCGACGGCGAAGGGCGCAACTCCGTCTTCCTTGCCGCATGCGGGCTGCAGGTGACCGCCATGGACGCCTCGCACGTGGCTGTCGAAAAGGCCCGCGCGCTGGCCGCTGAGCAGGGCGTCTTCGTCGATTTCCACGTGGCCGACATTCTGGGTTGGGACTGGACACCCAATACTTACGACCTTGTGGCTGGCATCTTCATCCAGTTCTCCCCTCCAGGCGAGCGCGCGGCAGTCTTCGAAGGCATGAAGCGGACCCTGAAACCGGGTGGCACCCTCCTGCTGCATGGCTACCGGCCCAAGCAGATCGAATACGGCACTGGCGGACCACCTCATGCCGAGAACATGTACACCGAGGACCTGCTGCGCGCCGCTTTCGGCGACATGGAAATTCTCTGTCTTGCGGCCTATGACCGCGTAGTTGACGAAGGCCGGGGCCATTCCGGGATGTCCGCACTGATCGATCTCGTGGCGCGAAAACCGCATTGAAACGGTGTCACGAACAGGTAACTGGAAATCCCAAATCTCTATGTGCCTTGGAGTGCTATCAGCATCAAACGGCAATAATCCGCTTGCACCCCAATTTGAAATGACCTAAAGATATAAAGATATTGTTATATCCTACGGAAATTCGATGCGGGAACAGAAATCTATCGGTCTGGAACAACTGGTTGAAGCCTTGCGCGGCGCCGGTGAAACCACGCGCCTGCGCCTGCTCGCCTTGCTGCAGAGTGGCGATCTGACGGTCAAGGATCTGACACAGATTCTGGGCCAGTCGCAGCCGCGGGTGTCACGCCATTTGAAGTTGCTTGTTGAAGCCGCGTTGATTGAGCGGTTTCCGGAAGGCTCGTGGGTGTATTACCGCCCGTCGAAAAGCCCGGTCGGCCTGACAGCACAGGCTCTGTTGAACACGCTCAACCCGTCTGACAGCATCCTGCAACGCGATCAGGAGCGGCTCGCGGACGTCAAATCCCGCAATGCCGAAACTGCTGCCCGCTACTTTGCGCAAAGCGCCCAGGACTGGGACCGGATCAGAAGCCACCACATTTCCGAGCATGCAGTCGAAAAGGCGCTGCTCGAACTGGTCGGCGACAAGCCGTTCGGCACACTTCTGGATGTGGGCACCGGAACCGGGCGCATGCTGGAATTGCTGCAAGGCCATTATGCTGATGCCGTCGGCATTGATTCCAGCCTGGAGATGCTGGCGCTCGCCAGAGCCAATCTGGATGCCAGCAAAACCACCAATGCCCAGGTCCGATTCGGCGATATTTTCAACCTGCCCGTCGCGCGCAACACATTTGACGTGGCGGTGGTTCATCAGGTGCTGCACTTCCTAGATGACCCGGCACGTGCGATAAAGGAAACGGCACAAGCGCTGAGGCCGGGCGGACGGTTGCTGATTGTCGATTTTGCACCGCATCAGCTGGAGTTTCTGCGCAATGAGCATGCTCATCGCAGGCTCGGATTTGATCAGACCCAGATGACCAGCTGGATCGAGGAAGCCGGACTTGATCTTCTGTCCACCACGCATCTGACGCCTGAAAAACCACGGCCCGATGCGCTGACTGTCAATATCTGGCTGGCACAGGACCCGCGCATCCTGATTGCGGCCGACACGACGCAAGCCCGATCAACCGCCACTTCGGAAACAGTGTGATGTCAATTATAGCCAATCTTCGGGAACATCAGAAACGCACGAAGCGCATTTCGTTCGAATTTTTTCCGCCGAAATCCGATGCCGGTGAGCAGCAGGTCTGGTCTGCGATCAACCGCCTCAGCCTGTTTGGCCCGTCTTTCGTTTCCGTCACCTATGGGGCCGGTGGCAGCACACGCGAGCGCACCCACCGCACGGTTGCCGAGCTGGCGAAAAACGCCTCAATGCGGCCGGCAGCGCATCTGACCTGTGTCGATGCCTCGAAGGACGAAGTTGATGCAGTTGTGGATGGTTACGCCGCCGCCGGCGTAAAGCACATTGTCGCCCTGCGTGGCGATCCCCAAAATGGTGAAACCAAATTTGCACCTCATCCGCAAGGCTATCAGAACGCCGCCGATCTGGTTGCCGGAATTACCCGAAGGGGCAGTTTTGACATATCCGTTGCAGCCTATCCGGAACGCCATCCCGACAGCCCCAGCTGGGAACACGAACTGGACAATCTGAAGCGCAAGGTCGATGCCGGTGCGAGCCGCGCCATCACCCAGTTCTTCTTTGACAATGACCTGTTTGAGGCCTTTGTCGAGCGGGCCCGTGCTGCCGGAATTTCAATTCCGATCATTCCAGGCGTTCTGCCGGTCTATAAATTTGCCCAGACCCGATCCTTTGCCAAACGCTGCGGTGCCGATGTGCCCTACTGGCTGGAACTTGCCTTTAACGGCCTGGATGATGATCTGGACACGCAAAGGCTGGTGTCCACGGCCATTCTTGCTGAACAGGTGTTTGATCTTGCCGAACGCGGTTTTGAAGATGTGCATTTTTACACGTTGAACAGATCCGAAATTGTTTTTGCGGTTTGTCATCTGATGGGCCTTGGCCCAGAACTGCAGACGGTCGAAACCGATCACCGCGCAGCCTGACCTGTTTCGAGTCAGCGACAACTCGGTCCAATAGTTCCTAATGTATAAACAGTGAACTTATATCGTTCACTGATAAGCGACAGTCTGTTGTCTATTACATGCCTTCTAAATCCGGCCACCTGACGCCAGTTTACTTTCATCGCAATTCACCGATGAGAGTAGAATAATGAACAACACAATTCTGGAAGTTAATGCTTCGGCCCGCCATTCCGGGTCGGTCAGCAGGCAATTGGTCACCGAACTGGTGCAATCTTTGAGCGCCGATACAACCACACAGATCATCCGTCGGGACACGGCAGGCGGTATAGACCACGTCAATGATGACTGGGTGTCAGCTAACCAGACACCGAAACCGGACCGCACTGCCCGACACACAGAAGCACTTGGAATATCGGACAATCTGATCGAAGAAGTGCGCCAGGCAGATACGCTGGTCATTGGCCTTCCGATTTACAATTTCGGCATTCCCGCCAGTCTGAAGGCATGGATTGACCAGATTTGCCGCGTCGGCGAAACCTTCTCCTATACAGAAAACGGACCTGTCGGTCTTTTGACTGGCAAACGCGCTTTTCTGGTCATCACCTCCGGCGGTGTGGAGAGCGGTTCAGATATTGATTTTGCCACCAATTACATGAAGCACGTCCTCGGGTTCATCGGCATTGACGATGTGCAGATCATTGCTGCAGACCAGTTGCTGTTTCAGGGCGAGGAAAAGCTGTCAGCCGTCCGCGACACCATTGAGAAACTGGCCGCCTAAGGCTGATTTCGGTCTGAATCGAAGAGTTTTCCATGGAAAAGGCCGGGCAGAAGCCCGGCCTTCTTGACCCAGACGGTCGGCCACCACCCTAACAGTGGCCCATTGCGGAGCAGCTATTGTTGCCTAAACGGCACCCAGCACAATAGCTCCGATAAACAAAAACGCGGCACAAAGAAGAGCAAAATTGGTCGCTCTCAACGCATTAGTTTTCATCATATTTCAATCCTCCGCTATAAAGCGCAAGCCAGAGTCTTTTCCATGTCAGTGGCATTGGAAAGAAAAAAACGTGTTGCAGCGCAAGACGGTCCACCCCTCGATACCGGCCATCAGCTCTATTGCTCTGCCCTGTTTGAATTTTTCCGGACAGGAAAATACCTCTTACATCTTATATAAGACGTCGAAAAAACCGAATCAAAGCTCCGTCCAGAGGCGATTCGCGAGGCTCAGGAGCCAGTTGTCCTGTTCCGGCCTGCCAACGATTTAAACCCCAATGGGCAGGCCTGATTCGTTCTGATAGGCAGGAAGGTGAATGCAGACACAACCCCCGCGCACGCTTTGAAAGGAGCGCCATCTGTGAATAGGCTTGGTCGGGCCGACATTTGGTGAGCATTGAGTTGCTGTCTTGTTCAACCTGTTGAGTGTGAGAGGGACGCATTTATCGCTAACGAGACGCCTTTTTGCCACAAAGGCAAGCCACAGGGAGCCGGTAGATAGACGCGATAGGGCGGATAAAGCAGGTATGAGCGAAAAGTCTGTTTGGCCACAAGTTTTCCTGACCGTGGCCCTGGCCCTGTCAAGCTATTCCATAATCGGCATAAATGCCGCTTCGGCGCAACAATCCGGCGAGCGGAGGAACTCAGTCGTCACGATTTTCAATCGCCTGAAGAATGATATTCGCCGCGCTCGCGGTCAGCCTTCGACGACACCGCAACCAGCGCCTCAAACCCGGACAAAGCGTCAGACAAAGACAAAACAGGCCGGCCCGGCGAATGCACGGTCAGCCGGACCGGTTCCGCGTCCGCGTCCCCGCCTTGTTGTGCAAAGCAACGCGGCAACAGACAGCAGCGCAGATCGCACATCAATATCTGCCTTTGCGCCGGCTCCTCCCCCGCAGCCGCTTGCCGCCCAGCCGGCACCGGCCGTGGCAGCAGTTCCGACCCCACCGAAGACCAGACCCGCAAAACCTCTGACCGTAATCGCCGCCATAAGGCCGCTGCTGCCAAAGGCCGGCTACAGGCAGCGGGTTGCGGCTCCGCTGATTTTGGCCAAGGTTTCAGGGGCGGCGCTGCGTAGTTCCTGCCCGAAACGCCAGTTGGTCGGCCTCACCGGCCTGCGCACACCGCAGACGGTCAAATTATCTCCTCAGGCCAACGTCCAAAGACCGCTCGGGCTTGCCGCTGCCAAATGGGTGGAAACTGTTGTGCAGCCGACGGCCAAAAAGGTCTTTGGCAGTGATATTGTCAGTCTGCGCGTCGCCGCATCATTCTCCTGCCGTACGCGCAATGGTGTTAAAGGCGCGAAACTTTCCGAACATGGCTACGGCAATGCAATGGATATCAGTGCTTTCACACTTGCCAACGGCAAAACGGTCACTGTGGCCAAGGGCTGGAACGGGCCAGGCGCTCAACGCCAGTTTTTGCGCGCCATCAATGCCGGAGCCTGCCGGTATTTTACCACCGTGCTGGGGCCAAAAGCGGATCGCTACCATCAGGACCATTTTCACCTGGATCTTGCCAAGCACGGTAAGAGTGGCACTTATCGGATATGCAAATAGATCGATCAGCAGCCGACTATCCGCACCCTGAATCTGAATCTCAGCATCAATGCCCAACCGTTTGAACTGATTCCGAAATTCCAGGTGAAGCTGCCACAGCTTCAGAACAACTTCTGCTGTCATCAGATTTATGAAATTGCCTTGCAGGTCCGGCCAGTGCCATAAGCGGGGTTCCAGACCTCAATTTCCGAGCATTCGATGATTCCCGGCATTGCCGTCCTTGCCCTTGGCTACATGATGAGCCAGTTTTACCGTGCATTCCTGGCAGTTTTATCCAGTGATTTAACTGCGGATCTGGGCGCCACGCCGACAGAACTGTCGATTGCTTCGGGTGCCTGGTTTGTCATATTTGCGCTCGCACAGTTTCCAGTGGGTCTGTGGCTTGACCGCTACGGGCCACGACGCATGACAGCCGCGCTTTTTACTTTTGGAGCCGGCGGCGGTGTGATGTTGATGGCCTTCGCCACGACGCCGCTGCATCTGATCATCGCCATGGGCCTGATCGGAATAGGTTGCGCTCCGGTATTGATGGCGTCATTTTTCATATTTGCCAAAGCCTTTCCGCCAGCTCGCTTCGGTTTGTATTCCGCCTGGATAGTCGCATTTGGAACCATGGGAAATGTCGCCGGGGCCAAACCGCTTGCAGTGCTGGCGACGCAATTTGGCTGGCGGCCGGTGATGTTCGGGCTGTTTGTGATGACACTCGTCATCGGGTTGGCGATCCTGCTTTTTGTCAAAGATCCAACCACCGACGATGATGTGCAGAGCCAGGCCATTCCCGGTGGTTCATTTTCAACGCTTTTGAAAATGAAACTGCTGTGGCCGATTTTTCCGTTGATGGCTGTGGCCTATGCTGTGCCGGCCGGAATACGCGGCTACTGGGCCGCACCCTATCTGTCTGAAGTCTTCGCAGCTGACACGCCTGCCATCGGAACCGCAACTCTCTGGATGGCATTGGCGATGATTGCCGGCAGCATAGTCTACGGCCCGCTGGACCGGCTGTTTCCGTCGCGCAAATGGCTTAATTTCGGTGGTGGAATTCTGGTTGTCAGTTCAATGCTCGTGCTTGCCATCTGGCCGTCGTCAAGCCTGGGCCTGACAACAGCCATGCTTGTCCTGTGCGGATTTGCCGGGATGAACTACCCGATTTTGATGGCCCATGCGCGGCAGTTTTTCCCGCCCCATCTTGTCGGGCGCGGCGTCACGCTGATGAATTTCTTTTCCGTCGGCGGCGTCGGTGTGATGCAGTGGATAACAGCCGCTCTCATTCGTGACGAGACAATCCAGCAAACGCCGATTGTGGCCTTCCAGACTTTGTTCTGGTTCTATGTCGTTGTGCTCAGCATCGCCCTGATGCTGTATCTGGCCGCCCGCGAGCGGCCAGATGACAAACCGGCCTAACGGGTAAACGGCTTGTATTTGATGCGCCGCGGGTTTTCCACCGCATCCGCACCAAGCCGGCGTTTCTTGTCTTCTTCATAATCGGCATAATTGCCCTCGAACCACTCGACATGACTGTCGCCTTCGAAGGCCAGCATGTGTGTGGCAAGACGATCGAGAAACATGCGATCATGGGAAATGACCACGGCGCACCCGGCAAAATCCTCCAGCGCATCTTCCAGAGCACCCAGAGTTTCCGTGTCAAGATCGTTGGTCGGCTCATCAAGCAGCAGGACATTCGAGCCGGATTTCAGCATTTTCGCCAGGTGAACGCGGTTGCGCTGGCCGCCTGACAATGAGCCGACTTTCTGTTGCTGATCCCCGCCTTTGAAATTGAAAGCGCCGACATAGGCGCGGCTGTTCATTTCATGCTTGCCGAGCTTGATGATTTCGTCGCCTCCGGAAATTTCTTCCCAGACATTCTTGTTGGCATCCAGGGAGTCCCGGGATTGGTCGACATAGCCAAGCTTGACGGTATCTCCCAGCCGCACTGAGCCGGCGTCTGGTTCTTCCTGTCCGGTCAACATGCGAAACAGCGTCGTCTTGCCGGCACCATTGGGGCCAATAACGCCGACAATGCCGCCGGGCGGCAGCTTGAACGACAGATCATCGATCAGCAGCTGCTCGCCATAGCCTTTCGAGACATCCTCCATTTCAATCACCACCTGGCCAAGCCGTTCACCGGGCGGAATCAGGATCTGCGCCTGTCCCGGCTTGCGCTCTGCGCTGCGCTCGACCAATTCGTCATAGGCATTGATGCGGGCCTTGGATTTGGTCTGCCGCGCCCTCGGACTGGCGGCAATCCATTCCCGCTCCCGGTCCAGCGCGCGCTGACGCGCCTGATCCTCACGGCCTTCCTGGGCCATCCTCTTGGATTTCGCTTCCAGATAAGCCGAGTAGTTTCCCTCATAGGGAATCCCGCTGCCTCGATCGAGTTCCAGAATCCACCCGGTCACATTATCTAGGAAATAGCGGTCATGAGTGATGATGAGAACGGAGCCTTTGAAGGCGACAAGATGTTTTTCCAGCCAGGCAACCGTTTCGGCGTCGAGGTGGTTGGTCGGCTCATCAAGCAACAGCAGGTCGGGTTCTGACAGCAGCAGCTTGCACAGCGCGACCCGGCGCTTTTCGCCGCCGGACAGATTTTCCACCGACGCATCTCCCGGCGGGCAGCGCAGCGCTTCCATCGCCATTTCGACCTTGCTGTCCAGATCCCATAGATTCTGTGCATCGATAACATCCTGAAGCTGAGCGCCCTCTTCGGCGGTCTCGTCAGAATAATTCATCATCAATTCATTGTAGCGATCGAGGATCGCCTGTTTTTCAGCAACGCCGTCCATGACGTTTCCGAGCACATCCTTCGACCCATCCAATTGCGGTTCCTGAGGCAGATAGCCGATCCTGGCACCATCGGCCGCCCAGGCCTCACCGGTATAATCCTTGTCGAGACCTGCCATAATGCGCAGCAGAGTGGATTTACCGGCTCCATTGGGACCCAGCACACCGATTTTGGCGTCCGGGTAGAACGACAGGTGAATATTATCGAGCACCTTTTTGCCGCCGGAATAGGTCTTTGAAAGCCCGCTCATATGATAGATAAATTGCCGCGCCATAGGGCTGGTCATTCCTTCAATGTCATTTGAAAATTCAGCACCTTCTACGACAGATCAAGGGCCGCTCGCAATTGCCGATAGCTCAATTTGTGAAGTTTTATCGGCGCATTGGCAACAAAAGCACCATCATCTGGCGCTGCCGCCTTGCATGTCTCCTACAGACCAGTTCGGCAACACCAAACGCCGGACAACAAAAAAAGCCGCCAGCGTCTCAAGACGCTGGCGGCTTCACTTTTTATTCGACACACAGTCAGGCGATCAGGTCCGGTACGTATAGGCACTCAGTCAGCTTCAAGATGAAAACTCAACGATGCCCAAAGACTGTGCCATACCGGTTTGCGCCCGCCTGTGTCTTCCTTGAATTTCGCAAGATCTGTCTCTTCCATCTGCACAGCGCTGATAAAGAAAAACCCACCGCTATCAAGAGTGATTCCGGCCAGACCTTCGGCATCACTGCGGGTCAATCGCCGTGCAACAGTGCCATCGTTCATGCGCTGAAACGTCGCGACCTGAATATTCTCCAGCGGCTTTCCCTGACGCAACAGCAAAACATCAACGCGGCTGGTTTGCGGCGCATAGGGCGATTGAAGTGCCACCAGATCTATCGGCAGGCCAACGGCCTGGTTCTGCGCAACATCGTCGTCGCGATACGGACCAACCTGCACCAGTGATTTGGCAAAGCGTGTATAGATTTCCTTGAAATATGCTGGCGGCAACCCGCACTTTTGATGCGCTTCAAGCACCCGGTCCAGGCCCTCATAATCGAGGAATTGCTGAAACTTGACTGGGTCTACATAGGTCAGCACGTCTCCTCCCGACTGATAGGCGATGATGTGAAGGCCCTCTTGCGCTGCCTCTGTCTGAAGTGCCGGGTTATCCCGGCCGTCACACTGGACATTCCGTCATTTCGGGCGCTTGATGACAGAAACGCCAGATGAGTCTCCGGCACCCATGCCCCTTACCCTAATTCCCCTTCTGATTGCAGCCGGCATTCTGCTGGGCGGCAACGGCCTTCAAGGCACTTTGATCACCTTGCGGGGGACCGCAGAGGGTTTCTCGCCGCTTGATATCGGGTTGATCGGTGCCGGCTATTCCGCGGGCTTTCTGGTGGCCTGTGTCTATGCACCGCGGCTGCTGCAGTCTGTTGGTCATATCAGAACCTTTGCCGCTCTGGCAGCGCTGTCTGCGGTCAGCACATTGTTGATGGTCATGCTGATCGATTCCACTTTCTGGCTTTTGATGCGGTTTATCATGGGCTTCTGCTTCTCCGGCCTGTTCACTACAATTGAAAGCTGGATCAATTCCAAAGCCGAGAAACAAAATCGCGGCCGCGTGTTATCCCTGTACCGGATAATCGATCTACTCGCCGTCACCAGCAGTCAATTTCTGATTCCCGCTTTCGGTGTCATGAGCTTTGCCATTTTTTCGGTCGCGGCGATGCTCTATTGTCTGTCGATCGTTCCCATATCGCTCTCCGACCGGTCCAGTCCGAAACCGCCTGAAAATTTCCGCTTTGACCTCAAAGCCATCTGGTCAATATCGCCGCTTGCCTGTTTCGGATGTTTCACAATTGGTCTGACCAATTCGGCATTTCGAATGATCGGCCCCCTATACGCCCAGGATGTCGGCTTTGATGAAACTGGAATTGCATGGTTCATGAGTGTCGGAATTGCCGGCGGCATCCTGTCGCAATATCCATTGGGCTGGCTGTCAGACAGGTTCAACCGCCGGGTTTCACTGTTGATCGCCACCGTCGGCGCCATGGGCGCTGGAATTGCTCTGTCCATGCAGGGCGGCACGTCGCAGACAGCAAGCCTGATTGGCATTTTTGCATTTGGCGCCTTTGCCATGCCGCTCTATGCACTGTCGGCGGCTCACGCCAACGATCAGGCGAAAGATGACCAATATGTGCTGGTTGCAGCCGGGCTGATGTTCTTTTTTTCCGCAGGCGCGATTGGCGGACCGTTCTTCGCAGCGGTCTTCGCCGAGCAGTTCGGCACGCCGGCCATGTTCCTGTACACAAGTCTGATGCATGGCATGCTGGTGGTGTTCACGATCATCCGCTCGCTTTCCCGTCCGGGACTGTCGCCGAGGCCGGACAGACGGTTTGTCGCACTCATCAGAACCTCACCGCAGTTCCTCAAACTGGCAACCAAAACCAGGCGCAACAACGAGAACTCAGACAGCTGAGTTGCAGCGGCATTGCTCGCAGCAGCGCCACAAAATCGCCGGAACAATTTATTCCGCCGGTTCCATTTCCTCAGGGGTTTTCTGTCGGAATACGGGAAGCATGTCACTCAGCGTTTCTTCGCTCAGATGGCACATGATTTCATGTCCGCCATGTTTGCCAGCTTCTCCGGAGAAGACCCGCACGGGTGGCACCACCGTCTCACAAAGTCCATCGATCTTGTGCTGGCAACGCGTCGAGAACGGACACCCTTCCGGCGGATTGAGCGAGGATGGCATTTCCCCGTCCAGAACAATCTTGCGCTTTTCAATGGATGTATCTGCTATTGGAACCGCCGACAAAAGAGCCTCTGTATAAGGGTGATACGGCGGAGCAAAAATCTCCTCGGTGCGGCCCTGCTCCATGATTTGACCAAGATACATGACAACAATGCGGTCTGCCAGATAGCGCACGACCGACAAATCATGGCTGATGAACAAAAGGGTGGTGCGGTGGTCGCGCTGAATGTCCATCAGCAGTTCTGTTACCGCCGCCTGCACCGAAACGTCCAGTGCCGACACCGGTTCGTCAGCAATCACCATCGATGGATTGCCGGCAAAAGCGCGGGCAATGCCGACACGCTGTTTCTGGCCGCCTGACAATTGTCGCGGCCTGCGTTTGGCAAAATCATGTGGAAGCTTGACGATATCCAGCAGCTCAAGAACCCGCGCCTGAATTTTGTCTGGCTCGCTTTCTACCCCGAATTTGCGGATCACTCGCGCGATCTGACTGCCCACCGTGTGACTTGGGTTCAAGGTATCAAACGGATTTTGGAAAACCATCTGCAAATTGGCAATCGTATCAGCGGTGCGATCATGAACATTCAATTCGCCAAGTTCGACGTCGCCGAACTGTACCTTCCCGGCGGTCGCGTCCTCAAGGCCCATCAGGACCTTTGCAAAGGTGGATTTTCCACAGCCGGACTCTCCGACAATCGCTACGGTTTCAGCCTCACGGGCATGAAAATTAATGCCTTCATTGGCTTTGATAATGGCTGTTTCGCCGCCGAAAAACAACAATCCGCCGCGATCGATTTCATAATGTTTCTGCAGATCCTGAATATCCAGAACCACATCGCCTGGCAGCACGGCCTCACGCACCACCACCGCTGTTTTTTCGGCTTCCCAGTCGATTTCGCGGAATTTGACGCAGCGCGCGAAATGATCTGCGTCCTCGGCAATTTCTTCCAGCGGAACGAGGCCCTCATCACATCGGCCAGCTTCAAAATAATCGCAGCGCGGTCCGAAATAACAGCCATCCGGGCGTTCATGCGGCAGCGGCAACTGACCGCGAATTGGCACAAGCGGCTTCGTCGTCTTGTCGGCACCCGGCAACGGAATCGAGTTGAACAATCCACGCGTATAGGGATGGCGCATTTCATCGAAGACATCACCAATATCGCCGATTTCAACCGCCTGGCCGGAATACATCACCGTGATGCGATCGCATGTTTCCAGAATCAGACCCAGATTATGAGAGATGAAAATCAGCGAGGTTCCAAACTCTTCTGCAATCTCTCGGATGAGTTCCACAATGCCGGCCTCCACGGTCACATCAAGTGCGGTGGTCGGTTCATCAAGCAAAAGCAGTTTGGGATTTGACAACAGCGCCATTGCAATGACGACACGCTGTTGTTGCCCGCCGGAAATCTGATGCGGATAGGCGTTCATGATCCGTGGCGGATCCGGCAGTTTCACCTTCTCCAGCATCTGCAGGGCTTTCGCCTTGGCATCCTTTTCGTTTAATCCATCATGATACATCGGCACTTCAGCCAGTTGATCAGCGATTTTCATGGACGGGTTCAAAGACGCCATCGGCTCCTGATAAACCATCGCGATCTGCGAGCCGCGGATATCGCGCAATTCCTCCTCGCTCATGGTGGTCATATCGCGGCCGTTAAAGAGGATCTCTCCGCTTTTGATATAACCATTGTTGCCCATATATTGCATGATCGCGAGAGCAACGGTCGACTTGCCACAGCCGGATTCTCCGACGATACCATGAGCTTCATTGGGCATGAGCTTGAGGTTGAAATTGATGACAGCGGGAATTTCACCGGCCCGTGTCGTATAGGAAATCGAAAGGTCCTTGCATTCAAGGACGGGAGTAATTTCACTCATGATCTTTTCCTGTCCCTGAACCTAGTCTTTCAGACTGATGTCGCGCAGCCCGTCGGCCATCAAATTGAACCCGAGGATCAGTGACGACACTGACAGGGCCGGTACCAGCAACATGTAAGAAAATTTCCACAGCATCGCGACGCGCGCGGATTCCCGGATCATCAGACCCCAGTCCGGATCGGGCGGCTGAAGGCCAAGGCCGAGAAAGGTCAGTGTGGTGATGGCAACTGTCGTATAGCCAAGCCGCAGGCAGGCATCGACAATAAGCGGCCCGCGCACATTCGGCAGCAATTCGACAACCATGATATAAAGCGGATGTTCGCCCCTGGTCTGCGCGGCATAAACGTAATCGCGGGTCTTAACGTCAAGTGTCAGTCCCCGGACAATACGCATGATGGCGGGCGCAGAAGCAAACGTCACGGCAATCACTATGTTGAAGCCGGACGGTCCAAGATAATTCAGGATGACGATGAACAGCACCATCACCGGAAACGACAGAAACACATTGCCGATAAAGGAAATGGCTTCATCCCACCATCCGGATAAATAGCCCGCTGTCAGGCCAAGCAACGTGCCGATCACATAAGCCACCGCTGTTGCGGACACGCCCCAGATCAAAACCCTCTGACAACCCCAGATCACACGGGAGAGCATATCCCGGCCTTTGAAATCACTGCCAAGAACGAAGAACGTGTCTTTTTTCTCAGACCAGGGCGCAGCAAAGGGTGCAATCGGCTTGTTGGGATCCAGCAATGGCAGATAGGGAGCTGAAACAGCCAGGATCAGCCAGAAGAACACCAGCGTCAACCCGATCAGCGCAACGGTGGATTCTCGGAACGCCCACAGACAGACCACATACAACGCAATGGTCGCCGGGATCGCTGGCAACAATATCAGATCACTCAGATCGAACATCACGTAAAGAGTGAGCGGAACCCACATGATCGCAAACAGGATCAGCATGGGTTTGGGTTTCGCCAGTCTTTCGATCAGCGTTGTGCGGGGGAGTTGTATCGCCGTAACAGACATCATCGAGCTCCTAGCTAAACCGAATGCGTGGGTTCAGAAACGTGTAGCCGACATCTGAAATAATCTGGGACAGGACCGCCACAAGTACGGCGACGAGGGTACAGGCCTGCACGACTTCCACATCGGGGAACAGCGCTGCTTCCAGCAGTAGTTTGCCGAACCCGTCATATTCGAAAAACACTTCAACGACGACTACGCCGGAGAGCAGCCAATTGAGCTGCAGCACGATAATGGTAAAAGGTGCAATCAGGGCATTTCTCAGCGCATGTTTCATGATCACACGCCGGTAGGGCAAGCCTTTCAGAACAGCGGTTCTGATATATTGCGAGGTCATCACCTCCGCCATGGACGCCCGTGTCATGCGGGCTACATAGCCAAAGTCGTAAATCACAAGGGTCAGCACCGGCAGAACAAGAGCTCTCCAGTCAAAACCCGAGATCATCGACGATTTGGCCGGCACCAGACCAAGGCCCAGCGCCAGTAAGACCGTCAGAAAGATCGCGGTGGCAATTTCGGGAATACTGGTGAAAAACACCGAGATGAAGGAAACTGTCCGGTCCTGCACGGACCCCTCCTTCATACCCGCCAGGACGCCCAGAACCAGCGATAATGGCACCATCAGGGCGAACACCCAAAAGGCCAGAATCCCCGTATTCTTCAGCTTATCCAAGAGTAAGGGACCGACCGGCCGGTTTTTCTCATAGGAAAATCCAAGATCGCCCTGCACCACCGACCCGATCCAGTTTCCGTAGCGCTCATAGAATGGAACGTTGAGGCCCTTGCTTTCCAGCCAGCCCTGATAGCTCGCCTCTGTCAGTGCACTTACGGCAAAACCGCCAAGTTCCTGCACTGCCAGTCGTTTCTTGAATTCCGGCGTGTCAAATATGACAAACAGAATGAGCGACGCTGTCAGCATGATGAGGATCATCTGCAGAACGCGTCTCAGTAGCAGGTTTATCATATCGGCCCCGGACTTAGTTCATTTACCGTGCGCTGCGCAAAAAACAGGGCCGCAAGCATCTGCTCGCGGCCCAATTGTGACAGCAATACTAGACTTTCCAGACCTTGTTGAACTGATGATAGTTCGTTGGATGCAGTTCAAGTCCATTCACATTGTCATTGACAATGGAATAAAGCGGTCGGAAAAACGGAATGCAGTTGATCGCCGCATCCTGCATGATCTTCTCCACTTTTTCCATTTTTTTGCGCCGTTCCGCTACATCCAGCGTTGCTTCCGCGTCGTCCAGTGCAGCATCAAATTCAGGATCGGCAAAGTGCGTTTCATTCCACGGAACGCCGGACCGGTAACCCAGTGACAATACCATCGTTCCCAAAGGGCGATGTGTCCATGCGGTGGCTCCGAAAGGGGTCTTGTCCCAGATTTCCCAGTATTTTGAAGCTGGCATGACGTTGATCTTCAGATCGATGCCTGCGTCCTTGACCTGATCGCGGACAACTTCCACCACGGTCTGGTGCCAGGGGCCGTCCGTATTACCGACATCAATCGTCAGCTCAATTCCGTCAGCGTAACCGGCCTCGGCCAGTAGTGCTTTTGCACCTTCCACATCACGAACTTGAGTTGGAAGTTCAAAATACTCCGGATGAATCGGTGCCGCGTGGACATTTGCGCCCACATCACCACCCTCAGGATAGACAAAGGGTAAGACAGTAGCATTGTCGATTGCCATCAGAAACGCACGGCGAACGCGGATATCATCATACGGTGCCTGATCAACCTGCATGCGCAGCCCAAGCATCTGGGCTGTGCGGGCAGAAATGATTTTGCCTTCAACAGCCTTTGCAAATTCAAGCTGTTCCACGCCGAATTCGTAAATCGTATCCACTTCACCACTTGAGAACGCAAGCAGCGCATTTTCGTCAGAGAAATTATAATAGTGGATTTCATCGAGATAGACATTGCCACCCCAATAATCCCCATCGGCGCGTTTCAGAATACATTTCTCGCCGACGACCAGTTCTGACAGCATGTATGGGCCGGTGCCGATTGCATTCTCAGAAAGCGGTGCCTTGAAACTTGGATGCACAATCGCCGTCGGATAATTATACATATCCTCTGGAAACGACAGCACAGGCTTTTGCAGGTTGAAGCGGATCGTGTGGCTGTCGATCACCTCAATGGAGCCGTCAACCATCTTTTTCTTGCCATCGACTTCTTCAAGCATGCCTGAAATGGACGACAGACCCACATTGGACGATCCAAGATCAGGGTTCATCCAGCGCTCAAAGTTGAACTTGATGTGATCTGCAACAAGCTCATCCCCATTGTGCCACTTGACGCCTTTGCGGATGTTGAATGTCCATGATGTCAGATCATCGGATGCCTGCCAGCTTTCTGCGAGCATCGGCCGAGTAATATTATCCGGTCCGGTCATGGACAGATGTTCAAGAATGTGACGTGCCTGGTTAGACATTTCCACCCAGGAAAAGGTAGCCGGATCTTCCATTTTCTGGACTTCCATGCCGACCTTCAGAATGCCTCCCGACTTGGCATTCGGATCATCTGCGGGAAACGGCAGCGTGCCGTCGGTCGCAGCCTCTGCTGGTTCGATCAGCCCTGCCATTGTATAGGCAGTACCAGCTGAGACGCCAAGCAGCGTTGCAACGCGCAGAAATTCGCGACGGTCCATACGGCCGTCTTCCATCATCTGTTGTGCTTCCATTACTTTCGGATGCAGGTGTGTATCGCTCATAGAGATCCTCCGGATTTCGTGTAAATCAAAAAAAAGAGACCGCTGGTAGGCGGACTCGCGTAAAAAGTGCCGAAACGGGAATTGTCGAGAGATGTCTCTCAGCAAAACTCATTGCCGGATCAAACAGATCCCGCTCTGGAGTTGGGTGGTTCAATCCACGCTCTGTCGACGGTTTAGTCGCCCTTGCTTCCTATAAGTGCAACCCTACCAACCAAAGTCAACAGGCCGACGCGGCAAATTTACACGAGCCCTGAG
>TARA_R110002049_G_scaffold55337_3_pt1 | contig 19408 bp, 24 predicted proteins | sample TARA_R110002049 | Tara Oceans TARA_R110002049 (sample SAMEA4396941) | marine metagenome | biome: Polar Biome; feature: [SRF] surface water layer (ENVO:00010504); material: water (ENVO:00002006), including particulate matter (ENVO:01000060) such as... | depth 5 m | reverse complement strand
ATATGCAAGGTCGAGCACACAAGGCACCGCTCCGTGAAGGGGTTCTTGGTAAACCTTGTCACGGGGCTGGCGGCCTACTGTTTCTTTCCAAAAAACCGTCCCTGAACATTACTCCCATCAAAACAAACCAGTTATCTTTATGGGCTGCTTAAACATTATTCACGTTATATTAGTTTAATTCTTTAAGGTTTTGATAGCTATTTAATCTCTGATATGTTCAATTGTAAAATCTACTATAACTATAATTCCATCCTCATAGGTTAATCGAATACTTCTACTACGGAATGGATTGTTTTCATCAGTCACTACTGTTATAGGCCCCGCTAAGATATAAACAGAGCCATTTCCTAAATAATCATCAGGGTTTCCGTCTGGGTCTTTATCCCAAAGCTTAGCTAAAAGCCTCAAACGTGCACCACTTCTTATCTCTTCTTCAGTTAGTGTAAAAATATGTTCTGTATCTTCAAAAGTTATACTTGTTTCTGTTAATCCTACCGGTACCCAATTTGATCGAGTTCTATTCAATAAAATTCGTTCGTCAATTCTATCACTATACTTTAAATTTGCCCAAAGAGTTCCATAAATTTCTAGTACATCACCTTCGGTTGATGTCATTTCGTCTGCACGTATCGTGATGGCTTTGATACGAAAGGATTCTGTTTTTTCAGCTTCTGGTGCTTCATCATCGCTACTGCATGAAGACAGCAGTGCTATAATTAGTAGTTTTAATAAGAAATGTGTTGTTTTCATGATTTCTATATTTTTTGGATTTTTTATTGCTTTGTTTTAAATGCTTGTAAACTTTTAATCTCTGATATGTTCAATTGAAAATCTTACCAAAAGTGTAATACCATTAAAATCATCTAGAATAAGCTGAACATCCATTGGCTCGTCTTGATCAGCACTTATTATAATTATACCTACCGGATTCAATTTAGATTCTTCGCCTAAGAAATCATCAGGATTTCCGTCAGGATCCTTATCCATCATGTTAGCGTATACTTCAATTTCTGCCCCATCCCGAATCTCATCTTCCGTGAGCGTAAAAACATACTCAGAACCTTCAGAGTTAAGATCAGTTACTGATGACCCCACTGATACCCAATTTGATCGATTTCGTTCCCATAAAATTCGTTCCTCAACTGTATCATCGCCCAAAATCTTTTTCGTACTCATGGTTCCATAGACTTCTAGAGCACCACCTTCCGTAGGTGGCATTTGATAGGCAAAAAGCCCGATGGCCTTTACTCTAAAAGATTCTTCTTCTGCAGCCAATGGCGATTCATTATCACTACTACAAGAACATAGTAGTGTAATCATAAGTAGCTTTAATAAGAAATGTGTTGTTTTCATAGTCTTTATGTTTTTTTTAGATTCTTTCTTTATTGCTAATTGTAGGCCATATAGTTATTGCAGATTAAATATATTCAGCAGTAAACCGCACCAAGAGTGTAATACCGTCAAAATCATTGAGCATTAATTGTACTGGAAATAGCGTAACCTCCTCAATTAATGAGACTGTATCGAAATCGTCTATTTGAAAAGATTTTATAGATTCTCCTAAATAATCATTAGGGTTCCCGTCCGGGTCTTTATCCCACATCTTAGCATGAAATTCTATGCTTGTATTTTTAATTTCTTCTTCGGTAACGGTAAAAACATGTTCAGTATCTTCCGAAGCTATACTCGTCTCTATGCGGCCTACAGGTTCCCAATTTGATGAAGTTCTACTCCATAAGATGCGCACATCACCCTTTTCGTTTAGTACTACTAGTTTTGTGCTAATAGTACCATATACTTCCAGCACATCACCTTCGGTTGATGGAAAATTTGGAGCTATCAGTGCCACTGCTTTTATTCTAACAGACTGGGTTTTCACCTCAGTCATTTCATCATCACTACTGCAAGATAATAACACTGTTATAATGAATAGCTTTAATATAAAATGAGGCCTTTTCATCATTTATTGGTTTTAGGATCGATTAATTGTAGATGAATTATTTAATCTCGTATGTGTTCAACTGTAATTCGTACAACTAACGTGATACCATTGAATTCTTTAAGGACAAGACTCCCTCTAGTTTTGTTATTAGGCAATTCTGTATAAATAATTGCTCGAGTTGAGCTAGATTCTTTTCCTAAGTAATCATCAGGATTGCCATCAGGGTCTTTATCCCACATAATAGCTTGGTATTCAATCCTAGCTCCATCGTTTAGTTCTTCTTCTGTAAGTGTAAAAGTAACTTCGGATCCTTCTGAGTTTATAATATGCTCAGTAGATCCAACAGGCACCCAATTTTCAATATTTCGAGTCCATAGCGTTCGTTCATCTGCTTTATCACCTATTGTTAATCGTGTTTTAATCTCACCATATATTTCTAACTCATTACCTTCGGTAGATGGAAATTCTGATGCTATCATCGCAACGGCCTTCACCCTAAAAGATTCTTTTTTTATAGGTTCAGAAGTATCATCTTCAACAGTACATGCAAAATTTATTATTAGCAGTAATAGCAATAAACATTTGGTAATCGATTTGAATTTTAGTGTTTTCATAATTTGTATTTTTTTTGGATTCAACATCACAAACCTATTATGAAACACAGTCCATACCTAATTTTTACACTAGACAAAGTATAGACAAAATCAAAAACAACAGTATAGACGACTTAAAATTAACAGTCACTAATTAAACATTAAAACACTGATTATAAATATTTTAATTCGTAATTAGTATGGCGTATAAAATATAATCAATAGACTGTCAATGTTTTCTCAAATTTTGAAAAATTACATTTAACAAATACCAACTGAATAAATTTGTATTTTAGTTGTATCAAAACCAACTCCTTATGAAAATATCTTTTTACTTTTCAATCGCGTTTTTATTCTTATCTACTTTGGGATTTTCGCAAAATCAGACAAAAATAGATAGTCTTTTGCAACTATATGTTTCAACCAATGTGGATAGTGTTAAGTTGAAAACAAGTAATAAATTAACCTCATACTACATGTACAGAGATATTAAAAAGGCAAAATCATTTGCCTTTCAACAATTAGATTTTTCAAAAAAATTAAATGACGTTCAAGCAGAAATTAAAGCTTTAAATTATTTTTCATCTATCTACAGCATTCTAAGCCAATATGATTCTGCTCAATATTATATCGAAAGAACATTACAGTTGGCAAAGTCCACCAATAATTTGGTACAACAATCCATTTCAACGCATAGTAAGGTTATTATGGAAATTGACAGGGGGAATTTTGAAAAGGCTATGGAACTGAACAAAGAAAACATTTCTTTTAATAGAGAAATTAAGGACACCTTAAGACTTGCGATGTCTTATGAAACGGAAAGTTCCATCTTCACAGAAAAAGGGCAGTACTTACTAGCATTAAAAAGTGTTATGAAAAGTCTTGATGTTTATGAAAATCTAAAGGACAGTATTAGGATTGCTGACGTGTTCAACAAAATAGCCGTTATCGAGAATTCTCTCGAAAATTTCGACTCATCGATTCGAAACAGCAAAAAGGCACTAAAAATCTATGAAGAATATGAGGATATTGAATATCAATCTGTCATCTTGAATATTCTAGGGATATCATATAAGCTTAAACAAGAGTTTGAGATTGCTAAAGAATACTTTAATAAGAGCATGGAAATTTCAAAGACAAATGGGTATACAACAACATATTTGGTCAGTCTTGCCCATCTTACCGATGTTTATTTGGAGACCAATGACAACAAAAAAGCTAAAAAATTAATCGAAGAAGGAATAAAGATTTCAACTGAACTTGAAAGTAAACGCATGGTTTTTTATTTCAACATACGTTCGGCCACCTATTTTAAAAATACTGGAGGCTTTGATAAAGGCTTAGCATTGCTTAATGATCTGATTAAAGAATTTCCAGATGAAAAAGAATATCTAATGTCTGCTTATAGAATTAAGAGTGAGATATTCCGAAAACAAAATCAATATAAAAACGCACTTGAAAATTACGAACGCTATAAAACAATCGAGGATTCAACTTCAAAAAAAACAAATATTTCCAAAATCAATGAATTGAGAATCATTCACCAAACAGAGCAAAAAGCAGCTGAAATTGCTTTGCAGGAGGAAGAAATTAAAACTTTAAACGCCAAAGCAGAAAATGACAGTTTAACAAAAACCCTTTACGGTGGTGGTGCTTTTGCAGGTGTTGCACTTTCAGGATTATTATTTTTCGGATTTCGCCAACGTATGAAAAAGAATAAAATAGAACATGAAAAGCAAGAAGAAATCTACAAGCAGGAAATAGCTTTTAAGCAAAAAGAATTGGCAAGCCAAACACTGCATTTAGTGCAAAAAAATACCTTTTTACAAGAATTGAAAGAGAATCTGGAAAAAATAAAAAACTCTCCTGAAAAATTTAAAGTGGAGTTTCGAAGAATTGTGATGCTACTTAAAAAAGAAAATGCAGGAGACAAGGATTGGGAAGTGTTTAAATCATATTTTTCTGAGGTACACGATAATTTTGACAATAAACTCAAAGCTATTAATGCTACTATTTCGGAAAAGGATTTACGCCTGGCTTCTTTTATAAAAATGAACCTCTCTACCAAAGAAATTGCAGCTATACTCAATGTATTGCCTCAAAGTGTGTTAACCTCGAAATATCGATTAAAAAAGAAATTAAACATTAGTAAGAAAGAAGATGTCTATAATTTTTTGATGAAGATTTAACTCACCCACTCTTTAGGGTTTTTAAGCACTTCCAACAATTTTCTTTCTTCACTGCCCTTTTCAGGATGATGGCCATACGCCCATTGTACATGTGGTGACAAACTCATTAAGGTACTTTCGATGCGTCCATTTGTTTTGAGACCGAAAAGCGTGTCTTTGCCATTTACTAGATTGAATTCTATATAAATTTACCGCTAAAGATTTACTAAATACGCTCTAATCTAAAAATATTCACTAATCCTGAACCCAGTTTCCATGATCCTCATCTTCATTACCACCTCCTCCATCACTCATGGAATTTTTATTAATTTCTTCAGCTAACTCCTCAAATTCAAGGTGTTCATTCGTACAGGAAGACATTGTAATAGCAATTAAACCAAGCATCACTGAAAACGAACCTATTTTTTAAGTATCATACTTATGTATTTTATTTAATGTTTTTCCAAAATGTTTAATGTCATTATCGAACTTTCGGTTTTCCGCAATATCTCCTTTATTACTAAAGGCAATATAGAGGCTTTCCTGCCAAACAATAGCTTCAAACACTTTGTTTCGGTATTATTGTTTTACAACAACAATACCTAGATTTTTTTTAGACTGTTAATTTGTTAATATACGTAAGAACGTTTTAATTATAATGCCAATTTACATGACTAAATCTTACTGGGAAATGACATATATCAGTTTAGAAAACTAGATAGGTATAATATTATAAACAATGTTCAATAAAAACAATCCAGTAAAAAACAACAAGGTATAGATAACCTGTACCAGTTTTATATTAATAAACTCTAATACGGCAATTGTACGTTTAGGGAATATAAACAAGGATAGCCCAATATAAAGTGCCATCCAGCCAATAAGGGTAATAATAAGTTTCCAGTTTGGTTCCCAAATATTATGGAACAAAATATTTAGCAAGCCCACTATAATGGCAATAAATGATGTGGTGATTAAAAATTTTTCATCATTTAAATCATTAAAGATTTGCTTTATCCGTTTAGGGTTAAAGCTTAATATAAAGAAAAATATAATTAGGTACCACCCCCAAAATTCTGCCAATAACATTGAATCGTTCATGATGCTTTAATTTTTTCGTGTATTACTAAAAATGGTATTTCTGTATGATAGCTTATTTCCCCAACTTTTGAATGGAACAAGATTTGCTGAAAATAATTTAGGTTTTTTGCCACCATGCATACCATATCTATATTTCTGCTCTCTACAAAACATTGAATGGCATCCTCCACTTTTTTGTTTGTTAAATAATGGAAACTATGGTTTAATTGGTTAAAATAGTCATCCAATAACTCGCTGTTCTTTTTTTGCTCGCTGTTTAAATCTGTTTTCCTTTTGCTTATATGTAGAATTCTTAATGCGGGTTGATAGGTTTCTAGAATATCTGTAAGGGGCTGCAGTATCTGTATATCATAGGTTAACGAAAAATCTGTCGGAAACGCTATTTCTTCCAGTTTAACAAATTTTGCGCCTTCTGGAACCGCTAAAGTGGGGCATTTTACTTTAGTTATAACATCTGCAGTGTTACTTCCTACTATAATCTTTTTTAAACCGGAAGCGCCTTTGGTGCCCATAACAATGCAATCTATATTTTTGTCCTCTACATGTTTTCTAATAGATTCGATAAAGAAATTATAATCAGAAAGCTTATAAAACTTATGGTTCTTATTAGGTGCAAACGTGTTTGAAATACGCTTTAAAACTTTGCGCAGCTGTAATTTGGCTGGTTTGGTATATACGTCTTCTATGGCCGCTTCTTGAGCTATATATGGAACGTCATTGATCATGACGTTATCAAACCTGATTACATGTAGTAAATAAAAGTTGCAGGTTTCTTTTTCAAAAAAATTAATGGCGTATTTAATGGCGTTCCATGAATTTTCTGAAAAATCGGTGGGTAATAATATATTTTTCATCTAATAGCATCTTTACATGTGCCAATGTACAGTTAAGTTGTTTTATATAAAATGATTTTAATCATATTGGAGCCATGCCCCCCCACTAGATTATACTCTTTAGTTTTTTAATATTTACAACTTTAATATTCCTGCCCTCTGCTTTTATGATACCCTGTTTTTTAAACTCGGCCAATGCTCTTATTAAGGTCTCGGTGGCAATTCCTGCAACACTGGCCAAATCGTTTCTGGAAATTTTTATGGGGTCGTCAGGTTTACGGTTGATTTTTTCGGCAAACTTTAAAATAGTAGCTGCTGTTTTTTTATTGACCGTGCCATAGGCCATCTGTAAGAGCTGTCCTTTAACAGCGGACAAATCACCGGTTAATAATTCAATGAGCTCCAATGCTACTTTATGGTTTTTATCAAGAATATTATTAAAATCTATAATTGGGATACCCAATAATTCAGTATTTGCAATAGCCGTTGCTGTTTCTTTATGTGGGATGTTCTGCGTAAAAGAGGTATAGCCAAACAAATCATCCTCTTTGTACAGGGCCGTTATCAGTTCCCTGCCTTGGTCATCTATTCTATAGCATTTTACGGCACCTTTGCCAATTAGATAGATGTAATTTGAATGATCGTGCTCATGGTAAATGACGGCTTCATTTTTAAAAGTGAATTCATCGCCGTAATCATCAAAAAAGTTTTTTAGATCGTTGAGTGTTTTTATCTCATTTTCGTTAGGCCGGATTGTTTCACTTTCTTTATTATCCTTTAATTCTTGTATAATAGAAACTTTTGCCAAACGGCTTTCAATGGCACTAATAATATCGTCCTCGGTAAAAGGTTTGGTTATATAATCGTCTGCCCCTAAATTCATGCCTTTTCTAATATCACCGCGCTCGGTTTTGGCCGATAAAAATATAAAGGGGATGTACCGGGTATTCTTGTTTTTTGAAAGTATTTCCAGTGCGCTATAGCCATCCAGTTCGGGCATCATGATATCACATATTATAATATCTGGTAATTGCTTTTTTGCCAGTTGAACACCTGTTTTTCCATTGGAAGCTTTTATAACCTTGTAGCCGGCTAACTCCAAAAGTTCTGCGGTATTTTCTCTTAAAACAATATCGTCTTCTATGAGTAAAACGGTTTTCATGTGTCTGCTGTATTTGGGATGGTTACTGTAAATGTGGTGCCCACATGCTCTTTGCTTTCAAAAAATATAGAGCCTCCCAGGTTTTCTAAATGGTTTTTGGCAATATTTAAGCCTATGCCGGTACCCTGTGTGTTTATAACATTTTCAGCTCTAAAATAGCGTTCAAAAATGTTTTTTTGGTCTTTTTCCGGAATGCCTATACCATCATCTTTTATTATAAAGGTTGTAAATTTATCGTCCTGTTTTACATGAAAGTCTATAAACGATCCTTCTGGTGAATATTTAATGGCATTATGCAATAAATTGGAGAATATAAGCTGAATGATTTTTTCATCTTGGTAAAGCGATAAATCATCAATATTTTCTGGATACTTTATTAATTGCCCTTCTTTTAAAAGCATATTGGCGTTGTAAACCACCTCGTTAACAACCTTGCTCAGTTTAAAATGGCTAAACCTGTAATTTACTTTTCCTGTTTCCAGTTTTTCAACCGATAAAAAATCGTTGAGTATATTATTTAAAAAGTAAACTTTATCAGTTATCGTTTTTATATGTTTGTCCCGTTTTTCTTGGTGTTCTGTTAATTGGTATTTACTAAGTAACTGGCTAGATGTCAAGATACCGCTTAAGGGTGTTTTAAACTCATGGGACACCAAGGATAAAAAATTCGTTTTCAACTCGTTAAGTTCTTTTTCTTTGCTAAGGGCAATTTTGAGCTGCTGTGTTCTTTCTGCTACTTTATTTTCTAGATTGGTGGTGTAGTTTTTCCGTTCGGTAACATCCAGGATAATAGCGACAAAAACCTTTTTTTCACCTAGATTGGATAATTGCAAATGAACATCTACCGGGTAAGTGGTGCCATTTTTACGTTGGTGTGCCGTCTCAAATTCTATTTTTTCTACATTCTTTTTAAGTAAAACATCAATGGTTTTTCTGAATTCGGCTTTATTGTCATTTGGCTTGATGTCTAAAGGTGTCATGCTTTTCAATTCCTCTAAAGTATATCCAATATTTTTTTGCGCGCCAAAGTTTACATTTATAAATTTTAATGTTTTAACATCAAAAACATATATTTCATTTAAGGATTCATCAAAAATAGTTGCTAAGTGATGGCGTTCCGCTTCCGCTTTTTTTCTAAGCGTTACATCATTTTGTATCCCAATAAAGTTTGTAACGGTGCCTTTGGTATTTGTTATCGGGAAAACGTACAAATCGTTCCAGAACATGGTGCCATCTTTTTTGTAATTGCGGAGGGTTGCCTGACAGCTTTCTCCTTTTTTTATAGCTTCCCTAAGACTTTTAAGTGGTTTTTGGCCCCTGTCTTCACCTTGTAAGAACCTGCAATTATGATTGAGTATTTCGGCATCGGAATATCCTGTAAGCCTTTGGAAAGCTGCATTAAAATAGATAACCGGGTTATCATGTTTTAAAGCATCGGTAATAATAATGCCATTGTTTGCAGATTGTAAGGCTTGAGTGCGGAGCATCAGGTTTTTTTCGATCTCTTTTTTTTCTGAAATATCCCTGACCAGTGCCATAACATAGGTTTTGTTGTAGATGGAAAAGGGATTGAGTTCCACTTCTACAGGAAAAATAGTTCCATCCTTTTTTAGGGCAAAAATATCTGTGGCCTCTCCCATTTTTCGGCGTTTGCCTTTTTGTATGAATTTTTCAAAGTATGATGAATGGCTTTTATGGTAATTCGAGGGGATTAACAAGTTTAATTCCTTATCTATAATTTCACTTTTTGAGTATCCAAAAATAGTTTCTGCAGATGTATTGACCTCCATGATCCTCTGATGGTTATCAACAATAATAACACCCTCGAAAACGGTTTCTAAAAGAATATTGAATATTTCTTGGTCCTGCGGAAACATAAAAAAACCATGTTTATGGGTGGCACATTAAAAGTACGGAAAAATCCCTGTTTCTTTTACTGATTTATATCATATATAACCAACAAACAAGTATGTAACTTTAGCAAAATTCAATTTTAGTTAAAATGGCCACTAAAAAGAAAATGACACTTACGTTTTACCAAAACCTTGGCAAGCTTTTTTATGCCATGGCTGCAGCAGATAAGCAGGTGCGGGAAGAAGAGTTTGACAGGTTAAAAGAATTAGTAAAAAAGTATTGGTTGGATATAGATAGTATTGAAGATGCCTATAATATCGATGCGGCATACCAAATAGAGATTATTTTTGACTGGTTGGATAAACAAGAAAATCTAGATTCTAAAGGATGCTATAACGCTTTTGTAAATTATAAAAATGAACAGCCCCATTTATTTACGGACAAAGTTAAAAAACTGATATTAAGAACAGCACATGCCATTGCCGCTTCGTTTTCTGGGTTGAACAAATCGGAACTGATTATGTTGGCTAAATTAGATCTGGAATTAAAGAAATAGATTTATGGGCAGTAGCTTCAATAGTCTTATAAATTCAAGTCAGTTGGTGTTAATTGATTTTTATGCCAACTGGTGCGGGCCATGTAAAACACTGGCTCCTATTTTAAAAGAAGTGAAGCATGAACTTGCCGAAACCATTAAAATAATAAAAATTGATGTGGATAAAAATCAAGCTTTAGCCGCCAAATATCAAGTTAGAGGTGTGCCAACCATGGTGCTCTTTAAAAACGGCAAACAGCTTTGGCGAGAATCTGGCGTGCTTCAAAAAAACGACATACTTACCATTATAAAGCAACATTTGTAAATAGTATTTGTCATGATGGAAATCATTTTATAATAGTAACAAACATCCTATTTTAGAATACTATTTTAAAAATACTAAGTCATGAAACATCCATAACTAAAAGTTCGGTACCCAGTGACAATGATTATATGGATGCTACATGTGACCAATAAAAAACAATATATATAAACACATGAAAAAACTACTGATTATTCTATTATTAATACCTGTTTTTGTATTTGCACAAACAACAGAACAACTAGATTTTGTGGCGCCCTTTAATGATGGTTTAGCAGCGGTTAAAAAAAATAGCTCATGGGGCTTTATAAATGATGAAGGCAATCTTGTTATAGCTTTTAGAAATGATTTGGTTTTAACTAAAACCGATGATTATGAATACCCCGTTTTTAATGATAATAGATGCTTAATTTCTGAAAACAAAAAGGGCGTCACATACTTTGGATATATTGACAAAACGGGCAAAACAGCAATAGCCCCCAGATTTTTAAATGCTTTAAACTTTAATAACAATAAAGCCATTGCATTGGATATTATTAAAGAAAAGCTGGGAAATAATGATGTTTTGGGTAAAAATGTCGTCAACTATAGATATTTTGAAGTTACTATGGATAGTAATGGAAACGTTGAAAATTATTTAAACCCCAAAGGAGTTAATGTTGTTTTAGATAGAAAATTTCTACGAAAACCTCCAAAAATAACAGCTAAAAAAATTTCCGATAACATATATGCTGTTATCACAGAAAATAATAGATGGAAAATAGTAACGGTTAATAACTAAAAACCATTTTAAATGAAACAGCCATGACTGAAATTTTGCCACACAGAAGAATGATTTTATGGATGTTACATCTGACCGATGAAAAAAATAAATATAAACAGATGAAAGCAAACCTAAATTTAGGCAGTGTTTCTGGTATTAAAATTATAGTGCACTGGACGTTCTTTTTTTTAATTGTTTGGATTGTTTTTAGCGAATTAGGGCGCGGTGGCACGACCAATAGTGTTTTGTTTAATGTAGCACTGGTTTTAGCTGTTTTTGTATGCGTTGTGCTCCATGAATTAGGGCATGCCTTAACCGCTAAACGCTTTGGTATTGACACAAAAAAAATAACCTTGCTTCCCATAGGCGGTATGGCAACTTTAGAGCGGATTCCAGAATCGCCAAAACAAGAACTATTAGTTACAATAGCAGGGCCCTTAGTGAATATTATTATAGCAATACTTCTATATTATATTGTTCCTGTTCAAGACTTTATACATTTAAATTTTACGGAAAGCTTTGAGGTTTTAATGAGTTTTACGTTGAAAAATTTTCTGTTTTACTTATTTATAGTAAATGTTGGGCTGGTTGTTTTTAATTTGATTTCTGCTTTCCCAATGGATGGCGGTCGTATTTTAAGAGCATTGTTGGCCATGAAAATGAATCGTGTAAAAGCCACTCAAATAGCGTCAAGCATTGGTCAGGTTCTTGCGGTTTTCTTTTTATTAATAGGCTTACTATACAATCCGTTTTTAATTGTAATTGCCCTTTTTATCTTTTTAGGCGCATACGGCGAAAATCAAATAGTACAACATTTAGCTTTACTTAAAGGGCATACCGTTGAAGACGCTATGCTAATTAATATTACCACTTTTAGTCCCAATGATGCTATAGATTTAGTTGTAAACAAAATCATTTCAGGTACAGAAACCAACTTTATCGTCGTAAAGGACCATGATATAAAAGGTGTTTTATACCATAAAGATATTATTGATAATTCCAATAAAAATGTTCTAGTAAAGGATGTTATGGATACAACTTTTAAAACAGTAAAGCATACGGATGATCTTAAAGAAATATACCATATTGTTTTTGCTGAGAAAAAGGCATTTATACCAGTCCTTAATCAAGAAAAACTGGTTGGAGTCATAGATGCTGCCAACTTAAATGAATACATGTTGTTACAAGCAAAATTAGCCTATTGATCATGAAATTATAAAACCAGAAGCCCAAAATGGCACTAAAGTAAAGCTAAAAGGCAAAGGGTTTCCAAAATATAAAAAAGAAAATCAGTTTGGAGACTTGTACGTTGCCTACCAAATAAAACTCCCAACTAAACTTTCTGATGAAGAAAAAACATTGCTAGATGAGTTGCAAAAACTGAGGAAACCCTAACTAGGCAAAAAACACAGTTATAGCCTTAGCTACAACGAGGCTTTTTAACGACGTTAATGCGTAAAAGAGCAAGTCAAAATGTATAGGTTATTTCTTAACAAGCCCTTAGTAAGTTTTTACTTTGAAAATGCTAAAGTATCGAAAGCTTCAAAAAGCTAACAAGCAGTACATATTTAAACCTTTCCATAAACTGGAACGATAAATTTTCCGTTTAAAAACCGTTTTGGATCCATCCCACTTTGCAATATGATACCTTTATGGGAAGATTCAAGTAATAGTTGAGCTGATTGTATTAATGGTACAGCTGTTGTTGTTTGAATGGCTCTTAGTTTATGCTTGCCTACTTTTTGAGGAAAAATTTGCTTTGAGATTTCTCGTCTTCGCAATTTCCCATTAGTATCCTTACCCTGTACTGCCGCATATAATATGATTTGGTCATCTTCAATATGTGGAATTTGTTTTTCCATAATTAACTGTAAGGTTTCAATAGGGGTATCAATAGTGTCTATATTATTAATTTGGTCTTGTACCCAAGCATAATGCCCTGGATACCTCAAGGTTTTATAGTCAAGTGAATTTACCTTTCCTATTAATGCATCTGGTAGGTCTGCTGCACCTCCCGAAGTGAGGTCTTCTTCATAGGTAGTTCCATTAATTATTATAGCTGCACGTTCTGATAAGGAAGGGCGTTTTGTTTTTTTGAAATTTCTAATCACTTCGGCTTCTTTAATATATTCCGTAGCGACACCTATAGGACTCCAAGTGAATCCATAATAATGAGGAGCAACGGCATTTTTTGTAAGCGCTCCTACCTTAAAAACTAAATTATCTACTTTGCTTACTTGAAAATCAGTGCAAAATGCTTTAAAAAGATGATGAGCCAACACATCAATATAACCTGGCGCGAGACCTGTTTGCAGGATAAAACCTGTTGTGGCATCTTTTGCTAATTCTATGATTTCTTGGGTCTCTGCAACATATTCAGTCAGGTTTGCATAATGCATATTATAATCATTTGCATAGCGTGCTATTTTTGGTGCTTGGGTTCCTGGTAAGCAGTCCAGGATTATATCTGCTTGATTAAATATATCTTTCATGCCTCTGGCAAGACCTTTTTCAGAAAGGTGGAATGATTTTATGGAGCAAGATTTGGTACTGCCATCTTCAATCCATTTTACTAGGCTTTGCGCTTTAGAAAGTGTTCTATTGCCAATAAAAATAGTTGGAGATACTTTACTCCATTCGGCCAGTATGAGCCCTACAGCCTGGGCAATACCACCTGCTCCTGCAATTATAATAGTATGATGCTTATTCATAACTTAACGTTTTTTAAAGTAAACGACCTCGGGGCAAGCCCACGAGGCATTCGAAAGGAAAATACCTTAAAATTTAGAGGCAAGCCTCGGAGCATTTTAAATCTCGATTATCGAGTAAAATTAATTTACAAATAAAAATGACCATAGCAATTCCGCATTATTATTTCCAAAATATGTGGTAAAAATAGTTTTGATAATTATAAATTACTATGATAATCATCAGTCCAACTTATGCCTCCTGGACGCTATTTAATAGGATTATTTACTTCTTTTTTGTTTCGTACTTTTAAATCCAATCATGGTTCTAGAATCACGATCTTTTTTTTCCAATTCCTCTTCCAGTTTTTTATATCGACTTATATCTTTAATGGTTACAACCACTGCTGCCACATGGTTTTCATTATCAATTATAGGTCTGCCACTTAATAAAACTCTTCGCATTTCATTGGTTGTTAAGTCTTTTAGCAGTACGTCTATATCGTCTGTGATTTCGCCCACTAAGGCACGTTCGGCAGGAAGGTCTTGAACGGGAAATGTTTTCTTTCCATCAGGAAAAAGGACTTTAAAATGGTCTGAAAAATTGATGGATATCTTGGAGTCGTCTTCTATTCCAAAAAGCTCATTGGCTACATCGTTCGCTAAGATGACTTGTTTACTGGTATTTGCTACTAGTACGCCATCAGTAATATTCTCAAGAATCATATTTAGTTTCTGTTCACTTTCAAATAAGTTTTTCAATGCTTTTTCTTCCTCTTCTGCAACCCGAAGCTCTTCAGTAATGTCTCTAACTATGGCGTATAATGTTCCTGTGGTCATATCTGCAGTAGCATTCCAAGACAACCATTTAATAGTGCCATCTTTACATACCCAACGGTTTTTAAAATTAACTAGGTCGGTCCCTTTTTTAAGGTTTTCAATTTCCTGCTCAGTCCTAGCTACATCTTCGGTAAAAATAAAAGTAACAAACGGTTTCTCTAAAAGCTCCGCATTGCTATATCCTAAAAGCTTACTTAAAGATGGGTTTACTTTTATAAACTTGTTTTTTGAAGCAATTACCAAACTGTCTATAGACATATTAAAAAAAGCATCAGCAGCTTTTAATGATTCTAAAGTTTTTTTTCTTTCTGTTATATCTGTAGAAATATTTCCAATAGCATAAATTCTGTTTGAAGCATCAAATAATGGGAATTTAACTGATAAATAGGTATGTGGGCCGTCCGGTTGCTCCAAGATTTCTTCTACTTGAATTTCTTTGCCCGCTTTTATAACTTCTAAATCTGCACTATGATATCTATCAGCAACTTCTTTTGATAAAAAGTCGAAATTGGTTTTCCCTATAAGATTCTTCTCTTCTGATTCAAAAAGCAACCGGTATTGCTTGTTTACCAATATATATTCTCCATTAATTTTTTTAACTGAAATAGCATTCGTGGTATTATCAATGATGGATTGTAATAATTTCTGATTTTTCAATAGTTCCTCTCCGGATTGTTTTTTGGCTTTGAGTTGGGCTTTGAGAATAAAAAAAACGGTCGTTAACATTCCTAAGGAGATTACAATTAATGCTAATGAAATCCAACGCCATAATTCATTGCTTGAAAAAGATACTTGTTCCCAGATGATAATTCCAAGCGCAAAAACTACGGCTAGGTTGATAATATAACCTAGCACAATTTTTTTTTCGAATGAGATTTTCATTTCTTTTTTTTAGTACACTAATTTATTAAACTTCTTCAGCGGGCTAAATGATATTTATCATATTGTAATTTAGATTTCGGTTTTTTACATTTGAGAAACTTGTAGTTATAAAAAGATATATTTACTAAAAGTCAACCTCTTGTAGGCACCAGAACGATTACACGCTGTTTTTTCGGGAAATGCGTACAAAAAGCTTTTAGATTGCGGGGTTGATAAAATTGTTACTTGCAATACCATTCCGCATCCAACCAATAATATAGACTTAAGCGATATTATGGCTAAGGAGATACAAGAATTACATTTATAAAGCTATTCCAATTCATAAATTAACATGGCTTTTTCACTTGAAATATCTCTAATCACTATTCAAAATTTTTGAGTGCCTGATATATATCATTTCAAATAAAAATAAAGCAATTTATATTTCACGCTTATATATATCGAAATGAGTTCAATCTATAAAATTAAATATTATGAAACATCCATAACTATAACTTGACACCCAAGGAAATGATTAAATGGATGCTACATGTGACCAATAAAAAACAATAAATACAAACACATGAAAAAATCAATCATTCTTTTGTCAGTAATTGGATTACTAACATTAGGCAGTTGTAACCAAAAACCAGATGTAACAAAAATGCTTGAAAATCAAGCAACAAAAACCGAAATTTTTAATGCGATTACAGAGAGCCATGATTATATGACGGGGTTTATGGAAACCATTCAGAATAGTGAACGTGCGATGCAAATGATGCAAGAAAACAAAATGATGAAGGGTAAAAGAATGCAAATGATGATGAATGACAGTACGATGATGAAACGTATGATGGGTAACAAAAATATAATGCAGCACATGATGCAGCACATGATGAAAGATAGCACTAGTATGAATAGTATGATAAGAATGATGCATCAAAAAGGCATGATGACAGATAAATGTATGCAATCTTGCATGAAGATAATTAATAAAAAATAATGCCATTCCTTTAAAACTTAAAATAAATTCAATGAAAAAAAATATGGGATTAACAGATAAAGTAGTTAGAATTCTTATTGCGATAGGTATTGCAACTTTATATTTAACGGACTACATTTCAGGAACATTAGCCATTGTTCTTTTAGCTATTGCAGTCATTTTTATTATCACAAGTTTTATGGGGTTTTGTCCTTTGTATTACCCTTTCAGGATTTCTACCAGAAGAAAAGTGAAGCAATAAAAACTTTAAATTGACTTTTTTTAGATTTTTAATGCACTTATTATTCAAGTTACCCAATTAAAAACGTTGCAAAGCATAAAAGTTATGTTAACACAAATTGATTCACCAAGAGAAGACACCTTAGTCTATGAGTTGGATGGTTATGTAGCCAAAGAAGACATAAATTATATTGAAAAAGGCATTGAGTTTAAGTTATTGAAATTCGATTCAATTAACTTAATGATTTATATTAATGCTAAAGGCGAAGGTTTTGATTCGCTTATTGAGGAACTTCAACTTACTATAAAATATTCAAATGACATCCATAAAATGGCAGTGATATCTAACAGGAATTACTGGAAAATACTGGTGTCTATTGATAATATGTCTTCAAAATACAAGGAAAAATATTTTGATATACACGACATCGCCAAAGCTTGGGATTGGATTGATGACGGTTGATTTCGTTATATGGAAATTTTGAAATAAAAGATAAGCAAACTTCTCCCATAGAAAATGCAATCATCTTTTTTCATAACGCCATACATAGCCTCAATATATTTTCCATGGGAATCTACCATGGCATGCTGAACTGTTGTTTCGCCTGTCATAATTGGCATAATATGGTCAATTAGTTTTTGCATGCCCATTTCACGTTCTTCCGGAGCTTTTAATTCTTCAAATTTACCCCAAGCAATAACACTTCTCCAATTGCTCATGTTTTCCATAACATCTACTTCAAAGCAAACATTTGGATTTTTTACGCATCATTTTTATTTTCATACCCTCTTTTGTATGTCCATAAATATAAATCCCGCCATAGGTATGCGTTACTGGTACTACACAAGGGTTTGTTAAGAAATTTCGTTTGTATGGCAACCAATCCTTCCAATAAGTTCACTATGCAGTAAGTTTTCTATCTGGCTTTCTTTTAGTTCTCCTAACATCCGATTAAATTTTATAATTATTTGCTGAGTACATGGCAAAAATTATTTGAACAAAATACATAGGTTGCTCAAAACCCTAAATGATATAAATCATTTTGTATGGTTTTTTATAAAATAACTTTAATAACAAGGAATTTTTCAAATTCCTATTAAAATTTATATAGGCTAACTGATTTATATCATTTCATTTTTTAAAGAGATAATATACTTTCATAAATAATTAAAAAATATATAATGAAAACTAGTTCTGAATTTTTAAGCGGATCGATAGTTAAATTACTCAACTATCGCATTGAACAGGAAGAATTTTCTTCAAGATTATACCTTTCAATATCTTTATGGGCAAATAACAAAGGGTATTTGGGAGCTGGAAAATTATTTAAAAAATACAGCGAAGAGGAATTAATTCATGCAGATAAAGCTAAAGAAATGCTTTTGGCCAATGGGCTTCAACCCACTACGCCAGCTCTGGATAAGCCTCAACAGGAATTTGAAAACTTACCTAAAGCCATAAAGGCAGGATTTAACCATGAGACAGAAATAACCAAGCAATGTTATGCACTAACTAAAGCTGCCTTTGCTGAAGAAAATTATATGGTAGTAGAATTAGGTTTTTGGTATGTTAAAGAACAAGTAGAAGAACTGGATAAATTTCAAACCTTACTGGATAGGTTGGAAGTATTTAGTGAAAAAGAAGACATGTTGAGAGAGCTAGATGAAGAAATGGAGGAAATGGCAATTAAATAAATAATAATTTTAAATATACAATAATCATGAAAAACAATAACAGTAATGTTTTGTTGGCCTTGTTAGCAGGGTTTACAATAGGAGGAGGATTAGGAATTTTATTTGCACCTGATAAAGGTAAAAAGACAAGAAAAAAAATAAAAGACAAAGCCTTAGCAACAAAATCTGATATTCAAGAACACATCCACCATGCCAAAGATGAGCTTACAAAAACGGTAGATGAAAAAAAAGAAGCCTTTGAAGAAAAGCTTGAAAATGCCATCTCAAATATGAGTTTAAAAGCAGATGATATTATTAATGCTTTGGAGCATAAATTGGAAACACTAAAAAAGAAAAATGCTCAACTGCAAAAAAATTAATAAAAAATGGCTTTGGACGAATTAAAAAATTTCTTGAAGCCGTCTATCCTCGTAGGCAGGCCATAGGGGTATTTCGCCGGCTTCATTTTAGCCTTAGGTCCAAAAACCGTCCCGAAAGCTTTCGGGATTATATTTTGCCCCACCCGGAATTGTAAAAAGACAGTTCCGGCCTCCCCAAGCTACCGTGTACCCACAAATAGGCGTAAATTCACTAAATGATAGAAACAACGAGTCCACAAAATTTTCCCCTAACTACATAGGCAAGTTGGGGGCCTGCGCTTAGAGCGCAGGGGCATGGAACTATGGGGCAAGCTCGGTCAGCACCCCAGCTCTACCGTTCGGCAGCTTGCCGGGGATAGCGCAGGGCAAAAAGCGTACTATAGGTTCCTGAACAATGGCGCGATAAAGGAAGATGGCCTTATCAACGAATCCTCCGGTCGCATGGGCAAACTGTACAAGGGGCGCCATTTA
>TARA_R110002049_G_scaffold199351_1_pt1 | contig 19423 bp, 16 predicted proteins | sample TARA_R110002049 | Tara Oceans TARA_R110002049 (sample SAMEA4396941) | marine metagenome | biome: Polar Biome; feature: [SRF] surface water layer (ENVO:00010504); material: water (ENVO:00002006), including particulate matter (ENVO:01000060) such as... | depth 5 m | reverse complement strand
GAAACTGATCGAATTATGCCCGATGAAGACAGCCGGGCCCCATCTGGCGAACAGATCGGCCAAGTCTCGGGCTAGCTCATAGGCGGTTGGTAGGCTCGGGTCGGTGAGCGTTTCGATACCAATGCCCGTTACTTCCATCGATTTCTGGGATGGGACGATGTGCGGACGCAGCCGGCAGCGGCATTCAGTGCGATCAATCTCGTTGAGGTCGTGATCGGTCAAGATCGCAGCAAACTGCACGATCTGGTCAAACGGTGCGCTCAATCCCGTCGTTTCGGTGTCGTAGAAGATATAGTTCATAGTCTGAAATCGCCCATCCATCGCATTAAGGGCCGTCAAAGCAGACCACGCGCCTCAAGTTGCGTTTGCCCATAAAGCTGCTTCAGCAATTCAATATGGCCCACATTTAGCCGAAAACGCTCGCCGATCGGATCGTCGGATTCGACCAGTTCGGCCATGCCTGCCTTCAATATATCTCGGGCTACGCCGTTCTCGATAACCCCTTCAACGCCCTCGAACTCAATGCGCCGCGGCAGCTCGACACCGGGAACCAACTCGCACTCATTCGCGATAGCGCTAGCGATGAGAGCGAATGCACATCTCGCAGTGGCTTGCCGAGGGTTCGGGTGGGGAGTCGTTGGAAGAATTCGAGCGATTTGTTTGACCGGCTTGATCGGCACGCTCTTCACAGGCCCAATCCCAAGCAGAAAGCGGTTGATGGTCGCCCTTTCAGGATTATCCGTCGGAGCTCCAGACAAAGTGTCGGCGTGCCGCTGCTTGCTGAACGGCGCCGATCCAGAGGTGCTACCCACTCCGCCAGCCAAATTAGTCAGAGGCCCGCCTTCATGCAGCCTACCAATTTCCAAGATTAGTTCCGCTTCGCGGTTCAAGCATTGTTGTTCGTGCTCAGGCGGGTACCAGCTTTCAATCGCATATCGGACAAATTCGCCGTGTCGAATAACCTTTCGAATAACGTTGCATTTGAACGGATTTGTCTCGCCGATCGGGTGGTGGCGCACCGCTTCCTGCTCATGGTGGATCACACGGTGCCCGGTTCCCTTGCCAATATAAAACGGCTGACCATCCGGGCGGAACAACAGATAAACGTAATACCCGCCTGAGCGGGCATTAATGAACTCGAGCGCGCCATCACGCGTGCCGGAAAATAGGAAGTCCATCACCGCCCCTCAATTGCCCCCTACCTTCTAATTCACGCCTCAACGGCGTCAGCGTCGATGTCATCCCCGTCCATTATAGCCGAGCGGCGCCCAACATCCTTGGAGGCCACGCCATGCAGCGCCCCGATCGTGTCCACAATGCGAAGCGTGTAGCGCCCGAGCTTTCCTTCTTTCACCGTTTTCATTTTCGCGGTTTTCATCAATCAATCCTCCCCTGACTGGTGGTCACACCAGCCGATGTACAAAGGGCAACCGTTCGAAACGGGCACCAACTGAAGCCGGTTCTTCGCCACGTCAGTTACGCCCAGAAATGCAGCAAACCTCGAGAAATCGTCGAACCAACGATCCTCTTTGGAGAAGGACTGAACGATCATTGCGGCGGCGTCGGCCTTGAACCGGTTTGCCTCAATTATCGCGGACGCGGTGCGGTGGAACAGCTGATAGCGCAAACTCCCGTCCACCTCGCCGGCGACCGAAAGCAATTCGCACAGGTCTGCCAATCGCTTTGGTCGGGCGCTCGATGGTTGGGCGAGCCACTTTTCAACCGTTGGGCCAAATGGTTCATCGACCTTCCCTTCCACGGTCACCGCAATCAATTGATCAGCCGTCCTTACGAGAGCAAAGAGATCGCTTTGCGAACCCCGATACCCATCGGGCAAGTCTGTCACCCATTCGGGAACAGCGAAGAGGACCTGCGGTTCAAGGAACCCAACCGACTCGACCGCCGCCTCCAAGGATTTCGGCAACCCGCTGCCCTCCTCCCAAGCAGATGCGATCGAATGGGCAGAATACCCAGCTCGCCATTGCTTGTCGGGTTCCATTAGAAGCTGGCGCCAAGAGTCCGGGCCGGTTGAGGGTACGAAAATGTTTTTGCGTCGTTGGTTGGTTTGCTTTTGAGCCATGCTTAGAACCTACACCCGTTGGGCGACAAAACCCGTCACCGATGAAAGCCCCGCAATTGGCACAATCACCACTGCCATCAAAAGCGACGACGGATGAATTCCTGCGCTTCCTTGCCGGACAACTCCGTTGTTGATGCGCCCATTCGAACGAAGAACCGCTGATCCTTTCCATCTTTGACGAACACCGGCGACCGACCTGCATCACAATCAATGCAAAGCACTCTCGCATCTTCGTAATCGTCAAAACGGGGATGGATATAGAGCATGTGATCCGCGCCCATCCGATCCCGGATAAGGTTGTCCAGATGGAGGTTCATTTTGTCCTCGCTCGAAAAACCGTCCGCGCTGATACCCAGAGGTTCGGTGTCGTCCGAAACCCCGATAATCAGTGTGCCGCCACTGGAAGCGTTCAGGAATCCAGCGATTGTTTTCAACACGCCCAACTCCATGCGAGGGTCATTCTGCCCGGTATGCAGATTCATGCGGAGCGTTGATTTGAATTCGGTGGTGGAATTCTCCCGGCCTCCGATCAAATCGCGCAATTCGTCCGGCGAACGAAGCTGATGTGATTCAGCCTCCTCCCCACGCAGTTTCTCGAACGCCTGTTTGATGACGGCGGCGATCCTCTCACGTCGAGCTCGTAGAAAATCGCTATATTCCATCGCTTGCCAACCATCTGGCAGCGCGTGATTGAAGTACATTTTTTCAAGCACGCGGCGATCGAAACGAGCTTCATACTCTGGCACGTATTCCACCGGCGACCGGTCTTCGATATCCGCGTTGTCATTCCACTCAAGAATGGCAAAATTTGCGATCTGGTTCTTGTCGCGATTGTCGGTGATGCCGAGACGCTCAAGATGGTTCTTTGGAAACAGGTGGTGGCGTTCCGATGCTGCCCGAGGCGACTTGATCGCGGCATCCAGCAAATCGCTTACCTTCTGCTTTGAATAGAGGGCCAGCGCGTCCAAGATATTGAGGGAGGCGAAATACGCGAATTGCGACGGACTCCGTGAGGACGATGTCGCCAGATCAGTCGGTAGGCTGATACTCCAAAAATCATCCGTGAGCGTCGAATTGATGACATCCCACAAGACCTTCTTGAAGCCCTCCCCGTCAACGACAGGCCGCAATCTCGCGAGATCGAACTCCATTTGCGATTCTGGGGAGCTGCTGTACCGCGCCGTGAGTGACGACATCAGGAACCAGCAGGCAATGACCCGCCGAAGCTCGTGCTCCTCGATGCGGTATTCCGTCCGGCCAAGGAGATAGAGCGTGTAGGCGAATATCAGATTCATTCCCGAAGTGATCATCTTCGAGCTGCGGTAACCCGCCTGCCTGACCGTTTTCAGGAAGTCATGCCAGTATTGTAAATTCAGAACCTTGTCCTGAGCAGCACGAAGAACGGCGAATTGGCGGTCCCGAATGTCGGGATCATACTCATCTGTCTGCAGGTCTTTCCCACGTAGCAGTGAGTAAACCGATTTGAGTTTGGCCCGTCTGAACGCGACGCCGACGGAAACACGCAAGAGCTGGTCCGGGTCAGGGGTAATGAAGGGGTTGTAGGGAGACGGGCCAGTCGTAGAGGGTTGCCTTGCCGCCCTGCAGAACGCTTCTAAAGCCGCCCGGGCATCATCTGCGGAGACCGACATCAACGTCAGAATAAAATCTGATTGGTTGAGCTTCTTGCCCTCGGAATTAATCCTGACGAAGACCTCGGCGACCTGTTCTTCATCGACAGCGGACGAAAGCTCGAGAGCGGTGAACGGATAGCTGATCAGCTGATTGAGCCGCATGATCGCTCGTTGGATTTTCCGTTCGTCCTCAGGCGACAATTCCTGTGCCGCATTCAAACGTTCGATGTAGTCGGTCGCGATGGCGAAAATATCAGCATCTGGCGCCCAAATCTGGCTGATATTGCTGATATATCGAATGTCCCGACGAATTGCCGCATCAGCCACCTCAAACTTCTCGGAAAGCGGATCAAAGGCAATTTCGATAGTGCGAGAAACGAAATTCTTGTCGACGACCTTCACGCCGGTCATCACGGCATAGAGCGAGGTCAAACGCTGTTGCCCATCAACGATCAGCAAGCGTGCAGATTTTTGATGTGTCTGATCGCCGATGCCACGTGCCCCGGACACTTCGGCGGGCTCCCAGAAGAGCAAGTATCCGACCGGAAAGCCTCGATACATGGAGTCGAATAGATTGCGAACTTTCACATTGGGCCAGACGAAGGGGCGCTGAAGGTCCGGCAGGCCGATGTCACCCTGATTAATCTGGGCGATAAGCCCGCCAAGTGTCGGATCGACCTTGCGATAAACTGTCGTACTCATGGTTCATCCCCTCTGGACGGGCCTCGATTCGCCAACAACCTCAACGATCGTCGAGAAAATGCAACTTGTTCTTGTTTCACAATAGAAAAACCCTCAACACTATCAAGCCAGACTCACGATGACCGGAGCGGTGTCGTCGTAATTTCCGTACTCATGTCGACTACCGGGGCCCTATGACAGCTGATTTCACGAGGCATCACGCCCACTATCTGGCCCACCACATTACTCTGGCCGGGCTCGATGAGGAGGCGTTTGCGAAGTCACTCTCCTCCGCTCGCGTGGACATGAACCCGCATCAGGTAGAAGCGGCCCTGTTCGCCCTGAAATCCCCTCTGTCGAAGGGGGTGATTCTGGCGGATGAAGTTGGCCTCGGGAAAACAATTGAAGCCGGCATGGTGATCGCCCAGAGATGGGCTGAACAACAGCGCCGTATTCTATTGATCGCGCCGGCGTCACTGCGGAAGCAGTGGCAACAGGAATTGATCGACAAGTTCTCGCTGCCGAGCAAAATCATCGATGCGAAAGTCTATCGAGACTTGGTCAAGAAGGGCGTCAAGCGCCCCTTTTACGACACCAAAGACATCATCATCGTTTCATATGAGTTCGCATCCAGCAAAGCCGATGAGGTCGCAGCGACACCGTGGAATCTCGCAGTCTTTGATGAGGCTCACCGACTCCGCAATGTCTATCGGAAGGAAGGATCGGTTCGGGCAAAGGTGTTGCGGGATGCCTTGAAAAATCCTTTCAAAATCTTGCTGACCGCAACCCCTCTCCAGAACTCCTTGATGGAACTCTACGGCTTGGTTTCCGTCATTGACGACACCCATTTCGGAGGACCGACAGCCTTTCGGTCGCTGTACACCGGAGCAGGCACCGGGCAAGAGGATTTGGATCGCCTCAAGGCAAGGCTCGAACCTGTTTGTCATCGAACACTTCGTCGACAGGTTCAAGAAGCGGGGCATATCAATTATACCGCGCGAAACGCCGTCACCTTCAATTTCAACCCGAATGAGGAAGAGCAACAATTATACGATTTGGTGTCCGACTTTCTTCAACGCGATGACACGGTATCGTACGGCAACAGAACTAATCCCCTTGTAATTCTCCAGATCAGGAAGGTTCTCGGATCGTCGACCTTCGCGGTCACCTATTACCTTCGGAACCTCATTCATCGTCTGGAAAACAAGGAAGCCATCAACACGACCATCATCGATGATCTGGATGATTTTGATGATATTGCAGAGGAATATGGTGGTGACCTCTCGTCCGATGATGACGGCGTCCAACTCTTCGACGAAGAGAGCGATCTTCCCGAAATCATCGACCCCGTAAAGCTTCAGGCGGAAATCCAGCTTCTGAAGAGCTTCTTGGAACTGGCCGAAGGTATCGGCAAAAATGCCAAGGGCGACGAACTGGCGGCACGCCTTCCATGGGCGCTGGACGAAATCGAGCAAAAAGGCGGGCAGCGAAAAGCGGTCATATTCACTGAAAGCGTCCGGACCCAGCGATATCTTTCCGAGCTGCTTGAGAACAACGGATTTAGAGGTCAGGTCGTCCTGCTGAATGGATCAAACAGCGATCCGGAAAGCCGGGCGATCTATGCCGCATGGGTGGAAAAGCACAAAGGCACGGACAAAGTGTCTGGGTCCCGTGCCGCAGATATCAAGCAAGCCCTCGTCGAAGCTTTCAAGAGCGACGAAAAGACCATTTTCATATCGACAGAAAGCGGGGCCGAAGGCATCAATCTTCAATTCAGCTCCCTGCTGGTCAACTTCGACCTTCCATGGAATCCGCAAAGAGTGGAACAGCGAATTGGCCGCTGTCACCGGTATGGGCAGAAGATCGATGTGACCGTGGTCAACATGCTGAATCTGAGCAACGCGGCCGAGAAACGAATCCACGAATTACTCGACGAAAAATTCAAACTCTTCGACGGCGTGTTCGGTTCCAGCGATGAGATACTCGGGACAATCGAGAACGGTGTCGATTTCGAGAAGGCTGTATTGGCGATCGTGCAGAACGCTCGTGATGACGGGCAAATACAACTCGAATTCGACCTTCTGAAGGAAAAGATTCAGGACAAGATCGACGCCGAAATGGAAGACGCTCGGGCAAAGGTGCTTGAGGAACTGGATCAGGCCGTCGTCGCCCGCCTCAAAAACACGGCCGGGCAAATCAGTGCCTCACTGACCGACTTCACCCGTCGCCTGCTGACCGTCGCGAAAGCCGAGCTGCCAGACGCAGAGTTCCATGAACCCGGCAGCCAGCGTTTCGATTTTCAGGACAAAACCTACACAACAGAGTGGCCCGTCGCCGATAAAAACGATTGGCAATTCTTCAGGTTGGCGGACGGGAACCTTGCTACCGAAGTCGTCGACCGGGCCAAGGGATATGACCTGAACCATGACGTCATTCACATCACTTTCGCGCCTGATCAGTATCCGTTTGAGGGCCAGATTGTTGATGTCCGCAAGCTGAAGCAGCGATCTGGATGGATGATCGCGGCGAAGGCCCGGATTGATACCCCCAACGCCGTGCGAGAAGAAATGATCATGGCCTGCCTCACCGATGATGGTGAGGAAATCCCACCGGAGACGGCTGATCGCATGTTCTGGGTGCCGGCATCCGGAACAAGGCCGGCCGAGGGGCTGAAACCAATGCGACGCCTACAATCGATGAAGGACGGTTTGTTCAATCGCTTTTCCAATCAGGTGAACGAGGAAAACGCTGAATGGCTGGAGGAAGAGGAATTTCGGCTTGATGAGTATGCGAAGGACCTTGAGACCGAGTTCAATGCCCGGATCAAGGAGGTCGAGGAAGAAATAAAGGAACTCCGAAAACAACGCCGCGCCGCCGGTCTGTCGATGGAGGAGAAACTGGCCTTGGGCAAAAAGGTCAAACGCCGCGAAGCCGATCGTGATGATCTTGTGCTCAGTAAACACGAGCAACGGGTGAAAATCCGGCGTCAGGTTGAGGAAATGTTGGATGACATCGCCGAAGGCCTGAACCGCAAACCGAGCGTTCAGGACCTGTTCGCAATCCGCTGGTCGGTAGAATAGCTGACCCATGAGGCTTTTTGGCGAACAACTATGCGGTTACCCGTTCGCCATCGATCTCTTCCTTGATGGATATGAGGGACCGGGACGGTTCCTTCAGCTCTTCAAGCGCCAGTCAGGCTGGCTGAAGGCATTCAGGGTCAGTCTTGAAACTCCAATCGGCAGCTGGGAGGAGACCCGCTTCGCCTGCCTGACAGATGCCGGTTATCCGCTCTCAAGCTATCCCGCTTCATGCCTGCTTCAAATGCCCATGTCGCTTCCGACGGAAGTGGAACACACCCCACCGGAGGAGCTGGATGAACTCGCCGATGGCCTCTACTGGGACTTCTTGGGACTGTGTGATCGGCGGTGCCAGCGTATTTTGGATCACGCCCATCTGGACGCCGACAAGGTCGTTGAACAACACGAGCAGGACCTAAATCGTCTGTCCAACGAGATCGACCGCAATCTCCACACTATCCGCCGCAAGATGCGAACCCCTGCCCGACAAAACGACCGCCCCACCCTGCAACGCAAGGCAGAACGCCTTCAAGCGATGGCGCGCCAGCTGCCCGACATATTTCGCAGAAAGATGCGGGCCGCCCGCTACGCCGTTGATGCAGTTGAGGAGGGTGTCCTTGATTCAATTGGCGCCAAAGGGGAAATCGATGAGCTCTACACGGCTTATTTTCGGGTCAATTGGCAGGCCGAACCACACCGCACGATCGTACCATGGTTGCGCGAAGCAAGGACCCACGTCATTCCTTGGACCGACGAACGCCAGACCCTCATTGCCGAGCTACAGCAAACCAGCTGTTTCGTGCCCAACAAGGACCGGACGTCCAACACATTTTATGATCGGGACCTGAAGGCCGCGGCTGAGAGGGTGAAAGGCAGAAAAGCGGCAAATCACGAACTCGCCGCCACGAAACGCTGGCGGTGGAAGGCTCCTGCTGACATGAACTCCACCAGTTCCAAAGTCATTGATGATCAGGACACTGCCAATACGTCGCTCGACATCACCGGGGAATGCTTTTCTCTCGGTCGTTCAGTAGCGTCTGATGAAATCGATCAGCGCCCGGAAATCGCAGAGTGTGACCAACAACAGGTGCTGGACGCACTGACCGGCTCGAGCGGCAGAGTTATGGATTTCCACGACAATCCGAAGCCGCCTATTGATGAAGCGGCATTTCAGGAAATACTGCAACGCGACGCTGAACGTGAATTGCAATTTTATTTTGACCAGCGAGCGGCACGCGATGCCGACGCGGATACGGATGACGACTGATCATGGCCAAGAAAACCAAGCTCGAACTCACTTGGATTGGGAAGGACCTCCGGCCAAAGCTGGAACCCCGCATCCTGATCGAAGACACGAAGAAATCTTACCATGCCAAAGAGAAGCACTCTGAAAATGATTCCTTCGAAAACGTTCTGATTCACGGTGACAATTTATTAGCACTCAAAGCATTGGAGCATGAATATACAGGAAAAGTGAAGTGTATTTACATCGACCCTCCATACAACACCAATGACATGCTCGATCAAGAATACGATGACGGGGTTGAGCACTCCATCTGGCTTAGCAGTATGCGTGATCGCGTCGAATTACTTCGAAACCTGTTGCGGGAAGACGGCGTGTTTTTCTGTCAGTTAAACGATGATGAAGTTGCGTACGCCAAAGTGCTGTTCGATGAAATTTTTGGGCGACAGAATTTTCTGAACCAAGTCGCTGTGCGAATGAAACTGCTGGCTGGCGCGAGTGGGGGCGGTGAAGATAAGAAAATTAAGAAAAATATCGAGCACATACTGATTTATGCGAAGAACTGCTGGGGTGAGAACGGATTTACGAAGTTCAACGACGTCTATGAGGGAGTTCCATTGATGGATGCTATCGATGCAATGGAATCATCTGGAAAGAGTTGGAAATATACCAGTGTGCTATTGAGCAAGGGAGAATTCGTTGAAGAGCGAAATCTAAAGACAGGTGACGGCGAGTTACTCAAAGTAAAAAAGTATCGAAACTTTAAAAGAACAACTGTAAACAAACTATCGAACGGTGAATTACGCGATGTATACAACAACAACCTTTCATCAATATTTTCCGATACGAATGCGCAAACAAGCATAAGAACACGCATAATAGACGAATTTAAGGAACTTGATGACGCGGAGTTATTAGTTTCAGAATATGTCCCAAAAACGGGGAAGGAAAAAGGAACCCTCGCGCAACATTACTATATTGCAAAATCTATACGTCGCGTCATTTGGTTGAAAGATATTGCGGAAATCGAAAATGGTGCGGCCATAAAACGAGAAAAGATCGGCACTTGGTGGGAGGGCTTTCCGTTAAATAATTTAACGAAGGAAGGCGGCGTTCGGTTTCCCAATGGGAAAAAGCCGGAAGCTTTGATCAAGCGCATAATTGAGTTGGCGACTGACGAAGGAGACATTGTTCTTGATTCCTTTGGCGGCTCCGGAACAACCGGCGCGGTCGCCCATAAAATGGGCCGGCAGTGGATCATGGTTGAACTGGGAGACCAATGCGAGACACACATCCTTCCGCGTCTAACGGCAGTGATCGACGGTGCAGATCAAGGCGGCGTTTCGAAGACGGTTGAATGGCGAGGAGGTGGAGGGTTTCGCTTCTTCAACCTCGCCCCTTCCCTGCTAGATAGGGACAAGTATGGAAATTGGGTGATTTCCAAAGAATACCGTCCGGAGATGCTGGCTGAAGCCATGTGCAAGCATATGGGATTCACTTATGCGCCCAGTGACACCGCCGACGACTATTGGATGCACGGCCGCTCGACCGAGACGGACTTCATCTACGTCACAACCCAGTCCCTCACCCATGCAGCGCTGAGCAAGATTTCTGAAGATGTCGGCCCGGAGCGATCGCTATTGATCTGCTGCAAGGCCTTCAAGGGCGATGCGGACGCCTTCGACAATCTGACGATTGTGAAAATCCCCCAGACGATCCTGCGCAAATGCGAATGGGGCCGAGACGATTACAGCTTGAATGTATCCAACTTGCCAATGGCCGAATCGGATGATCCGGACGATGGAATGCCGTTGTTCACCGAACGAAGCGGAGACAAGTCATGATCAGCGATGGAAAGCTCATCCAGCAGATCAGCCAGCGCCTCTCGCTTCGCAAGCCGCAGGAGCGTTCGCTGGATATCCTGCGCGATGTCGTCACCCGAATCGATTTGTCGAAGACCGTTGATCTGAAAAAAGCGTTGGCCGACATCCAGTCTGAATATCCGTCCGTAGAAGACTTTGAGCGGGACTTCCCTTCGCTCTGCTTCGCCCTTGCAACCGGCGTCGGAAAGACCCGGCTCATGGGAGCGATGTGCGCCTTCCTGTTCCTGAGCGGGCGATCAAAGAATTTTTTCATTCTGGCCCCAAACACAACGATCTACCAAAAATTGATCGATGACTTTTCCAACCCGTCATCACCCAAATATGTCTTCAAGGGCATTTCCCAATTCGCCCAGCAGCCTCCGATTATTGTGACCGGCGATACATGGCAGGAAGGCCGGGGCGTAAAGATACGCGACATGTTCGGCGGCGATGTCGTGATCAACATTTTCAACGTCGACAAGATCAACAAGGACAAGGGCAAGATCAAAAAATTGCACGAATATATCGGGCAATCCTATTTTGATTATCTGGCCGGATTGCCCGACCTCGTCCTGATGATGGACGAAGCCCATCGCTATCGTGCCAAGGCCGGCATGAGAGCCGTTGCCGAGCTGAAGCCGATCCTCGGGCTGGAAATGACAGCAACGCCCAAAACCGTTGGCGCCCAGTCCAAGCCGTTCAAGAATGTCATTCTGGACTATGGCCTCGGCAATGCCATGGCGGATGGCTATGTGAAGGAACCGGCGGTCGCGACGCGGGCAAACTTCAACAAGGCGGACTTCACCCCCGAGCAGATCGAGAAAATCATGCTCGAAGACGCCGTGAGATATCACGAGAACCTGAAAGTGGAACTGGATGTCTATCACCGCCAATCAGGCCGGCCGCTGGTTCATCCTTTCATTCTGGTGGTCGCTCAGAACACCACACATGCCGACGAGCTGAGCGCCATGATAGATAGTGACGAGTTCTTTGCCGGGGATTACAAGAAACGTGTCGCAGTGGTGCACTCCAACCTTACTGGTGAGGAAAGCGACGAGGCTATCGAACGACTTGTCGGCCTTGAGACCGACAATCTCACCGAAATCGTAATCCATGTGAACAAGCTCAAAGAAGGGTGGGACGTCACCAACCTCTACACGATTGTTCCATTACGGGCCTCAGCCTCGGATATTCTGACGGAACAGACATTGGGACGCGGCCTGCGACTTCCCTACGGAGAACGCACCGGCGAGGAAGCCGTAGACACCCTCACCGTCATTGCCCATGACCGGTTTGACGAGGTGATCCAGAAGGCCAAAGAAGACCAGTCCATCGTCAAGATGAAGCGGATCACAATCGGCCCCGGCGGAGACATTCCGGCCCAACGAGCTCGTGTTGTGGAAGCTCCGAGTCGACTCGACAGCATTTTATTTGGTCTCAAACCCGACATTGAAGGCGTGGATGATGCGAAAACGCAAATTTTGCCTCCCCTATTCGTCACTGAGGCAGACCGACAGGCCGCTTACGCAGCAAAACGGGCCATCCAGAGGCACGCCGGCAAGTCGCCGTCTCTTGGTAGCCTGACGTCGCCTGAGAGCATCGCCCAGATACGCAGTGAGGTTCAGAAGGAGATCGCAAGCTCGCGTGATCTGGTGGATCAGATGGATAACCAACCGGACGCGGCCAAAATCACGGCAGCAGTTCTGGACGCCGTTCTCGCCCACACGATCGAAATCCCGCAAATCATCGTCATTCCAACGCGTGAAGTGTCATTCGGTTTCAATGACTTTGACCTCACCGGTATAGAGTCAAAACACTGGCAGCCTATTTCCGATGAAATTCTTGTGCGGAATATTCGGACTGAATCCCAATGGGTTCTCGCACGAAGCATTGATGGCCCGACAGAAGAGCGGCTGGAGAATTATATCGTCCGGCACCTGATCGAGAATGATGAAGTCGATTACGACACCCAAGCTGACCTTCTCTACAAGCTGGCCGGTCAGATGACGGCTCACCTCAGGTCTTATCTCAAGTCAGATGAGGAAGTAGAAAATGTCGCCCTCGGTCATGGAAAGAACATTGCCGACTTCATCTTCCAGCAAATGAAAGAGAATTACTGGGAGACCCCGACCGATTATCGCGCCCGTGTGACCATGGGTTTCCGATCGCTTGAACCCCAATCCTACAATGCGACTGCCCAGAACAAGCTGAGGGATTTCCGCCAAACGGTGACACCGAAGTCGGATACCAAGAGATTTCTCTTCTCGGGATTCAGCAAATGCGGTTCCTCAATTCAAAAATTTGATTCCGACGACGAACGTCGATTTGCCGTACTGATTGATTCAGACCGCGAACCGTCCGTGATCAAATGGCTGAAGCCGGCCGCAAGGCAGTTCCAGATCGAGTATCAATCCGGTCGCGGGTATGAACCTGACTTCGTAGTCGAGACCAAAACCGAAAAGCTGATCGTGGAGATCAAGGCCCGCAACGAACTTGACGATGAACTGGTTCAGGCCAAGGCACGTGCTGCCTCCAAATGGGTCGAATACGCGAATGAACACGCCGGCGATGCCGATGGAAAACGCTGGCAATACCTTTTGATCGCACACGATCAGGTCACTGAGAGCTCAACATTGGCTGGCCTGAAATCGAAACCGTCCTGACCACAACGCCACCACAGTAACGGGGGCTGGCCCCTATCGAGTACGTGCAGGACGGTTTGGTTTGAGACGACAGGCAAATTCAACTTCGGCACATCGTCACGCATTGATAGCCTACTCAGTTGGCAACTGGGGTTTGGTTCACCGCATCTGCGAACACGGCGGCTAACAGTTTCCGTATGGGATGGACATTTGGGCATGGACGGCGACCGGATTGTCCTTGGGTAATCCGAACGCGATCTGCGCATATAGCAGTCCGAATGCGCCACGGTCGATGTAACTAATAGTCCGGCAAGCATATCGAGCGCACTCGTTGTAAAGCAATTTCTCAATCACCCAATCTTCGAACTCGACGTCTACATGTTCTTCGACCTGACGGATGCTGAGAGACGTAGCGCCCATCCACCCCCATTGTGAGTTGATGGCGCCTGTATACTCGCAAACAAGACCGCATGCAGTCAGTATTTCTACGATTTCAGCATACAATTCACTCGGGCAATGGATTACCGATGTATCAAACTTATTCATAATGACGCTCCCCGCCCATGCTCGGCTGCGGCCGAAGGTGGCAATCTGAACACCGTTCACTCGGATGAGCTTCACACGGGTTCTGGAGGCGGTCTCGGTGATCGATCAGATGTTCGGCGATTGCTTCCAAGATGTCGTCATCAACGAAAACATCACCGGTTAGATCAATGCGGAAGATGGTCGGCAACGGGTTGTCGCACTCAGCGTACTCGGGATCGGGGTCGATCAATTCAACAATCAGCGTTTCCAGAGATCGTGTGACAGTGAATGTGACGATGGCGCGACCGTAAAGAACATAATCAAGTGGTAGCTCTTTAATGTTGTGAAGGTGCACTGCGCATCGTATGGCCCGATTTATTTGATCAATCGCGATCTGGCATTGATCTGTGGTCAGTATTTGATATTTCATTAGTCATATCCTTGTTTAATGACGGCATCATTGCCGTTATTATTACGATATGACATTCGGGCAGGCTTTATATGTTCGTGGCATTTTTTTCTTCAGAACCGGAATACGCCACGGCAAGCAGCGATACCGCCTCGATCAGATAGTGTTTTTCATTGACCCAACGAATGTGATTGGTGACAGCAGCGAGTTCTCGGTCACAGCACGATCCGGGCACTAATGACATGATGCCCATAGTGTTTTTCATCTCATCGACCGAACCATTGTTGATGGCGTCGATGGCAGTAAACGGCGTTAGCAGAGTGATCTGCACGCAATCATCATCACCGTCGAATCGAACCACATCCCTCCCTTGATAGATATACCGGTTGCCGCGAAATTTCACGTGTCCGGATTGTGAGTATAAAAACTGTGCAGCCTTATGAAGAAACATTTCAAATACCGACTGTGATGATACTTTAAGAAGTGATGTGAAATTGAATAAACGCATAATGTAATCTCCTGTTTGTTTTATTTATAGGAGAATGCCGTTTGCTATACACCGGGCGTGCTGGAGCGGTCGAGATACACAAAAAGAAGGGCCAAGGCGTGAACCCTGACCCTTCCAATCCGTTAGTCGAAGCCCTTGTTTTAGGACCAGCGCGACAGCCAGTTGCCCGACTTTTCCTCAACTAGATCACCCGGGATACGAATCTGATTAGCAAGCCAATCGTCAATATCACCGGCCAGCCAGTACTTACGGCGGCCAAGTAATGATCGTGAAACTGGGAACCGACCTTCCTTAAGAAGACGACGTATACTAGTTTGAGAGAGGCGAATCCGCTGCGATACCTCCATAATATTTAATAAATCCATGATTTTCTCCATTGATTATAGAGAAGTATTTAGGGGGATTGCGCATTCCTGTTGCGTATATACGGGCGACCCCTTCGATCCACGACCGGTCCCCCACCCTCACGACCGCCTTATTCTGCCTTATTCCTTCCTGAAACCCGCCTGAAATCCGCCAAAAATACCGGCTATTAGACGGTGCCGGTCAATTTGCCGGCTTCAGACCCATTGGAGACCAAGCATGAGATGACCCATTCCAGAAGGATCGTCACATGCTCCATGTTATCCAAACCGGTTTCGACCGTGACCCGGCCATTTTTTATCCTGAAATCACGGACTCCTTGCGGATTATCGCCGGCGAAAACGCGTCTGAAATCGCCCGCAATTTTGGATCGCCACACACCACTTTTTTGAACCAACCGGGACAGACCATGCACCTCGTCGGGTTGGCACTGGTGGTCGGTAGCGCCCGGATGGACAACCATTTTCTGAATAAAAAGTGGTCGATCCAGTTGCAGGAAACGTTGCCCGATCGGTGGCATGGGTGCCGGAAGATTTTCAGCAAGTGTCCGCTGCCCATGCTCACGGTCAATCAGTACAAAGAGCTGTTCGATTTGTTGAATTGTCCGGCCGCTAAGAAGTTCTTGCAGCACGATAATATCATCACCGGCAATACTATCGACATCCTGCATGAGTTGCCGGTGGAACTGCGTGTTCCGGGTGTCGTGAAATTTATCAACCACGCGAAGGAAGCTCGGATCATCGCGATGCTGTGTGCCGATGCAGAAGCGGCATCGTGTTTTCTGGACAAGGTCCGCGATATTCCGTCCCGGGGAGAGTTCTGGACTGATGCAACAACATACCTGATTGCACGCGCGTTCGAATTCCCAATCGGACCAAAAATTGATCACCCATCTATTCACCAGATCGTAAAACCGACCGATCTGGTTAGCTTCGCACGTAAGTTTCGGAACTGCTTGAAGGGTTGCGTCGGGGACGGCATTACCGGGTCTACCGCCTACTACCATTACGCCCATCCGACCGAACCCGCCGTTATCGCACTGAAGAGCCGTTTTGGTGGCAATTCGGCCGCCATTGAAGAAATGAAAGGGGTTGGGAACGCTCGGCTTTCAGATGAAACACGCCGGATCATTGCAACCGCTTTTGCGCATCACGGTATTATCGACGCGTCTGGCAACATGTTCGGTGGCTGCTACGACGACCTTTATCACGCCTTCTTCTCTATTGGTCGTAGCCAACTCGACGCTGACGCAATCGACGAGGATGCAGATACCGCGATCAACCTGATTCAGACGATGTTCAAGCCGTCTGCTTGTGAAGGGGCATAATCATGATCCATTACGCAATTGGTGATGCTCATGGCTGCCGGGCTGAATTTGAAAAGCTTTTCGGTCTTATCGTACAAGATCACGCGCAGCATTGGTTTGGTACTGCCTGTCAGATTGTTCTGTTGGGTGACTATGTTGATCGCGGCCCGGATTCAAAGGGCGTGCTCGATCTGATTTGCAGCATGAAACGCCAACAGATGCCGGGTTATGGCTGGGGTCCGGTTTCAGCGACTAACCCTCAATCGATTATCGCCCTACCCGGCAATCATGAAGAGCTTTTTCTCGATCTGATTCAATTGACGCATGAAGGATCGGATATCCAACGAGCTGGTGGTTTTTGGATTCAACAGGGTGGGCTTCAAACGCTGCAATCATATGTGGCCAACGAGCACAACCATCCGATTTTCGACCCGGTTGAACAAATGAAACCGGCCGTTTGGCGCGATGTGATTGATCGCATTCCCATGTCCCATATCCGGCTTCTTGAAGACATGCTGCAGGGTGATGATCCGCTTTATATCGACGAACAGGATCAACATATCGACGAACAGGATCAACATATCGACGAACAGGATCAACTCTTATTTGTTCACGCTGGGATCGTGATGAAGAAACGACTCGATGACCATGATACGGCAGATTTTCTATGGTCACGTGATCGTTCGTTTCTTCTCGATGTCGATGCTGATTGGGTTGAGCCATATACTGTCGTGCATGGTCACACACCAGCCGATGAGCCGAGAATCCGCAATCGTCGCATCGGTATTGATACAGGGTGTTTTGAAACTGGGATTTTGACTGCAGCCCGTTTTGTATACGGCAAGCTTGATGGTTTTATATCTACCTGATGGATTGTTGTTGCTGATCGCCGCGAAAACACCGTTCAGCCGATAGGATTACGTTGGCGGTGTACGACAACGTCGATCCCATGCTCAGCAAAATAAATAAAAATGATCAAAATTGAAAAAAGAAATGTTCTTATCAAATTTATATATCGCAAAAAGATACTGAGCGTAATACTGACTTGCCGCGATGAGTCCATTTGGTGAGAACGAATTATATCATATAATCATATAAAACGAATCGATACTTCAATTACTGATTACGGCATGGGCGGACATCCACTCTCCATCGCATCGTAAAATACTTGGTCAAACTGTATGTACGACATGCTCAAAACTTGAATCAAATGAGCATTACCAATTCGACGTCCTTGAATCTGGGCAGTTTGAATGGCTGAAACTACTTCATGTTGATTTGACTCACCGATTTCGTCTACTATCCCCTGTCGGACTTCGCTCACACGTTCAGAGTACTCCCGCTCTAGCAGTATGATGTTGGTTAACGATCTTTCGGTTTCCCGACCGAGGTCAGCACCCGCTCGAAATGCATTCGCATACCCACTTCCCGTAATTACGCGCATTGCCTCCTGCCTGCACACGCCGGCAACAAGCAGTGGTATGCCATCGCGAGCAAACTGCACATCTCTGGCCGCCACCTCCTCAGGGCTAAAATATGAAGCCACACCAACAACCAATGAAACACTAAAAAAGCCCATGACACCGATGTATAGCCCCGCCACCGCGGTCGCCTTCCGGTTCTTGGCAGGAGGTATTCTAGTAAATATCGCGATGATCGGCACAACAACCATGATGCCAAATCCAAGGGACATAAACCCAAACGCGAGTCCGTTCAGGAGGGTGTTATCTCCGAAGGGTGCATATGAGTCAGCTTGCGGTCGAGCTGGATTGCTTGAGTTTCGATCACTGCTTGAACGGACTACTTCACCGTTTTCGCCAATCAATTCTCCGACATAATTTCGCGGGCTGTTATTTGGTCGAATTGGGGCGTCCGGACCGTAGTTGCTTGACGTGGCGCGATCTGGTGCTTCAGCCACAGCTTCCGCCGGAACCGTGGATTCACCAGTTGAACCCGCCTGTCGCGTTGAAGCGGGTGGCGGCGTTACAGTAGACGGCGTCCTGATCGTGGGTTGCTGGACTGTTGAAGGTGGCGTGGAATTGGCATTGGATTGCGGTGCCAAGACTGGCTCAGCCGTAACCGCCGAGATACCGCCTTTGCCCGACATCGGTTGGGGTTCGAGAAAAGCGGCGTTCACCCAGCCAGTGCCAGCATATTGTTCTACATAAACTTCGCACCACACATTATTCGGATGATCAGCTGGTCGATAATTTGGCCAATCAGGGTCTAACGCTACGCCGTCCGTTGTTCGACAGCGGGCGATAGAAATGTTGGTCTGATCCGGCCGAAGAACGTACAGAATACGACTACGGTGATCGGTTGAGAGCCGGACATTCAGAATGTCGTCACTGGCTACACCGCGTACCTGATAACAGCAGTACAGGTCATCCGTGTCCGCCTGTGCCACAGAAACTAATGGGCCGGCAGAACCAATCATCCCGACCAGAACGAAACAGACGGCACAAATCCATTTGGCTGACAGCCTTATAGGAAGCCTCAACATGGCTACGGAAAATACGACCCTGAACATGACTACCCCCAGCAAGCCAGTGCGACAGGTTACAATCGCATGTGGAATGCCGGCTTCCAACTTTAAATCGATCTGTTGGAATTTTGCGGTCGTGGCGATCAATAGAGACCACAGACTCAATCAATTGAATCCGTCACTCAATCTGTTCGTCTGTTAAGCGCCCAATCCGTCCGCGATATCCCGACTGAACATGTTGACTCATTGGGACGGCTGCATGGTGATCATGGCAAACAGCGTAAAACTTGTTTTTCAATCTTGAAACAAATTGGTGCGAGACGATGAGCAAATGGAAATCCGGCTCATCGTCACGCCTATGCGTCAGTATTATGCGTTAGTAAGGCTGGGTCATCGCGGCTAGCAGTTTCCGTATGGGATCGACATTTCGGCATGCACGGCGGCCGGGCTGTGCTCCGGAAATGCGGCCACCATCTGTGAACATAGCAGTCCGAATGCGCCACGCTCTATGTAGCTGATGGTCGGGCAGGCGTATCGAGTCCCGGCTTCGTAAAGCAACTTCTCTGTTACCCAATCTTCGAAAACGACATCTACATGATCGTGGACCTGAC
>TARA_R110002049_G_scaffold1113_2_pt1 | contig 19445 bp, 16 predicted proteins | sample TARA_R110002049 | Tara Oceans TARA_R110002049 (sample SAMEA4396941) | marine metagenome | biome: Polar Biome; feature: [SRF] surface water layer (ENVO:00010504); material: water (ENVO:00002006), including particulate matter (ENVO:01000060) such as... | depth 5 m | reverse complement strand
ATGGCTTGCCTCGGGGATAGTCGGTTTCAAGAAATTTTTTATTTAGCTGTGTAATACTATTTTTTTAAAAACAATTCAAAAGACAGTTGTTTAACTTATACTATTCATGTAATATGAGTAAAGGTATCGGGCTATTGAATGTTTGTTTTAAGGTAACACTATCTGACAATAAGCGATCGATATAACCCTTTTTACCACGAATGAGACATAATAAGCCTGCCTCATTTTTTATTAAATAATCATTTATATCCTTATTTATATTTCCTGTTCCCGCAATATAAGAAACTGTTGCATCTAAATCATTAATCTCTTTAATTGAAGGGGTAATTTCTGATGTTTGTTTTTTTGCAACATGTAGGATGTTTATCTTACTACTATTTAATTCGGCCAATTGGCGCAATGGTTCTAAATTAAGAGGTTTTAACAGCCCAATATCATCAACAGCAAATACAATTTTGTTAGCACTAGGAAGGGTGTGTTTTGCTGGAATAACAATTACGGGCACTTTGCTTTTAGCAATAACACCGCCAGCCACACTTCCTAAGAAAACCTCTTTAATGCCACTTGCTCCTTTAGTGCCCATAACAATAAAATCATAGTTTCCATTTTTACCTAAAGACACAATAGATTGCACAGGATAATTCTTTGCTAACTTAATTTTTACTGCCACCTTTGGCGCTTTTTCTTTTACTTTTTCAACTAAGATATTTAGTTTTTCTTTAGCCTCTTTTATAAGTAAGCCATCAATGGATTTCATTAAAAGTGCAGTAGATTGGGTGCCGTAAATGTGCAATAGTGTTATCTCCACAGCAGATGGACCAAAAAGGGTGCATGCAAAAAATAAGGCGTTTTCAGAAGTTTCTGAAAAGTCAACTGGTACAAGGATTTTTTTCATAACCTAATAAAATTAAAATTACGATATAAATGTACAAATGAATTCTTTAGACAAACTTTAGACAAAAAATCAATCCGTTTACCTTAAAATTATTTTAGAATTTTGTTTCTAATATTACCTTCGGCTTCGAGCAAAATTGATACAGAAATGCACCTAAATAAGATGAGTCTTAAGTTTCTCTAAAGATTCTTATCCTAAATTTATTTTTTATTAGTAAAAGCTATTTTGGTAATAAATAATGACCCAAATACTAGTGAAATATAAAGATACAAATTAACGACTAAATAGGTTTCTATGAAATTACTTGATAATATTTTGTTGGCTCAGGATTTTAGTAAATCCTCTAACAATATTCTGAATACGGCTATTGATTTGGCAAAGGTATTCAAATCAAAAATCACACCCATACATGTGCTGCCCGAACATATTGAAAACGATAAAGTACGGCAATTGCTAAATGAAACAACGGTTTCAAGACTCAAAGAAACAGTTGATAAAATAAAAAACGCAGGTGTTGAAACAGGTGCCCCGCTATTGGAATCAGGTTCTGCTCTGGACGGCATTGTTCGTGCTGCGGTACGCATAAATGCCAATCTTATTGTTGCTGGTGCTGGTGAAAACCTAGAGGGTAACAGTTTTAAATTGGGTACAACAGCGGAAAGAATTATTCAAAAAAGTGAAAAACCTGTTTTTGTAGTAAAAGAGAATACACCGCTGAATGTTCAACAAATTTTATGTCCTGTTGATTTTTCCGGTGCTTCAAAGCGCGCTTTAGCAAACGCAATCATTATGGCACGTAAATTTAGGGCTGAACTCACTATACTTTCGGTTTGTGAATTACAAGATGGCTCATGGTTTTCCTCAGAGCAGGCTAAAGAAGAAGAAACCAACAGCAGATACCAAAAACACAAAAAACAATTTGATGCCTTTTTAGAAGCGTTTAGCCTCACAGGTCTCAATTGGGTAAAAGAAACTCCTAAAGGTAAACCTGCCGAAGAAATTTTAAGTGCTATTTCCAGAAAAATGGTGGATCTACTAGTCATTGGGACCAATGGCAGAACAGGTCTAAATCGCCTGATTATGGGCAGCGTCACCGAGAAGGTTATTAGAGAAGTTCCTTGCTCATTTTTAACCTTAAAATCTGAGGATGCCTTTAGTTTACAGCTTGAAGCCAATATTAAAGATATAGAACAGCGGTATGAAAGTGGTATGAAACTCATGGAAGACGGTTTTTATGACGAAGCAATCAATCAATTTAAGGCGTGCTTAAACGTTAACAATATGCATATTCCTGCTTATTTGGGCATTGCAAAAGTCTATGAAAAACTTAATGATTTGGAAAAGGCCGAAATTTATAGAAACCAAGGCCTGCAAATCAAGGAAAAAATTTGGTATAGTAAAATAGAGGATGAAGTACGTAAGCTACGCGGAAGCTGATAAATTTAAATTATATGCAAAAATCAAAAGGGAAAGTGGTGAGCGTCAACGAGTCGCTGGTCGGTATTATAACTACTGAAGGTGCTATTATGAACGGCGAGGTGGCTTATATTCAAATTGAAGATGGCAAACGACTTAAAGCAGAGGTCATCGATGTAAAACCAAATAAGACGGCCTATTTGCAGGTTTTTGAAGATACCAGTTGGATGAAGGTTGGAGATTTGGTCGAATTTACAGGACTTCCGCTGGCTGTAAAATTGGGTCCTGGGATATTGGGTTCCGTTACAGACGGGCTTCAAAATCCGCTTTATGAGTTGGCAAAGATTGAATGGTTTTTAGAAAGAGGCCTTGAAGTAGATGCGCTGGATAACACTCAAAAATGGCATTTTACACCAAGCATAAATAAAGGCGATACCGTTACAGGCAGCTCTGTTTTGGGTGCTGTACCTGAAAAGATTTTTGAACATAAGATTTTTGTGCCTTTTTCACTTCATGGTGACTATACTGTAGATCATATAGTAAAAGAGGGTGATTATACTGTTGATGAGGTCATAGCCATAATTAGCGATACGCACGGAAATAAGACAGAACTAAAAATGGCTTTTGAGTGGCCAGTAAAAACAGCAATGCCGTTTCATAAAAGATCTGTGCCAGAAAAATCCTTATCCACAGGAATACGTATCCTCGATGCGCTTTTCCCTATTGCTTATGGAGGTACGGCTTGTAATCCTGGTCCTTTTGGTGCCGGAAAAACAGTATTACAGCATAGTTTGGCGCGACATTCGCAAGCCGATGTGGTAATCATCGCCGCTTGTGGTGAGCGTGCAGGTGAAGCCGTGGAAGTATTTAAAGATTTTCCAGAACTGATTGATCCCAGAACAGGAAAATCCTTAATGGATCGTACCTATATTGTTGGCAATACCTCGTCTATGCCAGTGGCTGCTCGTGAAGCATCAGTTTATCTAGCAACAACAGTTGGCGAGTATTATAGAAAACAGGGACTCAATGTTCTTATTTTAGCCGATTCTACCTCGCGTTGGGCGCAAGCCTTGAGGGAGACGTCTGGTAGAAAAGAGGAAATTCCAGGACCTGAAGCTTTCCCCATGTATATTTCTACCCTGATTTCAGCATTTTATGACCGTGCAGGCGTTGAAATTTTGTCAGATGGAAGTACAGGTTCGCTCAGTATTATCGGCACGGTTTCACCTGCAGGTGGTAACTTTGATGAACCCGTTACTCAAGCCACACTTTTAAGTACTGGTGCATTTTGGGGCTTATCAAGAGCATTGTCCGATGCTCGAAAATATCCGGCCATAGATCGTATTGATAGTAATTCTAAATACCCTTCACTTCTAAATCAAGATGAAGTTGCCTTTTTATTACAGTTGCTTCGCGATGGCAAAACTATAGCTTCAAATATCCTATTAATGGGAGAAAAAGGCATTACCGACGAAACTTATATCCGCTACCAAAAGGCTGAATTGCTCGATGCGATTTTTCTACAGCAGAATAGTTTTCACGAAGTGGATGGCGTTACTAACCCTGATAGATTAAGGGCTATGTACGATATGATACGTGATATTATTGATACACCTGTTGGGATTACTGGTAAAACCGAAATTCGTTCTCATTTTAATTTTATCAGGCAGGCTTTTTTAGATTGGAATTATCTCAAGCCTAATGATGAGGCATTCGACAAACAAAAAACAAAACTAATAACCTTGGTCAAAAAGAAACAGCATGTTGCAGAAAACGTATGATAATATAGACAGTATAGGTCGTGCCATTTTGTCTATAAAGGCAAAGGGCGTGCACAATAAAGAACTGGCTGAAATTATTTATCCCAATGGGAAAAAGACTTTTGCTCAGGTTATAAGTCTTGATGAAGATGTTGCCACCTTGCAGTTATTTGGTGGCGGATTTGGAGTTTCAACAGATTGTAAAGTTCGTTTTCTAGGGAAACCTGTCCAAGTCGGGTTTTCTGAAGATATGCTCGGGAGAGTTTACTCAGGTAATGGGCAACCTATTGATGGTGGTCCTGAATTACTTTCCGATATGGTTAGAGTCGCTGGTCCTTCAATAAATCCTGTAAAAAGGCTTATTCCTAAGGAAATGATACGTACAGGAGTGCCGATGATAGATGTCTTTAACACCTTGGTGCGTTCGCAAAAAATACCGATTTTTGCTAAAGCAGGAGAACCTTATAACCGTTTGTTGGCTAATATCGCTACGCAAACCGATGCCGATGTTATTATCATTGGAGGCGTAGGACTTAAATATGACGAGTACCACTATTTTAGACAGCGTATCGAAGAAGCAGGGAGTAAAAGTAAGACCATTATGTTTATTCACACCCACAGGGATTCTATTGTTGAAGGCCTTATGGTGCCCGATTTAGCTTTGGCAGTTGCTGAGCAATTTGCCTTACAAGGAAAAAATGCATTTGTGTTGCTCTCAGATATGACCCAATGGTCTGATTATTTGAGGCAAGTAGCCAATGCGCAAGATCAAATTCCTGCCAATCAAGGGTATCCAGGAGATTTATATTCACAACTTGCCAGTCGTTATGAAAAAGCCGCTGATATTGAAGGTGCTGGTAGTTTGACCATTTTAGGAGTGACTACTATGGATGATGTTACCCATCCCGTACCGGATAATACAGGCTATATTACTGAAGGTCAATTTTATATGAAAGACGGTTATCTTGAACTGTTTGGGTCATTGAGCAGGTTGAAACAGCAAGTGAATGACAAAACACGTCCAGACCACAGAAGCATCATGAATGCTATGGCACGGTTACTTTCAGAAGCGGAAGAACGGGTTAAGGCTCAAAAATTCGGCTCGGTTAAGGATGATTATTCCTTACGACTTTTAGATTATAGAAAGTCGTTTCAAAAGGAATTGATGGATCCATTTCGCTATCTTGAACTTGAAGACGCATTGGATCTTTGCTGGGACATTTTATCAAAGCATTTTAAAAAAGAAGAAGTGGGCTTGTCTTCACAACTGATTGAAGAGTATTGGCCTGAAAAAGGGAAGTTTAAAATTTTAAAGGAGATGCCCCATGAGTGAAAAAACCTTAGATAAACTGATAACTAAGTTGAAAACGGAAGCTATTGACGCTGCTGAAAAGGAAGCGAATACTATAGTAGAAAAAGCCAAGGTAAAAGCGCGAAACATCATAAATGATGCAGAAGTCAAAAGTAATGCACTTCTAGAGACTGCTGAAAAAGAGGCTAAAGCTACTAATATTAAAGCAGAAGGTGCTCTAAAACAAGCAGCTAGAGATCTTACTGTTACTTTACGTAATGATTTGTTAAACTTACTTGGGAACGTTCTTGAAAAAGAAGTGGAAACTATTTTTACAGCAGATGTAATTGAAACAGCAGTCTTAAAAGTGGTTGAAAACGTAGGTAGCGGCGTAGCTTTAAAACTTCCAGAAGACTTAGAAGCAAATGTGTCCGACCAAATTCAGAAACGACTTCAGGCATCATCGGATATCACTTCTGTTACTACTGATAACAGTTTAGTCAATACATTTTCAATCACTAAAACAGAGGAAGGATGGAGTTATGATATTTCACCAGAAGAAGTCGCCAATCTTTTGAAAGCACATCTTAGCCAAAAGTGGCTTCATATACTAAAAACAGATTCTCAGAAATGATAAGCGGAAATTTGGAATATATTATAAGCAGCTTGCCTTATCTGTCATTTAATGACACAGAAGAACAACGGTCTCATGTGTTTTCCATTTTAGAAAAATATTATGGGTCTTCGGTTGAGCATCATCATATTATAACTGTTTTAGACCAAGAAGCTGCCAAGTTTTTAGTGCCCGAAGCTTACTATTTGTTTCAACAAATCAACCTTAGCAATATTCATGAAGAGGTCTTTCAGCGAAATAAAAATAAGGTTTTATCCGAATTTTCAAAATTTGTCTATACCCTCAAAACAGACCTTATGGAGTTACGTCGCTCTCGAAAAAACGAATCTGAATCAAACTCAATAAAAAATAGTCGATTTGATAGTATTCCAAAAGGGCCTCTTGATGCCGAAATATATCTTTTGAAATTACAATGGGATTATTTAGAGGAACGCTCTATTGAGCATTATACCGATTTTTCGGCTTTAGTTATTTATAAACTGAAGTTTTTGCTACTACTGCGTTGGTGGAGTTTCGACCAGAAAAAAGGCTTTGATAATTTTATAACGATTTCAAAATCGGTTGAGCATGGCGGATAGAATCTTAATGAACAAAAATACCTTGGCCCAATTGAAACGGGAGCTCAAGGAATACGAAACGGCCTTACCGGTCTTTGAAATGAAAGAACAGCAATTAAAAAAATCGGTACAGGTGGTAGAACAAAATATTAACAAATTGTCTCAGACCATTAAAGCTACAAATACAGCTACAAAACCTTGGGCAGCAGTTATGGCAGAAGACACTATTGATTTAGCCAATATTGTGAACATAGACGAGATTACAACCAAAACAAAGGAAGTTGCTGGTGTTACCATTGAGATTTTTGAAGATATTACTTTTACTGACACTGAAATAGATTTGTTTAACGCACCACTGTGGATGGATAATGCCATTGAAGTTATACAAGAACAAAAGACCAATTATGCTCTTATAGAAATTGAACAACGGAATTTAGAAAGACTTCATGAAGAGCTTGCTGAAGCACGTAGGATGAAAAATGCATTGAAAGAGGTGTTTATACCAAAAACCAAAGAGAACATTAGAAAAATTGAGATTTATTTGGGTGATGTGGAACGATTGGCCATAGGTTGTGCAAAATTAGTAAAAAAGAAAAAACAGGATAAAAAAGCAATAGCATGATTGTAAGAATGAAGGAAATATTGCTTTTTACAACTACAGGTTCTGTAGATGACACCATAGTCCAACTCGGGCAACTTGGAGCGGTGGATATTGTGAAAATCGATACTCCTGCAAATGAGACCACGGAAAGACGTGTGGCAGCCGTTCAAAAAACAGAACGTGCTATTTCTTTGCTTAAAGCGCATCTCTTAAAAAAATCTTCAAATCATACAAAATATAGCGTTAAGGATCCTAAGCAGCTTGTAGATCGTATCCTTTTAACTGAAGCCATTAGAGAAAAATGTACAGAATCGCTCAATGAACTAAATCAACAGTTAGAGTGGTACAAAACTTGGGGAGAAAAAGTCAATATCAAAGATTTTGGATATTTAAGAGAAAAAGGCCTGTACCTTCGTTTATACCTGTTAGATAAAGACCAAATATCTCAATTGGATGAGAAGCATGATATCATCATACTTGACAAAGGCAAATCCAAAATTCCTGTCGTTTTAGTGTCTCAATCCGATTCAGAAAGATTACAATATAAAGAAGAACAACTTCCCGATTTACCATATTTTGTAGTTAAAAAACGGCTAGTTCGTAAAGAAAGACAATTGGCTGGGGTGACTCGTTTTTTGGAAGATCAGACTGAAAATATTGAATGGCTAGAAAAATATCATGCGTTATTAAAGGATCAATTGGAAATGGAAATGACTTCGGTAGGCATGAAAACTATTGAAGGCAGCATCAAATATCTTAAAGGTTATATTCCCGTAAATGTCATAGACAAATTTACAGATATGGCTGAAAAAAATCATTGGGGATATCACATTTCAGAACCGGAAAACCCTGAGGATGTGCCCGTTTATATTAAAAATCCTAAATGGATTGGGATTATAAATCCAGTAATGAAATTTATAGATATTGTTCCAGGTTATAAGGAAGTGGATGTTTCCATTTATTTTTTAGTAGCCTTTGCACTTTTTTTCGCCATGCTTGTTGGTGATGCTGGTTACGGCTTAATTTTTTTATTCCTGACCTTATTATTCCATAAAAAACTGTCGCCACAGATGCGTGTATTAATATATGTATTGAGTGGAGGTACAGTAATTTGGGGTGTATTGAGTGGTACGTACTTTGGATCAGAATATATTGCTGACCTTCCTTTTCTCAACAGTTTGGTCATTCCTGAGATTTCAAGTTTTGGTGTCGATAATATGTCATTTATGATGCATTTTTCATTTTTAATTGGTGCCATCCATCTTACTATAGCTCATAGTATAAGAGGGGTTCAGTTTATCAATTCAACAAAAGCAGTTAGCGAAGTAGGCTGGATCTCTCTGGTTTGGGGGCTTTTCTTAATTACGGAGCAATTGGTGCTAGGTAAAACCATGCCAGAATGGGCTATTTGGTTATTTATTGGAGGTGCAACTTTGGTCGCTTTATTTTCAGTTGACAGTAAGAATTTCTTTAAAAGTATGTTAGTCTCTTTGGCCAACTTGCCTCTCAGTCTCATTAGTGGATTCTCGGACATTGTATCGTATGTGCGACTTTTTGCAGTGGGCATGGCGACTGCGGCTGTGGCCTCTAGTTTTAATAATATAATACTTCCTGAAGGAATTGCGGATTTAGGTATTTTGGGACTAATAATGGCAGCCATTGCTTTACTTCTCGGTCATGGTCTTAATATAGCACTTGCTCTAATGGCAGTAATGGTGCATGGCATCCGTTTAAACATGTTGGAATTTGCAGGACATTTGGGTGTGCAATTCTCAGGAGAAGCCTACAAACCTTTTAAACTAAGCGATTCAAATGAACATTTTCAAGTCGGCGGTTTAGAATCAGTACAAAAAAAAACTAATCAATAAAACAATAAAACTATGTTAAATATGGCAATTATCACAGCAATAACGGAAGGATTAGGAGACATGGGTATGTCCTTAAGCATTGCTTCAATCGGATCAGCAATTGGTACTGGAATAGCAGGAATGGCCGCTATTGGTGCTTGGAAAAAAATGATTATAAGTGGGCAAAAAGCTGCAACGGCGATGCTGATTTTTGTTGGTGCTCCACTGTCACAGGTAATTTATGGAATGATTTTAAAAAATGCCATTGCTGATGCAAACCTTGCGCCAGAGTCTTACATTTGGCAAATTATAATTGGTCTTGTAGCAGGAGCTGCTATGGCAGGTTCGGCTATTTTTCAAGGTAAAACTGGAGCACGTGCTTGCGATGCTATTGCTTCTGGCGCTAATGATACAGCAAAATATATCATGGTTATTGGTGTCGTTGAAACTGTAGCTTTATTTGTTATGATCTTTACAATGACTGGACTGCCAACTGGTTGATACTAAAGCATATATTCATGTACCGATTCAAAAAGGCTTGCTTTTCTCGTTTAGACTTCCAAAGTTGCTAATTCTGGGAAGTCTAATACCTTGGTCACATTATTGGGTAAAAATATGCTGTCTATTTTGACAAGATGAATTGATCATAAAGGTTATTTATTGATTCGGTTTCCCCAATAATTGTGAGCACATCGTTCTCAAGAAGCACTGTATTTCCTTTTGGAGCAAAAGAGGTTTTCCCCCTATCAATAAATACAACCAATACATCCTGAGGCAGTTTTACTTCCATTAGTTTTTTATTAATGAGCATATTGGATGGCTTATTTTTTGTTAATGGAAAAGATATGTATCGCTTTTCATGCAAAAGGTACTCGATAATCTCCTCTTTTGTTTTTGAAGAAAAAACATCCTCAATGAAGTGATCGCGTTCTGCAATATTTAATATACTTGATAACATCCGAAGCTGCTGTCTTGGGTTCTTCTCATCGTTTACAAGGAAAAAAAACACTTTTATTTTCTCCTTGCTGAATATACCATGTTTTTCAACTGGTTTTTCAATACTCTCTTCACACAGTACAATATGAAGTACCGGATGAAGTGTATCCGGTTTTTTTGCATAAAGAAGTGAAACTTCAGGAATTACCAAAGCAGGATCTATCGGAGTTGTTTTTAGGAATTCTTCATTTAAACTATTACCATCAACATTTAGTTCCTGGGCAATAGAATTTGCTACATCTTTTACTAAATCTTCAAATATCGCGTTATCGATAAAATGTATATGTGAACGAACAATTGTCTGGTTGAACGGATCATCTTGACGTAAACCTTTCTCCCTTAAAATCATCATAAACTCATTTTCTAGTTCATCGTGCCGATGTTTTCCCAACAAAGCAAACCAGTGATAAACCGCCCCTTCTCTTTTTACTTTTGAACGAACGAAAAATATATACCATAAGTATGCAAGAATAATGGTGATTAAAGTAAATGCCAGTGCTTCCCATCCCATATAAAACATTAGAGCCAGCGAAGAAATAATACCAAATATTTGCATCCATGGATAAAGAGGGGATTTATAGCCAGGATCGTAAGAAGCTATTTTACTATTTCGAAAAACAATGACAGAAAAATTTATGGTCATGAATATGAACAATTGAAATGTACTTGCGAGTTTAACAATGCCCTCTTCTGTAAGGACAATAATAAACAATACAATTAATCCTGCAGTAAGCAGAATTGCCGGAACAGGTGTTCCCCAGCGACTAATTATGCTGAATTTTTTCGAAAATAATTTGTCCCTGCCCATGGCTAGCGGATAGCGCGAAGTGGCAAGCATACCTGCATTTCCAGTAGAAGCAAAGGCAAATAAAGCAGCTATAACAATAATATATAGTCCCGTTTTTGGAGGTAACCAACTGAATAACTGCTCCACCGCAGTAGCTGCAGGTGAAAGGTCTTCAGAAAGTGCTTCATTGCCTATTACGGTTACCATTACAAAAACACCAAGCACATAAATCAATCCGGTAACCAATAGCGACAATGCCATTCCCAAGGGTATATTCCTTTCTGGGTTTTTAATTTCTTCGGCAACGCTTGCTATTTGTGTTAGTCCTAAATAAGAAACAAAAACGAAACCAGTTGTAAAAATAAGGCCATTAAGTCCCCCGGTAAAAAATGGATTATAATTGTCCTTATTAAATCCTATGGAAGAGTTTGTTCCTGAGAAAATATTCCATAAACCATCGGCTATAAATGCCCCTAATACTACCAGTAACCCAATCACTAATATTTTTTGAATACCTGAAGATTTTCGTGCTCCAAATATATTCAGGATAGAAAATATTAGGGCAAAAATTACTGCGGTTTCTTTTATTGGAATATCCCAAAATATGGAACCATAGGCACCAATACCTACAAGCGCAAATGCTGTTTTTAAAAGAAGGGCTATATATGTTCCAATTCCGCCAATAGTTCCCATCATTGGCCCGAGGCTTCGGTCAAGAAAGAAGTAAGCTCCGCCTGAGCGTGGCAAGGCAGTAGATATTTCGGCAACACTAAACATGGCAGGCATTATTAAAATTCCAGCAAGGAAATAGGCCAAAATTACCGATGGTCCAGTATGCTGAGCGGCCAGTCCTGGCAACAGAAAAAAGCCAGAACTAAACATGGCCCCGGTGCTTACAGCGAAAACATCAAATAATCCTAATTCTTTTTTTAGTTTCATGGCTCGCTTTTTGTATGGTTTCTTTTAATCGACATATTTGTCTACCTAAACTTCAGGTAATACCAATAGTGGAACGTTATTACTGAAAACCTGGGTTTTTGTAATGCTTTTTTGAAAAACTCTTTCAAAAAAACCTTTCTCTCTTCTTAGCATGCATAATAAATCACAGCCCTCTTTTTCAATAAATTTGTTAATGGTTTCATTGATACTTTTGGACATGGGCACTTCCCGGTATGCTGTTACTATACCATCAAGGTGTAAATCCGATATCCTGTCAGCATTTTTATTAGGGTGTGTATAGACGTTGAGTATAGTCACTTTAGCTCCAAACTTAAATGCCAGCTTTTGAAGCGGTAAAAGCACATTTGGCGGAACCTTCCTGTGGTCAATTGCGAGGACTATATTCCCAAGCTGGCGAAAAGTGTGTTCGGGCGGGACAACCAGCACAGGTACTTTTGCCATTTCCAATGCAGTAGCTGCAATACTTCCAAAAACAATCTTTTCTAGCCCCGAAGCACCTTTGCTGCCCATCACTATCATGTCAACCCCATGCTCTATGACCTTTGTTTTGAACAGGGAAAAAAAACCGTCCTCCTCTACCAATGTTTGAATTGATAACCCTTTCTCCTTTATTTTTTTCATGAATTTAAATCTTGTTCTTTTCATCCTGCGCTCAACCTTTTTTGTATAGGGCTGCTTGTCCTTTGGAAAATCCCAGTCATAATTAAACTTGTTAAAGGAGTAAACATGATATAAATAGAGCTCACTTTGAAATCCAGCGGCTATTTCAATTGCATACTTTATGGCATTGTCCGCAACAGGATAAAAATCGGTAGGAACAAGAATTTTTTTCATGGTTATGTGTTTTCTTTTGCCTCAAACAACTTCAGCCCATTTGAGGTACTGCCTAAATGTATTTACCTCAAGGCTGTGAAGGTTGACTCCAGCATTGATAGTTTTTGTTCTACTTAAAGAAAAGAACAGATTCTTTAGGAAAACTTAAGGCACCAAAACTTTATGACAAGTTTCTCGTATGTTTGCTGAATGATTTTTATCTTTTAGCGATAACTTTTAATCTTTAAATTTGCTAAAGAATTGACTATTAGGTTTATTAAAAATACCCTTGTTTCCAATGATTAAAATTATTTCCTTATAAAAAAATGAATAAATCATATTGGTTATGAAAATACTTATTATCGAAGACAATATCGAATTGTTGCAAGACATCAAGAATTTTCTGGAAGAAGAAGGAAATATTTGCGAAATTGCATCTGACTATAAATCTGCTTTCATGAAGGTAGTCATTTTTCCGTATGATATCCTCGTTATAGATATTACCCTGCCCGATGGTAATGGACTTGATATTATAAAGACGGTAAAGAAAGAAAATATTGATGTAGGCATCATCATCATTTCAGCTAAAAATGCCATGGGGGACAAAATACATGGATTAGAGATAGGAGCGGACGACTATATGACCAAACCTTTTTACCTTGTGGAACTCAACGCAAGGATCAAAGCACTTTATAGAAGAAAAGTCTATAGTGGCAGTAAAGAAATCGTTTTTAACGAAATTAAGATAAAGCCTGAGAATCATGAGATTTTTGTAAATGACCGTCTCATGAACCTCACTAAAAAAGAATTTGATATCATCCATTTTTTTGTTGCTAACAGAAACAGGTTATTGACCAAAGAGGCCATCGCTGAACACCTTTGGGGCGACCAAATGGAACTGGCGGACTCTTTTGATTTTATTTATACACATTTGGCCAACTTGAGAAAAAAGATTACTAAATTGGGAGGGGAAGATTATATTAAATCTATCTACAGTGTAGGCTATAAATTTACGGATAGGGAATGAAATTAGTAACAAAAACCAATACGTACTACCTTATATTTTTTATATTTCTTTTTCCGCTTATGATAGCGGTCGATTATTATCTCATTCAATATGTGGTAATAAACGAGGTAGATGATATACTGCAACATGAAAGCGAACGGATTAGTTTTGAACTTAAGGAAAGGGGAGCAGTTCCCCACTCCAACTATGTGTTTGACATCAACCCAGTGAACAAAGATTATCTCGCTTTAAATGTATTTAGAGATACGTTAATCTATGAAGCCTATGCCGACAAATTAATCCCCTATCGAACTTATGAATTTACTTCGATGGTAGATTCCCAAAAAGTAAGGGTTTCAATTAGACATATTCTTTTGGAAATGAATGAATTGATTATATGGCTCTTTGTAACGACCACACTGATCATATTGTTACTGGTAACAGGGTTGTTCTTTATCAATCAAGGCATATATAAATGGGCTTGGAAACCTTTTTTTAAAAACTTATCAAAACTTACAAATTACGATATCACTAAAAAAAACCCAGTATATTTAGAAGCCTCTAACATTAGTGAGTTTCAAGATCTCAATAAGATCGTCACAGGTTTGATGAATCGGGTAAAGAAAGATTTTCATAATTTAAAGGAATTCAATGAAAACATTTCCCATGAAATACAAACCCCTCTCGCCATTATCCGCAATAAAATGGTGCTTCTTTTAGAAAGCCAAAACCTAAGCAAAAAAGAACTTCAGTGGGTAAGTGCCGTTTATCAAGAAGCCAATAAACTGTCAAAAATCGGCAAGTCTTTGACCTTGATTTCCAGAATAGAAAACCAAGAATTTACAAGGCAGGACAGTGTTGATATTCATGCTGTTGTTGATAATATTGTTGGCAATATGGAAGAAATGGTTAAATTTAAAAACCTTGAAATAAAAGTCGAATTGAACCCCGTTAAGGTTGAATGCGACTTGATTTTGGCAAATATCCTCTTCACCAACCTGATTAAAAATGCGGTACAGCACAATCAAGATGGGGGCTATATATCCATGTTGCTGAACGAAGAAAAATTCGAGATAATAAACTCAGGTGAGGATTCAAAAATAGAACCGGAACTGTTGTTCCATCGTTTTCAGAAGGGCAATACGGCTACAGATTCCTTGGGTCTAGGTCTGGCCATTAACCAAAAAATATGTGAGTTATATGGGTTCCGACTCAATTATGACCGACTTGGAGGTACACATACATTTTCTTTGTTTTTTTAAAATTGGCCTTACTATATTAGACTGAACATGTGATAAATGCAAAATCTAAATCTGCGTTTTCAAATGTTTGTTTCTATAACTTCTTGCGTTTTTATTGTTAATAACCTTTGATATTACTCAATATACCAGATGATTTCAATATTTAAAATAGTGTCATTTAGCAAATGATATTAACTGAAATTTTCATCCTGTATTTTCCATTATATTTGGTTATCAACTTTGGGGGATGATTATAGGGGTGTATCAAACAACACCTCCCTAACCCTCCTAAAGGAGGGAATACACGCCATTAAGCTATATAGTTCCCAATAATTATCCCGAACGCACCTTATTGGCTAAAATCCAGTCTTTTACGAAGCTATCGGAACTACATTTCAGAAGCGTAGCGATCTTGATTCTTTTGTCGGACAACAATGTTTCTTATTATTATAATATCATATTTTTGTATAATTAATATTTCAAAATAATGATTAAAAGACAGCTGCACCAAGAACTAACAAATCTACTTTTTAAAGGAAAAGCTATTCTTATTTTTGGTGCTAGACAAGTGGGGAAAACGACATTGATTAAAAGCATCGTCAACAATCAATCCTTTGTATGGTTAAATGGTGATGAACCAGATATTAAAATCTTACTTGAAAACATAACTTCAAACAGGTTGAAAGCTATTGTTGGCACACATCAAATATTAATAATAGATGAAGCGCAAATGATCCATAACATTGGATTACTCATTAAACGTATGGTTGAGGATTTTCCAGAAATTCAAGTTATTGCTTCTGGCAGTAGTGCTTTTGAATTGGCAGACAAAACCAAGGAATCCATGGTTGGCAGAAAAAAAGAATTACAACTTTATCCTTTAACGTTTTCTGAAATGGTAACGCATACCAGTTTTGTTGAGGAGTCACGGTTAATGCCACATCGTTTAATTTATGGTTATTATACTGAAGTCGTTTCCAATTCTGGAAACTAAGAAAAAATACTCAATGATTTGGTAGATGCCTTTTTATATAAAGACATTTTAAACTTGGAGGGCATCAAAAAATCGGCAACCCTTCAACGCTTGGTCCAAATGCTTGCTTTTAGGATAGGAAGTGAAATTAACTATTCATATTCAGGTAATGATTTAGTTATCAATAGACTAACTGTTGAAAAATATATTGATATCCTGGAAAAGCATTTTATCATATTCCGTCTTAATGCATTTAGAAAAAATCAAGATAACGAACTAAAAAAAGGCAAAAAAATATATTTTTTGGACTTAGGTTTACGCAACCGAATTATAAAAAATTTCAAACCATGGGAAAATTTTATTATTAGTGAGCGAAAAAAGAAATTAGCTTACAATGATGATTTTTACGATACTTATTTTTGGAGAAATACACAACAAGCGGAAATAGATTATTCAGAAATTAAGAACCAAGATATTGGTGCTTGTGAAATTGAACTCATTTAAACTTTTTGGATTGAGGCGAAAATTAGTGGTTTTCACAAAATTATTTACAAACAATTATCATCCAAAAACCACTCAAGCCATTCATAATCAAAACTATTGGGAGTTTTTACTCTAAGCCCATTTACCCACAACCAAAATGTTCATTACTCTTGATACAAATATTAGCAACTTGTTAATAACTGTGCATTAGTTTTTAAAAGAAAAATATTGAATATCCATTTATTTTTCCAATCAAAAACCCACATCACTTTACCAAAAATTTAAATCGTTTTCTTTAGCAATGTTATCAGACTAAAATTTATAGATACCAACATCAATTATTTAAATACTTATTAAATATTAGCTGTTAACATAGGTTGTAAACATCTGTTAACAGAAAAAATAAAAACCTTAAAAATGAAACTATTAAGTATTATATAACATGTTAACTTCTACCTAACAAACAGAATAATAAATACCATCAAAATAAAACCCAAAAAAGTTATACCGCTATTAACACGCTATAATAACCATCATTTATTTTTTTAAATTTTAAAAAGAAACTAATTATATAGTATATAATGTGGATAACTCGAATTTAGCACTAATTTAATATGATTTAATATTAAAATCGTAACTTTGTAGAAAATAATAGCTAATTCTTCGCCTAAAATTAAAGCTATTTAATAAAACAAGTTTCCTGAATCTTAGGAAATAAATATGATTACAATTAATAAATGACAAGAAAGAAAAACGGAAAGTCCAGAAACAAAGGAATTTCCAACCTTACAAATACCATATTAAGTATTTTAAAAAAAGACAGAAACGAATCCTTTAACTACAAACAAATAGCTGCCAAAATTGGTGTCAATGATGCCAGTAGTAGAAATCAAATCATTAAAACCTTAACAAAACTTGCCGCTCAACAAGAGATTATGCAAGTGGAGCGCGGTAAGTTTAAAGCCGTTATAAATACAGAATACCATACCGGTATTTTAGATATGTCTGCCAAAGGCTCCGGTTATATTATATCCGATACGTTTGATGATGATGTATTTATTGCTTCAAACAATATTAATAAAGCTTTACATGGCGATGAAGTGGAATTTTACGTTTATAAACGTAGAAAACGCGGAAAACTGGAAGGCGAAATAGCCAATGTTATAAAGCGCAAAAAAAACGAATATGTTGGCGTTATTCAAATTCATGAAAAAAAGAATTTTGCTTTTGTAATTGCAGATAGCAATAAAATGTACAAAGATATTTTTGTGCCCATTAATAAAATAAATAAAGCAGAAGACGGTGATAAGGTTTTAGTATCCTTAGAAGATTGGCCTGAAAAAGCCGATTCTCCTTATGGAAAAGTTATAAAAGTGCTTGGTAAACCAGGAGCGCATAATACTGAAATACACGCCATACTTGCCGAATATGGGCTGCCAGAAGAATTCCCTCATGAAGTTGAGCAGTTTGCCAATACATTAAATACATCTATTACCGCAGAGGAAATTGCAAAACGTAGAGATATGCGTAAAGATTTAACCTTTACCATAGACCCAAAAGATGCTAAAGATTTTGATGATGCCTTATCATTTAAAGTTTTAGAAAACGGATTATACGAAATAGGAATCCACATAGCCGATGTATCACATTATTTGCAAGAAGGTACCGTTTTAGATGATGAAGCTTACGAGCGTGCCACATCTATTTATTTAGTAGATAGAGTGGTGCCCATGCTACCGGAAGTGTTATCAAATAATGCGTGCTCATTGCGGCCAAACGAAGAAAAATATACATTTTCCGCAGTGTTTCAAATGAATGGTAATTGCGAAATAAAAAACGAGTGGTTTGGTAGAACGGTTACCTACAGTGATGCCCGATTTGCTTATGAAGAATCGCAAGCTATCATAGAGAACAATGTTACTCCCGATAACAATCTGGACGAAGTGCTTAAAGCCCCAGAAACTATAAATAAAACTATTCCGGCAGAAGTTTCTCTAACAGGTAAAACATACGAAACAAGTTCAGAAATAGCCCAAGCTATTTTGAAAATGGATGAACTCGCTAAAATTATGCGCAGAAAACGCATGAAAAATGGCGCGATTTCTTTTGATAAAGTTGAAGTAAAATTTAATTTAGATAAAGATAGTAATCCAGAAGGTGTGTTCTTTAAAACCAGTAAAGATGCCAATAAACTTATAGAAGAGTTTATGTTACTAGCTAACCGAAAAGTTTCAGAATTTATTGGAAAACAATCGCCTAGAAAAACATTTGTGTATCGTGTACATGACGAGCCGGACGATAGTAAACTTGCTAATTTACAAGGTATTGTATCCAAATTTGGTTATAAACTTAATTTTAAGGACCGAAAAACCACATCGGCTTCACTTAATAATTTACTAAAAGAAGTAAACGGAAAAAAAGAGCAAAACTTAGTAGATACACTGACTATTCGCAGCATGAGCAAAGCGGAATATACAACTAAAAATATTGGACATTACGGTTTAGCTTTCGATTATTACAGTCATTTTACATCACCTATCCGTCGTTACCCAGATGTTATGGCGCACCGTTTGTTACAGCTTTATTTAGATGGTGGAAAATCTGCAAACGAAAACGTTTACGAAGAAAAATGCAACCATGCAAGCAACATGGAAAATCTTGCTACAAAAGCAGAACGCGATTCTATAAAATACATGCAAATACGTTTTATGGAAGACCATAAAGATCAAGAATTTGTTGGCGTTATTACTGGTGTGACAGATTGGGGAATCTATGTAGAGATTATATCAAATAAATGTGAAGGCATGGTAAGTGTTCGCGATATGAAAGACGATCATTATGTTTTTGACCAAGACCAATATGCTATGGTAGGTAGGAACACAAAAACCATGTATCAACTTGGTGATGAGGTTGTTGTAAAAGTAAAGAATGCCGATTTGGTTAAAAAACATCTCGATTTTAATTTAATAGGAAAACCAGAAGATTAACTTTATTTGGGCGTTACCTCAAGGGTCGGGCTTTCCGCTAAATCTTTTGTTTTTTTTGTCATACCTGCGAAGGCAGGAGTCCATAATAAAAGTTAGAAGTTTATTTTTAAGGTTTGTTGTCTTTTCTAATAAAAACCAAAAGGATATCGCATCAATCCCTAACGCAGTATGTAACATTTTAAGCAACCTATCTACTAA
>TARA_R110002049_G_scaffold68233_3_pt1 | contig 19464 bp, 13 predicted proteins | sample TARA_R110002049 | Tara Oceans TARA_R110002049 (sample SAMEA4396941) | marine metagenome | biome: Polar Biome; feature: [SRF] surface water layer (ENVO:00010504); material: water (ENVO:00002006), including particulate matter (ENVO:01000060) such as... | depth 5 m | reverse complement strand
TTGGTTCGTTTTTTGGGCGATGCAAAAAATGAACAGAACACGAATTTTGGTATAACTTATTCTATCTTTTCTAATTTCCACACAACTTTTAAGAATCATCCAGACCGAGACTGCCTACAATAGTATTCCCATCTCTCACAATGATAGGTCATTACAAACAGTTACTCATTCTTAACTTATACTATACCAACAAGACATTAATTTGGCATGACGCCAATAACCATTAAATCAAATGATTTGGGAAATCCTTAACCTCTTCACAGCAAATTTGTTCCATTACCTGCTGTAATTCTGTTTTTAAAAGTGATATGGTGTGGTCACCCCCTTTAGCACCTAAGGCAGCCACTCCGTACATAAAGGAACGTCCCATAAAGGTAAATTCGGCCCCACTGGCCATTGTTCTGGCAATATCGGGTCCACCCCTCAAGCCGCTATCCATCATAACCTTTATTTGCTTACCGTACTTTTCAGCGATTCTTGTCAAAGGTTTAATGGTAGATTCCCCTGCATCCAACTGTCTACCCCCATGATTGGAAACTATAATACCATCCAATCCCAGTTTAATGGCGCTTTCAGCGTCGGCTTCATTGGCAACCCCTTTGATTACCAATTTTCCCTTCCACATATCCCTGATTGGTTTTATCTTCTCTTCATTCAACCTACCTGAAAAGGTCTGGTCCATGAATTTTCCCAATTGCGCCAAATCCAATCCTTTTGGCATATATGGTTTTAAGGTTTCGAAATTGGGCTGTCCATATTTTAAAGTATTATATGCCCAACTTGGTTTTCCAAGTACCTGAAGTATATTCTTTACAGACATTTTCGGCGGCATAGCCAAGCCATTCCTAATGTCTCTTGGACGAAAACCAAATGTTGGCACGTCGCACAAAATAACCAATACCGGACATTCTGCCGCCTCTGCCCTTTTAATTATATCGTCCCTTACGCTATCCTCTGTTGGGTGATAAAGTTGAAACCAAGCCTTGCCCTCGGTGATCTCACTAATGCGTTCAATACTACTGGTTGTTACTGTACTTAAGATAAACGGAATATTGTGCTCAAAAGCCGATTTCGCCAAAATTTCCGGGGCATTGGGCCACATAAGCCCTTGTAGGCCAACGGGAGCAATCCCAAAAGGAGCGTCGTATACGTGTCCGAAAAGCTCGGTCTTCATACTAGACCCAGTATGTTTGCTCAGGTAATAAGGCAAAAGCTCTATATCCCGTATTTCTGCGGTGTTCTTATGTAGGTTTACATCTTCATTACAGCCTCCATCCAAATACTCGAAAGCAAACTGAGGAATCATTTTTTTTGCTTTGTTCCTTAGATCAACAACAGAAGGATATTTAGTATTGATCTTTATTTCTTTTTTATTCTCCATGGCATTTAATCTGCATTTGTTCTTAAATATTACTTTTTAAAACAATCACCATCACTAACAATCTTAAACTCATTTTGTTGGGAATAGCTAATTTGTATTCATTACTGACCACTTATATTTTTAATCGAAACTCCCAAAATTTCCATAGCGAGTTTATCCAATTCACCTTCATCCCCTATAAAATGAAAAGTTTGATGAACATGGGTGCTTCTTTCGTTGGATTTTAAATCCAGTGCAGGGGATGAACTTTCCAACTCATAGAAGGGGCCCAACTGACCACCACCCTCAAGTGGACCATCGTTATAGGCATTTACAGCATCACCTGATAAAGGAAACTCCTGCAACTCCCACATAGAATTAACATAATCTGTTACCCCTTCCGGCAGACTAAATTTAGCAATGGTAAGCACTTTGTTCTTGGCATCATAACTTCCCAATACCGGCAACGCCCTTTGAGGGGAAATACCTATTTTACCACGTTCCTTCCCATCCGCCTTAAAGAATAAAACACTGTCAGAGACCTGGAGTCGTTCCTTTGGAATCTTGCCAAAATAATCGTCCGTTACCTTGTTGCCTAAATAGTCTTCATCGCCTTTCCTAAAAGGAACAATTATAGTGGTTTGGTCCGAGGAATTGAACATGCTCAAAATCCATATAGACAGAAGCCCTGATTTTTTGTCCCAACTTTCTTGACCTAAATTAGTTAGACTATTTTCGGAAGAAAAACCCACCATATTAACGGTTTCAGGAATTGGGAGTCCAAGAATTCCAGAGGCCTCTTCCTTATCCAAAAGTTTAATATTCCTTTGAACCTTCAATTCAAAAGTTGCCCCGGTATAATTCACCAATTTCATTTCCCTTTCAAAAAGGGCCTGCTTTTCACTACTTTCAACCAAATTAAAAGCCTCAGTATCCAATTCCTTGGGAACATACCAATTGTCAAATTCAAATTTGCTGTCTTTTTCGAAATATAAGGCGTACTGCCCACCTTCTGGTCCCAACCAAAAGCGTTCTTCACCACCCGTAGGATTAAAATGCTCTTTTTTTTCTCCTGAAGCAATTAGGTCATGATTGATCCAACCAAAACTTTTACCTTCATTTCCATTGGCTGTGCTCGTCATTACCCGACCCTGAAGTTCCGGGGAAATCAAAATGCTCGACTCCCCATTTTCCAAAACTATCAAGTTTTTATAATGTTCCGACAAAAACTCCCTATCGTACCCAAAAGAACCTATGGAATAAAGCTGTTTGTCTACCCCAACATCATTTGCACCCTGCTCATTTTTAGTTTTACAACTAATAAAGAGCAGTAAAGAGCCAAGCACAATTGCTCTAGCGACATTACATGAAATGTAAATTTTACCTACCAAAATAGTCTGTTTTTGTTTTTATCTTGGGCTTATAATTTAAAAACCATCTCCATCTGCATCCATTTTTCCCCCGGTTTAGCAAAAGGCAATGCTTGTTGATATTTCCACATTATTTCCTCCCACTTTTCATTTTCGGGGTACTTGGCATCTATCTCTGCCTTTTTTTCAAAAGAAAAGCTTTCATCGGCATCGATAATCATAAACATACGGTTCCTCAGCCTATAAATTTCCATATCCTTGATTCCCGATTCCCTAAGGCTTTGAAGAATCTCTGGCCATACTTCCTTATGGTAATCGTCATAGGCCTTAATTAATTCAGGGTCATCTTTTAAATCCAATGCCAAACAATATCTTTTCATTTCTTTTATTTTTATTTATTATCAGTTGAAACCTTATTTAAGCCAAGAGCTTTGACTTAGGCAGCCAGTTCATATTTCTTAAATACCCGTAATCCGTACCATGCAATATATACAAAGCAAAGGGTTGGAAGGATAAAGGAAAAATTAACTTCTGAAACCCCCATTATGCTAATGTCGTTAACTGCATTACCTCCGGCATCAATAATCATCCCTTGTAATTTAGGCATTAATGCTCCTCCAACAATGGCCATTACTAATCCAGCCGCACCAATTTTGGATTCCTCTTCATTTAGTCCATTCAAAGCAATTCCGTATATGGTTGGGAACATAAGGGACATAAAAAACGTAATCCCCACCAAGCAGTACAATCCTATCATACCCTCGATATAAATTGTACCTAGACAACACAGGGTTGCAAAAACGGCAAAGTACATCAAAAGCTTTCCTGGGCTCATAAATCGCAACATATAGGTTCCAATGGCCCTACCCACCAAGAATAGGATAAATGCAGCAAATTGATAAGTAGCAGCATCTTCGCTAGACATCCCTATGGCCTCTGCATATTGATAAATATAGGTCCAACACATGATCTGGGCTCCTACATAAAAGATTTGAGCCACTACCCCTAGTACATATTTTTTATTCTTGAACAATCCACTAAAAGTATCACCCAAACTTGGGATTCCTCCTTCATCCTTTGCTTGAGGCATTTTACTGATTACAATTAAAACAAAAACAGCTAAAATTACCAAGCCCAAAATAACGTAGGGATCCCGAATAACCATAAGATCGGTAGTTCTGATCAAGGCTTTTTTAGCCTCTTCCAAGGAAGAATAATCAGCGATATCATCTGACTGTAAATTTTTAAGTACAAACTGCTGTGCAACCAATAACCCTAACAATAACCCTACTGGATTAAAGGCTTGGGCCAAATTTAGCCGCTGGGTAGCCGTTTCCGGTGCGCCCATGGCCAAAATATACGGATTGGCAGTAGTTTCCAAAAAGGCCAATCCAAAGGTAAGAACGTATAGCCCCAAACAAAAGAACCAGAATTGCTCTGTTATTGCAGCTGGATAAAACAATAAAGCCCCTCCTGCGTACAAGGCCAAACCAATTAATACACCCACTTTATAGGAGTATTTACGCACGAAAAGTGCAGCAGGCAGAGCCATACAAAAGTAGCCCCCATAAAATGCCATTTGTACCCAAGCAGCTTGGGAATTGGAGAGTTCCAAAACTTTTTTAAAGGCTTGCACCATGGGATCGGTAACTGCATTAGCGAACCCCCAAAGCGCAAATAAGGAAGTTATTAAAATAAACGGAATAAGTACCTTTTTAGATACTACGGGTGGTCTTTGGTCTTTCATTTGATTGTTGATTACTTTGGTTAATACGTTGTTTATACTAGTATAATTATTATGCCTTACGAAATTGATCTGTCCAAATGGGTATAACCTCCATCTACAAAGAGCAATTGCCCTGTAGTATGACTAGACCTATTGGAAAGTAAAAAGGCTACTGTGCTTGCAATTTCCTCCGCAGTGGTCATTCTTTGTCCCAAGGGAATTTTATCTGTAATACCCTTTAATTTTTCTTCTGGATTGTCAAAAGTCTTGATCCATCTATCGTACAAAGGGGTATAGCATTCGGCTACAATAACTGCATTGACCCGTATATTATAGGGCAATAGTTCCACGGCCCATTCCCGTGTAACGGCATTGCGACCTCCATTGGCAGCGGCATAGCCAGAAGTCCCCCCTTGCCCCGTAACCGAAGTCTTGGAACCTATATTAACAATGGCCCCCTGTGTTTTCTTTAGTTCTGGCAACGCATAATGCGCCATTAAATAATAGTGGGTAAGGTTACGGTTGATCGATCTTAAAAAATCTTCATAATTCCCATTCTCCAGTCCAACACCATCATTGATTCCTGCATTATTGACCACGCCATCAATCTTCCCGTATTTTTCAACAGTACTGTCAACGGCAAGTTTACACTGCTGTGGATCAGTAAGTTCTGCCATCTCAAAGGAAGCTTTTCCTCCACTTTTTTCGATATCCGCAACCACCTCCAACATACTTTCCTTATCCCTACCAATGATGACCGGGATGGCGCCTTCAGCTGCCAATAGTACACTTATACCATGGCCAATTCCTTTGGAACCTCCAGTAACTAAAAATACTTTATCCTTGAGTTGTAAATCCATTATCCTTTTATTTAAAGTGCCTTTTCCTCAACAAAATAGGCACTCATATTCTTAATCTGTGCTAAACCGTCCGAATCTATAATTTTTATTCGTATTCTACTTAATTTTTTTGTGTCAAATTTCTCAATTCTTTTGTTGCCAATGCTCTCTCCATTGATCAATACATTCCAACGCCCTCCTGAATAACCTTCAATTTGATACTTTCTAATTCTTTCTCCCTTTGCTATATCTTCCTGAAGTACTACATGGTTTACTTCCATGGGTTCCTTCAATCTCAATTCCAACAAACTCCCCTTTCCATTTGTACTTGCCAACGGATTGGAAAATCTTCTTTTTATTTCATCCCCCCATTCCTTTAGGCGCTGCACATCTGGCTCCGGAAGTAGGCCGTTCGGGTCCGGTGTAAGGCCCATGATTAAAGTGGCGTTTCTTCCAACGGATTTGTAATACATATCCATCAAATTTTCAAGTGGAAAAATATGGGCCTCATCACCTGGTTCCCAAAACCATTCGTGTCGGCCGTTATAACCTCTTAATGGAGCATCGGCCATGGCAGGAACCCAAAATTTACCGTTGGCATCCCCTTCCTTAAGCAACTGAAAATTGTTATCGGCAATATTCTTTTTTGCGCTTTCCCCTGCACCGGTTGCCCTATAAGGAAAGGTAGACCAATTGGGATAATCAACCGTTCCCGCCTCAGACCCACCCCAACGGGCTTCTGCCAATTGTCCATTGTGATAGAACAAACAATTTGGCTGAAATTGCCTAACAATGGGCAGCACATCAGGAGCTCCATTTTTTGGATGGTCCGCGCCACCATCGAACCAAATCTCAAATAATTCCCCATAGTTGGTGCAAATTTCCTTGACCATACCCTCTACCATCTTATTGTACCATTGCTGACGATTTTTCTTAAAATCACCTTCCCCATTTACCTTAAAGTCGTGCACGCCTAAAAATGAATTCCATCTAATTCCTAGATAAATACCTGGCTTAACACCATATTTTTTACATGATGCTACGAAATCTGCTACTAGGTCCCCCTTTCCGTCCTTCCATTTCAGGGCCTTTACACTATATGGGTTGACTTCGGATTGAAATAGGGCAAAGCCGGTCTCATGGGTAGCCGTTAAAATGGCAAAATTGGCTCCTGCATCCTTCGCTGCCTTTACCCATTGATCGGTATCCAATTTTTCAGGATTAAATATTTGATAGTCTTTTACTGGATCGATTCTATTGTTTCCTTGACCATATTTCACCCCATCGAACACATGAAGGTCGTAATGAAACACCACACCAAGCTCTGCCTCCTGCCATGCCAATTGCCGCTTATTGGGGACCGGGGTTTCATTTTTGATTATAGGAATAAATACGGTATAGGATTCATCCCCTTTCTTTACCGCTACGGACAACACTTTTGGCTGGCCATTCTCTTGATAAATAAAAGGGCGTTCCATTCTATCCGGGATAATGATAGTCCCCTCTTCCAATAAAATTTCTTTATTCTTAAGAACAAACTCATTGGCTTTTTCCCAGTGGGTTCCATTTTCTGAGGTTACCAATCCAATATAATTGTGGGCATGGAAAACACCATAAAATCTATTGCGGATTTGATCGTACCAAATAGACATATCTTCCGTATCCATATAGTCTATAACCGGTCTCTCTTGAATAGTAAAGGGTCCATCGGGATGGTCGGAAATGGCAACTACCTGGTTGCGCACAAAATTCTTTTCATTGGGCTTATCCCCTTTTATGACCAAATAATACTTTCCATCCTTTCCCCTATCAATTGCCGGATTTACGGTAAGGGTTGTTATGGGTCCAGATGGCTCAACAAGGGGTTCATCCGACCTTGACCAAGGTCCATTAAGCGAATTTGACATGGCCACCCCCGTCCTTTGATTAGGGCGTAATATTTTCCAGTTTGGATGATTATAACCTGTTAACGCCGTTTCCACTAATTCTTTATCCGTATAAGCCTTGTCGCCCAAATTGGTCCCTATATAATACAAATAGTATTTCCCTTCAAAATATTTTATTTTCGGGTTGTGTGCGGTTATGGCATCCCAATTAGCATTACCGCCACCACTTAGAACAGTCTCCTTATATTTCCATGGTCCGGCTGGACTTCTACTAGTAGCGTGGGCAATTTCGGAGTGGGTAAGCCACCCTTGAAACCCGAATTCTTTTTTCCAGCGAGAATAAAAAAGATGGTATTTGCCATCCCTATCCTTGATTATGGAACTTCCCCAATTAAAGTATCCTTCTGTGTTAAAAATATTATCTCCGGACACCTTTCCGAAATTATCGTATAGGTATAAGTCGTCCTCCCTATTTTGGGCAAAACCCAAGACAAGACCAAAAAAACATAATAAGAGCAATCTTAGTTTCATATTCCTTCTACCTATTATAAGTATTTACAACTTCATCCGGATAGGCAATCTGTTCCCCAGTATCTTTTCGTGCTGGTATTTGCGCCTCCACTTGCCTCAAGTAATCCGATAATATCTTGGCCAACTCCTCCGCTTTTGCCGGCTGCTCATTTATCAAATTGTTGGTTTCCCCGATATCCTCCTTCAGGTTGAACAGCTCCATACTACCGTCATTGTAGTAGTAAATAAATTTCCAGTCGCCCACTCTGGTACTACTGGAAGCTCCGATTCCAGGTCCGGATGGTCCCCACTCATTTGGATAATGCCAAAACAAGGGTCTAATACCAGTATTGCTGTTCCCAGAAAGTATAGGCACAAAACTAATTCCGTCTACCTGCTGTACCGTTTTATAGTTTTTAACCCCTGCCATCTCCAGAATAGAGGGATAGAAATCCTCAATTATGACTTGTTGGTCCGTTGCCGTATTAGGTGCTGTTATGCCTGGCCATTTTACCAACATTGGCTCCCGGATTCCCCCTTCATGGGCGGAACCCTTTCCACTGCTCAAGGGTTTGTTATGGGTGTGTTTTGCCCCTCCCCTGGCCACTGCACTAAGACCGCCATTGTCCGACATGAACAGGATAATAGTATTGTCCGAAATCTTTTTATCATCCAGATAATCCATAATATCTCCCAAACTCTTATCCATTCCCTCTACCAATGATGCGTATTTTGCCTCTGTGGAATCCAACCCTTTTTCATAGTATTTTTGAACGAACCTGCTGTCCGCCATTATCGGGGTATGAACAGCATAATGTGCCATATACAAAAAGAATGGCTTGCTTTTTTCCCATGCGGAATCCATGGCCAGTTTTGCCTCTTGGGTTATGGCCTCCGTTAAAAATACATCCTTGCCATGATATTTTTCCAATCCGGGAACAGCCCATACTTCCCTGCCTTCCTGACCATTACCAAAATTATCCGTACCTAAATAACTTCCAGGAGCTCCGGCGGCATGTCCGGCTATATTTACATCAAAACCAAGATTCAATGGATTCTCCCCTGGGGTGCCTATTGCTCCCAAATGTGCTTTGCCGGCATGTATGGTATAGTAACCTGCATCCTTCAAGATTTGAGGCAGGGGATTGGCATAAACTGCCTTCGCGGTACTAGCATCTGGACTCATTCCATTTACGTTCCATTGCGGAAATTGGAGCATCTTGTGGTTGGTTTCCATTGGTTGTAGTTTGTCCTTGTGCAAGGTCCAGTTGGTAACCCTATGCCTGGCCGCATTCATCCCTGTCATGAGACTTACCCTGGTAGGTGAACAAACCGCAGTGGCGTAGGCCTGGGTAAATTTCATACCCTCTTTGGCCAAACGCTCCATATTAGGGGTTTGGTATAGGTCATTGTAAGGAGTTCTTTGTTTCCAAAATGGTACGGATGTATCCTGCCAACCCATGTCATCCACAAAGAACAGTACAATGTTTGGTTGTGAAGAAACCTCCTGGGTTTTTCCCATTTGCTTTTCCTTACATCCTGTAATCCATAAGATGCCAAGTAGAATTAATACTATTTTATTGTACTTCATGAATCATTATTTCTTTTAACGACCTAAAATATTGTATTCAACAATTATTATTGAATTTATTTATTTCCTTGGCCCGTATAGATTTCGGCATTTTCACAAATTATCCCTACGTGCTACTAATCTTAGTTAATTAAGTTTTCCAATATCTAATTTTAATTTATCAATTTCATCGGGGTCATAGTACGAAACAAGGTTTCCATTTGTGTCTATTAGCACGATTGACGGAAAACTTACCACTAAATATTTTTCATTAAAATTTCTTCCATCGGGAACAAATTCAGAAATATACTTACTTGTATCGATGTTTTCCAAGATTTCAGATTTCGAGCTATCGGTCAGAATAATTGCTTCTAGATTCATGGTTTTTCGAAACTCAGATACTAATTCCTCAAACTCTTCAATAGTTTTTATTTTTAAAAATGGCTCCCTGAACATTAATTGGAACTGTATCAAAATAATCCCACCCTTTAATTTCTCAGAATCAAGAATCCGGTTTGAAAGCGATTTCATAACAAATGGAGGAAACGGCTCACCTTTTTGAACCCTTTTGGATATATCACGATTTCCTTTGCGACTTAATTTTAGTGTATCTAGTAACCGCGACTCAATATTCCCATATTTGTCTATTACTTGTTCAAAAACAATATTTGGATTATCCCTGATAATTCTCTGCACTTTGTCAGCATTGATATGCTTTCCTGAAGCTTTATCATAAACCCTATTGACATCAAATACATTTTGATAAGATACGCCCATAGATTGAGAATACATAGCATTAACTGCGGAGAGCAATACCACCCATAAAACTAAACTTATTCCCATACTTCCAATTATTCTATCTTAATCATTTTTCACCTAGTTACTCTCTATCACCGCACCATCCTCGCGATATAGGTCAACCTTACCATCCAGTAAAACGGCAAGAACGGTCATATTTTCATCCAGAACATGTTCCGGTAGCTTTATATAATTAATCCCTGGGTAATGGCTCCAATATACCTTGCCAATTACCTGATGTGATAATTTAGTGCCCTCGCCTACAACGTAAATACGATTGATCCTGTTTTTAAGTCCACGTATAACGACCTCTCCATTCGGATTGCCTTTAACGAATAAATAAAGAATGTTCTCGTCTTTGGATAAAGTAGTGGGCCCATAAAAATGTTCTTTTGGAATCCCGGACCGAGTACCATAAATAGCCTCTTTATGTTTGTTGGTCCACCTGCCCAATCCTTCCAATACAGCTACCTGTTCCTCTGGAATACTTCCATCTCCCTTGGGACCTATATCCAACAGTAGGTTACCCCCATTTCCAATAACATCAGCGAAAATCCCGATAATTTGATCCGTAGTTTTATAATTGTGGTCATTTTTCTGGAAACCCCAGGAATCGTTCATGGTTAGACATAATTCCCAAAATTTGTTCTTTGGTCTTGTGATGGGCATACCTTGTTCGGGGGTGGCGTAATCCCCTTGCTCCCGAAGTCTGGAATTCAAAATGGTGTTGGGATTTTTGTCAAAAAGCATCTGCCTAACCTTGGGCACTTCCCATTCCTCCGAATTGTGTTCCCAATCCCCATCAAACCAATAAAGGTCGGGATTATAATTATCCGAAAGTTCCTTTAACTGACCTTGATAATAGTTTAGAAACTTGTTCCATCGTTTTGGTTCTTCGGAAATTTTATATCTTATGGAATCCCTCGTAAAATGGGTATAATCATGGTATGACCAATCGGGCAAAGAATAATAAATGCCTACTTTTAAATTATTTTTTCGGAGTTCGGATACAAAAGGGGTTAATACATCCCGCTTGGCCGCAGAACTTTTAACAGCATTAAAATCTCCAAACTTGGAATCCCATAAGGCAAAACCTTCGTGATGTTTGGAGGTGATTACCGAATATTTGGCGCCACTGCGCTTTATTAAATCGGCCCATGCTTGTGGGTCGTATTTTTTGGCGGTGAACCCTTTGGTCTGCTTTATATAATTTTCATGGGAAATGTACCCATTATAAAACGACCAGGATTCATCGATCCCATTTACAGAATATAAACCCCAATGGATAAAAATACCCAATTTGGCATCCTTGAACCATTGCATTTTCTCTTCATTGTGATAAACGGTATCCTGCACTTGTTCTTGGGCAAGATTTACCGTGATGGTCAAAAGTAAAATAGAGGTAAACAGTTTTTTCATGTATTCTTAATAGTTAATAGTAAAATTTATTTCAATTCCCAATCATCCGTTCTAAAGGCAGATGCAGGCAAGCCCCCAGAATTGAAAAGATTGGGCAATGCGCCATTGGTAAAGGCAAACCGAACCGCTACTGGATTTTTAACCTTCGAAGAAGAAACCACTACCGTATTGCCATTAATTTTAGCCTTTGCGGGATAAAACTCTTGGTCTTCCCCTGCGACATAAAATTCGCTCAACTCCTTACCATTTTGCTTCAATCCCTTATCGGCATGATTAAATTGAAGTACTATTTTTTTGTTCCTAATCTCCATGGACTCATAGACCGGTCCCGAATATTCCAGCCCCTCTTTTCCATAGGTTTTGGCCAAGGCCCAAAGCGCCAAGCGATGCCCTACGTCCTGCTTGTTAATAGGGTGGATATTCTCTAAATTTCCAATATCATTGGTGACCACCATTCCCGTATTGTCCAAATTCTCCATGGTATACAGCTGGGCATCCCTGACATGGGCGGCATCAGTACCTTTAGGGTCGTCATATTTATAAGGGGCAATCTGAACAAAATAAAATGGCAGATTCTTACCCCATTCCTCTCTCCATGATTTGATCATTAAAGGGAACGATTTATAATAGGAAACAGGATTTACCCTGTTGGACTCCCCTTGGTACCATATAAACCCAGCAATATTAAATTTGGTGATGGGATGGATCATAGCATTGTAGGCCAAGCCCGGATCGTTGGGCCACCATGCAACCTTGTTCAGTTTTTGAGCCGCCTCCTTTAATTCAGTATCCCCGTTGATCAATTCCTTTTTCAACCAAACCTCCACTGGCGTACCACCCCAACTAGAGTTAATGAGGCCTACCGGAATTGATAAATTCTTATACAGCTCCCTTCCAAAGAAATAAGCTACGGAACTAAACTTCTCCATAGTTTCAGGGGTACAGACTTCCCATTTTCCGTTCAATTGATCTTGGGGATTGTCCGATATTTGCTGTGCTACTTGAAAAAAACGTATCTCAGGATAATTGGCATTTTTAATTTCCTCCTCAGCATTCTCCAAACCATTTTTAGGGGTCCATTGCATATTGCTTTGTCCCGATCCCAACCAAACCTCACCTATCAATACATTCTTCAACTCCAATTTTTCATGGCCTTCCACCATTACACTATAAGTGCCTCCAGCTTTGGGAGTCGGCAATTGCAAAGACCAAACCCCTTGGAAGGCCTTGGTGGTAAACTTCTCGTTATTCCAAGTGCCATACACCGTAATATCCTCGCTGGTAGCAGAGGTCCATCCCCAAATGGTAACATTCGATTCTTGTTGCAGTACCATATTATCGGAAAGAATGGAAGGAAGCCAAATTTCTCCATAAGTATTGGCTACGGATAGCAAAAGCAGTAATCCAAATAATTTTTTCATAATATTTCTATTTAGTGGCCATAAAATAATTTTCTCTAATAAATTTTCCCCAAACCTTATATCCTTCGGGCAATAAGTGTATACCATCCTGTGAAACCAAATCGGATTTTAAAAATCCTTTTTCATCAGAAAATTCATTGATCAGATTGTAATAGAATACGTTTTCTCCGCTTCCAAGATGCTTGATCAAGGTATGGATTTTATTGTATTTCTTTCTTCTTTCCGTACCTGGATCCAAGCCCGTGGGCAGGGGACCAAACAACATTATTTTGGTGTAAGGTGAAAATTTTTGTTTGGTCAGCTCCAATACCTTCCGAATACCTTTGGTTATTTCCTCTGCACTGTTATCCCCAAAATTGTTGACTCCAATAGCCAGCACCACCATCTTAGGCTTTGCAGCTTCATAGTTTCCATTATTTAAACGATATAAAATATGCTGGGTACGGTCCCCGGAAATACCGGCACCGACCCAATTTAAATCCTTAAAATATAGTTCTGCAGCTTCTTCACCCGGGGCATAGGTGACATTAGGTCTTTTTCCACCCCAGCCTTGGGTAATGGAATTCCCAATAAGAAGTAAATCAATTTCTTTTGATACAAGGCATAAGGAATCAATATCATTGGCCTGAGACCACCAATCCTTACTTTCTTTCCACCCTGCAGCGGAACGAAATTCGGCACTCGGAGCAGGTACTATAGCAAAATTCAGCTTTTGATCAGTGGCCCTAAGGATAAAATCGACAATCGGACCGGGGTTCTCCAAGCTATGAGGATGATGCCCAATGCCTTCCTTATAAATCACTTCTATTGTGCCCCCATGGGCTTTGATACCATCCTCAAAAGGCTTTGTGTTTTCTTCGATGGGCACCACAACATCGGCTGCACCACATACGTGCATCATGGGATAACCACCTTTGGCTATGGATTCTATTTTTTGAATCGGGTTTCCTTTAAATTTGGATATATCTTTTTCGTTTTTTAAGCGGTACACCTTTTTAAATGTCTCCCAATCCGAGGCGCTTCCCTTACCCTTTCCCAATCCTCCAGGCCAACTCTTGCCATCCAACACAGGGGCATCTGCATAGACACAAGCAACTTTTTCCGGATTTTTTTCAGCCCAATTATAAATTATCAACCCCCCTCTACTCATGCCCTCCAACACCACTTTTTTCGATAGTCCTGTTTGGGTCATTAATCCATAAAATTCATTCCACCGCTTCACGGCTTCGGGACCCCCAAACAAATTGGCTACATCACAATAGGCAATATGAAATCCCCTTTCCAAAAGGGCGATATCGGTTTGCGGTTCATGACCCCAGAATCTTGCCCGTAACACCCAAGGTGCCCCCGGTGCTACTCTCTTTGGCCGGACAAGTTTGCAGGTGTTGCCCTTAAAATCAAAATTGGTAAGAGGAAAACCATAAAAGTTTTCGGTTTCAATCCCTTTTATTTCCTTAGACTTTAGCGCATCTATGCTTTCCATTTCCTTTTGCACCACCGCCTCATATAAGCGCTTTGCAATCACAGTTGCCCCTAAAGAGGAAGGATGTACCATATCGGGTAATAAACCAGGTTGATCTATAAACAATTGGTATAGATCTAAAACTTCCGAATTGGTCTTATAAGCAACCGACCGGGTAATGGGAGTAATCTTTTTTTTGATGACCTCGTTCCAAATTCCAGTAGTATCTTTAGTAAATGCCGGTACAGGGAGCAATAGAACAATCCGTGCCCTTTTATTTTCCTTTTTAAAACTGTTGATAAAATTGATGTAATCCGACTCAAATTCGTCTAAATAATCCCGATTCTGCAACTTACTGTCATTGGTTCCCAATTTTATAAAAATGACATCTGGCTTAAACTCCAGCGCACTGGAATAGGCCTCGGTTTCCCAATATGGTTTGTCTCCACTTTTTAAAAGAGTACGGCCACTAACCCCGAAATTGCGAACCTGATATTGGTTGCCCAACATGGCCTGCAATTGCTCAGGATAGGCATTATTTTCCCTATTGGCCACCTTTGCACCATAAGTGATGCTGTTTCCTATACAGGCAATTTTGATGGGATCCTGAAAGGTGGCACCTGTGGATTTGCCCATTAAAAACACCGCTAAAAGTAAAAATAATACCTGCTTCCTAATCATATCATCTCCTCAAAAACTGTTATAACGGTCAACATTATTGCGTTTTAAATTCCCAAATTACTTTCTTGTTGTAGCTATAAGGCTTCCCCTTTTCTGGAGCACTTATGGTACCTTTTAGGCTTCCTTTTCTATCTCGTTTTACCTGAATATTGACCTTGGAATATAGGCCCTTTTCAAAATCGAAGCTTAGGCCATCATCATCATAAAGGGTGTAATTACCTTCCTTCCTCCCATAATGACGGATGATTAGGTCCACCTTCTCCCCCAATTTAGGGGCTTGTCTTTGAATGGGTCGCATTGGAATTATACCGCCATCCCTAACATATAATGGAATCTTTTCTAAACCGGGAACCACTGTAATCACTTCGTTTTCCCCAACCAATTTGCCATCGTAAAAATCGAACCACTTTCCTTTTGGAAGGATAACCTTTCTCTCCTTTTCCCCCTCAAACATGGGGGCCACCAAAATATTATCGCCCATCATATATTGATCCTTAATTTCACTTTTAACGGCCACCTTATAGGGATTGTCGGTAGAATCCAGTTGGCCTTCAGCTATATCCTGGTCATAAGAAAAGCCATCCACCAAATTCATGGCCCTAAAGGGAGGCAAGCCTTCAAAATGATATTGGGAAAAGGTGGTGTAGATATACGGCAATAACTGCATCCTTAAATTGGCCACGTCCCTAACAGCATCTTCCACTTCGGGAAAGGACCAAGGTTTGGTACCATCTGCCCATGCATTAAGCATGGCCATTGGCGAAAAGCAAACGGATTGCATTCTACGCAACCACTCTTCGGCAGTTTTTGATGCACGTACCTCGGGGGTCCATAATACTCCAATAAAACTACTGTTCACTAGGGCGGTTATAAAATCTTTATGGCTGTAATAATCATTATAGATAACATAGGGCAAAGCACTGGCTCCGGCATTGGAAGCTCTTACCAAACCATATGTTCTCTGGTTCCTATCCTTGAACCATTTAGCGGTCATATCCTGGATCAATAGGCCGTATACCTGTCTCATCTGTTCACCACTATATCCTGAGGGAAAAGTAGCTACGTCCGGCCAAACCCAAAAGTCATAGCCATCAACCTCATCTATTTTATAACCACTGACCCCTATGTTTAAATGGTTTTCAACAAAGTGGGCCTTAAGAATATCCCGGGTTTCCTGTAGCATTAAATCTGGAACAATACCGTTCCAAACGGTATGGGAGGCTGAAAGATCTTTCAACTTAGGGTATAAGGAACCAACTGGAGACACATAAGGATTTAACCATAAATTGGTACGAATACCTTGGTCCAGCAGTTCTCTATTAAATTTTTCAGGATCTGGAAACCTTGTTTTGTCCCATTCAAAAGTGCAGGGATAGGACATACTGTGCCACCCAGGTTCCACACCAATAAAATCTAAAGGAAAATTGTGATCTTCAAATTCTTTGGCCTCTTTAACAATATCATACTGACTATATAATGTAGGTACTCTCTGGGTAAATCCCAACCCCCATTTGGGAGGAATATAACCACCGCCGTTAAATAAATTATAGCGCTGTACCGCTTCCATAGGTGAGGAACCCCCATACACATAAACATCGGTTCCTTTAGCCGGAACCAATATTTCCACGGCATCGGAATAAGGTTGGGCCTGCCATTGCCGGTCGGTATTCCTATCCCTTAATACAGGTTTATCCTCTGCATCGACCCTGACACCGGTCCCAGCATAAACAGTAATATATCTGGCGGCATCAATCAGCACCCCATACCCCTTGGAGGAAACATAAAATGGAACCGGGGCATGCGTACGGCCATCATCCCTTCCGCCGTAATGGTCCACATGTAATTGCATAATGCGGCCTCTTTGATGTACCGTCTTGAAATTGAGTCCCAAACCATATAGCTGTTCCTCACTTGATAAAGGAAATTGTAAATAGGTCTTCCCATCGATCACCCTGGTTTTAATTTTATCTTTTTCAAAGGGAAAATTTGCTGAAGGCAATTGGCCAAGTGCTTCCTCCTTAGGTTGCACGTCAACTGCCTTTAACAAGCTAATATCCTCTGGTTCCCCAACACTGGTTTTCCAAATTCCATTTTCAACTTCGGTCCATTCCAACTCCTGTGCGTCTACTGAGGAGTGATATATGGCCGTTAATAGACACAAAATAATGACATGGAATTTAGATTTCATGCTAGTTGGATTTTTGAAATTACGTTTCCACCACAAATTTAGCTAGGCAGACAATACCAATTACCCCTCGACTCCGCTCGGGGGGGCACTATAGGATAAAACAACCATTGTCCCGTCCAGCGCATCCCGATAGCCACCGGGAGAGACCTGAACGATTCCAAATTAAAATATTTAATTATAATCTACCCCAATCCACGAGAATTGGGGTAGATTTATAATTAGTTTTAATTTATTTACCACTATATGCCTTTGCCGTTTGTTTGGAACTTCCAAGGCCTTCGATTCCCAATTCTACAACATCGCCTGCTTTTAGGTATTTAGGAGGATTAAAACCTAAGCCTACTCCAAAAGGAGTCCCTGTTGAAATAATATCCCCTGGCAACAAGGTCATAAACTGACTGATATAGCTTACTACTTCTTGAATGTTGAAAATAAAATCCGAGGTAGAACTGTCCTGCACCTTTTCCCCATTTAGTTTTAACCACAAGTTAAGGTTATTGGGGTCTTTAATTTCATCTTTTGTAGCAATAAAAGGTCCTACGGGTGCAAATGTATCGCAACTCTTGCCTTTTACCCATTGTCCTTCGCGTTCTATTTGAAAAGCCCTCTCACTGTAATCGTTGTGCAGCACATATCCGGCAACATGATCTAAAGCATTTTCTTCGGAAACATAGGATGCCTTTTTACCGATAACCACTGCCAATTCCACTTCCCAATCTGTTTTTTCACTTCCTTTTGGAATGATAACATCATCATTAGGCCCTACTATGGCAGAAGTTGCCTTAAAGAACAATACTGGCTCTTTAGGGACCGCCATCCCGCTTTCTGCGGCATGTTTTGCATAATTTAGACCCACACAAACAATTTTCGATGGTCTAACCAAAGGTGCTCCCAAACGAACGCTGTCTTTCACTTTAGGACAGCTACTTTCATTTTCTGACAACCATTTTTTTAATTTCTCGAGTCCGTCCGTTCCAAAAAAATCCTCATTATAATCCCTACCAAAGGCAGACACGTCCAATCTGGTACCATTTTCCAATTGCACACCTGGTTTTTCCTTCCCTATTTCTCCAAATCGTATTAGTTTCATCTGTTTCTATTTATTGAATTACTATTTATATAATTTTTGTTTCTGGTTTCTGGTTTCTGAAAATAAGTATTCAAATCAATTATAAAACACATCCAATTGCTTCCAATCCTTACTTCCGTATGCTTCCGGGTCGTTCTTTTGTTTTTCTCCGAAACTACTTCTTCCATTTTCTATATAGTTAACCATTAATCTGGTCATGGCACTTTCCACTTCATGAAATTGTCCATAAACATTATTCATTTCTTTTGGATCCTTACTTAAATCGTACAACTGGAATTTTGGAAGGTCCTCAATTCCCTCTGAATTTGGCTTCGGTGCACTCCAACCACCAGATCCTGGGCAAAAAATCATTTTCCAATTATCCTTTCTTATGGCAAAGCTTCCGTTGATGGAATGATGGACAGTGGCCTCTCTCTTATAATTCTTGGAATTGGGTTCAGTAAACAAAGGCAACATTGAAAAACTATCTTCCCCTTCGGTATCTTTCAAATCCACTCCCACTATTTCCGCACAAGTAGCCAGCAAGTCGGTTGTACATATGGTTTTATCAGATTTTGAGTTGGGCTTAATTTTGGCGGGCCATTTTACCATAAACGGTACTCTATGTCCTCCTTCAAAAATATCGGCTTTATGACCCCTTAAAATTCCGTTAGGACTATGTCCTTTGGCTAACATTTCATTTATATCGGCCGCAGGGGAGCAGCCATTATCGCTAGTAAAGATAACAAGTGTATTTTCTTCTATCCCAGCTTCCTTTATGACTTCTGCCAACTGCCCCATATAGGAATCGATCATCATCATAAAATCCCCATATGGATTTAAATCGCTCTTCCCCTGCCATTCTTCAGTAGGGAGAATTGGGGTGTGGGGCGATGGTAACGCCAAATACAAAAAGAAGGGATCTTTTTCCTTTGATCTATTCTTGATGTAGTCAAAAGATTTTCTAAAAAAATTAGGGGTAACGTCATCAAAAACAAAATCGGCCGAGGTGGGACCCTTTCTCCACCATCCATATTTAGTCTTACTTTCAGTTACCTTATCCGGCACCATAGTTGGCATTCCATTTTCCACGTACACATATGGAGCCATGTCCAACGAACCACAATGTCCGTACGAATAAGTAAAACCAAGGGTGTTGGGCGAA
>TARA_R110002049_G_scaffold54869_35_pt1 | contig 19498 bp, 18 predicted proteins | sample TARA_R110002049 | Tara Oceans TARA_R110002049 (sample SAMEA4396941) | marine metagenome | biome: Polar Biome; feature: [SRF] surface water layer (ENVO:00010504); material: water (ENVO:00002006), including particulate matter (ENVO:01000060) such as... | depth 5 m | reverse complement strand
CGTCGAAAAACGGGCCAACGACTGACCCCGGTGCGCTAGTGTTACCATATACGGCATAAACAGTGTAGCCTTGGGTCGGGGGAGCGGTGTTACACTGAGGACACGGCGCATGGCACCTTTGCGGGTCGCAGTGGGTCCAAATAATAATGAGAAATTGCTTGCGGGCTGGAGATTGTCGCAACTGGCGACTCCGCAAAGCCCGACAGGACTCGACGGCAAATGACTGGCAGTAAAATTCCGCGATACCTACTCTTTGGCAGCGTCCTCGGCGTCGCGGTCACAATCATTATGCTGTCGATGTTTTACGGGCAGTACCATCTGCTGGCGCGCAGCGTTATCGCGGACAGCTCCGCCGATCATGATGCATACCTGCAACGGAATATGGAACGCCAGGCACAGGCGGACATGCAGCACATCGCCTACTGGTTTACGCGTCGCATCGCGGCCAGCGACGCGCCAACCGTACAAGAGACACTTGATTCACTCCTGCTCGATCACGAATACCTGAGCGGCATCCAATATACAGACGTAAACGGGGCGAACCTGCAGGCGGGTCACTGGCCTTCCCGTTCCGATGAGACAGACCAGACCTGGCAGGACGAGTATCTCGTCGCATCAGCGCCGGTGCCAGACCAGTCCGGCAGTGCTGTGAGTGGCGCTTTCAGTCTTGCCGCTCTGCAAGCAGAATCGGCCGCCTTTACCAGCCAGCTTGAGCAGAACGAACTGGATCGACGACGCGTCAGTTACCTCTGGATCGGACTTGGCACCTTTGCAACCTTAATGGCATGCGCTGGAATTGTTGCATTGATCGCCCGTGATCAGACCCGACGAATCCGCGACCTTAAATACCAGGCACAGAAACTTCGCGATGCCGATTTTGGCGAGCCTATAGCCGAACGACGCGGCGACGAACTGGGTGCGTTAGCGGCCGTGTTTAACGAAATGCGCGACGAGTTGCGATCCACAACCATCAGTCGCGATTACCTCGACAATGTCTTATCCAGCATGAATGATGCAATCATCATCACGACCCATGAGGGCAAGATCAAGCGCATCAACAAGGCAACCACGCACTTGCTGGGTTACGACGAGAGCGAACTGGAAGATACCTCGATCGACTATATCGTCGACACGAAGAAGAGCGCTGCGCTGGCCAATGACTCGACCGCGGGCTTGCCAAAAGATGCGTTTTTTGAAAGCAAATTCGGCGAGTCTATTCCAGTCTCTTATACCTGCTCTATTCTCGAAGGCACTGAATCGGAACCGGGCGATCGGATCTACGCTGCGCAAAACACTACCGAGCGGCGGCGCGCGGAACAGCGTATCCGCTATCTCGCGCGCATTGATGCGTTGACCAAAATCCCGAATCGGATGCAGTTCCAGCATTTGCTACAGCGTGGCATTGCTCGGGCGCGGCGCAGCAGCCGGTCCCTCTGCCTCTTTTACATCGACGTCGATCATTTCAAGGAAATTAACGATACCTTTGGCCACCTGGCTGGCGATACAACGCTGGAAACCGTAGCCGAACGGCTCACGTCCGTGCTCCCACCCCGATCAATAATCGGACGGCTGGCCGGCGATGAGTTTGCGGTAATTGTTGACGGTGCAAGGTCTGATGCTGCCGGCAAGGCCGAAACGGACAAGCTCGCAAAAACCTTGCTCGCAAAGCTTGCTGATCCGTTTTTCGTGCAGGGACACGAAGTATTCATGACCGCGAGTATGGGCATTGCCTTTTATCCGCAGGATGCGCCGAATGTAATTGATCTGATCAGAAATGCCGATGCCGCCATGTACCACGCGAAGAAATCGGGCGGCAACCTCCACTCGTACTATGCGCCCAAGATGAATGAGGCCGCGGTTGAACGGCTGATGACCAAGAGCCGGCTAAAGCGCGCCTTCGAGCGGGACGAATTACTGGTTCACTACCAGCCCAAATACAATCTCGCGACCGGCGAAGTCTACGGCGCTGAAGCCCTGGTCCGCTGGGAGCTTCCCGAACGCGGTCTGATTCTGCCGTCGGACTTTATTCCGATTGCCGAGGAAACCAACCTGATCATTGAGATTGGCGAATGGGTGCTCGACAAGGTTTGCGAAGATTTCCGTTACTGGCAACGCTCGGTATCTTCGCCTGGCCGGGTGTCAGTAAACCTGTCGCTCAAACAACTCAAGCAGAGGAATTTTACGCAACGCATCAGCGCCATCATGCGCAGTTATGAAGTTTCTCCGACGTCGCTTGAGCTCGAGATAACTGAAACAACACTGATGGAGAATCCGGAACGTACAATCAAATTACTCGACCAGCTCTATGCACTCGGCCTGCATCTTGCGATTGACGATTTTGGCACCGGCTATTCATCGCTTAGCGCGCTACAGCAATTTCCCATTAGCACCCTCAAGATCGACAAGTCGTTTGTGCGCCATGTGGCTACCAACGCGGACGACGCCACGCTGGTGGGCACAATTGTCCAGATGGGGCGAAACATGAACATGGACGTGGTTGCCGAGGGCGTTGAGGAAACCGATCAATTGGCATTCCTGCAGTCGATCGACTGCACCTATGCACAAGGACTTTTGTTCGGAGATCCAATGAGTTCCGACAACTATCTGGAGTTGCTGCTGGCCCAGATGGAAGGCACAGACGCTTACCGCGCTCTTTTTGCCTGAACCTGCGCTGAACAAGGCACACAATTTCGTACTTCACTAAGGCGCGCATCCTGCTTAGAATAGTCCATCGTTCTTAACCCGGCCTTCTGGCCCGAACCCAAGAAGATTCCATGAATAAACTATTGAAGACATCGATCGCCATTGCAATGCTCGCACTCGCTCCGTTTGCCTATGCCTGCGACTATCCCAAGAAAGCAGAACTTCCGAACGGTGCAACTGCCAGCAAGGAAGAGATGCTCGCCGGACAATCTTCCGTCAAGGCATACATGGCTGCCATGGAAACCTACCTGGCCTGTATCGAAAAGGAAGAACAGGACACGCTGGCTACGATGACGGACATTACTGAGGAAGAAAGCGCCACGCGAGATGCGGCGCTTACAAAGAAATACAACGCGGCTGTCGCCGAGATGGAACTGATCGCAGCTCAGTTCAATGAACAGGTGCGTGCCTACAAAGCACAGTCAGAGTAATTCAAAGTGATAACTGCACCGCTATAGCCTGTCGATCTCCTGCCGGAGATCGAACTTGTTTTCGGTGACAATGCGCTCGAGGACGCGAATACGCTCCTCGAGCGCCTTCAGCTCTTCTTTGGTACTGGCCGAGTCCTTGTCCGATAGCCCGCTGGCGGCTTTTGCCGCTTTTGCCTTGAAATAATCGCTGAATACGGCGGTTGCGCAAGCGATGGCGACGATGCAAACGACGAAGAACATATTGCTCATAGACTGCCCCTTATTGGTCTGGACTATCGATGCCCCAGATCCTTGAACTCTTTGTCCAGCTGGTACCGGCTTGAAGTGACGTATTTTTCCAGCCGCGCCAGCCGTCTGTCCAGAGACTGAAAGCGTCGGCCAACGTCGCTCATGGCTTTCGTCGGCGCCGAACGAACAGACTTCTTGAAGACCGGATCCGAATTTCTTGTGTCCAACTTGGTCGATTGCGATGGCACCAGCATTACAATTGCCAGGTAGGCGACTGCGCCCAGCAATGGATTGACCAAAAAGCCGATTACAGCCAGGACGCGCGTAGCCTTGAGGTTGAAACCAAAATAGTCGGCCAGCCCTGCACAAACACCGCCCAACATCGCATTGTCAGCGCTGCGCGCAAAACGACGATCTGGCCCAACCGGTCGTTGACTCATGAATGTCTCCAACGGTCGCGCTGCTGCCGGCGCCAAAACTCATACTCGTCATCTCTGCCTGAGTATACGAGTGGTTTTTCGCGGATCAGCAACGTCGCGGCTATATACACCGCCACAGTTAACCACGTGAATATCAGCAGACAAATGAAAACAATGATCCGGACAGCGCCGAGGTTCAGGTTAAAACGGTCAGCGAGCCCTGAGCACACACCGAATATCCAGCTGTTCTCACGATCCCGGTAGAATCCACGCAGTGGTCCATGATCACTGTTCCAGGTTCCACGACTCATTATTTTTTCCTCCATTCCGGCGATTCATCGTCGAGAATTTTTTCCAGCGTGACGAGCCGCTCTTCCATTCGCTGTGACAAGGCATGCAAATCTTCAAGCAACTGTTCGTCGTCTCCTGAAATTTCCCGCGACTGTTTCCATTTGGTGACGAAGTGCAAAACGATAAATAGCGGCGCTACGATCGTCAGCACCAGGATGATTGCTAGTGTGCCGATGGATCCCATCGCTCACTCTACCTCCGTGGCCCGCTCACCCTTCACCCGGCGTTTCAGGTCGTCGAGTTCCTGCATGACTGACTCCTCCTCCTCCAGGCTGGCAAACTGATGATTCAGGTCTTTTGGCAAACCCAGGTCGTAGGCTTCGATCCGGCTCTCTACGTCATCAATGCGCCGTGTGTACTGCTCAAAGCGCACCATCGCATCATCAATCTTGTAGCCGTAGATTTTCTTGCGTGCCGCGAGACGGCTGCTGGCAGTCTTGTGCCGGGCCAGCAGAGACTTCTGTCGGCCTTTGGCATCTTCAAGCTTTGCTTCCAGGCGGGCGATGTCTTCGTTCAACTTGGCAAGCCCGTCGTCAACCGTAGCGTAGTCCCGTTTCAGGGCATCCCCTGCTGCTGCAACGCGTGACTTTTCAACCAAGGCCGCTTTGGCCAGGTCTTCGCGCCTTTTGCGCAACGCCAGCTCGGCTTTTGCTGCCCAGTCGTCGAGTTCGCGATCCAGCGATTCGAGTTTACGATTGAGGTCTTTCTTGTCAGCGATTGATCGAGCAGCCGCGGAACGTACTTCAACCAGCGTGTCCTCCATTTCCTGGATCATCAATCGAATGATCTTCTCCGGATCCTCGGCTTTGTCGAGAATCGCGTTGATGTTGGAGTTCACGATGTCCGAGAATCTCGTGAATATGCCCATGGCAGGTCCTCTGTGTTTGGTGAATGTCGCTGTAGATATTGCAGCATCCGTGCCAATCCGGCGCATACCCTATAAACCATTGTTTTTTAATTACTTTCTCTCTATCTTCGCAGCCAGCCATAGTGCTTGAGTTGGTCTCTTTCACCATTTACTGGTGTATTTCACCAGTTATAGGGATAATTCACCAATGAGTACGAGCCGCCCTGTGCAGACAATCATCGGTGAAGCCCCGGTCTTTCTCGAGATGCTCGAACATGTATCGCGCGCCGCACCGCTTTCCAAGCCAGTGCTGGTCGTCGGCGAGCGCGGTACGGGCAAGGAATTGATCGCGGCCCGGCTGCATTACCTGTCGGGGCGCTGGGAAGGCGGGTTCGTAAAGGTAAATTGCGCCGCACTGACCGAGTCAATTCTTGAATCGGAACTTTTCGGGCACGAAGCCGGGGCTTTTACAGGCGCGGCAAAAACCCACATTGGACACTTTGAGCGGGCGGACGGCGGCACACTGATTCTCGACGAACTCGCGACAATCAGCCTGCGTATGCAGGAAAAAATCCTCAGGGTTATCGAATACGGCGAAATTCAGCGCGTGGGTGGCAACGAAACGCTGAATGTCGATGTGCGGATAGTTGGCTCCACCAATGCCGATCTGCGGGCGCTTGCCGCCAGGGGGCAGTTCCGCGAAGACCTGCTTGACCGCCTCGCTTTCGACGTCATTACGATCCCCCCGCTACGTGAGCGCGCTGAAGACATACTCCCGCTTGCCTATGCATTTGCCGTAAATATGTCCAGCGAGTTACGCCGCCCTTTGTTTGCTGGTTTCGGACCGCGCGCCTCATCCTCGCTACTGAAGTACGACTGGCCCGGCAATGTTCGCGAACTGAAGAACGCTGTCGAGCGTTCGGTTTATCGATCGCCGGAAAGCAACGAGGTCATCACAGAGATCGCTTTCGATCCGTTTGACTCGCCGTTTACGCTGGCTGACACGAGCCGCAGCACAACAACGACGACAGCCGCAAAGCAAGTGACGCCGTTGCTGCCAACGCACCTGCCAGAAAGGCTGATCGACTTCGAGAGGGATTTGCTGGACGCCGCGATGCAACGCGCTCGCTACAACCAGCGGTTAGCCGCTGAGTTACTCGGCCTCAGCTATGACCAGCTTCGCGGGCGACTTCGCAAACACAACATCAAGACCAGTGCCGACTAGCCCGGCCGACAAGCAACTCGCCGTTGCCAGGCCCGCTAGTAGCTCTCGTCCCGATAACGGCGCACATAAATAGCAGCCGTAACAAACAATGCGCAGACAATCATGCCCGCCCAGAGCGAAGGGCTGGAGATGAAACCGGCGAGATCCAGTTGCGCCAGTACGCTGAATGAATCCCCGCCCGGCATCGTCGGCAACTCGTTCGAGTCCCATGAAATGTCACCAAAACGCGCTATTGGCGGCAGAAAACTGCGTACGAATATTGCGTTGTAGAAAAAGTAGGTGCCGGTCGACATTTTCTCGAGCAGCGGAACAACAAACAGCGGCATAAAAGCCATCAGCAGCGGCGCACGCTTGGTGACTGCCGACACCAGCAGGAACCAGCCGATAAAAGGCGACAACCACATCGGCATGGCCACGGCGAGTACCAGGCTGGAAACCCAGGCATCGGCCAACGGCGCCGACGACCAGACAAGGTGCGACGCGTCGCCGCCCTGCATCATGACCCAGATACTGGTCATCACCAGGATCGCCAGATGAGTCGCAATTGCGATCAGCAGTGTTACCAGCGGTATAACGAAAAGCGCAGTGAGCAGTTTGGAAAGCACGGATTCCGCATCGGTTATTGGCAGTGACCGCCAAAACAGGATGCTCTTGTCTTTGCGCTCTGCATAGAGTGCATCAAGACTGTAGAAAGCCATGACAATCAACGCACCCAGTGCGAACAGTGTAGTAACAATCAGCAAGACACCCGTGATTGCGGCTGTGCGCTGCAGCTCGGTACTGTTCTGCGCGATCACAATGCCAAAATCGACGGCTTCCCCAAACGCCGACACGGTGACCTGGCCGGTCAACAGCCCCAGCAGTACCAGCGCGGCGGTAGCCAGTGGCGCCACATAAATGGCCGGGTGCTCCCAAAGCTCGCGTCTTATCAGCGTCATTTGATGACCAATCATTTGCGCGCTCCTTTTACTTTAGCCACAAACAGGTCGGCAACCGATGGCGTGTGCAACTCACCAAATGCTTCCAGCCGACTGCGTTCGACGCCTTCAAACAGCATCACTGTTTTGCCAAACATTTCGTTCTCGGATATCGGTCCGAGCCCGCGTGCCGCATCAGCATGGCTCTTCGACGTCAGCAGTTGCGTGTAGGAATCGGCCAGCGCATCCATTGGCGAGTGCAATAGTATCCGGCCGTCGTCGATAAACATGATGTCGGTCAGCAAGCGCTCGATCTCCTCCACCTGGTGCGTGGTGATCAGGATCGTGCGTTCTTCATCGAAATAGTCGCTGAGCAAGTTCCCGTAGAACTCTTTGCGAAAAATGATATCGAGACCCAGCGTCGGTTCATCCAGCACAAGGAGCTTTGCATCGATCGCCATAATAATGGCCAGATGCAATTGCGTGACCATGCCTTTCGACAATTCGCGAACTTTTGCGGCCCGACGAACCTTGGTCTCGCTCAGCAACTTCTCGACGCGTTCACGCGAGAAATTTGGATGGGTTGCCTCGACAAAATCGAGCAATTGGTGAACGCGAATCCAGCGCGGCAAGACCGCCACATCCGCGATAAAGCTGATGTTCTGCATCAGCGCTTTGCGATCGCGAAACGGATCCAGCCCCAGCACGGACAACTCGCCCTCGCAATCTGTCAGTCCGAGCATAGCCTTCAGAAGCGTTGTCTTGCCCGCTCCATTTGGCCCTATCAGACCGAGAATTTTGCCTTTTTCGATCTCAAAGCTGACATTGTCAACTGCCTTGAGCGACCCGAACGACTTTGAAACATTACGCGCACTAACCAGGCTAGTCATTCTTTCTCCCCGCTTCTTCCTGTGACCCGGCGTCGCGGACCAGATCGCCCAGATCCAACTCAAGGCGATTAATGGTCTCGACTATCAGTGGCCATTCTTTCTCGATAAATCGTTGTCGCTCATCCTTAAGCAGTTGTTTGCGCGCACCCTCATTGATGTACATGCCGCGACCACGTTTTTTCTCGACCAGGCCTTCGTCGACAAGCTCCTGGTAGGCTTTCAACACGGTCAACGGATTCAGGCGATACTCCGCTGCGACGTTGCGCACCGACGGCAGCGCATCGCCATCTGCAAGGACGCCCTCCAGTAGCATCGCCACTACGCGATCGCGTAGCTGGCGATAAATCGGCTGGTCTTCATTCCATTTCGGGTCCATATACTGTTCCGTGTTTAGGTATTCATTGCCCTTTCAGCTCGCTAGCTTACCCATTTTGGAAAGCCAAAAAAAAACGCCGGCCCCGGGATAAAGAGGCCGGCGTAAGTCCGTCATTAATGTAACTCGCCTTGTTGACGGAAATCGAGGGTAGTCTCGGTGATCGGCTCCGCTTGCGGCTTTGCTGCAGCGCGCGCAGTCGAGTTTGCTTGCCCGGCGACCAGGGCAATAATTAAAAGACCCATGAACGACAGACTGACTATTTCGTTCAGATACTGGGCGACACGTAACTGCATGACTAAATTCTCCGGATCGGCCCCGCCGAGGCTCTGCAGAGAGCCCGGCGGACCTAGTGAACTGGTGTTGTAGTCAACTATAACACCAAAGAATTCCGATGCAAGCTTTTTTTGCCCTCGAAAAACCCTCCGGGCGGCGTCGCTGCGTTTAGTTCTTACATGACCGAACCCGATACTTGCACAGCCGATGTCGTCAGCCTTTCCACCGCTCGACCCGTAGCCTATGCTCCGCGGATGGAACACTTGCCGGACGACAGCGCGCTGATGCTGCGTTACCGTGATGGGGATGTCGACGCTTTCGAAACACTGTATCGACGCCACAATGACGCGCTGTATCGCTACGTTTTGCGTCTTTGCTATAACCGGGCCGCCGCCGAAGACATCTTTCAGGATGTTTGGGGGAAGATCATCAATGCGCGCGCCAGCTACCGGCCGACGGCCAAGTTCCGGACCTTTCTGTTTCGCGTGGCGCACAATTGTTTCATTGACCATTTGCGCCGTCACCGGCGCCACGAACCCGGCAGCGACGTCGATCCTGACAGCCGTGCATCAGAGGGTGCGTCCCCCGAAGATGAAACCGAGCGTGCGCTCGCCCGGCGCCGCCTGGACGCCGCTCTCGAAGACATTCCGCTGGAACAGCGCGATGCCTTCTTGTTGCACGAAGAGGCGCACCTGAGTATCGAGCAAATCGCAGAAGTCACTGGCGTCAACCGGGAAACCGCAAAGAGCCGTCTGCGCTACGCCGTGAACAAGCTGCGTGCAGCAATGGACTCCGCGGGCGTTGATGCCACAAGAACTGATTCGGAGGCAGCCTCGTGAGCGACCCCAGATCCGATGCCCAAAAGCAGACTGACCCGACCGTTGCACAGGCTTATCGGGACCTGGCGACAGAACGTGCGCCTGCCGCACTTGACGATCTTGTGCTGAACAAGGCCCGCAACGCCGCACCGTCCGGCTACGCCGGTTCCGTGCGCTGGTTGCGCCCGATGGCATGGGCAGCCACAGCCGTCCTGAGCCTTGCGATCGTTGTGCAACTGGCCGATATTCCAGTAGCAACGCCCCCTGCCAGCAAAACCTTGCGGGCAGACGATGCCAAGCGCGAGGCGTCGGCAGCCACGCTGCCGGACGCTGTTGATGAGCAAGAGGCATCGACGGGTAACGCATTGCCACCGCCCGCTTTGAATGGGCAAAAAAGTAGCTCGCAGGGCCGTGGCGACGCAGCCGCGCCCCGTCAGGCCTTCGTGGTATCTGAAGCGCCTATCCTGGAAGAGGCGGCGCAAATCGCGCGCATGCAAAAGAGCCCCAACCCACAAGGTGATCTGGCGTTTGCGCCCGCGCGCAGCGCGCCGCAGGCGTCGACTGACGGCCTTGGGACAGTATCCCGGCCCGCTTGCGAACCGCAGGCCAGGCGCGATGCCGAGCGCTGGTACGAGTGCATCATTGCGCTGGAAAAAGACGGGCTCGGTGACCTCGCCAAGCACGAGCGCCAGCAGTTCGACCGGGTTTTTCCGGACTTTGCGTGGCCGCTTGAGCACGACTGACTGATTGTCGCTGTCAGCGGCGCAGGCAGGCAGATTGTGGAGGCTGACCCTGCCGAAAATGCCCCGGCGATGCTAGAATCGCCGGCCCCCGATGTTGTCGGGGCGCATTTTGACGATTAACGCCGTCACCCGGGCCGCTCACGCGCCTGAGTGCCGCGACTCAAACACCGGGAACCCAAACTAATGAAATCACCTGTACGCGTCACGATCACGGGCGCCGCTGGCCAGATTGGCTATCAACTCGCATTCCGTATCGCCTCGGGACAAATGCTGGGCAATGACCAGCCTGTCATCCTGCAGTTGCTCGAGATTCCGCCCGCGCTACCTGCGCTCAAGGGCGTCGTTATGGAACTGGAAGACTGCGCGTTCGGCACACTGGCGGGTATCGTCGCAACTGACGACCCGAATGTCGCTTTCAAGGACAGCGACTACGCTTTGCTGGTTGGCGCACGTCCCCGCGGCCCGGGCATGGAGCGCAAGGACCTGCTGGAAGCCAATGCCGCCATCTTCTCAGTACAGGGCAAGGCGATGAACGACCATGCCAGCCGGGATATTCGTGTACTCGTGGTTGGCAATCCCGCCAATACCAATGCCCTGATCGCAAGCAGCAACGCGCCGGACCTCAACCCGCGCAATTTCACGGCGATGACGCGCCTGGACCATAACCGCGCCCTGGCGCAACTGGCTGCCAAGACGGAAAGTCACGTCAACGATATCTGCTGCATGACGATCTGGGGCAATCACTCTGCCACCCAGTACCCGGACATCAGTCACGCAACGGTCAACGGCAAGCGCGCTTCCAAGCTCGTCAAGCAGGCCTGGCTCGAAGAGACTTTCATTCCCGTGGTACAGCAACGCGGCGCAGCCATTATCGATGCGCGCGGCGCGTCATCTGCCGCATCAGCCGCTTCGGCAGCCATTGACCATATGCACGACTGGGCACTCGGCACGCCACAGAACGACTGGGTCAGCATGGCGGTACCCGCCGATGGCAGCTACGGCATTGAAGCAGGTATCATCTACTCGTTCCCGGTGCGCTGCTCCGATGGCGACTACGAAATCGTGCAAGGCCTGAGCATTGATGACTTCAGCCAGGAACGCATGGATCTGACCGAGAAAGAACTGCGCGAAGAACGTGCAGCGATCGCTGAACTTCTCTAATCCGGAACTTCCCCGGTCGCATTGACGTCCACTCTCACATGGCGCTGTCTGGGTGCCGGTGTTAGGGTTTAGATCACGCGGCGGCGCCGTTCTGCGGCGCCGCCCCATTCGACTTTTCAGGGGAAAATAACCTTGTCCAGTGTTGCTGTTTCACTTTTCTGGTTGCTGCTGTTCCTGGGCGGCGGACTCTATCTGGCCTACCAGCGTATTGATTTGCTAAGAGCAACAATCGCTGCGGGCGCCGCTCTCCTCGCGTATACGCTATTCGGTGACGGGGCCTGGTGGTGGCTGCTGATCCTGTGGCTGGGATTTGCCCTGCTGGTCGTACCCAATATCATTGAGCTGCGTCGCGAGAAAATCACCCGGCCATTGCTCAAGGTTTACCGCACGATGTTGCCGTCGATGTCGGACACCGAGCGCGAAGCGCTCGAGGCCGGCAATGTCTGGTGGGACGGCGAGCTCTTTTCGGGCATGCCGGATTGGGAACGCCTGCTGTCCTACCCCGCACCAAAGTTATCCGAAGAAGAGCAGGCCTTTGTCGACGGACCGTGCGATGAACTTTGTCGCATGCTGGACGAATGGGAAATCGGCCACGAACTCGCCGATATGCCGAAACCTGTCTGGGATTACATTATCGAGAAACGCTTTTTCGCGATGATCATCCCGAAACAGTACGGCGGCCTCGGTTTCTCTGCGTACGCCAATGCGGTCGTCATTCAAAAACTGGCCAGCCGCAGTGCCACTGCCTCATCAACCGTCGGCGTACCCAACTCGCTCGGCCCGGCGGAGTTGTTGCTGCATTACGGCACAGAAGAACAGAAAGACCGCTACCTGCCAGGTCTTGCGGACGGCTCCGAGATCCCCTGCTTCGCGCTTACATCGCCGCAAGCCGGCTCGGACGCCGCGTCGCTGATCGACAGCGGCGTTATCTGCAAGGGCACTTGGGAAGGCGAGACAATCACGGGTATTCGCCTCAACTGGGACAAGCGTTACATTACGCTCGCGCCAGTCGCGACAGTACTGGGCCTGGCCTTCAAACTGTATGACCCCGACCACCTGATTGGCGATCAGGACGAGTATGGCATCACCGCGGCACTGATCCCGACGAATACCAAAGGCGTCGAACATGGCCGCCGTCATTACCCGCTAACGGTTGCGTTCCAGAATGGCCCAACCCGCGGCAAGGATGTTTTCGTACCGCTTGACTACATCATCGGTGGCCCGGAAATGGCCGGCAAGGGCTGGAAAATGCTGGTAGAACTGCTCTCTGTCGGTCGCGCCATCACGTTACCGTCGAGCGCTACGGGCGGCAGTCAGGCAGCAGCCTATGCAACCGGCGCCTACGCGCGCATCCGCAAGCAGTTCAATACACCCATCGCAAAATTCGAGGGTGTCGGCGAAGCGATCACCCGCATTGCCGGCTACACCTACACGATGAACGCCGCGGTCTCGGTTACCGCCGGGGCTATTGATCAAGGCGAAAAGCCCGCGGTGCCATCGGCTATTCTCAAGTACCACTGCACCGAACTTGGCCGTCAGGTCGGCAACGACGCAATGGACGTGCACGGTGGCAAAGCCATCATGATGGGGCCGAAGAATTACCTGGGCCGTGGCTACATGGCGGCGCCCATCGCCATTACGGTTGAAGGCGCCAACATACTGACCCGTAGCCTGATCATCTACGGCCAGGGCGCAATTCGCTGCCACCCGTTTGTGCTGCGCGAATTACAGGCGGCGGCCGACGAAGATCATCAGCGCGGCCTCGTCGAATTCGACAACGCGCTGTTCGGCCATATTGGCTACGCTATCAGCAACGTAGCGCGATCCTTCGTTATGGCGCTTACCCACGCCAAGTTCAGCCGCGTGCCATTGAATACGCCGACACGACGTTATTACCAGAACATCAATCGCTACAGTGCTGCATTCGCGCTGGCTTCTGATTTTGCAATGCTGACGCTGGGCGGCGGACTCAAAAAGCGCGAGTTGTTATCGGCACGCCTCGGTGACGTACTCAGCAGCATTTATCTTGCCTCCTGCGTACTCAAGCATTTCGAAAACCAGGGACGTCGCGCGACCGATCTGCCGCTGGTCGAATGGTCGATCCGCACACTCATGTACCAGGCACAGGAATCGCTGCACGCCTTCCTGCGCAACCTGCCCAATCGCTGGGCAGCCGCGCTCCTGCGAGTGTTTATTTTCCCGCGCGGCCGCACCTATTCGGCACCGGCCGATGAACTGGGTGAAAAAATCGTCGACCTGATCTGCACTTCTGGCGAGGCGCGCGAGCGCCTCTGCGAGTACGCGTACACCAGCTTCGAACCGGGTAACCCGCTCGGCCTGCTGCAGGAAGCGATGGAACTGGCCGAAGCCAATGCTCCGCTTGAGAAGCGTCTTCGTACGGCGCAGAAAGAAGGCAAGCTGAAGTCGGACTATCTCGGTACGCAGATTGACGAAGCGCTGCAAGCCGAGCTGATCAACGCAGACGAAGCCAAGGCCTTGCGTGAGTATCACGAGAAAGTTTCTGCATTACTCGCAGTCGATGATTTTGCACCTGAAGAACTTGTGCGTCGCCCCGCCGCCACAGACAAGGCGCCGGTCAAGAAAGCTGCGAAGCGCAAGACGACAGCCCGCAAGAAGAGCAGTAAAAAAGGCGTAAAAAAAGAGCAGAACGCGGACCCGGCAGACTAGACAGCGACCGCGTATCTACCCAGCAACGCAAGCGTGACCGGCTAAAGGACGGATGACATAGCAAGCTCGGGAACAAATTGCCTGAATTGCGGCGCCCCGCTGGCGGGACAATACTGCGGCCAGTGCGGTCAGCGTGCCACGTCGCGCCTGATCAGTGTCGTGGAATTGCTGCGCGACGCATTTGGCGACATGTTCGAACTGGATTCGAGGCTCTGGCGTACGCTGCTGCCCCTGCTGGCGAAACCCGGCCAGCTCACACAGGACTACCTGGAGGGCCGCCGTGCCCGCTACATGCCGCCGTTTCGCATGTACCTGGTATTCAGCCTCGTGTTCTTCCTCGTCGCCTTTTTTGATCCAAAAGACGACCTTGCAATCCTGTTTGAAGACGACCCCGCGGCACTCGTTGAGACGGATGACGTCACTGACGATACACGCCGCAAGGAAACGCAGGACGCGCTGAACACGCTCATTAGCGAAGGCGTTATTGACGAATCGATGGTGGGGCCCGGTCGCCTGATTGATCTGGGCCCTCAAAGCGCTGGAGCCGCAGCGCCTGAAGCGGCGGCAGACGGCTCCACGGCGGCATCGCAGGGCATCAACCTGACCGTGACAATTCCGGACGAAGCGGAGTCTGGCGCAGCGGAGCAGAAAGACGGTCTGCAGGTAAACCTCTTTGACGATGTCGGATTCGACTGCAGCGACAATTCGGTGAGTGTCGAATCGGCGCCTCCATGGGTGCAGAAGCGCCTGACGAAACCGCGCGTCAAGCGACTTTGCGAGCGCTGGCGGCTGGAGGGCGAGCAGGGCATCGGCGCGGCCATGCTGGACAAGGTCCCCGCCGCGTTGCTGTTACTACTGCCGTTTATGGCGCTGGTTATGAAGCTGCTGTACCCGCTGTCGCGCCGTTATTATGTCGAACACCTGCTGTTCTTCGTGCATTTCCACGCCTTCTGGTTCCTCCTGCTGACGCTGCAGGTGCTCTGGTCGCGGTTAATCACCTGGATCGGTCTCAACCAGGCCATTGCGGTGCTGCCCATCATCGCCACCTCTTTCTATGCCGCCGTGTACCTGTACCTTTCGATGCGCCGCGTCTACGGCCAGGGCCGCATTCTGACCTTCCTGAAGTTCATTATCCTGAATATAATCTACACAATCGGATTCGCTTTCGTTTTGCTGGGCGCCTTGCTGCTTGCTGCCTTTGCTCTCTAAAGCGCCTCTTGAGACCTGTTTCGTGAAAATAAAACCCAGGGCCAATGCAATAAGTAGTTGAGCAGATTGCCCCGGACCACTAAAATTCCCGGGCTTGTTCTGCCCGGAACCTTAAGAAACACGCCTGTGCAAAAACGATCCATCGGAATCAGCGGCCTGGCCGCCTACGTACCGCCCTACCGGGTCTGGCTCGAAGACTGGTGCGACTGGACTAACAACCAGTGGGCCAAGACGCGTGAGGTTGTAGGGCGCAGCTTCCGTGTGCGCGGGCCGGACCAAAGCGTCTATACGATGGCGGCCACCGCCGTTTTGCGGCTGATTGACCAGTACGACATCGATCCGAAGCGCGTGAAGTTTCTGGGGCTGGGCACCGAGTCCAGCACCGACAACTCGGCCGGCGCGATCATTGTCAAAGGCATGGTCGATCGAGCTCTCCTGGCACGCGGCAAGGCGCCGATTTCGCGCAGTTGTGAAGTGCCCGAGTTCAAACATGCCTGCCTTGGCGGCGTCTATGGGATGAAGGGTGCTATTCGGCACCTGGCACTCGACGGGGCCGGCAGCCAGGCAATCGTCGTGTGTGCCGATATTGCCGAGTACGCGCGCGGCTCAAGCGGCGAACCCACGCAGGGCGCGGGTGCTGTAGCCATGCTGCTCGAAGAAGACCCGAAACTCGCGGTGGTGGATCTTGTCGGTTCGGGCTCCGCCTCTGATTACCGCATTATGGACTTTCGCAAGCCCATGCTGCGGTTCTGCGGCCAGGACCGTTCGGAATCTCACCAGGTACAGGACTTCCCGGTATTCAACGGCAAATACTCCACGACCTGCTACATTGACGAAACCCTGCACGCGCTTAACGACATGTATGAAAAGCGCAAGCTGAACCCGATCGACTACTTCCGTTCCCTCAAGACCGTGTTCATGCATCGGCCGTATCGCCGCATGCCAGAAACCGGTTTCGCCGTTTCCTACCTGTTTGCATTGAGCAGCGGTGACGCCGACGATAAGGCCGAGCTCGCGTCTTATTGCTACGAGGCCGGCGTCGATCCACACGCCGTTCGGGCCGAGATGCTGGGTGAGCCGGTGATCGCCAATTTTGCCAACGCCGAAAGCCTGAATATCGAAGCCTACCCGTTGACGATGGCGGCATTGCGCGCGTTCCGCGCGTCACGTCATTACCGTCGCGAGATTCTCGACAAGCTGGCAAGCGGCAGCGACACAATGCTCGACCTGGGCAACCTGTACACTGCCGCCCTGCCCGCCTGGATGGCCGCCGGATTCGAGCAGGCGCTTGACGAAAATTCCTTGGCCATCGGTGAAGAAGTACTGACCCTGGGGTATGGCAGCGGGGATGCGGCTGAAGTAATTCCGTTCTTCATGGCGGAGAGCTGGCGCGAAGCTTGCGCGAAAATACGTTTCGCAGACGCCATGCAGCTGACCATCGACCTGAGCGAGGCGCAGTACCATGCGCTGCACGACGGTCGGCGCGTTGAAGGGCTCGACTACGTGCCCCGCAATGAGTTCATCATTGACCGGGTGGGCGAGCACAACGAACGGCATTTCGCCGATCTTGGTATCGAGTACTACCGCTACGTCGGTTAAACCGTCCGGGTAAAATCCTTTAAACGCTCGCCGTGCGCTTCATTCAGCGCACGCCACTCCAGCTTGAACCAGGGCGTAAACTGATCCGGCGTGGCGTCCAGTTCCTGCTCCAGCAATCCCGTATCGACAAACCGCAGCGCTTCTATTTCTAGCTCATTCGCCTGCACCGCGTCGGGCACTCGCCCCAGGTACACGTGGCACAACTCGTGCTCAGCGCCTGCCGCTCCGAAATCGGCCTGGTAGGCAAACTTGTAGATATATTCAAGCTCGCTCTCGACGTTCAATTCGTCCTGCAATCGCCGACGCGTTGCCACCTCCATCGTTTCGCCACGTCGCGGGTGACTGCAACAGCTATTGGACCAGAAGCCGGGCCACAGTCGTTTCGCCGCTGCACGTTTTTGCAGCAGCAGGCGCCCCGCTGAATCGAACAGGAACAGCGAAAAGGCACGGTGCAAAACACCATCGCCATCATGACAAGCCGCCTTGCTCAGGTGCCCGGTTTCGTTGTCGTCGCGATCGACGAGGATCAACTCTTCTGCTTCCGAAGATACGATCCGATGCGCGTTGCTCAATGCTTTTTCCTTGTTTTCGTTTGTAATGCCAAAGTTCTGAAGCCCGCTTCATGCATCGCCCGGCTCACCGCCTCTTGCTTTCCCGGACACAATGCAACGATCGATCCACCACCGCCTGCGCCCGTCAGTTTCGCGCCGATCGCCCCACTGTGCCGTGCCAGCGCTACCATCGTTTCGAGTTGCGGCGTTGACACCTGCAGCGCGTTCAGCAAGCCATGGCACATATTCATCAGGCCCCCAAGCTCGGCGTAGTTGCTCGCAAGCAATGCCTCGCTACCGGCGACACTCAATGCATCAATCTCGTCAAACAGGGACTCGTAAAATGCTTCCTGCTGTTCGCGACGCGCGCGAACAGCCGCAACCTGTTCAATGGTCTGCCCGGCCTGGTCACCATAAGCAATCACCAGCGGCGGCGCGTGTTCGAGTTCCAGGGGTTGCGCCAGCAGCTGGTCCGTTCGTCGAAAGAGCATCGGCTCTGCAAAACAAGCCAGCGTATTGTCGACACCGGACGGGGTGCCGTGCGCGAGTTTCTCGCACTCGAATGCAATGCGATTAACCTCATCGTCAGCAATGTCGACGCTGCAGGCGCGCGCAACCGCGCGTGTAATCGCGACGGCCATCGCAGCCGAAGAACCAAGCCCCATAGCGCGTGGCAGCCGCGTGTGCAGTTGTATCGAGACGCGCGCGTCCGGCACACCGAGTTCAGTGGCAATCAAACGCACTGCGTGCGCGAGGCCGTTGCGCGCATCGGCGGCAACCGACTCACGAATATTCCACTCCGGAATCGTTATCTGCTCGGAAGCATCAGCCAGAGCCACCGCACTCACTGCATTCGGGATAGGAATCGCGAGCGCGTGCCGACCATAAACCACCGCGTGCTCACCCAGCAATATGACTTTGCCTGCGCCCGGCTCACCGGCTTCCCGGACACTGTTTCGAGCCTGCACAATTTCACGCGCCTTCCATTCCTTTACATCACCGTCTTCGAGCAACTCGGCAACCACGTCATCGAGCATGTCCGGCGAGGCACCGGCGGAAGCCGCCAGGCTGCGCGCATGCAGGCGCATGTGCCCAGCCTGGATACCGGCGCCAGCCAGGGCGCGCAATGCTGCAAAATTCTGCGCCAGCCCGACGGCCGCCATGAGTTCGGCAAGTTCCCGCGCGGAGCTGATACCCGTCATGCGCAAGCAGACCCTGGTTGCCGGATTGGCGGCGATGGTGCCGCCGACGACACCAGGCTTGAGCGGCACCGTGATCTCACCGACAAGGTCGCCATTCTCCGCACTCTTCCAGCATGTCAGCGAACGGTATTGCCCGTCGCGGCACGCGAACGCATGCGCGCCTGCTTCGATTGCACGCCAGTCATTGCCGGTCGCAATCACCAGTGGATCGATACCGTTCATGATGCCCTTGTTATGGGTCGCCGCGCGGTACGGGTCTGCATGCGCGATCCTGTCTGCGAGTATGATCCCGTCGCGAATCACCGCCGCCTCGCCCGGATCGTCTGCCAGCACTTTGAGCGGTAGTCGTACGCCGGCTGTAACCAGCGACCTGTCAGTCAGGTTCGATAGAATGCGCAGCGCGATCCGGCCACCGGCTATTTCCGCAACCTGCGGTGCCAGTGCTTCGCACATTGTATTGACAAGATTGGCGCCCATGGCATCGCAGCTATCGACGTGCAGATGAACGACAAGCAGGTCGCTGCCGTCATCCATGCAAAGCTTGCGTATTTCAATTTCCCGGGCGCCACCGCCACGCTCCAGCATCCTGGGGTGCACCGCGTTGGCCGCATCAAGCAGGTGCGCGGCAGCGCCTTCCAGTGCGGCTTTGGCCTTGTCGGCATCCGTCATTGCGCTAACGTGAATCTGGCCGGTCAACATGGCCGTCTCGGCTGCGGCCGTGAAGCCACCCGTGCAGCGCGCCATCCGTGCTGCCCCGCTCAGCGCCGCCACGATAGAAGGTTCTTCCACAACCAGCGGCACCAGTCGCTCGACACCGTTGACGATAAAGTTCGGCGCGATAGCAAGCGGCAGGGCAAACGTTGCAAT
>TARA_R110002049_G_scaffold20175_1_pt1 | contig 19498 bp, 22 predicted proteins | sample TARA_R110002049 | Tara Oceans TARA_R110002049 (sample SAMEA4396941) | marine metagenome | biome: Polar Biome; feature: [SRF] surface water layer (ENVO:00010504); material: water (ENVO:00002006), including particulate matter (ENVO:01000060) such as... | depth 5 m | reverse complement strand
GCATAACGACACTCCGCATTAGCGGTGCCAGGGAACTGACTATGACTATTCACCAGTTGCTTTCGGCCAGCCAAAGTTCGCCTCAGACGCAGTCTCATGGCACTTTCAGCCGGCAAGATTCTCCCAACGGTTTTTTCCAGCAGGCGTTTTCACAAGCTTCGGCCGCGCAACGTCTATCGGCGCCTACGCTTAGTGGGAATGGCTCGTTACAGCCACCTTCACACCAAGCACAGCTCAATACACTCGGTAGCCTCTTATCTGACGCGCTAGAAATGGATAGCGAAGACTTGAGCGCAGCTCTTGAAGCACTCGGGCTTGATCTCAGTGAAAGTGACTTATCTGATCTACTGGCTCAGCTACAACTGCCGAATCCAGAGATCAACGTAGACACGCTGGGGCTTAATGGTGCGGAACCCACCACGCCCCTTGATGATATTGCTGCTCGTCTCGCCCTAATGGCTTCATTTTCCGAAAGCAGCCCTCAAGCGCAGCCTGGGTCACCAATGGCACCCGCTGCCTTGGAGGTCATTGCAGAACAGTTAAATATTAATCAAACGGAAGCAGCGCAGTTGGTCTCCGCGCTAAATGTCCTGGTTGCCCAACGCCAAGGTGGTCAGAGCGATCAACCCTTGCCTGTTGATACAGCTCGCTTAACCAGTGCACCGGCTATTGACATTCAGGCTGCTCCACGAACTCAACCTGATACTTTCTTTACGCAAGTTAATACCAGCGCTGCCGCCACCTCACAGATCAGCAGCGAAGCCCTAATGGGGGCTCTAATGGCGTTTGAGGGAGCATCGAAAGGAAGTCAATCCAGTGAGCACTTACCTACCGGCTTTTCGTTAGCCACCGGCAGTGGTTCATTAGCTTCAGCGCCTTCTGCACAAGGGTTTACTCCCACGGTCGCCCCAACACCCGCTGCCTTAACAACGCCCTTTACAAGCCCTGCTTGGCCACAACAGCTTGGCCAACAGTTGTTGCAGATTTCACAGCGTGGGGGCGAACAACACATCCAAATGCAGTTGAATCCAGCAGAGCTAGGGCCGCTGTCTATCTCTTTAAAATTTGGTGAACAAGGGGCGCAAGCACACTTTTTGTCCGCCCATGCTCAGGTGCGTCAAGTACTTGAACAAGCGATTCCTCAATTAAGAGAAGCATTGGCTGAACAAGGTATTTCGCTAGGCGAGACATCGGTAGGAGAACAGCGAGACCCTGATGCTCAGAGCTTTGCCCAATCAGGCGGTGGTCGAGGCGCTGGAATAGGCAGTGACAGTGGCGATGATGGCGGGGATGAGAAACTCTCTTTAAGTGCCGACAGCAGCCCTCTGATCATTGATGGACGAGTCGACCTTTACGCTTAATGGTGGTCGCCTGACTTTGTATGATTATTCTGGTGCCGGACACACGAGATAACTAAACCAAAAGATAGGCTTGCCAAACAAGCCTGTTCATTTCATCACCAGCATGCGCTTTAGGCATAATACTTTGTTAGTGATACGCATGGAGTTCACAGGAATCGCAAATGGCTGAAACAAGCGGTGGGTCAAAAAAACTGCTCTGGATAATGGTTATCCTGGTGCTGCTGTCGTCGATAGGCGCAGCGGTAGCTATTTATATGGTAATCGACCAGCGTAAAGATGGTACGGAAACGGCAGAAGTGCAGCAGGCGATGGAGCGCGCAACGCCCATTTTTATGCGCATTGAACCCTTTACCGTCAATCTCGTCGATGACGGCTATGGTTCACGTTTACTCTATACAGGCATGACCCTGCGCGTTGGGAACGAGGAAAGCAAAGTTATTCTTGAAGAACATATGCCCCAAGTGCGTAGCCGTTTATTAATGCTGCTTTCCGGCAAACAGGCTGATGAACTTACCTCAACGGAAGGTAAACAGCAGCTTGCTCAGTCGATTGTTGACCGACTAAACGTCCCGTTAACGGAAAATCAGCCGCCGCTTGATTTGCGTGAAGTTTTATTCACTGAATTTATTGTGCAATAACCTCGGGAACTGGAGCCGTTCATGTCACAGGACGATCTACTGTCCCAGGAAGAAATTGATGCCCTGCTAAAGGGTGTTAGCGGAGATGATGAGCCATCGACCTCCTCTTCCCAAACGAAAGATGAATCGCGTATTCGCGCTTACGATCCAGCGACTCAGCATCGTGTCATTCGTGAGCGCTTGCATGCGCTGGATTTCATCAATGAGCGTTTCGCTCGTTACTTTCGTAACGGGCTGTTTAACCTATTACGGCGTAGTGCAGATATCACAGTAGAGTCGGTACGCTATCAAAGCTTTAGCGAATTTTCTCGCAATGTTCCCGTACCGACGAACCTGAATATTGTGTCGATGAAACCGCTGCGCGGTTCTGCGCTCGTGGTGTTCCCACCTAACCTCGTTTTTATGGTGGTGGACAACCTCTTTGGTGGCGATGGTCGTTTTGTCACTAAATCGGACGGCCGCGAATTTACCAACACTGAACAACGCATCATCCAACGCCTACTCAATCTGGCGATTGATGCTTATCAAGAAGCCTGGAAAGTCGTTTACCCACTGGATGTGAGCTTTTTGCGCTCAGAAGTACAGTCAAAATTTGCCAACATCACTAACTCACCTAACGAAATAGTGGTGAATACCAAGTTCAATATTGAAGTTGGCAATCTATCGAGCAATTTCCAGATATGCATGCCTTACGCCATGATCGAGCCGTTGCGGGATTTATTGGCCAACCCGATCAACGATAGTAACCACGACCAAGATGGTAGTTGGTCGCGACGTATGGCGAGTGAGCTACGACAATCAGAAATAGAGTTGGTGGCAGAGTTTGCTCAGATACCCAGCCGTATCGCCCATGTAATGGGGCTAAAGAAGGGTGATGTACTCCCACTAGACATTCCGAGCTCTATAACAGCCAGTGTGGATGGTGTGCCTGTTATGCAGTGTGAGTACGGCAGCCAACGTCAACAGCATGCGCTGCGTGTATTACATCTGATCGACCATGCCGCTATGAACAACGCATCGTCCAAAGACTTTATTAAAGTGCCTATGCGACAGAAAGCCAAGGAATCCAAAGCATGACTGATCCCAATAAGCCTAATCAGAACGTCTCTGAAGACGATTGGGCGGATGCCATGTCCGAGCAAGAAGAGACGGCCTCCAGCGCCGACACCACCAGCGAAGAGGAAGATCCGTGGGCAGCTGCCATGGCAGAGCAGGAAGCCGCTGAAGAGAGCTCAGAAGAGCCTGCTGACGAGCCAGAAGCCAAAGCGCCCGCTGCTAAAGCCGCGAGTGATGACGTGTTTCGCCCGTTAAGCCCAGACAGCGGTTCCTCGCAGGCGCGTGAGCTTGAGATGATCATGGATATCCCGGTGAAGCTCACCGTGGAGTTAGGTCGTACCAAGCTAACCATTAAGCAATTGCTGGAGTTAGCACAAGGCTCTGTTATTGAGCTTGAAGGGCTCGCCGGCGAGCCGATGGATATCTTGATTAATGGCTATTTAATCGCTCAAGGGGAAGTAGTGGTTATTGAAGATAAATACGGGATTCGTATCACTGAAATCGTCACACCTTCCGAACGAATTCACAAATTGAACCGATGAGTGTTACTACCACCTCGGCGCAGAATGGCTCGCTTGATGCACTAGGCAATGGGGGCGAGTCATTAGTGGGTATGGCTATGCTGGGTAAAACCGCCGCCGCTTTGGCCCTCGTTATTGCGATCATTTTAATTTGTACAGCGCTTTTAAAGCGCTGGAGCAATCACACCACTCGTCATGGCGCTCACTTACGTGTCGTGGGCAGCACAGCGGTGGGCAATCGTGAACGTGTTGTCATCGTTGAAGTGGAAGATACATGGCTGGTTATTGGTGTTGGCGGAGGACGTATTACTAAGTTACACGAACGCCCGGCTCCAGAAGAGCGCGCTCCCACCGCCTCATCTCCTCCTTCTTCGCGCTTTGCGCGACGCTTATCTAAAGCGCTAGCCGCTAGCCAGCGCAAAGGGGCAACCGCTCCCTCCGATCCCCATAAGACGCCATGAGGCAATGGATGCACCTTTCTTGGCCCTGTTTTTTTAAGCCATGTGTTTCAAAAAATTATATTTCTAACCGTGGTGGTCAGCGCTGGCTATGGCTGATTAGCGCTATGGTCGTGTGCTTTATCGCCGCGCCAGTGCATGCTCAGCAAATACCCGGGATTATTTCGCAGCCCTTAGAGGATGGCGGGCAACAGTGGTCGCTTTCGCTGCAAACCCTGCTCTTTCTGAGCTCGCTAGCGTTTTTACCTTCAATGCTGCTGATGATGACCAGTTTCACACGCATCATCATTGTGCTTAGCCTATTGCGTACAGCCATGGGCACCCAGGCAACACCGCCTAATCAAGTACTCTTGGGGGTGGCTCTATTTTTAACTTTTTTCATTATGTCGCCGGTATTGGCGCAGGTATATGACAATGCCTGGGTACCACTGACCAACGAAACGATTAACTTTGAAGAGTTTTTACTACTTGCCCAAGACCCCTTTCGTGAATTTATGCTTGCCCAAACCCGCGAGCCCGACTTAGCCCTGTTCGTTCGCCTGGCAGATGTAGGGCCTATGCAAGGGCCGGAAGAGCTGCCAATGCGTGTATTACTGCCCGCTTTTGTTACCAGTGAGTTAAAAACAGCATTTCAAATTGGTTTTACTATATTTATTCCTTTCCTAATCATCGACCTAGTCGTCGCCAGCACGCTGATGGCCCTGGGGATGATGATGGTACCGCCCATCACTATCTCGTTACCTTTTAAACTGATGCTATTCATTTTAGTGGATGGTTGGCAGCTTATTATTGGCTCTATGGCTGAAAGCTTTTACATGATATAGCGTGTTAATGAGCTAGATTTTTATATCAAATAGGCCGTGGCGTTTTATACGCCGCAGAGGATTTTCGCTATGACCCCTGAAATGGTGATGAGCATTGCGTACCAAGGCATGCGTGTAACGCTTCTCCTTGCTGGTCCCATGTTGCTGGCAGCGCTATTCACCGGCCTTATCATTAGTCTGTTTCAAGCCGCAACCCAGATAAATGAAATGACGCTGACATTTATTCCTAAAATCCTGGCCGTATTTGCGGTGCTGGTGTTTGCCGGTCCCTGGCTGATTGGCTTAATTACTGACTTTACACACCGCTTGTTTACCAACATCCCTAATATGGTGATGTAAGCCGATGGTCGAAGTCACTTTCGCACAGCTACAAGGGTGGCTAGTGGCTTTTTTATGGCCGTTTGCGCGCATCACTGCCTTTATGGCTGCCTCCCCGCTTTGGGGACACTCCAGTGTTCCCAATCAAGCCAAAGTCGGCCTTGCGGCGCTTATTGCCTTTGTGATTGCGCCAATTCTACCGGCCATGCCGGACATCGCCATCATGTCCTGGGCTGGCGTCGGCATTATGATCGAACAGATCCTGATCGGCTTGGCGATGGGTCTCGTCATGCATATCATGTTTGCGGTTGTTCAAGCCGCCGGGGACTTTATCGGCCTGCAAATGGGCCTAGCGTTTGCAAGCTTTTTTGACACATCGAGTGGCACCAACATTATGGTGCTATCGCGCATTCTCTATATGATCACGCTGCTCATGTTTTTGGCCATGAATGGTCATTTAATGGTGCTTGAAACCTTGATTATGAGCTTTCAAACGCTGCCCATTGGCATTGGGACGTTCAACCCAGATGCGTTTATTTTGCTAGCCCGCTACGGGGGAACGATTTTTGCGGCGGGTATGTTATTGGCACTGCCGCTAGTGGGCTCCCTACTAACCATCAACCTGGCATTGGGCATACTGAACCGTTCCGCCCCTCAGCTCACCGTCTTCAATATCGGCTTCCCTACTTCTCTCATCGTGGGACTCATATTGATGATGGTGTTAATGACCGATATTAGCCGCTTCCTGCAACGGTTATTTACGCAAGGATTGGACTTTCTTCAGAATTTAATCGAAACGATGGCACCCTTAACCTAAAAAACCCATGCTTTTTGTAAAGCATGGGTTTTTTAGTAAACTGTGTAAGAACGAGATGCTTGCTACATATAGTTAAATAGCGATAAGCCTTTAATATCGACAAACGCTTTTTGCGCCGCTTGCATGCCTACTTGGCGCAAGCTGTACTCAGAAATTGCTTCCGCGTAATCAAGATCTACCAAATCTGACAGCGTCTGTTCGTAGTTCAGCGTACGGTTACTACCGACAGCATCAATCACATCAAGCTCATTCAAACGAGCTCCTGCTGAGGCGCGTACGGTCAGAACGTTATCTAGGCTATTATCCAGATCGCGCATGGCAGTGTTTAGGGTATTACGTAGGTCAGCTTTTCCCGCGTCAGTCTGAACGGGGTTATCTAAGACACGAATGGCTTCTTCCATGGTGCGGAAAAGATCTGGCTCTCGCTGCTCGCTACCAGCTTTTGCCACCAAAATTGAATCCTCTGCAGCAGGCGTTCCCTGAAGACTAATCGAAATTCCCTCATAGCTTACTTGCAGAGCAGGATCGCCTTGTTTCCAGTCGTAAGGCTTACCTGTTTCAGCGGCAGTCCAGCTATTAGTAGTATCATTGAATGTTTCAAAATTGAATTCGTTTTCACTCGTAAAAGTGATGCGGAAGTCTTTTGCATCTTTTACATCGTTTATTTGTGGTCCGCGAAATGTCACATTGCCACTATTAAGACTGCCATCGTCTTTCTTTGCTTCTGCCACATAACCCGCACCACTAGGCACGCTTTTAAAGATAGTCTCGCCATTATCGTTAACCGGCATCAGCCGCGAGGCATCCACACGCTGCTCGCGCACATTTCTGTCCCCCTGGTACTGCACGCTGTCTCCAACTTTCTGGAATGGTGGAGCATTATCTTTATAGCCCCCAAACAGGTAACGACCGTTACCATCAGTGGCATTGGCTTGGCCCAGCATCGTTTCATAAACGCCTTTAAGCTCGCTGGCGATTGATTCGCGGTCAACATCACTCAGCGTGTCACTCGATGCCTGAATCAATAGCGTTTTGGCACTAGTCACCGCATCGCTAATACTGTTTAGGATGCTTTCAGACTGTGATAACGAATTACGCGCCGAAATTCGCGAATCTGAATATTGTTCAGTAGCGGCTTTAGCTTGATCAACACCTACGGCCCGTGAAGCTGCTTGCGGATCATCGGATGGATTCACTACACGTCGTCCGCTAGCAATCTGCTGACTAACTTTCATCAAATCGCTTTGCTGGCGGTTCATAGACGCCGTGCTTTGCTCGAACATGGTAACGGTACTAATACGCATCACTTAAGCTCCCGAATTAACCGCGCAGGTTCAAGATGGTGTCCATCAGCGTTCCTGCGGTGTCAATCACACGCGCATTGGCCTGATAGTACTGTTGATAACGAATCAAGTTAGCGGCTTCTTCGTCTAAATTAACCCCTGACTCTGACTGTTGCACCGCGCGCAGTTGATCGGTCAGCCCTTGGCGCGCGTCCAAATTAACTTCTGTAATGTTGGTACGGTTACCCACATCGCTGACCATGGATGCGTACGCACCAGAAACGGTTGCGCTAGCACCGACTATTGATTCGGCTTGCAGGTTTTGCAGTGCCAGGGCGTTGCGATTATCACCAGTGGCAGAGATAATCTTTTGGCTGACGGTTAAAGTTGCTGTTTCATCGACTTCAGGAAGTTCATCAATCGTAAAACTAATACCATCAATTACTACATTAATAACTAGAGGGTCATCTTTAGGTAACTCTTCAGACAGATCAAAAGCCTCACCGTTAACCGTGATGTTTGCTTCAGGAGTCACCGTCAGCATACCGTCTGAATCAACCTCAAACTGATATTTCTTGTTATCAGCGAATGCTGCTGAAGATACACTTAGGTCACTAACGTCTAAATCACCCGTGCTTTTAAATGACTTAAGCGGACTGACGCCTTCGTCATCAAATCCTGCGTCACCCGCGGCAATCTTGTCTACATCCGCAATATTGACTTCCATGCCTGCGCCCGCGCGGCGCACCGGCTGGGTTTCAAAGCGATCGCCAACTTCGACAGGATTCGCACTGTTAAACGAAAGCGTCACACCACCAAAAGTGATTTCACCCTTGCCTGTGCCTGGCCAACCACTCGTGTCAACAAAATCGGCATCTTCAGAATCTGTGCCATTGAGTACTTCACCGTTATCGTTACGCGTCACGATAGGATTGAGAGCCGCATCAAATGAAACGGTATAATCCGTGGCACGCAGCTTATCGACTGTTTCGGGATCAAACTCCGCCGACGTTAATAGGTCAGGGTCGCTATTGCCTTCATGGCCATAGGCTTGCGGTGCACGTACTGCAAAGAAGTCCTCACCTTGATCACCGTTAAGATCCACACCCTGCTTGTGCTGCTCATTGAAAGCAGTCGACAGAGAGACGGCTAGCTGGCCGATCTGATTTTGCGTTTTATCCAGGGTTTCTGAACGGAAGGTCATCAATCCACCTAATGCCCCGCCCGTAATTGATGATTCGTCTAATTGAACTAAATTACCACCACCATCGCGATAACCTACTACGGTGCGCTGAGGGTCATAATCTGCCTGCATCGCTTCAAGTTGAAACGAGTCGGTGCCCGTTACTAGCGGTTGGCCATTGGGTAAACTAATGTTATAGGTTTTGCCATCCTGCACATTCAGGCGCAAATCCATACGTTCATTGAGCTCGGAAACCATGTGATCACGTTGATTGAGCAGGCTATTGGGCGCCTCGCCAGTCCGTGCTCGCGCCAGGGCTATCTCTTTATTTAAACCCGCGATTTGCTCGGTCGTGTTATTAATTTGCGTCACTTCATCTTTAATCTGGCTATTGATATTTCCCTGCATATCTTGCAGGTAGCCATCAAAAGAGCGGAACTGTGAACTCAGCGTATTGGCTTGACCCAGTACACCCTGGCGAGCCGCCGGGTCAGAGGGTGAGGCCGCTAGATCTTCCAGCGATGAGAAGAACCCCTGCATCAGAGGAGCTAGGCCTGCCTCACGATCGGCTAACAGGTTATCGATTTGCGATATCTGATTATTGTAAGTGTTTAAAGCGCTTGACTGTGTTTTGGCACTATTTAACTGGTCAGCCACATATGTATTGAACTGGCGCTCTATATCATTGACACGAACCCCGCCACCGACACGGCCTTCACCCAACTGGGCCAACTCTCGGTTATAGCCAGGCGTGTAGACATTACTGATATTGTTACTGCTTGTATTAAGGGCATTCTGCGCCGCGTTAAGGCCGCTTAACCCAATCGAAAACATGCTCATGGTTCAATTCCTTAGGCCATTACCTATATATACTCATAAGTATCGGCACTGCGCAGAAAAACTTGAGAAAAGGGCTAGCGAGAATCAGCCAGGAAATCGCCACCCGCGTTAAGCGGCCCCATCGACTTCATGACTGCCACTAGCTTGTCAGCATAACGCGGGTCGGTGGCATAACCACCACGCTGTAACTCTTGCGCTGCCTGTTCGGCACTAGGTGCCTGGACAACACCGGCATAGCGCGGGTTATTACTGATCAGGCTGGCATAGTCGGTAAAAGCGTGCTCAAACGACTCATATACGCGGAAGGTGTCGACCACCTGAGTACGCCGCCCATTGATATATTCATGGGTCACAATGTCAGTTGTTTCGCCCTGCCAATGGCTACCCGCTTTGATACCAAACAGGTTATGGCTATTGTTGCCATTGCGAGTGGCAATTTCGTGCCGACCCCAGCCCGTTTCTAGCGCCGCCTGGGCCAAAATTAATTCAGCAGGAACGCCAGTGTTGGCACTAGCCGCCTGGGCTGGCGCCGCTAACGTTTGCATAAATTGGTCAATGTGACCCGAGGCTGTCGGCTCTCGCTGATTTAACGCGGATTCATCGACTGCATTACCCTTCTCCACACCTTGGCGAATGGCCTCAAGCTCAGCCAGGAATTGCCCGCTGCCCTGTGAGCTTGTTGGGCCAGTAGCGCCCGAATCTACTGAGAAAGAACCATCAAGTACTCGGGGCGTGCCACGAGGAATGCCGGCGATTAGAGCTTGCAGTTCCTGATCTGCATTGGCTGCTGGCTCTGCTTTTGAAATAGCACCTTGGCGCTCCAGCTGCTCAACGAGAACATCCGCCAAGCCCATGCCACGCGAAGCCATCACTTGGGACCACTGTTGATCCAGCATCGATTGATAGGTATCCGTCGCGCTACTATTCATCAGCCCTGAGCTGGGTGTCGCTTCGCGCATACTCTTCATCATCATCTGAATAAACAGTGCTTCAAACTGCTGGGCTGCGCCATCTACGCCAGCTTCAGGGTCGACTCGTGCGGTGTGTTGAAGCCGCTGAAAGCCGTTCACATCCAGGGCGAACTGGCTGGCCATGTCATTCGCGCTCATTAAATAACCTCCAGCTCAGCACGTAGCGAACCCGACGCTTTTAACGCTTCTAGAATCGACATTAAATCCTGGGGGGTGGCGCCTAACGCATTCAATGCATTGACCACTTCGTTGAGCTGCGCGCCTTCTACGATTTGCAGATAAGCCTCTTGCTGATCAATTTCAATATCCGCATCAGGCACGACGACCGTCTCTCCCTCGCCAAACGGGTTAGGCTGGCTAACGCCAAACTGGGTATCAATCATGATCGACAGGCTACCGTGGGCGACTGCCGCCTCGCGCAATGTGACGGCACTATTCATTACGACCGAGCCGGTACGTGAATTCAGCACAACAAGCGCTGGTGCCTCAGTCGGTGTCACCTGAACGTTTTCGACACGGGCCATAAAGTTGACCCTTGCATTGTCATCGGTAGGACCATCAAGGGCGATGACGCGACCATTCCGTGCATAGGCAACCGACTGGCCAAACTCGTTATTAATCGCCGTCACCATGCGCTGAACGGTGCCAAAATCGGAATCGTTAAGCTGTAATTCAAGCATCCCACCGTTACTGCCCAGGTTAAGCGGCACTTCTCTTTCTACCAGGGCGCCATTGGGAATCCGGCCCGATGCCTGCTGGTTAATCTGAACGCTACTGCCACCAGCCTGGGCACCCGCTCCACCTACGAGCATATTGCCTTGGGCAATCGCATAAGTATCCCCGTCGGCACCTTTTAGCGGCGTCATTAATAACGTGCCGCCTCGCAAGCTGCGTGCGTTGGCAATCGACGAAACGACTATATCCAACCGCTGGCCCGGCCTTGAGAACGGCGGGAGATCAGCCGTTACCATCACTGCAGCCACGTTGCGCAATTGTAAGTTCGTGCCTGCAGGTACCGTCACCCCAAGCTGGGAAAGCATGTTGGTCAGGCTTTGACTGGTGAAAGGCGCCTGGGTTGTTTGGTCACCGGTGCTATCAAGGCCCACGACTAAACCATAGCCCACCAGCTGGTTATCGCGGACACCGGCAAAGCTCGAAAGCTCGCGAACACTCTCCGCTTGGGCAGGTAATGCCAATAAACACATCAGCACTAAGACACCCAGCTGAACAAACCAGGTGTTGCTTGTCCGATAACCACTTAATCGCATCGCTATTGCCCGTCGTAACAGTGTTATTGGTCGCTTTAACATTGATAGCTCCAAATAGGGGCTAGAATGGCGAGACGTTTAAGAAGAAACGTTGTAGCCAACCCATGTGCTGCGCTTCATTGATATAACCGTCGCCCACATATTCAATCCGTGCATCCGCCACCTGGGTGGAAGGTACGGTATTTTGTGCGGTAATCGTGCGCGGGTTAACCACGCCTGAAAAACGGATAAATTCCGTTCCCTGATTGATGGCAATTTGCTTCTCGCCCCGCACACGTAAATTGCCATTATTCATGACTTCTAACACCGATACGGTGATGGTACCGGTAAAGGAGTTATTGGCCTGCGACCCACCACTGCCGGTAAAATCGTTCTCACCGGAAAGATCAAAACCATATTCTGCAAGCGTGTCGAGTGCATCCGGGAGTTCGGCTAGTTCAAGGCTAGCGCTACCACTACGCCCTGCATTGGATTGCGAATTTTTGCTCGCGCTGACTTCCTCATCCAGCACAATCGTCAAGATATCGCCCATTGAGCGCGGGCGACGGTCTTCAAAAAGCGGCTGATACCCTTGCCTGGCCTGGTAAATAGAGCCATTCGGGATAGGTGGTGGGCGATCAACAATACTGATCTGTTCCTGCTCTCCCACCACTGAGGCTCTTGGAATTTGAGCGCACCCGGCAACCACCAGTATTAAGAGCGCCAAGCCAGCTAGTGCAATACGACGTAACATTGGGTGCAACTCCAGCATGACGCAACCTGTTAGTAAACTTTATTGAAAAACCGTTACAGCTGGCTCAAACGTGCCAACATTTCATCGCTGGTAGAGACCGCTTTGCTATTAATTTCATAGGCGCGCTGGGTCTGAATCATATTGACCATTTCTTCAACCACATTAACGTTGGACGTTTCTACATAGCCTTGGAACAGCCGCCCAGCGCCATTCATTCCAGGCATGTTTTCATTGGGTGCGCCTGAGGCTCCCGTTTCCAGGTAAAGATTGCCACCAATACTTTGTAGGCCAGCTGGGTTAATAAAGGTACTGACGGTGATTTGACCTACCTCATTATCAATGGCAACACCTGGCTGGCTGACGCTCACCGTACCGTCTTCACCTACATTCACTGACAGTGAATTGGGAGGTAAGAAAATAGCAGGCTCAACCGGATAACCATTAGCCGTCACCATCTGGCCATTCTGGTTTAGCTGAAAGCTGCCGTCGCGGGTATAGGCAGTGGTGCCATCTGGCATTAACACCTGAAAAAAGCCTTCGCCATTGATCGCAAGATCACGCGAGTTTTCTGTTTGCTCTAAACCACCTTGTGTATGCAAACGCTCAGTGGCCACCGCGCGAACACCGGTACCAATCTGCATGCCTGAGGGCAGGCGATCCTGAATATTGTTCTGAGCCCCTGGCTGACGCATATTTTGGTATAACAAATCTTCAAACACGGGGCGTGAGCGTTTGAAACCATTGGTACTCACGTTGGCCAGGTTATTTGAAATGACATCTAACTTGGTTTGTTGCGACTCGAGACCGGTTTTAGCGGTCCACAATGACTTAATCATAATTATGCTCCCTTGGCCGACTGGCTCACATCAGCATTGAATGGCCAACATCAACCTTGAATAGATAAAATGCCGTTAGCGCGCTGGGCGTTTTCGTCAGCGGTACTGAGCACTTTCATCTGCATATCGTAACGACGTGCCACATCGATCATTGACACCATGGCATCGACAGCGCTGACGTTACTGCCCTCAAGCGCACCGCTCACTAGCTTGGCATTTTCGTCGGCGGGCAAGGCGCCCGGCTCACCCTCCTCATTCGGTGGTGCACGAAACAGGCCGTCTTCACCGCGCGTTAATGCTCCCTCTTCAGGGGTCACCAGCTTAATACGCCCCACTTCGACTAGCGCTTCTGGCCCTACGCCCTCAGGAATGGCACTAATGGTCCCGTCGGCACCGATAGAGACTTGCGCGCCTTGCGGCACGGCAATAGGGCCACCTTCCCCCATCACCGGGCGCCCTACATTAAGCAGAACACCATCACTGTCGATTTGGAGATCGCCGCGCCGTGTATAGGTTTCAGTACCGTCATCCGCCTGCACCGCCATCCACGCATCGTCCTGCATCGCGACATCAAGCGTGCGCCCGGTATACTCTACCGGGCCCTGGGAAAAATCGCTGCCTGGGGTGGTGGTTACCGCCAAGGTGCGTGTGTCCAGTAGTGCTTCGCCCTGTACGGGTACAGAACGAGCGGCCTGTAACTGCGCACGAAAACCAGTGGTGCTCACATTCGATAGGTTGTTACTCACCACCGACTGCTGATCCATGGTGTGCTTGGCGCCACTCATGGCGGTATAGAGCATTCGATCCACAGTACTTACTCCTTACCTAATTGACCGATCATTAAAGATTAATAATGGTCTGCAGGAGCTCGTCCTGAGTACTGATCGTTTGTGAGTTAGCCTGATACGCGCGCTGGGCCACAATCATATCAACCAGCTCGCCGGCCATATCGACATTGGAGGTTTCAACGGCACTCGCTTCAATCATGCCACGCAGCCCAGTACCTGCTGCACCCACCAACTCTTGGCCGGAAGCAGCGGTAGCTGACCATAAATTGTCACCATCAGGCTGTAGACCCTCAGGGTTACGGAAGCTAACCAGGGTTATCTGACCGGCAGCACGCGATTCTTCGTTGGAATAGTTACGCATAACGGTACCATCATCTTCGATAGTTACGCCTACCAATGAGCCAGAGGTATAACCGTCTTGGTTCAGATCACTCGTAGTTGAGTTATTACCGAACTGGGAGGAGCCGTCTATATTGAGTGTAAAGGTCAACGGCAAAGGGTCTACTCCCAAAGGAGAGTTAGCACCAACACCAAAGCCGATATCGGTAGTCGGTAAATCTGGTGGCACAGCCTCCCTGTTAATAGTCGTACCGTTGATGCTAGCCACCCCATCCTGCAGAGTACCGTTCGAACTGAAGCCAACAGTAAAGTCGTTCGCAGGGTCGTGGAAACCGTCCATTACCACCTGGCCACGCCAATCATTGGGGGTATTGCTTTTCGAGTAATACACCGTGACATTATGCGAGTTGCCTAGCGAGTCGTAGGCAGTGAAATTATTAGAAAAATGGTAGGTCAGGTCCGCAGTTGTTACAGGATCCGTTGTCAAATCAGTGTTAACCTCTGCCGTAGAGGTTCCCTCGCCCGCAGTCTCTCGCGAGTCAAGGTTGAATACCATATCTACATTCTCTGTAGCCTTAGCGGGCATATCTGCTGTTGGAATATTCAATGCCTGCGGCTGGCCACCAGCTACTACCTCCGTGAATGGGAAATCATCACCAGCGGCAAGGCCATATCCCATAATCCTCGCACCCTGGGCATTCACCAAATCCCCGTCAGCCGTCATGGTTAATTGGCCATTGCGCGAGTAACCCACTTCGCCATTGGGTTGCTGAAAGCGGAAGAAACCTTCACCTGCAATGGCCAAATCCATATTGCGGTTTGATGATTCGATATTACCCTGACTGAAGTTCTGCAGCACGGTCGATGTGCGAACGCCAAGCCCGATACGCGACTCGGCATACACATCGGCGAATTGTACGTTGGAGCTTTTAAAGCCAACTGTTTGCGAGTTGGCAATGTTATTACCAACGGCGCCTAATTTTTGCTGCTGAGCGTTTAGACCACTGAGTGCTTGTGAAAAACTCATGCTGTTCCCCTAAGAAAGCTGTGTTAATTAAATACGGGCTTTAATTAATAGTTAAAGGATTTGTTTAACGTCATTCAGGCTGATTTGGCCGTAGATAGCGCCTAGATCCAGCCGAACGCTGCCACTGCTATCATTAGGCGTCACACTGTTGACGACTGCGTACTGTAAGGCCGTGGAGTCGATTTTTTCACCTTCAGCGTCGGTCGCTTCTAGCTGTACCGTATACTTACCGCTAGCAACCGCCTCTTTCTGATCATTGATACCGTCCCACTGGAAAGACTGAACACCTGCATCTAACGCCTCAAGATCAAGAGTTCTAATGACTTGGCCACCTTCACCTACTATGGTCGCTTTAACATTCGCCGCTGGCTCGGCCAACTCTATGCCGAAAGGTGTGGTGTAAGAATTCCCGTCGTCATCCTTTTCTAATAAAACTTCCTTGCCAGGTACCATGACGCCTTTGCCGATTAGGCCGCTCGCTTGAAGTGCCTGATTGGCATCCATTTGGCTGGTGATACCTTCTAGCGTGCTATTCAGCTCTTCAATGCCGCTGACGGTATTGATTTGCGCTAATTGCGAGGTCATCTCCGAATTTTCCATCGGATTAAGCGGATCTTGGTTTTCCAACTGCGTAATCAGCAGTGTCATAAAACTTTCACGTAACTCGTCAGATTGGCGCGCCGAGAGACCATTAGCGCCACCACTATTGACGTTACTTAATACGCTAGTGTCGATATTCATGGCTTAGCCCTCTCCCAGCGACAGCGTCTGCATCAGCATCTGCTTACTGGTATTAAACACTTCGACGTTGGCTTGATAGGAGCGCGAAGCAGAAATCATATTGACCATTTCATGCACGGGCTCAACGTTGGGCTTTGCTACGTAGCCCTCTTCATCAGCTGCCGGATGGCTGGGCATATACTCCATGCGCAGAGGCGAATCGTCTTCCACTACCTCGGTAACACGCACACCGCCAACGCCATAGCGGTTGCCTTGTGCCTGGGTCTCGAACATGACCTGTTTTGCACGGTAGGTTTCACCATCAGGCCCGGCAACGCTATCGGCATTCGCCATGTTGCTAGCGGTAACGTTCATTCGCTGGGACTGGGCACTCATTGCCGAACCGGCAATATCAAACGTAGAGAACATCGACATCGTTGCTTAACTCCTCACTAATTTGGCCTGGTTATTCGGGCTGCATGGCATTTTTCAGCCCTTGAATACGGCTGTTGAGCATCGTAAGGCCGACCTGATAACGAACAGCGTTATCAGCAAACTGCGTGCGCTCACGATCCATATCAACCGTATTTCCATCCAAACTAGGCTGGTCAGGAATGCGGTAAAGTAAATCGGCGTTGCCTGCTCCACGCCATGCGGGGCCTTCTCCAGCAATATGGCTACCAGCGGTACGCGCCAACGTCAGACCGCCGCCGGTATTACTGGATGCATTCTGAGTACCGTCGACTGCTTTTTTCAGCTCACTAGCAAAATCGATGTCGCGCGCTTTATAGTTAGGCGTATCGGCATTGGCTATATTCGCCGCCAGCACTTCGTGGCGTGCCTGGCGCAAACCGACTGCTTGCTGATGATAGTTAAAGGCAGATTCCAGTTGATCAATCATGCCGACCCTCGCGTTGAGGCAAAAAATAAAATGGATTTTGTTGATGATGAAGAATACGTCTGTAACTGTCAGCCTAAAGCATGGAACAGCTGGCGTTTCCACCAGCATTTCGCGTGATACGGCTGCTACCTTTTCGCTACACTGACTGATCGGTAGCCTTATCAGCCGACTTCCCCAAGCTCTTCAGCAAGTGGCCCCTTCCATGCTACGAAAGCGCGTTACTCAGCCAAGCATGCTTTGCTACTGGCAAGTGATTTTTTTATTGGCAATGCTAGCCGTTACAGCTTTGACTAAGGTTCAGGCTGATGACGACTCTCTGCTCCAGCAAGTACACCAATTTTTGTATCAGGAAACCCAGGCATTAGGCGAGGAAGTGGTGATTGATCTACGGCCACCTTCTCCACATTTGCCGGAATGCATTCAACCAGAGCCCTTTTTACCCAACGCAAATCAAGCCCCCTTGGGCCGCGTTTCCGTTGGGGTACGTTGCGGTGAAAACGGCCGACAAGTGCGTTACTTACAGGCTCAAATTGATGTCATTGGTAGTTATGTGGTGGCAGCGAGAGATATTGAGCGAGGCACGTTGATTACTTCGAATATGCTCAGCGAACGTGGTGGTAATTTAGGCGATCTTTCGGCGCAAGCTTTGACGGCTGAAGAAGACATCGTAGGTAAAATCACCCAGCGCCCCATTCGCACTGGTAGCGCTTTTTTGGCTCATTACTTACAAGCTCCTGACCTAGTTGAACGTGGGCAGCGCGTTACTGTCGTAGCGCAAGGTTCAGCTTTTCGCGTTTCACGCGAAGGGGAGGCGCTAGAAAATGGCGCTCTTGGTGAACAAGTAAGGGTGCGTTTTGGATCACGCGAAATCATGACTGCCCGCGTCACTGATCGAGGTGTTTTGGTGGTGGATTTTTAACGCATCGCCTAAAGTTATACCCTGCGCTGCCGATATATGGCTATACAAGCTACACTAGGCGCCAAGCGCATCGACGTTGACGATGAGGCAGACAACGTGAAAATTGATAACATTAACTCGCTATTACGCTCGAATCCTACGCAGCAGCGGGATGAAACGCAAAAAGCGGAGAGCGTATCGCCAGCCACACCGGGCGGCACGACTCGTGAGTCGACCCAACTGAGTCAATCGAGTATTGATGAGTCTCAGGATATCGATACCGCCAAAGTTGAAGAGATTCGAGACGCTATTCGTGAAGGGCGCCTGGAAATGCGCGCTGACCGAATTGCTGACGGTCTAATCGCCAATCTTAAAGATTTATAGAGGACGCTTTAAATGAGCCTTGCATCTTTGCTTACCGACCAACGGCAGCGCCTTGATGCGTTAATTTCGTTGTTGTCCAACGAGCAAAACCTTTTGACGCAAGGTGACATTGACGGCGATGCGTTAGCTCAAGTCGCACACGAGAAGCAGTCATTATTAGCCGAGCTAGAGCGGATTGAAACTGTGCGCCGCAATGTACAGAAACGCCTCGGTTATGATGAAGGTGCTATTGGCGCTAGATCAGCAGCTGTTGATGCTGGCTGTCAAACAGCATGGGAAAGCCTGCTTGAAAAAAGTGAGCGCGCCTCACGCATGAACGAGCTGACGGGACAAATGCTGTCAGTACGAATGAAGCATAACCAGGCAATGCTGGATTACATCCGCCAAATTGCAGAAAAAACGCTGTATAAGCCGGATGGTCGTAATAGCGCTCAACCTGGCAGAATCAACGCTTCCGCCTGATATATTCCCTCGACAAGTTCCCTGCATAACGTTTCAATGAAAGCCCTCCTCACTAGTAGGATTCCAAAGGCTTTCCATGTTCTATTTGCTGCCTCATCATTATACAGCGCTGGTTGTTGGCGCATCGGGAGGAATAGGTGCTGCCATCATTCAGCAGCTATTCTCTTCTTCCCAGGTCGGCCACATTATTACGGTAAGCCGTAAACTATCACAAATTGACCACCCACGCCTTACTCACCTGATGCTTGATGTTTCTCAAGAACAGGATAGGCAGGCACTTCAAAATGCATTGGCTGCCCGGCCTGTTCACTTCTTCTTTAATGCCATTGGCATACTTCATGATGAAGCCAAACAACTGGTTCCTGAAAAGCGACTAGATCAGCTGAGTGTTGAAAACCTAACGCAGACAATGAATATCAACGCCTTTACGCCTATCTTGCTACTGGCGGCACTGAAAGACTCTTTCAAAGGGACGCACCCTACAGTGATCGCCAGCCTTTCTGCGCGGGTTGGTTCAATCGAGGATAATCATCTAGGCGGCTGGTACAGCTATCGTGCCAGCAAAGCAGCGCATAACATGTTGCTTAAGACGGCATCAATAGAGCTCAAGCGGCTTAACAAACAATGCACCGTGTTATGCCTGCACCCTGGCACCACCGATACAGCACTCTCTAAACCTTTTCAATCAAGGGTGCCTGACGAGAAGCTCTTCACGCCTGCATTTGTTGCAGAGCAGTTACTGGCAGTCATCGCTCAACGAACACCTGATGATAACGGTACTTTTTGGGCTTGGGATGGCCAACCTATTGATTGGTAAGAGTGAAATGTTTTTCTTTCACGCACACAAAAAACCCAGCCGGGTGGCTGGGTTG
>TARA_R110002049_G_scaffold9444_4_pt1 | contig 19506 bp, 20 predicted proteins | sample TARA_R110002049 | Tara Oceans TARA_R110002049 (sample SAMEA4396941) | marine metagenome | biome: Polar Biome; feature: [SRF] surface water layer (ENVO:00010504); material: water (ENVO:00002006), including particulate matter (ENVO:01000060) such as... | depth 5 m | reverse complement strand
TCGTATGCCGGAATGATTCCGGTGAAAAGCGGACCTGGATGGTCCGGCGGCACCCCCCATGCCGTAACCTGGGCGTCGGGGTCCGAACTTTCGGGTTCGGTTCGCTGGTCGGTCTTCGACCACAGCACCCCGGCGCCGTCTTTTCCCCAGCAAGCTTGCGCCTGACCGGGCTACTTATCGGTAGACACCCTTTCGCGATGCACCTCGGCGCGCTGCCCCTTCGCTCGCGCAGTCGTGTTGCTGATACTTTCGCGCGCCCGTCGCAGCCAGTACCGGGCCCATGCAAACTCAATCGACAGGATCGCAAGCCCCAGAGGAATCACGACAAAAGCGGGACCCGGCGTCACGATCATGATGACGCCCAGTAACAGCACGGTTGCGCCGACGACAGCAATAACCGCTCGACGTGCTGCCTTGTACGTGCCCGCGGCAATTTTCCGAATCATTGTGTCTCCGGCTCGGGTCGCACAAGCAGCGACCCAAAGCGATTAGTTCACGAGGTTGAGCGCAAAAAAGTCGAGCATTCGGGTCCACGCATCTTCGGCCACGGCGGCATCAAAATTGCGGTGTGCCGGATCGGCGAAAGAATGACCTGCATCAGCATACACCTGGATATCGACAGGCTTACGCAATCGCTGCATTGCCTCCTCGAAATCGCGCACGCTTTCTACTTCAATGCGGCGGTCGTTCCGTCCGAACAGACCCAGCACCGGCGCTTCCAGCACCTGCAACCGCTCCTCATCGCTGCTCACCTGCCCGTAGTAAATGACGGCCGCCTCGATCTCAGCCGGAAACAGCAGTGCACCTTCCAGGGACCAGCCGCCGCCAAAGCCCCAGCCAACCGTTCCAATCGCAGGCGCTTCCACGGCCTCAACGAAGGTTATCGCCTGCCGCATATTCTCGGCGACGTCGTCCTGATTTTCGAGCACCTGGATCGTTTTCTGGCGCGCCTCCTGCGCGGTGGTCACCGTCTCACCGGAATACAGGTCAATCGCAAGCACCATGAAGCCTTCTGATGCGAGCCGGTCCGCTACCGCGCGGATATCGTCATTCAGACCCCACCAGTCGTGTATCAGAATGATGGCCGGCAGCGGCTCGATCATGTCGGACGGGAACGCAAAATGCCCGTACACCAGCGCTTCATTCACGTCCGCATAAGGCAAGGTCTCCGAATCCACGGGGCGGTTCAGAACCGGCGCACCGGCGGCCCCCGATGTGGCTGCGGCCGAATCCGTCTCTGTTGCTTCGAGCGCTTGCTCAGCCGGGACCCGATCGTCCGCGGCCCGCTCGCACGCCGTGCCAAACAGGCTGATTATCAGGAGGGTGGCCAGAATCGGACCACCTGTCAGTTTCGAGGGCATAGTTCTTTCCTGCTGAATAACGCACAAGCTGTGGCCGAGTGTAATGCAAAACGGGTACCGCACGTAACGCAGACCCGGTCGCAGCCTGCGCCCGCAGCGACTAGACTCTGGTCCCGGACACTTTCAGCAAGGCTCGCGTGCATGGACATTCTGTTCGAATCCGTCATTTACCTGGTTGCCGCTATTATCAGCGTGCCGATCAGCCGCGCCCTCGGTTTCGGCTCAGTGCTGGGCTACCTTGCGGCCGGCATCCTGATCGGCCCGTTCGGTATCTCGCTGGTCTCGGAATACGAACATACGCTTCACGCTGCCGAGTTTGGCGTGGTACTCCTGCTATTTGTGATAGGCCTTGAATTGCAGCCCTCGCGCTTGTGGGTAATGCGACGGATGGTGTTCGGCCTTGGTGCCCTGCAGGTGCTGATTACAGCCGCCGCGATCGCCGGGCTTGCCTTGTGGTTTGGCGTCCAGACTTCGTCGGCCGTGGTCATCGGCGCTACGCTCGCCTTGTCGTCGACGGCCTTTGTCCTGCAGATGCTTGCCGAGAAGAAACAGCTGACAACGAGTTACGGACGCGCTGCCTTTTCGATACTGCTGTTCCAGGACCTTGCCGCTATCCCGCTCATTGCTTTGATGCCACTGCTTGGCAACTCGGCGGGCGAGAATCCGTTTGATTTGCTGCAACTGGCCCGGAGCACGATTATCCTGCTTGTTCTGATTGTGGGCGGGCGCTTCCTGTTGCGACCGATACTCGAGATGGTGGCCAAGACAGGCATTCCCGAACTCTTTACGGCCAGCGCCCTGCTGGTGGTGATTGGTGCCGCCCTGCTGATGCAATTGGCCGGAATGTCGATGGTGCTGGGCGCTTTCATTGCAGGCATGTTACTTGCCGATTCCGAGTATCGGCACCAGCTCGAAGGCGACATCGCGCCGTTCAAGGGATTATTGCTCGGCCTGTTTTTTATTGCCGTGGGCATGTCTGTCGACCTGCAACAATTGCTCAGTGAACCGGCCAGAATACTGCTTATCGTCGCTGCGCTGATGCTGGTCAAAGCCATCGTCCTCGTGCTGCTTGCGCGTCGCTTTGGCATGTGCGACAAGCGGAGCGCGCTGCGGCTCGCGGCCGCCATGTCCCAGGGCGGCGAATTCGCGTTTGTGATTTTCACGATAGCAACCAGCGAAGGAGTATTGTCCGAGGTACTCAGTGGCACGCTGACACTTGCGGTAACACTTTCGATGCTACTAACGCCAGTTCTTTTTCTGCTGGCCGAACGCCTGACGCAGCGCATGAAGAAAACAGAGGAACCCAACTACGACGAAATCGTAGACGAGCACAATGCGGTTCTGATCGCGGGCTTCGGTCGAGTCGGCCAGATTGTCGGCCGACTGTTGCGCATGAGTGGGCGGCCTTTCACCGCGCTCGAGTACGATGCAGAACAGGTGAACATGGTGCGGACCTACGGCAACAAGGTGCACTTTGGAGACGCCACCCGCCTGAATGTATTACGTGCCGCAGGCGCTGCCGATGCCAGGCTCTTCGTTGTTGCGACGTCGGACATGGAAACATCACTGCATATTGCCGAGACGGCGATACGCAACTTCCCGCACCTGACAGTGATTGCTCGCGCCCGTAACAGGCGCCATGCACATAAACTCATGGACCTCGGCGTCAAACATATTTTCCGGGATACATTGCTGTCGAGCGTAGCAATGGGTGAACGCGTTTTTGAACAACTCGGCATGTCGCACGAGGAAAGCAGCCGTCTGGCCAAGGTGTTCCTGGAGCGTGACGAAAAGCTGCTGATCGAACAATACGCGGTACACAATTCGGAAGAAATGCTGATCGCAACCTCCCGCGAAACGGAACGCGAACTGGAATTGCTGTTGCGCGCTGACTTACCGGAAAATGAGAAGGCGAGCTAGTCGTCTTCGTCGTCATCCCATTCGCGTAGCTTGCTCTTGTCAACTTTCTTCCACTGCGCGTCACTGACTCGCATATACTCGCGAATCTTCGCAATGACATAGATAAGTACAATTGCGATCAGGGCAAGCACCGGCCAAAGCCCGTCTGGCATTTTTGCGTCTCCCTTTGAGGTCGAGGCCGCAGCATAACATCCGCCTTAAGCACCGGCGGCCCGACGTAAACAGTTAAAGCGAACCTTTCTGGATGGATAAACAACGCCGCTCACTAAGACTCAGGGTAACGGCGTTCGTCCGCGAGTCACTCAGCGAAAACGAAACCGTCTTTACTCGCGGTCCGGTTAATCGTGCGCTTGGCCTGCTCGCCATCCCCATGATGCTGGAAATGGCCATGGAGTCGGTGTTCGCCGTCGTCGATATTTTCTTTGTGTCACGGCTGGGTGAAGACGCCGTCGCTGCTGTTGGCATGACCGAAGCCATCATTACCGTTCTGTACGCCATTGCCATCGGGCTCGGTATGGGCGTAACGGCCATGGTGTCGCGGCGGATCGGCGCCGACGATCCGACCGGTGCGGCACGGGTAACCGGCCAGGCCATCTGGATCGGGGCACTGGTCGCGATTGTGACGGGCATCATTGGTGTCACATACGCGCGTGACATGCTTGCGCTAATGGGTGCGTCCAGTGCCGTCATTGAGCAGGGAGCCGATTACACGGCGATACTGCTCGGCGGCTCCGTCACGATCGTCTACCTGTTCCTGCTCAACTCAGCATTCCGTGGGGCGGGTGACGCCGCAATAGCCCTGCGCTCCTTGTGGCTTGCGAACGGTATTAATATCGTTCTCGACCCGTGCTTCATTTTCGGCCTCGGCCCGTTCCCTGAAATGGGTGTAGCCGGTGCCGCCGTCGCCACCACGATCGGGCGCGGCGCCGGTGTCCTGTACCAACTGGCTTACCTGATGGGCGGGCGCGGCCGGCTCGCGTTCAGCCTGCCGCACCTGGCCCTCGATACGAGGCTGATCCGGAAAATGCTGCTGATCTCGGCAGGCGGCGTCGGGCAGTTTCTGATAGCCACTGCCAGCTGGCTGGCCCTCATGCGGATCGTGGCTCTTTACGGCAGCGCCGCTGTCGCGGCGTACACCATCGCGCTGCGTATGCTTGAGTTTGCGATTCTGCCTGCCTGGGGCCTTGGCAACGCGGCGGCAACGCTGGTTGGCCAGAATCTTGGCGCCGGGCTGCCTGAACGAGCAGCAAAATCCGCCTGGCAGGCCGCCATTTTCAACGCGGCATTCATGTTTGTAATCGGTGTCCTCACCTTGCTGTTTGCGCCACAGGTCGCCGGGATGTTCGCGGACGATCCGGAGACGCTGCGCTACTGCATTGACTGCCTCAGGATTCTCGGTATCGGCTACCCGATGTACGCCGTCGGTATGATTATGGTGCAGGCCCTCAATGGCGCCGGTGACACGTTTACGCCGTCGGCGCTTAATTTCCTGTGCTTCTGGCTGGTGCAAATTCCTCTTGCCTACTGGCTCGCAGAAACCGCCGGCTGGGGGCCCAACGGTGTCTTTGCAAGTATCGTTGTATCCGAATCGTTGCTGACGCTGCTGGCTGTTGTTGTGTTCAAGCGCGGTCACTGGAAGAATCGGTCTGCTTAAACGCCCTTGCGCATCAGCCTCGAGAAAAACCGCGTGTCCGACGTACCGCTCATACAGTTCATCAATGCAACCATCTGGCGCGGCTCCACCTGCGTATTCAAGCACCTGGACCTGACCATCGATCAACACGAGCGGATTGCCATTCTCGGGCCGAACGGGTCGGGCAAGACCACCTTGCTCAAGACCATCAATCGCGAAATCTACCCGGTAGATTCACCCGACTCGTCAGTGCGGATTCTTGGCCAGGACCGCTGGAATGTGTGGCAATTGCGCAAACACATCGGCATCGTTTCGCAGGATTTACAGCAACGCTATACACCAACCACGACAGCGCTCCAAGTGGTTGTGTCGGGTTACTTTTCCAGCATAGGCGTGCACGGCGCGCTCGCCAATCAGGTCACTCAAACACAGCGCGAACATGCGCTGGCGGTTCTCAACGAACTCGGGATTGGCAATCTCAGTGATTGCAGCCTGAACCGTATGTCGACCGGGCAGCAGCGACGCTGCCTGCTTGCCCGTGCACTCGTACACGACCCGGCAATCCTGATTCTCGACGAGCCAACCGCTGGGCTCGATCTTACGGCAAGTTTCGACTACCTCGCCAGGATCCGGCAACTGGCCCGCGCAGGGCGCAACATCGTCATGGTCACGCATCATCTCAATGAGATCCCGCCCGAGGTATCGCGCGTCGTCCTGCTCGGCGACGGCGGCATAGCGGCTGACGGTGACAAGGCCGAGGTGCTGACAGCCGATATGCTCAGCAGTGTCTACGACACGGCCATCCGGGTTCGGGAAGTCGATGGCTACTACCTGGCCTACCCCGGCCAGTAGGCACTTGGCGGACCCAAAAACGTGAGCTATTACACGGCATTAGCGGCGCGGCAACATTATGCTCGACGTATGATGCTAATCATTCGAACCATTATCTCAAGCGTGCCACTGGTCTCCCTGCCCGTACTGGCGGCCGATGCCGATATCGAAACCGGCATTACCAGCGTCGGACCATCCATGTTCATGTTTACGATCGCCATTGCGCTCATACTGACCCTGGTGTTTCGTGCCACAGCCGGCAGGCTGGCCACTTACCTGACATCCAGGCTCGGCCGCTTGCGGGTACGTCGCACGCTGGCGCGGCACGCCACGGCGGTAATGAACGACGCGATTCTGCCCGGCGCCTACGGTGGCCTGGCCAGGATCGACTACGCGGTGCTGACAGCCGCGGGCATTGTCTGCATCCGTACCGTGCACTGCAACGGCGTGGTGAGCGGCAGCGGCGACGAAGCGCAGTGGACGAACATTGACGGCGTGAGCCGGCGGCGTTTCCTTAACCCCATGATTCAGAACGAGGGACGCGTCCGCGCAGTGCAGAAGATCGTGCCCGACGCAGCAGTCGCCAGCCTGGTTGTTTTCACCGGTAGCGTTGAGTTCTCTTCACCACCACCGGCCAACGTCATTCGTGTCGATCAGCTTGGCGCGCGCATGCAACAGCACGCACGCGGCACGGGCCAGATTAGCGATCTCGAGCGCCAATGGGCGAGCCTGCAGGCACACATCATGAGTGATCTCGATTCGCGCAAGGACTTTGCAGCGCAGATCAGTTTTTCCTGATTCCGCCCGGCGCGCCGCAAAACGCGACAATCTGACTTATACTCGGTTGCTTCTCGGGCTCCAGGAAGCGCTTTGTGATTGCAGGTACCGATGTAACTCCGCTCGTTTCGTCCCCAATCGGCGTCATCGCCGTGCTCTGTTTTGTAGCGGCTTTTTTCTTCTTCGTCGCACAAGTAACTGACTCGAAATTCTTTCACTACGTTCCGCCGTTGCTGTTTATCTACGCTGCACCGGTATTCCTTAACAATTTCAACGTTATTCCGTCTGACTCCCCCGTTTACTCGGGACTAAGCACGTATTTGCTGCCCGCGTTTATTGTGCTCATGCTGATCAAGGTCAATATCCCGGCTGTTGTCAGCGTCATGGGTAAGGGCGTTCTGGTGATGCTAATGGGCACAGCCGGTGTCATCGTTGGTGCCGTCGTCGCGTACATGATCGTGCACCCATGGTTGTCGCCCGATGCCTGGACCGGCTACGGCGCACTGGCGGGCAGCTGGATTGGCGGTACCGCGAATATGGCCGCGACGGCCGAAATGCTTGGCACGTCGGAGGAACAGTTTGGCCTGGCGATCATCGCCGACAACGTCATCTACATTGTCTGGCTGCCCTTACTGCTCATGTCGCGCAATTTTGCCGACCGGTTCAATCGCTGGGCTCGCGTGCCACCGGAGCGGCTGGCCGCGATGGACGCTGCGGCCGAATTGCATTTCGAGGAAGACACCGCACCCAGCATGTCACAGTACCTGTACCTGTTTGCCATTGTTATCGGCGTTACCTGGACAGGCAGTACGCTGGCACCTGGTATTTCGGGCTGGATAAGTGACACGCTGCCTGCCATCAAAGACCTGTTTTCCGAGTCGACCGTGCGCATACTGTTTGTTACTACCTTTGCACTAATCCTCTCCGCGACGCCTGTTGCAAAGCTGCCAAACTCAACCGCCATCGGTACGGCACTGGTCTACGTCTTCGTTGCCGGTATGGGTGCGCGTGCCTCGGTGTCCGGCCTTGCTGAGGCACCGGTGTTTGTACTGGGTGCTTTTATCTGGATCGCGATACACGGTCTGTTCTGCCTTGCCGGAGCGTGGCTGTTCCGTGTTGATGTGCACAGTGTGGCCATTGCCTCAGCCGCGAACATCGGCGCCGCCGCCTCAGCACCTATTGTCGCGGCTCATCATCGGCCGAGCCTCGTGCCGGCCTCAATCCTGATGGCGTTGCTGGGCTACGCCCTGGGCAACTACCTTGCACCGCTGGCAGGTCAGCTGGCGCGTCTGGCCGCCGGGCAGTAGCCCGGCGCCAGGTTGCCCGTGCACGGCCCGACTTTGAGCAGGATAGCCTGGTGATCACCGAGAAGGTCAGACAATGGCAGGGCTTGTTGCAGAAACTCGTTACCGGATTTTTTGCGGTCGGCGCAATGCTGTGCCTGCTCGCCACGGTGCTTTGGCGGGATCGAATTCCGCTGGATGAGATTCTGCTGTCGCCTGCGCCACTGGCGACACGCGAAACGCCGGTTACAGTGACCTGGTTCGGCGTTACAACACTGCTCTTCGATGACGGTGAAACACAACTCCTGATTGATGGGTTTGTCTCACGCCCCACCCTCGCCGACATCCTGCTCGATCGACCTGTCAACAACGACGCCGCGAAGATCAACTATTTTCTCAACGAGTATGAAATCAACCGGCTCGCAGCAATCATTCCGGCGCACTCGCACTTCGACCATGCAATGGACATTGCCGCCATCGCCAATCGCAGCAGTGCGTCGATACTCGGTTCGGAGTCCAGCGCACATATCGGTCGCGGTGCCGGTGTGCCACCCGATCAAATCGTTGTTGTTGCCGACGGCGCTGACTACACGTTTGGCGAATTCTCGGTGCGCTTCATCGCAACCGGGCATGCCCCGGTCGGCTGGCGTGGCGCAGTACCGTTGCCGGGCGCCATTGAGTCACCTCTCCGCATGCCCGCGCCCGTTTCCGCGTTTCGCGAAGGTGGCAGCTATGCAATCGTGGTTTCGCACCCGTCCGGCAGCGCCCTGGTTCTCGGCAGCGCCGGGCTACAGCCAGGCAAACTCGACAACTTGCAGGTGGATACGGTCTTTCTCGGCGTTGGCATGATTGAAGGATTGGGCCAGGCGTACATACAGGACTACTGGAAATACGCGGTGACCGCCACCGGCGCCAAAACTGTGGTGCCCGTGCATTTCGACGATTACACGCAGCCGTTTGGCAACATTAGCCTGGCGCCCAAGGTACTGGATGATTTCTCCGTGACGGCGCGCGTGTTGCAGGACTCACGCAAGCGCTGGGATGCCGACACGCAATTGTTCATGCCGGCATTTGCTGTCCCGATGCCCCTCACCGTCAGGGCCGCACCGGAAACCTGAATCAGTTGCCCAACAGTTCGTCGAGACGAGCAGCGCCTTCGATCAGCGCCAGCTTGCGCGACCGCCGCAGCCGCTTGACCCGATACTCGCAACGTTGCGCGAGACTGCGATCACCCACCGCCGCCGAAAAAACGAGCTTTAGAGGGCCACGTCCGCGCAAGTACTTGGCACCACGAGGTCCCCTACTGTGTTGCTCCAATCGTGCGCTGACGTCCCGGGCTATGCCGGTGTACAAACTCCCGTCGGCGCACTCTAGGATGTAAAGGCTGTATTGCTCGGCCACGCTGCTCAGGCGCTGCCACCGGCGAGATTGTCACCGAGCACGCGAAATGCGCCGGACTCGATGCTACTGAGATTATTTTCGGTTTCCTCGAAAGCCAGAACGAGCTCATTTGCTTCGCCGAGCGCCGCCTGTGCCTCGTTGAATACCAGCGTCAATGTATTGCCCAGCAAGCGCGCTTCCTTCAACAGGTCGTGGCCACCCATCTGGCTTTCATTGACTTCGATATACAGTGACTCATCGAAGTCGTCCTCAATTGTACGCATCAGTAATACGTAGTCTTCGATATCGCCGGCCTCCGATGTGCAGGCAAACAACAGCATCGTCGCGTTCTCGCGCACATCGAATGCGACAGTGTCATAGATCAGGCTTTTAGACATGCGAGACTCCGCAGGAAGGGTTTGAATGAGTCTACGCTACGCGGCCACTGGATTGCGAATCACCGAGAATTTCGCTCATTCGATCATCCTTGTCACGCCAGATATCGCCTAGCCACTGGTGCATCTGACGGCGAAACGCGCGATCAGTTTCATATTTGCCGTCGAGCAGGAATGGTGCGATCGGGCGCGTCGTAACCTCGACAACGGCACGAACCCGGCTGCCACAACACATCGCCCAGAACTTTGGCACGCCATCGCGATAGACAATAGTGACGTCCAGGATACAGTCGAACAATTCGCCCATTGAGCCCAGCGCCACGGCAATACCGCCGGCTCTGGGTGCCAGCAGGTTTTGGTACGGAGATTTGCGTGCAACGCGTTTCGCCTCGCTGAAACGTGTGCCCTCAACAAAATTGATTACCGTGGTTGGCGTATCGCGAAACTTTGCGCAAGCCTTGCGCGTCGCCTCGAGATCCTTGCCTTTGGCCTCCGGATGCCGCGCCAGGTACGAAGGGGAATGCCGTTTCATGAACGGCATATCGAGTGCCCACCAGGCAACGCCAAGGATCGGAAACCAGATCAATTCCTGCTTGATAAAGAATTTCAAAAAAGGAATGCGACGATTAAAAACAGTTTGCAGTACAACAATATCCACCCAGGTCTGGTGGTTTGCCAATACGAGGTACCAGCCGTCCTTGCGCAACTCGTCGAGTCCCGAGGCCTGCCATTGAGTTGCGCCACTGCCAGCCAATAGCAGGCGATTACCACTAACCCAGTTTTCCCCGAGCTTCATGAGCACGCGTGTGATAGCACGGCGAAAGCCCCTGAGTGGCAGCAGCAGTTTGACAATCGCGAGAAGAAAAATAGGGGTGAACCAGATAATTGTGTTGAGCGTTAACCCGGCGAATGTCAGGATTCCGCGGATGTTTCTGAGTAGGAATTTCAATGCAATCTCGGTGGACCCGTTCAGCCCGCTATTCTAGCAAGGTTTGCTGCGCCCCAGAGACTGCCGTACCGTGGGTCCCTGAATGAGACTCAGCACAACAAGCGTTGACGCACCAGCGGCGATACCCGGTTCGTTCCTGCTGGCGTCGACGGCTGCAGCGCTGACTTTGTGGCTCGGGGCATTTTCTGCTGACCGCGACGCGGAGAAATAGCCGGCCGCTGAAACGCACAGTGAGCCCGGGCAGTTTACGCGTCCTGGGACCAACGGTACCATGCGTCGCTTCCGGCGGATCGTTCCGCAAAACTGTTAAGGAAACCTGCTACATGTCGACCGGTACCCGAATTGACGGCAAGGCCAAGGCCGCCGACCTGTCCGCCCGCATCACCGAAGAAACCAGGGCGCTGCGTGAAAGCACGGGCATCGTCCCGGGCCTGAGCGTCGTGATCGTCGGCGAGGACCCTGCAAGCCAGGTCTATGTGCGCAACAAACAACGAACCGCTGCCGCCTGCGGCTTTAACTCCGTGCAACATTCGCTTGAAGCATCGGCCAGCGAGGCCGAGATACTGGCGCTGATTGAATCGCTGAATAACGACGCGTCCGTGCACGGCATCCTCGTGCAGTTACCGTTGCCGAAGCATCTGGACGAGCAACGCATCACGCAGTCGATTCTCCCGGCAAAAGATGTCGACGGCTTTCATTACATCAATATCGGCAAGCTGACTGCCGGCGCGACGGGCGACGCTTTCGTACCGTGTACGCCGGCGGGCTGCATGCTGATGATCGAGGACCAGCTTGGCCCCGATCTGTCGGGCAAGAATGCCGTGGTTGTCGGTCGCTCCAATATTGTCGGCAAGCCCATGGCCAGCCTGCTGCTAGCAGCCAATGCAACCGTCACCATCGCGCACAGCCGCACAGCCGACCTGCCTGGCCTGTGTCGTGGCGCAGACATTGTGGTTGCCGCTGTCGGGCGCCCCAACATGATTAAAGGCGACTGGATCAAACCCGGTGCCGTTGTCATCGACGTTGGCATAAATCGCATCGAAACGAGCGTGGACGGTGAGAAGAAATCGAAACTGACCGGCGATGTCGACTACGAAAGCGCCATCGCGAATGCCTCCGCCATCACACCGGTACCTGGCGGCGTCGGCCCAATGACAATTGTAATGTTGATGGCGAACACACTGCGGTCTGCGAAGTTCGCGGCTGGAGTCGAGGCATCCTGAGGGAAAGCGATGAGCAACCCCCGGTCAGACGAAACATTCCGAACGATCTGGCTAAGCCCGGACAACCCGGCTGTCGTGCAGATTATCGATCAGCGGCAGCTACCGCATGAATACCGTGTGCACGACCTGCATCGCTGGGAGGATGGCCTCGCTGCAATTGATGAAATGTATGTGCGTGGTGCACCACTGATCGGCGCCACGGCAGCGTGGAGTCTTTACCTGGCGGCATCCGCGGGTGGCCGTGCCGAGTTTGCAAAGGCCGCGGCAGCCCTGAGCGCATCCCGGCCAACCGCGGTTAACCTGCGCTGGGCAATTGATCGTGTGCAGGCGCGTCTCGCCGCATTGGCCGCAGACGGCAACATAGTCGCGGCGACACGCGATGAGGCCGAAGCCATCTGTGACGAAGATGTGGAGATCAGCCTGGGAATCGGCCGCCATGGTCTCGACCTGATTCGCGAGATTGCTCAGCGAAAAGACGGGCCGGTCAACATCCTGACGCACTGCAACGCCGGCGCACTGGCCACAATCAACTGGGGCACGGCGACCGCTCCTGTATACCTTGCGCAACGCGAAGGCATCGACGTGCATGTCTGGGTGGACGAAACCAGGCCCCGCAACCAGGGCTCACAGTTGACCGCATGGGAGTTGGGCCAGCGCGGCGTAGCGCACACACTCATTGTTGACAATGCCGGCGGCCATCTCATGCAACATGGCAAAGTCGACCTTGTCATTACGGGAACTGACCGAACGACCCGTAGCGGTGACGTCGCCAACAAGATCGGCACCTACCTCAAGGCACTCGCCGCGCATGACAATGGCGTGCCGTTCTATGTTGCCCTGCCTTCTACCACTATCGACTGGAACATTCGCGACGGTGTGCGCGAGATCCCGATCGAACAGCGCGACCCGCGCGAAGTTTCGCACGTGCAGGGGGAGTTGAACGGAACCACGGTCAGTGTTAACACGACCGCCAACAATACTCCGGTCAGCAACTATGCGTTTGATGTTACGCCCGCAAGACTGGTAACCGGGCTGATCACGGAGCGCGGTGTCTGCGCTGCCAGTGAACAAGGCTTGCTGGCCTTGTTTCCCGAACACGCGGAGCAGGCATGAATGACGTAAGCGGCGAAATTGATGAAGGCTACGTAAAATACGAGAGCCACTGGACGCCCGGCCCGCCGCCGGATGCCGCCGCCGTAAGATTACTGAACCGATGGCGTGCGCCGCTGCTGGAGGCCGGGCTCATCGGTCACTACGCACATCTCAACGTCGGTTTCGGCAACATCAGTATTCGCGCGCCGCTGCCCGGCCAGTTTGTGATCAGTGGCACGCAAACCGGCCATATCCTCGACACAACGGACGAGCACTACGCACTCGTCACCGGCGTTGATATTGCCGCGAATCATGTTGCCTGCAGCGGACCTATCCAGGCTTCCTCCGAGGCGCTTACACACGCAGCTATTTATTGCCTGAGTGAGCGGATCAACGCCGTAGTGCACGTCCACAGTCGCGCACTCTGGGACCGGCACCTGAACAAGTTACCAACCACCGACCCGGCCGTTCCTTACGGCACACCGGAAATGGCAGGGGAATTGGAGCGCCTGTGGCGCAACAGCGACTTTCAGGACACGGGCCTCGCCGTCATGGCCGGACACGACGAAGGCCTGGTTTCAATCGGCACCACACTGGCCGAAGCGGCGCAGCGCATCCTGCAGCTTGCTCAGGCGTCCTGAACCGGTTCGAGTGCAAAGCGAAATGTTCGGCAGGACTTGATCCCTGAGTCTTTTTCGCCAGGTCCGAGCGGCGCATAGCTCGACGCACGAACGGCCACCAGGGATGGCCTCTCGAACACCCGATGCGTGCTGTTACGCACCGCCACGCGATACGGTCGCCCCTGCTTGTCGATGTGATAACAAACCTGCACTTCGCCTTCGATTCGCTCGCGTCGGGCCTTTTCCGGGTAAACGGGGACAACAGTTTGGATCGGCGTACGCTCCACTTGTTCGTCTTCGCGTTCTTCGACGGTTCCCTCATCGGCGATGGCTGACACACCGAGTAACAGCGAAAACAAGAGGCAGGGTCGCGATAGCCTGGCACTGAACTCAGGACTCATCAGCACCGTCCCGCCGATCATCAATTTCTATATAGGGTGAGACCGGCTGCGTGGCATCGAGAAAAATAGCGCGTGTTTCCTTGATGGCCCGAGCGTAGGGCGCCACTTCCTCGGCCAGGTCTATATCGCGTTCGGCGGCCGAATATTGCTCGAGCATAATGTTGATAAGCGCCCGGTTACTAAGCGCACGCCAGTTGCGTGCGTTGATCTGCAAGGCCTGGTTGCAGTATTCCAGCGCAACTTCATATTCCTTGAGGCGCAGGTAGCCGGCACAAAGATTCGACAGACCCGCCTGGCGTTCGCGATCGTTACTGGCAATATCGAGCCCAAGGCGCGTACGCCTGATGCCTTCTTTGTACTTGCCACGAATCAGCAATTGAGCCCCCTCGTAGAGGTCCGCATTGCGGGGCCCGAACACGGTTGCCGCGCTGGTGGCCTCGCTCGGCCGTTCGTCGGCACGCAAAGGCGCCAGGAAACAGAGGAACAACAAACCGAGTAGGAATTTTTGCTGAATGTTCATGGCGATCACCTGCCCCCTCGCGCCGCTCATTGTGGCGGGCAAGGCCGTAGCGCCCGAAGCACGGACCCGCTTGTACGCCGCACGAGGGGTTTGACCGTGCAATTACGGCCAAGTTCACCGATCTCGTGCGCGCCGCCTCAACTGGCGATATATTTTTCCAGTTGCTGAATTTCCTCTTGCTGATCGGCAATGATCGCGTGCACCAGGTCGCCGATCGAAATCATCGCAACCACCTTGCCATCTTCGACCACCGGCAAATGACGACACTTTTTCACGGTCATGATTTCCATGCAGGAATTGGCGGTGGCCTCCGGCGAGGTAGTACGCACATTGGTGGTCATGATGTCTGCAACCGGCGTTTTATCCGACGCGCGGCCCTTGATAATGACTTTACGTGCATAGTCGCGCTCAGTAACGATGCCGAGCAGCTTCTCGCCGTCCATGACCAGCAGTGAGCCGATGGCTTTGTCAGCCATCAGCTTGATAGCGTCAAGCACTGACGTGTCGGGCGGAACGGATATGACGTACCTGCCCTTGGCTTCGAGCAGTTGCTGTACCAGCTTCATACGACCTCCCCATGCTGCCAGCGGGTCGCCGGCAATGGCGACCATGGCTGGGGCTATTCTAGCAGCCCCGGCCAGAGCGGCACCACTGACCGCCCTCGCAACGGCTTAGTCGCGTACTATCAATAGCTTGGAGCAGGCGGAGGCGCTGAGACTCAATCGTTGCGGGTCACCTTGCCGCGTACCTCCGTCACGCTGACGCCACCGGAACCCGCGTTGTCGATCGTGACATCCGCCTCAACATCCGACACCCTGATCGAACCAGAACCGTCGTCGATTCTGACGGAACCACTGACACGCTCTACAACCAGGCTGCCAGAGCCGTCTTCGACATCGACGTCGCCGCTGGCATCGGCGATATGAATAGAGCCTGAGCTATCCTCAATGTCTACGCTACCGGCACCAAACACCCTGATTGAGCCGGAACTGTCGTCAATCTTGAGGTCTGCGCCCGTATTGCGCACAACAATTGAACCGGCACTGTCTTCGATCTCCAGCGCCATGCCGACCGGCACTTCAATCTCAAGCGCAATCGCGCTCTGGTTGCGACCAAACAGGCTCCGATCAAAATGCGAATCGAGCTTTGCCTCGTCGCCTTCGCGCACGAGTGCCAGGCGCATGTTTGCTGCGATCAGCTTGCGCGCCTTATCAGCATTATCCTGGTCGACCTGGATGAGCGCTTTCACACGAATGGTATCGCTGCCCTCGACGCCCTGGATCTGCATGCTGCCCGCGCCTGCGTCGATCTCCATCTGGGTGATTCCGTCCGCCGCCAATTCGAGCGTGCGCTCCTCCGTATAACCCACTGTCCGGGCTCCGGCCAGGCTCGCCACCATCATGGCCATGACTACAAAACTGCGCATCTCAAACTCCTCGGGTTCAACTAGACTGGTGTATAGACGCCCGTCGGCAACAATTGGTTGCAAGCGGTCGCAACAAAATGTGCTGCGCTGGCCGGCGGTCAGTGCGGATCGGCGAGGATAGTGGCCAGCTTGCTGCGGCTGATATTTGCGCCACAAACAAGCACCACCACATTCTTGCCTGCGAAACGCCCGGGTTCCTCTAGCAGGCCGGCAACGGCAACGCCGGCGGCACCTTCGAGCAACTGGTGTTCAGCATCCATGTACAGTCGCATCGCCGCGCCAATTCGGGCCTCGCTGATAACGCGATACTGATCAACGAGTGCGCGGCACAGATCAAACGTGATAGCCCCCTCCTCAATTCCGCCGGCTGTGCCGTCCGACAAAGTAGGCACGCTTGGCAATTGCAGAATTTTTCCGGCTTGCACGGATTTCGTCATGACTGCTGAATTCTTCGGCTGGCAGGCGACAAGGCTGACGCCGGGCCGACACTCGCGCAGCACACTGCCAACACCGCTGATCAACCCACCGCCGCCAACGGCTACAAACAGCGCGTCAACTTCCGGTAATTGCGCGGCGATCTCGACGCCGCAGCTACCCTGCCCCGCAATCACTGCGCGATCATTGTACGGGGACAAATATTGCATGCCGTGCTCGGCAGCCCAGGCGCGTGCATGCAGTTCGGTGTCCAGGCCGTCCTGGCCAAAGAACTGCACGTCACCGCCGTACGCACGCATTGCATCAACTTTGACGGACGAGGTTTCCTCTGGCACGAAGACTTTGCCCTTGACCCCCAGCGCCTGCATGGCGAAGGCGACCGCGGCGCCGTGGTTGCCACTGGATGCAGTAACGCACCCGGCGGCACGCTGCGCATCGCTGAGGGTTAGCAGGCGATTGAATGCACCGCGCAGCTTGAATGAACCGGTGTATTGCAGGTTTTCGAGCTTGAAGTAGACATTCGCGCCGCTTAGCGCACTGAAGCGCGGCGAATAATCGAGCGGCGTTTGCCGCACGTATTTTTCAATTCTCTGCGCAGCCGCACGTGCGTCTGCTGCTGTTTGCTCGATCACGGATTGCATGTTTGCCTTCGACTCCAGACCGGTCACCCGCGCCAGGCACAGCCCAGTGGTTCGTCAGAGGCTGGCTGCGTTAAAGGTATCGCACAGGTCAGGATCGCCCGCGCTCAGCCCCGTGCGGAACCAGCGCTGGCGTTGCGCCGATGTACCGTGCGTAAAGGACTCGGGCATCACACGGCCCTGAGACTGCTTCTGCAGGCGATCGTCGCCAATTGCGCTGGCCGCATTGAGGGCTTCTTCAACGTCGCCTGCCTCGAGAATCTGGTTCGCCGCATCGGCGCGATTGGCCCAGACGCCGGCCAGGCAGTCCGCCTGTAGCTCAAGGCGCACCGAAAGCGCGTTCGCCTGTGCTCTGCTGCGCCCCTGCTGCTGGCGCCGCACCTCGTCCGAGATACCCAGCAAGTTCTGCACATGATGGCCAACTTCATGAGCAATAACATATGCTTGCGCAAAGTCACCGGGGGCGCGAAAACGCGTGCGCATTTCGTCGTAGAAGCTCAGGTCGATGTAGGCTGTTTGATCGAGCGGACAATAAAACGGTCCCATGGCGGCCTGCCCGACGCCGCAACCGGAGCGCGTGGCGCCGCTGAAAATAACGAGTTTGGGCTCACGGTAGCTTTGGCCCTGTTCCTCAAAGATTCCCGACCAGACATCCTCGGTACTGCCAATCACGACGGTAATCATATCGGCGAGAGGATCGTTCTTCAGCTCCTCTTCGCTGAGCGGCTTGCCGCTCGAGCTGGGCTGCCCCGTGGACTGCATGCCATCGATCAGGAATGTCGGATCAACACCAAAATACAATGCAACCAGCACCAGCACGATGGTGCCGATCCCACCACCAACCACCGGACCGCGCATTCGCTGGCCGCGACGGTCCTCGACATTGCTACTCCGCCGTCCACCTCGCCAGCGCATCGCCTAACTCCAGTTTCCAGGATCAGGCACCATTCTGATTCAACCGGCCGGTCTTTTACAAATCCGCGTGACGCTCAGCGCTCAATTCTGTAGATGAGATCCACACCAGACTCCTTCTGTCCGGAGGTTGCCTTGATGCCAAAACTCTTGCCCAGGTCGTAGCGGGCACTGATGACGTTTTCCTGGTCAAACAAACCAACGCCGTAACTGACGAACAGCTTTGGTGCGATGTAGGTACCGAAGTCGATCGCGCCGATGCCCTGCTCCAGGTCGAAATCGCTGCCAGTGACCAGCAGTGTCAACGCGCGCTCCTCGGTGGTAACAGGTTCCGTATAGGGCTCAACCGTAGGCCGCTTGACCGTACCGTCAACGAGGATACCGGCGCGCTTGATTTGCGAGTTGCCGAAAATTTCCCGTTCGGCCCGCATCCGGATATAAGGGTTGTCGGCAGGCACTTTTGGAAACCGGATGGCACCCTCGGCAATAGTCAGGACCTGCCCGTATGCCTGCACATCGCCGGCAATATCGTAGCGGCCGTTGGCAGTCGGTATGAGATTGTTCTGCCAGACGAAGCGTGTGCTGCCCGTCACCGTGGCTTTGGCAATATCGAGATCAACCACGACATCGTCCCCCAGCTCCACTTCAAGTGCGCCATTGATCCTGAAGTTGCTGCCTGCGGCAGCTTCGCGCTCTGCTGGCAATTCACCGGCGACTACGACGACATCGTCACTCTCCGAATAGCGCGTTGCCGGCAGGCTTTTGGGCGACACGCGAGCACGCGGTATCCCGAGTTTGCCGTCGATGCGCAAGGTACCGCCCGCAAATCCGAGCCGCAAATCTGCATCGGCGACGGCCTGCACATCCGGCACATCGATCAGCGTCAGTTGTTCGCCGCGCAGCTCAACTTCTAACCCGGACTGGATAGAGGTCTCGTAGTCACCGCGACTGGTCAGCACGCCGCGCCCCTGCCCGGCGCGGAAGGAGCCGCGCAAGTCGAATCGGCGCGCTTCGTCGAATGTACTTTGCAGTTCAATGTCCTGCAGCTTCAGTCCCAGGGGGCGGTAGCTCAGGCTGGCATCAAGCAAGGAAACCTCGCCTAACAGCAAGGGCTCGGCGACCGTGCCCGCCAGTTCGACGTTGGCGTTCAGGCGGCCTGTCGCGGCATCGATCATGTGCATGAAGACGCGCAGGAAACCAATATTGTCAGCCACCACGTTTACGGCGCCGCTAAGCTCACTATCGCGATAATTCACGATATCCAGCAGCGAGAATTCGCCATCGATACGGCCGGTACCCGGCAAAGGCAGATGCAATTCGCCGTCCAGCAGGACTCCGTCATGAATATTGAGTGCCGCGGTGCCGGCGCCGGTAAGCAATGCAAACTCTTCGCGTCCGGCGCTCCGGACCTGACCGGGTGACAGGCTAATATTTGCAATGCCGGACGCCGGCCGGCCCGTGTTGGTGTGCCACTCGACACGGCCTGTCAGCAACTGGTTGAACAGGTAGCCGGTATCGATAAACTGGTTGATGTGATTGACCGGCAGCGCCTCGATCTCGGCTATCAGATCGAGACTCTGGTCGGCAACCCAGTTCAGCTCACCACACACATGGGAATCATACGCACCGGCAAAACAAAGCCTTTCGACCCTGGCATCCGATGCAGCCACTGATACAAGCGCGGGCTCTAACAGGTGCATCATGCGCCGT
>TARA_R110002049_G_scaffold82742_1_pt1 | contig 19531 bp, 15 predicted proteins | sample TARA_R110002049 | Tara Oceans TARA_R110002049 (sample SAMEA4396941) | marine metagenome | biome: Polar Biome; feature: [SRF] surface water layer (ENVO:00010504); material: water (ENVO:00002006), including particulate matter (ENVO:01000060) such as... | depth 5 m | reverse complement strand
ACCTGAATGCTAACACGCTGCATATAATCCTATTTAATATGCCACGTTTTGTGCTTGGATTTAGGTAACCTAAGTTGAGCAGATGGAGTGTTTTGAGTTGGGTCGCGAGGAGCCCTGAATTTTAGCAACGTTCATTATTTGATGAGATTGAAACGGAACCGGATGTTTCTGAAACGGTCACAATCGATTCCTTTTCGGTACCAGAATTGAAACGTCCCATTTTCGTGGATCACGGTGAGTCAGACAGTCATCTGTTTGTGTCTCCGGAAACTCCTCTGGACGATCTCCATTCTTTCGCGGAGTCCATCGATCTCCCGGCATCCGCTTACAAAACAAAGGGGCGATTCCGCATTATGAGCTGACCAAACGACAGAGAGACAGGACAACCGTCCAGGGAGCAACTCACTGTGATGAAGCTGGTGTGGAAGCGATGACGAAAGCCTGGCGTCTCCCGTCAAAGATGTCTGCTGGCGGTTTATGAGTATTATCATCCAGATTTACTATTAGATGATAATAACAGGCAGCAGAAATTGTCGTCTAGCAGCCATGTAACGTTGCTACCGAGAAAAATCTCAGCAAATAGATCGAGAGTGGCATTTCCAGGGGTTAATATACCTGGGAATGGTACAGCACTCCCTCCACTACACTGCCAACAGGTTCGTGTACATCGACTGATAAAGCGTTTAATTTGTCTGAACGCTGCAAATGATGAATAGCAACTCCCGCAGGGGATTCACTTTGTTCCCATGCGAATGATCCCCATAACATTCCGAGAGAACTGCGGCAATCTTTTCGACATTTCGAAAATAGCGCCGGCGATGATGTTTTCTTCGGCTCATGGGATCGATTTCCTGAGGAAACGCTTTAACGCGCCAGCTAAGTGGAACGACATTACACACGGTACACCATTGCAGATCATTTTGAATTTGGCCGAAAGTGTCATTTCTTTCGGCAACACATATTCATCCGGCACAGTTTGAATTCGAAGTGTTTCCCGTACTGATAGACGCCGAGGCTTCCACGGGTGCAAATGGACCTCCTGATTTCCATACCACGCAGTTGGACTAAACCGATAGCGATGAAGACGCTTAAAAGATTTGCGAGATACGTCTCCTTCTTGAACAATTATGAACTTTTCGGAGTACGGATTAAAGTGTTCGTCCCCATTTGCAATTGTCTCAGGATCGCCATTGTCATAGAGAGAAGGATAAACGGTAAGTTCGATGGGAATACCACTCGGGAGTGCAGGCTCTTTACCAAATGGTGAGACCTTAGGCCAAGGCAGTAGCTTGGCTCCGTTGTATGACTCAATTTCTGGCCACGAAAACCATGCCTCTTCTGTGGTAGTGAATTTACGACCTGTGGCACGCTGTGCGTCGGCCTTCCTGAAACCGACGATAAAGAGACGCTCACGGTCCTGGGGGACGCCAAGCTCAAGAGCGCTGAGAATTTTATAATCCACGGCGTATCCCTTCTGCCGCAATTGATTGATCTTGCGCATAAAGAACGCACGGTGTTTGTGGAATCGGTACAGACCAGGCACATTTTCAATTACAAAAAAACTCGGTTTGAGTTCGCACAACATATCCACGAATACACTGGTGAGTTTGCCATTTGAGCCATTCCCTCCAGCATGAGTTCCACCGGCACTGAAATCAGGGCAAGGAGGTCCGCCAATTACACCAAAGATGCTAGGCCGCGGTCCAGAAAATGCCTGCCTTAAGACCGTCCTTGCTGACAGCTCGCTGATACTGCTGGTATTGGAAATAATAGCAGTTGCGTGGCCTTTCTTCTTCAAAGAGGAAAGCCATGCCGACATGCCATGTTCGTAACCAGAGATAAAGGCAGGATTGTTCTCGTTCGTCCAACAGGTTGAGAAACCGGCTTGCTTGAAACCGATGTCGAGAAAACCTCCGCCAGTAAAAAAAGAGAGAATTTGAACTTCCATTAGCCCTCCGTGGCTTTATTGAAGAATCCAATTACGGGATTGTCGAATGGTCCAATCACAAGTCCTCGATCCAGCAAGCGATTGAATTCTTCGCAGGCTGTCTCCGGGACCAGGCAGCAACCGTGGCACGCAGCAAGATTTAAAGAATCGGGGCCTTGACCGCCACTTTGCCCCATCTCCATGCACACTGGGTCGGCTGAGCACCACTTCGCTCCCGCAATCGCACGTTCCAAAAGTGGTTCAAGCCGGCGCGGTTTGCCCATGCGTACAAGCCCCCCGAGTGTTCCTTCTGCATCACCAGCTGCTGTGTAGATAAGGATGCCTGCCATCGGCGCAGATGGATTTTCAGATACATAAAGGCGCTCCCTGAGTGCCGCAGAACTGTAGCCGCATTCGAAGGTAAGGCGGTTCATCAGCAAGTGCGCAAGTGTGTGAAGGAGAATATATCGAGGACCAATCCGGCGGTCGTATAAATGGCGGGCTTGCTGCATGTCATAGAATCTATCAATGAGTGGTTGAACGCGGCGCTGAATCTCTGGAAGCGCTTCCCATGACAGTAATCGTTGTTCATCCAGCGTGAGAAAAATGCCTTCCCCAAACACCTTGTACGCTGGCAACCACATTTCGGCAGGTTGCGTGCGGCGTAGCATTCCCTGTAAGGAAGAGAGATCACGGTCTGAATCGGCAAAGACGCGAGTAAAACCGGTAAGTGCTCGTGTTTCCTGCAGCTTATGGATGAGTGTGACATTGGAGAAATATTGAGAGAAATTAGCCTCGTACTGGCCGAGGTCTGCTGGCCGGATGACTAGCTGATCGAAATCAGCCTCATTGATCAGAGTATCGTACTCTTGCCTCCTGAATCCGGTCTCAGCATCGTCCCCTTCAATGTCTAGTGATTGCCGATGTGATTTTCCACCGCACACAGCGGCAATTGCCTGTTCAAGTTGTCGGTCCGTATAAGGCTGAACGAGTTCGCGAAATTGTGTTTTCAGGTGGTCCGGTAGTGGAGTTGCTCCTGCTGTGGTGAGGATTCCAATGAAGGTACTGATCGGTGGTTGTTCTAACAGCGAGATCACTTCGGCGACCGTCGTATCTTCACTGCGAGGGAGATAGATCGAGTTCTGAATTTGGGCAAAATAGACATTTGCAGCGCTTCGTAGTGTGCCTCGGAGTGGGTGGCCACATCCTTCGCCCTCATCGGTGCCGAGCCAAGGGCGATGACCGGGACAAAGAAACGGCGTTTGACTGCTATCTAGGAGCCGACTCAAGTCAGTATCTGTACCATCTGGGCGAGCATTCGTAATACCTGCAAGCGTTCTTTCTGGGCCGCCGTCTACCTTGATCTTCTGGCCGGCGAGTGTCATTCCCCCTGTCGAATACAGACGCATGGGAGGGTGATCCTGTGGAGGGCTCGCGGTTTGGTATACCCATTCGAGCCACGGAAAATCCTGGATGTGACCAGCATCGCACATAGCGACAAAAGGGACTTGGACGATGTACCTTGTCCAGCCGCGCTCTTCGCACTCAGCACATTTAATTCGCCCTTTTGTCACTAATGGAAGTTTGCGCATCAGTCCGCAACGAGTGCAGTAGTGCCATTGTGGGAAACGCAAAAACGGGACAGTAAGATAGCCGTTAGTTGGAGGTTCAGAGCGGCGTACAACTCGGAAATCCGGCGGTAGGAAAAAATGTGTAACATTCAGGCGAGCAGCAAGGCGCCATTCGTCAACTTGGAACTCTCTCTGGTCAACGGTCTCGGTATACCCTGATTCATCCTTGAACCAGTGATCTAGCCCGCAACAGATAACAGAAACGCCATCTGGCAGGATCATCATCGCGCCTGGACCGAAGGGCGAAATGAGCTGGCCGCGCCTGACTGGTCCTCTAGGCATCTTCTGTCTCCTCATCTTCTAGCATGTACAGTTGTGTAATCTCGACTTGGCATTCGGCGTCAACATTCCGAAGCGATTGCGGTGTTGACCACGATACGCGAGTCTTTTCGGGCGTAACATATGCCCCGGCAGGCCGCATGAGCGGCATGTCTTCTGCGTGAAGAGAGCCAGACCACTTCAATCGCTGCCAGCGCTGCCACTCGTTGCTACGCTTAGCTATGATTCTTCGCAGTGCTGACAATTCGTCGGGATCAACTGAAGATGCGCGGTCTTCGAGAATTCTCTTTGCCGTAGCAATCAGATTGGCTGGATACGGATATGGGCTTTCTGACTGGTCAGAATCCCCAAGTTGCCGGACATAAGCCGCGATCACCGCATGTACTGCGCGATCGAGCGCGGGCCGGGAGAACGGAGTCACGCTGGTAGGCTCAACCTGGGCATAGAGCCGCTCGTGATAACTCCGGAATTTCTCAAAGTGCGAACGGTCTCGTGGCTTCGATGCGGAGTAGATGGTAACAACGAGACCCGGCCTGTCGGATTTGCGGCCGACGCGACCAGTTACCTGGATATATTGAGAAGTTGTTTTTGGTTGTCCAACGACAGCCATGAGCGATAGGCGGTCAATGTCTACGCCAACTTCGATAATATTGGAGGCAAGGCACACATCGACAGGTGGTCCTTGCTGCGAGTCAGTGGGAACTTCAAGCGCGGAGATGGCCTTGGGAACCTCATCACCTGGCAGGCGACCAGTCAATTCTAACATCTTCCTTAAGGATCGGACATCCTGATAATCGATACCGAGTCGCTGTCTCATCGCCCCTCTAAGTAAGTCTGGAATGTCAGATTGGAAGAGTGTGAGCGTCGTCCCAAGTTCTCGGAGGCTGTTAAAAAACAGGAGCAGCGTCCACCACGGGTCGCGCTCAGTAGGTGGCAGAGGTTGTGGTGCCTGAAGCAACGAGGAAAATGTACGTACTTGGACAGTCTGAAGCGAACCTAATCCTGGCGCGTGGACACCGACATAGAGTCGACCCCGTTCCAGTGTCCCATCAGCGTGTCGGGCGACACGAGCAAAGAAGGAATCATCGGCATCTAATCCTGGCGGTGGAAAGAGGCTAGTGCGGTCGCGCGAGTACAATCCATGCACTTGCTCTTGGTAGCTCCGGATTGTTGCGGTCGAACTGATAATCTTTGGCATCACTATGGGATCGCTACGCCGGTCTGTGCAAAGCTCTTCAATAAGCGGTTCATACAGGCCAACCATGGAACCTAATGGGCCAGAGATGAGGTGGAGTTCATCCTGGATAATCAGCCCGGGTGGTGAATGCGACCTGGTTCCAGACTCAGTGATTCCAAATAGTGCTCTCGCCTGTGGCTTCCACGCGAGCATTGCGAATTTGTCAACGGTTCCAATCACAAAGGCGGGGCGTGTCTCGTAGATGTCCTCATCAATGACATAGAGCGGGAGGAACTCGTGGAAATCGCAGTAGCGATCAGGGCATTTGTAGATGACGGAATTATCACGACGCTCGTAACCGATGACACGCGGAATAGCACGTCTACCTCGCCCACGTCCAGTAGTAAGGTTAACTGGTCCCATCTGTGCTCCGCACCACGGGCAGCGATCCAGTACAAACTTATTCTGTTCCTTACCATCTCCTTTCTGGAGACTGCGAAGAATCATACGGGCGTCTTGTCGGGAATTTGGAGTTGTTGATCCGCCAAGCCAAATTCCGATAGATATCTCGGCTTCACCTAGGACTGAGGCGTTTTGTCGTCGGATGAATTCCATCGCGCAGATGAGGCGGGATGCCCGTTGGAACTGCTGGGCAGTGAGCAATCTCAAGGTGTAACGCATAAGCGCATGTACGCCTGTGTCTGATGGGTTTCTGAGCCGGCGCAGAAAAATGCTGAATGCAGCTAGTCCTAGATATGCCTCCGTCTTGCCACCACCAGTGGGGAACCAGATCAACTCTACGAGTTTGCGGTCGGCGTTGTTCGGATCTGCAGTGGATCGGAGTGAAGAGAGTATGAAAGCTATCTGGAAAGCACGCCAGTTGATTTTCCGAGTGTCGATAGAGTCCAAATCCAACGGTACGAACGATTCTTGAAAGAGGAGTGTCGAGGTATCCTGGTCAAAAGAAGCAGGTCGTGACTCGCGTCGCGAGCGTAATTGTTGCACGAGCATCGCGCGGTTTGCAAGTTCGAATGCTTGGCAAACTAGTGGGTCACTTCGCAATAAAGACAAGCCGTCCCACATTCTCTGTGCAGCGTCGGAGCATTTCCGCATATGCGTTTCGGCAGTTTCCTGCAAACGGCTATTCAAGCTCGGAATACGATCTCGTTGCGACTCGATCCAGGACTCATATTCACCTACAATTACTTCAAGCTGATCGTAACCTTCGGCCCCTTTGGAAATGCTTGCCAGAGACTGCATGGATGCGACAAGCGGTTCCCCACTACTCGATGAAATGTTAGGTGTTGTGTTGGGCGTTTCGAAGGTCGGGAGGCATTCAGCCGAAACGCTTGTGGCTACGTTAGGAGCCTCACCCCGCTGCCAGTCAGCGGCACACCCATGGCCGACAGCGAAAGTGAGCTTCTCCCGGTAAAGCAGTTCTTGGGAACGTTCCTCGCTATCCAGTGGTTCGGCAGTCGGATAGGGTAGTATAGCTCCTGTTTCCGATTCAAATTTGACATCGATATGGCACTGAAACAGTGATTGTAGGTCCAGCCTTCCGTTGGATGGCTGGCGATTAATAAAACAGACAGTAATGAGAAACTCGTCGGGATTGGGTTGCGGCCTTGCGAAAAGTTCAATTCTGACGTCAAGATTAGCTATGTTTTCACGCACTGGCTCACGCGCTTCGACGTATCTAGCATTCGAAGTTGGGAAGTCCGCTCTACCAAAATGACTTTCGAGCAAGACCGGAGAACGCAACCACCAAATCCTCTCACGCCCGGTGAGTAGCACTTCCTTGGTCTCATAGCGCCCCCCGCTTGCTGTTACGGCCAATGTCGCTCCTTCCGGTAATCGCACGAGCAAACTGACAGCCATACTGCTGGGTTTGTATGCATTGGCTGTGGAGAGGTCGAAATCATCTGTGTCGGTATCTACTTCTGAAGGTCGGCGATCTGCACGAGCAGCAATGGTTTCGCAGTCACGGATTGCGGAAGCTGTCAGCGTCTCGCGTCCACTTTCAGCTTCGGTTAAAGGGGCCACTTCTTCCGGAGGCTGTTGGGACTGAGATTCCGGAACTTCGTCCGGAACCTCCATCGGGTATAGAACTCCAACACCGTACCGCTTAGTAGGAGAATCCCGTTGTAGGATTTCTTCGCCTGTACCACTTTGTCGGTATGGCCGATACGCGGCATCTGTATTGTCGAGTTGAATCGTACCGGCGCAGTCAATTTCTTCGCCAAGTGGATGAGGGCCAACAAGTTCCTGCTGGAGTGCTAGAAGAACCTCGTCGCGATTCGTTATATGATCGGTCATAACACTTTTCCGTTTCAGTTCGTGTTCGGTCCTAAAAGTGCTGAAATAATGTCAGGCTTTGCGGTCTCATGAACAAGGATAAAGAGCCTCTCAAGTGCACGCGTAGTTGCGACATAAAAGAGCGATGAAAAGTGCTCTCCAGTAAGATATTCAATGTCAGTAACAACAATGGCAGGAGAGTCAAGACCTTTGTAGCTCTGGATCGTAGTATACCGTGTGTGGCTGGGGGTGCCCCGCTCAAATGGCACAATCTGATTGCACCACGGCTGCTCCGTGATGTTTGCCGCTACGCTGCGTTGGCCAGCTTTCGGTGAAAGGATCACAATGTCTTCGCTGGAAAAGGAATCCTTGTTAAGCCGATCCAATGTACTAACAAGCGATTTGCGCTGCTGCGATGGAGTTGCATAGTAGAGGATAACCGGCTCAATTCGGTCGTCTGGCCGTAAGATACGTGAATAGTCTGGAGTAAGTTTCCCGAGTAAGTGCGATAACGTTGCAACTCGTGGCGTGTTCCGGCAATTTACGCGAAGTGAGCATTTCGAAAACGATCTAAAGTGTTCACTCATCAATCCATGCAAATCGTTTCTATCCTGACTATACAGCATCTGGCGTTCGAAATCGCCGAAAAGCAACCACTGCCCGTCGGCCAATCCGCTTTTCAGAACGAGGTCCATCACATCGAGATAAGGGGAAAAAATCAAGTCCTGAACCTCATCTGCAACGATGAGGTCAAAATGAGCAGCGTCGCTATGCCCCCCGAGCAACTCAGACAATGCAGCTTCTGGCAACTCTGATTTCCAGAAGGTATCATCTGGGTTGTCTGGGGGATTGATACCTGCCACGCTAAGTAAATACTGATGAAACGTGCGAGCAGTGACATTAGGATCGCGCGCAATTGGTTGCTGTGATACCCATCGACCTAATAGGCGATTAAAACAAAGCCATAGCACTTTCTTTCCCGCATTCGATGCCCTTCGAGCGGCTTCTATCGCTAGTATTGTCTTGCCAGTTCCAGCAGGACCGGAGAACAGAACCCGTTCATTCTCTTCCATCGAGTCGAGTGCCGCGAATTGCTCCTCTGTGTACCGCAGAATCTCAGATTGCTGCCTCGCACGTCTCTCCGGCGGTTTCTCACTGAACTCGAAACTAGGGCGAAGAATCCTCGCGATAGAGGCAGATTGTTGCTTATCCGGGAGCCGGTCGGAGTCACGAAACCATGAAGCTGATGGCTGCGATGTCAGATGCAAACGGGCGTTGCGTAGAATGCCCGATATGAGAGTGGCAAGTGGCTGACGCAGGTATCGTTTGGAGTCAATCACTTGCCAGGTATGCCATTCATCAGAACTGGTTTGGAACTCGACATATGGAAAGGCCACAGCCGACCAGAATGGTACTCGAGAAAGAGATGTGTCGCACTTCAAGACTTGGTTGCGCAGGCTATGCATTGCTTCCGATGCCTGCTTGAATGGGCCTCGTGGATCGCCATTAGGGTCGTGGCCGTAGTACCAGAGACCATTTTTCCGCTGAATCGAATGGCACGCCTTTACTTCAAGACATAGCACACCTTGCCCTGGAATGATGATAACGAAGTCCGCTTCGCCAACGACTTGTCGCAAGTGATGCGAGATATCCAGTGAATGGAGCACAATCCAATCTTTGGTTGCTGGCTCATCCCTCAGTCGCGCGAATATGTCGCGTTCCCCAGGACTGGGGCAGGTTACCGGAATAATTGGTGGGATCATGCGCGCCAAGGCTATTCCTCCGTATCGAGAAGTATCCCGATCCTCTCGGCCGGGACTTCAAATTCCTCATCCAGGATGGAAGCGATCTGAAAGGCCGACAATGTTCCGCCGTCATGAGCCCCCAGGTCGAAGATCATTTCACCATCACGTTCGAGTGGCTCCAGCGATGTTTCAGCAATCTTCTGCAATAACATTCTCCTGATATGGAAACCTGCCTGTTTGTGCGCTTGATCAATATTCTGCATAGCTTTCCATAATTCCTCGGTCCGTTCTTGAATACCTGCGAAGGCTAGGATTGCGTGGAAGTCTTCTAGTTTTCGGGGGCTGATGCATTTTTCCGACATCCAGTAGTACACATTCGCTGGCCTGGCTTGGGATAGGTTCTGTAAACGGAGTTCAGTTGCAACTCGGGAGGCAAGTTTGCGCGTTCCTAATGGGCCGAAGCGCTCAGAGGCAACTGAAAGTAGCGCCTTCTTCCATTCGGATTGCTGGGACCTCCGGTCTAGTGCAAGGTTGCCGAGGATACGATCAGCGAGAGGCTTAATTAGGTCTCCTCCGCCAGACGTACGGAGCAAGAGATAGAAACCTGGCTCAAGTTCTTCGCAAGGCGAACGCCTGATAGAAGCCTGCCCTGTTTCTGATGTGTCAATAATGAGTGAACTTGCACCTTCGTCTGTAGCGACAAACACAGCTCGGTCACCACTGAGCAGACAGAGCCGCGCTGCCACAAATTCTCCGTTGCTTTCGGAACTCGAACCGGATGTGTGTTTTGTGATTCCCTTGAAGGTCGGCAACGGAGGCAACAGGTCAGCCGGCTGAATGTCGGACGGAACCTCAGTGCCTGTCGAATGTTCCGTCGCAACTCTGGGCATTTTGCCAATCCGATGAGTGTGGCTGTTGCCACCAACGGCTTCCGTACAATGAAGAAAAATAGGCCCCGGCTTCCAGCTATCGCGAATCCAGCGGAATGAGATTACGTGAATTGCTCCAACTCGAGGAGCGGAGAAGACATATTCCGGAAACCATGCGCAGGGGCCCATCGTCGCCAGAATATCGCATACGTAAGGCCCGCGAAGCTGTGTTGGGCCAACCACTCTGGCGTTGCAGAGTTTCCGATTATTAGAAAGGTATGCGGCAGTTACCTGATTCATGCGAGGGTTGCGAATCATTACGGCCAGGCTGCTGTTTGACTGGATCAAGTTCTCCAAAGCTGTGATGAGTGGGGAATCGCCCTCGGTACTCAACTCTTCCAGCCGGTTGACAATGGTTGCTAATACCTGATGGGAGTCTGGGAACATTTGCTCGCAAAGGCGGACCTGTCGATGAAGCTTGTCCCAATCTGTCCCAATAGCCTTGATTACTTCCTGGTATGGTAACGGGACAGAGCATAAGGCAAACGCGAGTCTCCGAATTGGGCCAAGCGTTTGCCGCCAGAATTCATCATCAACTTCATCGCCCAGAGATAGGAACAGGGCGCGCAGCGTGCGTGAAATATCTGCCAATCCCGGGTGATCAACCGAGTGGCGGTAAATCTCGCAGCGCGAAGCATTGTTGTACACTTCTGTTGCGTTTCCAATAGATAGGGGAATCATTTGGGGGCCTCCCTAAATGAAAGAACTTCGCCTCCGTCAGGGGCATCCATTCTAGGTAGGGAATTCTCTCCGTCTACGCGATTTTGTGAAAACCTCGCGTTGATTGCACTGATCGCGTCATCAAAGTACGGTTCTGTTCGGTCGAGGATGACTATCTGGTGACTTCTGTTCCACCTTTCAGACCACTTCAGAAAGCCATGCGCACCGTCGAAGACAACGCCCATCTGCACATTCTCCACGATATCGGAGGGAGGCTGTTTTGAGCCGACAGGAACGAGAGCGGACCGATAAGATTGCTTCTCCGATACAAAGCGGTCGACCCTTAGAACGTCTTGCAGTAATCCCTCTGCATACCGGTCTCCATTCACGTGGATAGCCAGCGGAGTCTTGCGTATTTCGTATTCAAGGGTGCTCTTCTTCCCGACGATTGCGCAACAGAGCTTTGACCGTAAGCCTAGCTGCACAGGATCAGAGTTGCCCAAAATGCTGTCGACAAACTTGTTTGCAAATCGCGTGTTTTCAGTACCCTGTTTCTTCGGCAACTGCCTGGAATGCATGGCGGGCTGGACTTGAAGTGCATGCGATTCGTCAACAAGGTATGTGAGACCTCCTCCCTCTTTTGAATGCACCTGGACTTTTACATGCAGTTTTCCTTTGTACTCTTCCGGAGCTTTTAAAACTCCTCGCAATGTTTTTCCTCCGCCTGGGCGGAAGATAACTGATGTTCCGACCTGCAGATCAAAGAGTTTTTCGAAGTGGTCTGTCGCTGATGTATGATCGCGGGCGGCAGCATCACTGAGAACCATACCTAAACTGACGAACGCAGCACCGTACGCGCGCGTAGGCACGATAATGGCAGTGATAATTCTGCTGTGAGATTGTTTTGCGTGAGACAGTTGCTTTCCAACGTTAATAAAATATTCTGCCCAGTCCGGAAGGCTGTACCACTCACCTGAGTCTTCAAAGTGCAAATTGACTGGCGAGATTGTGGACATAGTTATCTTTTTTCATAGTGCTGGTATTGAGTTTTCACAGCACCTTTAATCTCAGTTGCTTGATGAACATAGACTTTATTCTTGGTCGAGTAATTAAGTTCGTAGTTATGGTGTCAGCGGCTTTTGGTCCGCTCAGTATGGATGGCAAGATGGCATTCCCAGAGGGTAGCCTTAAAATGAGAGATGGACGGTATTGAAAAACAAATTGTTCTGGCTAGCTCAGAAATATGTTTTTTTTGTTTTACCATTCTGGAGGAACTCTTAATATGCTAGTACACTTCGGTGGTACCCCATGCATTGTGACTCAGAAATAGTTACTACTTGTATATATGTCGTCGGGACGCATGTCAAGAATGTCTATCCGAAATCGGCTAATAGAAAGAAGTTATCAGCTCGCGCAGGTAAGTTTAACAATCTATGAGATTCAAGTATAAGTAGTACAGTGGCTGATCTCCTAAAATACTTGACCGGATGTGAAATAAATTGTGAGTGATGGACTATTTCCGGAAGAATAAAATGTATTACTTGATGTGGGGTGAGTGATTCTTACTTTACCTCTACCGACCCGGTGGATCGCTACCTATTCGAAGGCCACGCCCCTTCCTGATGTATGAATCCACTGGATTCGCACATTGTCACAAGGTACTGAGTGAGGGACCATCAAAGAATAGAGATCGTTCAGCATTGTAGATATTTATGTTTTTGTGTTTTTGTTTTAACCTAAAAACAAGGCCTCTATACTGTAGTTTACCAGTAGCCCAATTATCTTCACCATACGCCTCAGTGGCTCTCTCAGTCGCATGCGGCAACTGCGGATCGTATGCTTTCGAAATCTCTTTCTGTTGAGGCAAGTATGAGGACTTCCACTTCAGGTGGTTATTTGTAATGTAATGAAGCTCAAGCACAAGAATTACATGCGGCATGTTCGCAGGGTTAATAAGCGGTACCGCAGAAAAAGCTGGCCGATCCCGATGAGATTGTATGACGTAGCGACTCACGAGGCAGCCCACGCGTTTATGGTAAACCCGTTAGGATGACTTACCCATGAATATTGAATTGTTAAATCTCAGGCCCCCCGATTGATTAATGACCTCGAAGAGCAAAAACACAGTATGTTTAAATCATTATTTGCTTGGCAGTGAAATTCTAAGTGTAACATTCATATTGGTTTACCGCATTATCACACAATGAAGGTATGGTAACGGTTCTCTTCAGAGAATGGTTACTAAACCTTCATTGAACTTGAGCACAATCCCCCACACCTTCATGCAAGTGATCACAATCATCATTCCAGATTATTCATAAGTAGTAATCTGCATTGATCGTATCCCAGAGAAGCTCCAGAACCATTTCCTATGAATTTCATACTGCCACCCATTTAATTCCCACTTTGATCCTCCAGACACGATCAGCATTAAAGGGTAATCAACACGCGCAGTGTGACTGTTTGCGATCCGACGTAAAGTCAAAAGGTCACGGTAGCTAAGGTTCCCTGTGCCGCCAGGATGGGAATGCCAGTCGCCTAAATAGCAGAGAGTTCTTTGACTTAATTCGTAAACTCTGGCAATTTCATTTAGCTGATAATCGTGGTCAGGCACAAAACGGCAGGGTTCATGAATTGCAGCAGGCCCGGGTCCAATGACATGGGTAATGACAGGCTCAGCTTTTGGGCTTCCCCAATAACCCATCAACACGCCCCCAGTTTCATTCGGTGTCGTTTTTTCGCATTCAGAGATTAACTCAGTTACGGTTGACGTTCCGATCCAAATTATATCCGGCTTATCTATTAATTGTGACATAGGGAGCACTCTGGATGGCGTTCCAGTCGGTAACCTGTGAACTTTGGGACAATAAGCTGCCCTGAATCGTCCCTGAATGCCATTGTTAAGACATCCCAAGGAGTAGAGGGGTAACCATCCCGATGCTGATTGCAAAGTGTGGAAATTGCAGTACGAACACCAGAAAGCGAAATTTCTGCCATATCAAACCCCGCCCCCGTGAATGTGACTTCACCACAGCCTTGAGGTTGTACATTTCCTTGAGGATCAGACGGCGGTTCTTGGATGGTACCGTCATTGCAGGCATATCGATAGCACATCCAGCAACCTACGGTTTTGTCTGGTATGATTGACAGGACCTTCCCTCCCCACGCACCATATGTTCCTGATACGGCTATATAGGGAATCTCCAAGTCTCGTGCCAGTGTTGATAAATAATGCTGCACACCTATTTCCGCAGTCGCATCAAAAATTAAGGAGACATCAGATACAAAATTCAGAATGACCGAATTATCGGAGTCTGAGTTAGAACAATCCCGAATACCCCCAATGCGATGGAGAACTGGGGTCACCTGTGTCGATGGGTAATTGCTATTAAGAAACTCGGAAATTGCGTGCACTTTATATCGCCCAGCTTCGATCAACCCAAGGGGCCAACGCCCTATAGTAGCCGGATCTACGAAGTCATGATCCATCAATCTCAAGTTGCCAACGCCAGCGCGAGCAAATTCAAGCACACTAATGGATCCCAGGCACCCTACGCCAAAAACGGCAATCGATTTTTCTCTCATTGTCTGCAACTCCGGTGTCCTTACCATGACATCCATATTGCCGACACGCCCCTGCCGAGAAAAATAAGCTTGATTTGAATCTATCAATTTCGTTTCTTCCGTTTACTATTTCGTTTATTTTTCGGGCCTTTTGGGGACTTCATGGGTTGATCAAATCGGATCAATTTCGTTTGATTTACATTGAACACGCACAGGAAAATCCAGCCTTCCCCCTCAGTTCGCCAGCCAACTTCCTCCGGAAACAGAACTCCCCACAATTTCAGGTAGCCACCCTCAATACGATTCGGGGGAGCCGTACGCGCAAAATCATTGCGTGATATCATCTCTTCAAGAAAGAGCTTTTGATGACAGTGTTTAATTGGCTCCTGGACTCTGAGCCAGCAACCATCTAAAGGTTGCTGTTTGGATGAATTAAGAACCGTGACGTCTGAATTTAACAGAGTCTTTCCGTCTCTGGACCGTAGTTCGGACATCAAACCTCGTATGAAACGTTCCGGAAACGGGCCTTGAGGGCCGAAGGGTGAGACCGTAAATGTACCTTCATCATACTGACCAGGGACCTGCCATTCACCAGGCAGAACGATCATGCTTTCGGAGTAGCCATAATATTCACTGAGAGGTTCAGCCTGCTGTTGCTCTTTTCCAGCAACGAATGTCTTATCATTAGAAGAACCAGCTTCGATAACACGGGGAAGCTGCTGCTGAAGCAAACCAGCAACAGTATCAGTGGTGTGCCATTCGTTCGTACCCCGTCCGATGAGACAAAGGTTTTTCCCAAAAGGGTTCTGGTGGTGTGCAAGGTCCAGGTCAGGTGCATCCACTTGAAACCGGAAATATGGATAAAGGTCCGGAAAGGTGACTATTAACGGAATTCGTTCGCCTGCGTAAGGCATCTCAATTGTCAGTCTTAAGATACCGCAGGCAAACGCTTTCTCGTCCCGCTCATAACCGAAGCCTGCTTGGTCCAGAGCATCATACTCATGATCCAGGCGATCGGGAATTTGCTCCCACCATGGTGCTAAGTTCATCCTACTTCTCGTCGATCTGGAGGGCGCGGGGGATCAGGGGGACCTGGCACATGGTCTGGTGGTCCAGGAGGACCATCAGGTTTACCTGGTTGATCGGGGGGCCCATGGCCGGGGGTATTATCCGGCTTTCCGTGTTCATCATGATTCATGAATACTCTCCATAAATGATACTTTTTGAGAGGAATGTAGTTGAGGACCATCCTCACCGGAACAGAAATCTCTCCCTATCGTTCAATGCGAATCAGCGTTACAGGAAATTTGAAATTTACTGATTTTTCTTGCTGTAACGCAAATTCGCTTATATATAAGATTGATTCCAATGATCGTTAGACAAGGGGATTTTGCAGATTAATGAATGAATCATCTCAATCAGCAAATTTGACTGAGGATTTAACCCTTCGAGCCTGGGAGAATGACGAATCGGTCCTCGGTGAACTGGTTCTGTCCTATGCTGGAAAGCTGGAACGCGCCATCGCCAATGAATTTCGACGCTTTTCACCGGCAGAAGTAGAAGATGTGGTTGCTGAAGCAATAAAGCGATTTTGGGAAGGTCGTCATGATTTCGACGGTCAGAAAAATATTGGGGCATATTTGTATCGAATTGCGCAGCATGTCGCATGTGAACTGGTCTCAGGAAGACTGAACTGGCAAAAGTCTCGAAATTTGGAACGCTCAATCGATCTGTTTCTGGTTGAATCTGATGGTGGAGTGCCTGTCTCAGATCTGGAGGAGCTTGAAAGTCAGAATCCCAAAATCTGTGACGACTTGAACGAGGTCGTACGACAGCTTTCTGAGATACAGCAAGATGTAATCTGGGCATATGCTTTTGCCGGCGATTTTGAACTCGACTCCGCGCACCTGGGGCGTGAATTAGGAAATAAATACAAAGATGGCATACCTATACCCGCCGGTACCATTCGCCAGTATAAAAAGCGGGCGAAAGATAAGATTTTTAGTGAGATGAATAAACGGGGTTACGATCTCGAAAAGTTAGGAGTCGGGGAATGACTATCAAGGGTAGAAAAAGCAAGTTTGATCAATTTATACGTAGGTCACAAGTTCCCAGGGGATTTCGCCCCGAATCTGATCAAGAAATCGAAATGATGCTGGATGCATTAGGTCCCTGCGAACTCCCTAACGAAAAATGCCAGCAAATGCTTCGAAAGATCTATGGTCAAGAGCCTATGGTTTGGGAAATAGAAATTATTGAAAATGCGTCTCCAATCCTACACAAGGGATCGACCGCAGAGGTAAACGAATTGGTCGAAATGTTCCGAAGTAAAGGCTCGGATATTCCGCCAAATTTGGAGGAAAAGTTACGTGAACTAGAAAAACAGGCCGCGGAGGAATATGACGAGGAGAAAGAGGAACTTGATGGCTAAAATTGTGGATTGGAAACATATCTACTATGAACGCCAGCTTGCAACAGAAGCAGGTGAGCGGATTGCTCAGGCCTATAATTTTTCTACGCCTCCTGTCGATCCACTGAAGATCATTCACGAAGAACGTCGATTGATTCATGCTGTCGGAGATGATTTTGGGGACGCTTTCGATGGCCGGATCAAGTATATTGGTCCACGCTTCCTAATTTGCTATAATACTCGCTATGATACTTGGCCTCATACTGGCTCTCATCATTCAAAAGTTCATTTTACCATTGGACATGAGCTGGGGCATTACTTCCTCGACGAACATCGCAAAATTCTGGTTTCAACACACACTGCCCATGGCTCCCGGACAGAGTTTGTCTCGGATTCCCTAATAGAACAACAGGCGGACTGTTTTGCGAGTGGGCTTTTGATGCCTTCAAGCCTCTTCCGCCCCCTCATCAACAAGAAGAATTTTCCTTCAATTGATGAGATCAAAAAAGTTCGACAGAGTTTTCAGGTCTCATTAATAGGGACCCTTGTACGCTGGACTCAACTTTCTGATTTTCCCTGCGCAACTATTGCTGTCAGGAATGGCGTGATTCAATTTGGTTGGGTCAGCGAAGCATTTCGACGCATTGGAGCATATCGGGTGCTTAGGGGCGAGAGTGTAGAGGGGCGTGCATTTCGGAGATTCTCAGGGCAAGATCCTTCCTTCTCAAAGTATCGGGATGGGAGTGGATCCGGAGTTGGGTTGAACTGGCTTGACTACAGTCAGAAACGGCTGGACACTGTAGAACATTATTTCGTAATTCCCTATACCAAAACCATCTGGGTATTCCTCATTGTCGATGAAAACGATCTCTCAGAGCTCGATCTCTAAGTGTATTGAAAATGAACAATCCTCGCTTTCGAGTTGAACCTAAGTGTTTTCAATTCAAGTAGCGCCCACATGCTGATTTCAGAGAAACGTTACCTGATTCAGTATCTAGGTCAGTAGTATTCTCTACAGCATTGTCTTTCGAATAGAGACAGAGGATTGAGAGATCCTGTTACTGTAACATCTCTTCTGTAAATTACCTGTGTGCCGGAGTGGTGCTTGTTATTTGAGCGTAGCGAAAATAACAAGCACCACTCCGGCGAGCCCTTGAAAGGGTGGGCCAGATCGGTTTCTTTTTAATGTTTTCCACAACAGAAAAGGAACTCCAACCATGGCCCACCAACAACAATCTAACAACATTCTCGACGCTGTCCAGCTCCTGGCCGATCATGGATTCGATGAAATGTCGCAAGCACTCCAGATCCTGTTCAACGAAGCGATGAAGCTGGAACGTTCCGAATACCTCGGTGCCGAACCGTATCAACGCAGCGTAACACGCCGTTCTTATGCCAACGGTTTCAAGCCAAAATCATTTCAAAGTCGCCTCGGAAAGCTGGAACTGCAAGTGCCCCAGACACGCGATGGCGACTTTTATCCCTCTGCACTGGAACGCGGCGAACGGAGTGAACGCGCACTGAAGCTGGCAATCGCTGAAATGTATGTTCAAGGCGTCTCTACCCGTAAGGTCGCCAAAATCACCACCGAACTCTGTGGATTTGATGTCACCAGTACACAGGTCAGTCGGGCAGCGAAACTGCTCGACGAAGAGCTGGAAACGTGGCGTAATCGACCGCTGGGGCAGGTGGAATACCTGATCCTCGACGCCCGCTATGAAAAAGTTCGCGTGGAAGGCAGCGTGCGGGACTGTGCCGTGCTGATTGCGATCGGCGTCCTGGCCAGCGGTCATCGGAGCGTACTCGGAGTGTCTGTGTCGCTCTCCGAAGCCGAAGTCCATTGGCGTGAATTCCTGGGTTCACTCAACCAGCGCGGACTGCATGGCGTGAAGCTGATCGTCAGTGATGCACACGAAGGCCTGAAAGCGGCACGACAGAACATGCTCGCTGGCACGCCCTGGCAGCGTTGCCAGTTTCATTTGATGCAAAACGCGATGCAATACGTTCCCAAGGTTCATTTGCGCAAACAGGTGAGCGATGAATTACGCAATATCTTTAATGCCAGAGACCTGGATGATGCGCTGAATGAACTGAAACGGTTCGTTTCCACTCATGAAAAAACAGCTCCGAAACTGGCGAGTTGGGCGGAAGAAAACATCCTGGAAGGACTGACCGTATTTACCATCCCTGCCGGTCATCGCAAGCGGATGCGAACCACAAACATGCTCGAACGGCAGAATAAGGAATTAAAACGGCGTACCCGCGTAGCGGGACTGTTTCCCAATGAGGAGTCGTTGCTGAGGCTGGTGACCGCGGTCCTGGTGGAACTCAGCGACGACTGGGAAACCGGCATGAGATACCTGACAATTTAATGCTGATCACAGAGACCGAAGGCCCCGGAAATTTACAGAATGTTTGTTGCTTTATCCATCCAGAGGACGACACTGGTCGTGTAAACGGCATTCGGATGTGTCGGAAATAACGCATCGGCCTGACTCAGATCAACCAGTTCCTGAATCTGTTCGAACGCTTTGTCGAATTCCTGATCGAGTTGGGGATCAGCGGGGATTGTTCGTTTTGCACACATGCCAATATGACGTAACCGGCCCACAAAATACACCTTGACGTGTATCGTAATCTGAATGTGTTTCAACCACCAACATATTCAGGCGCGAGATTGATGCCCGCAGCCCAGCCAACACAACGTGCCGACCAGCGGCGGAACCCGACCGGGAAGCCTTTTGGCGAAAAACCCTTTCAGACCGGCTGCAGTCCGGACTCTCGATCCGTGCTTTCTGTGAGCGTGAGGGATTGAGCGAACCAGCTTACCACTACTGGCGGCGGGAACTGAAAAAACGGGATGCCGAGCAAACTGCGGCAACTTCCTTTTTGCCCGTTGAAGTCCAACTCCCTG
>TARA_R110002049_G_scaffold78774_15_pt1 | contig 19544 bp, 17 predicted proteins | sample TARA_R110002049 | Tara Oceans TARA_R110002049 (sample SAMEA4396941) | marine metagenome | biome: Polar Biome; feature: [SRF] surface water layer (ENVO:00010504); material: water (ENVO:00002006), including particulate matter (ENVO:01000060) such as... | depth 5 m | reverse complement strand
TGGTCGATATGCACGCGGCCCACGAGCGCATCGTTTACGAAAAGCTCAAGCGCAGCTACAGCGACCGGCAGGTTGTGCGCCAGCCGCTGCTGGTGCCGGTAGCTGTTTCCGTGTCAGAAAACGAAGCCAACCTGGTTGAGGACTCGGGCGACACGTTACAGCAACTCGGCCTCGTTGTTGACCGCGCTGGCGCAACATCGTTGCTCATTCGCGAAGTGCCAACGGTTCTGCGCAACGCCGACGCCGAAGCATTGCTGCGCGATGTTCTGAGTGACCTTTCTGAAGCCGGTTCGAGCAACCGGGTAGAAGATGTAATTGATGACACACTCGCAACGATGGCTTGCCACAATTCTGTTCGTGCCAATCGCCTGCTAACGCTGGAAGAAATGAACGCCTTGTTGCGGGAAATGGAAACGACAGAACGCGCCGACCAGTGCAATCATGGTCGTCCAACCTGGACGGCATTAACGATGACTGAACTCGATCGTTTGTTCCTGCGCGGTCGATGACTGCGGCGCTTAACGAGGCCAGGCTGGCGGGGGCGCAACGCACCGCCGTTTGCCTGATGGGTCCGACGGCGGCTGGCAAGACCGGCGTGGCGGTTGCACTGTGCAAACGCTTCCCGTTTGAAATTGTCAGCGTGGATTCTGCGCTTGTTTATCGCGGTATGGATATTGGCACCGCGAAACCCGACGCAGAAACCCTGCGTCGCGCACCGCACAGACTTATTAATATCCGTGCCCCTGAAGAGCCGTATTCGGCCGGCGATTTTGTGCGCGATGCGCGGGCGGCGATCGATGAAATTATTACAGCCGGACGAATTCCGCTGCTGGTGGGCGGAACCATGTTGTATTTTCGCGCGTTGACGGCCGGACTTGCGAACCTTCCCGATGCAAAACCGGCGTTGCGTGCGGAAATTGACGCCGAAGCCAGCCGCGTTGGCTGGCCGGCGATGCATGCGCAGTTGCGGCAAATTGATCCGCAGGCGGCAGCCCGCATCGAGCCTGGCGACAAACAGCGCGTACAGCGCGCGCTGGAGGTCTATCGTGCAACCGGTCGCACGCTGACCGACTGGCAGGCAGCCGGGCGGGACCACGGCGACGTCGATGACACGCGCTACATCAAGCTGGCGCTCAATACAGCATCGCGGGAGATTCTTCACGAGCGTATCGCGACGCGTCTAAACCTGATGATTAACAACGGCTTCGTTGATGAAGTCAAAGTGCTGCGCGAGCGTCCGGGTCTGACAGCCGAGCATGCCTCGATGCGGGCGGTCGGTTACCGCCAGTTCTGGGCTCACCTGGCGGGCGAGTGTACCCTTGAGGAGGCCTCCTACCGTGCGCTGGTGGCGACCCGGCAGCTTGCCAAGCGGCAAATCACCTGGTTGCGGTCAGAATCGTCGCTGCAAAGCTTCGAGGCTCTTGAAGTTGATGTAATCGACTCGATATCGGGCTTTCTGATAAGATTTTTCAACTAGTTTTTACTTTGCTTAGGCGGAACACCTCACAGGGCACACCGGCGCCACCGGGATGTGGTGTTCAATGACAACAAGAACAAGGAGACCCGATATGGCTAAAGGGCAAACGCTTCAAGATCCATTCCTGAATATTCTCCGCAAGGAAAAGGTTCCCGTATCTATTTATCTAGTCAACGGCATCAAGTTGCAGGGCCAGGTGGATTCGTTCGACCAGTTTGTTGTGTTGTTGAAAAACAGCGTCAACCAGATGGTTTATAAACATGCGATATCAACGGTGGTCCCTGCTCGAAATGTGCGGCTGCCGTTGCCGGATGACGATGGAGAAAGTGACGACTAAGACAGTGACCCCTTCACTGCAAGTGGAGGCCTTGTTTGTTTGATCGTCCGCAAAGCGGCGAACGTGCTGTTCTCGTGTACGCGAGCGCGAATGGCGCACCCGACGAATCGGAACGCGAAGAATTTGCGGAGCTGGCACGCTCTGCAGGCGCGGTCGTGGTCGATGAAATCGTCAGTGCGCGCAAACGCCCGGACCCGAAGTATTTTATCGGTACCGGCAAACTCGACGACGTGCGTGCAAGTATCGAGGCCAACGACGCCGAACTCGTAATATCTTCCTCGGAACTGAGCCCCAGTCAGGAACGCAACCTTGAGCGCAAGCTGAAGTGCCGCGTGCTTGATCGCGCGGGCCTGATTCTCGATATTTTCGCGCAACGTGCGCGCAGTTTCGAAGGCCAGTTACAGGTTGAGCTGGCACAGCTCACGCATTTGTCGACCCGACTCGTTCGGGGCTGGACTCACCTGGAGCGGCAAAAGGGCGGTATCGGCCTGCGTGGTCCGGGTGAAACACAGCTTGAAACCGATCGGCGCTTGCTCGGGCATCGCATTCGCGTCCTGAATGCCCGCCTTGAGCAGGTGGCCAAGCGACGTACGATGAACAGGCGCAACCGCGCACGTGCCGAGGTGCCAACCGTAGCGCTGGTTGGCTATACGAATGCCGGCAAGTCGACGCTGTTCAATGCACTCACCGACGCGGGTGTGTACGTACAGGACCAGTTGTTCGCGACGCTCGACCCGACCGTGCGCCGCCTGCAGTTGCCCGATGGCAATCGCATTGTGCTGGCAGACACCGTTGGCTTCGTGCGCGATTTGCCGCATGAACTGATTGCCGCGTTCCGCTCGACCTTGCAGGAGGCCCGCGAAGCGGACCTGATCCTGCATCTTATCGATGCGAGTGATGAACAGCGCTGGCAGCGGGTTCGGCAGGTGAATGCGGTGCTCAAACAGCTCGATGCTGACCGGGTGCCACAAATACGTGTGTACAATAAGATTGATTTACTGGATCGAAAGCCGCGCGTCACCCACAATCGTCGCGGCGAGGGGCGCGCAGTGTGGTTGTCCGCCGCATCCGGTGAAGGTATACCCCTGTTACTGGACGCGATCAGCGAACGCCTGCGGCGCAAAACAATGCATGGCGTGCTTCATCTCGACCAATCGCAGGGCCGGCAACGCGCCAAGCTTTTCGATCTTGGCGCCGTGCTGAACGAGAAAATTCTCGAAGACGGCAGTTGGGATCTTGAATTACAGATGGCCGAAAAAGATTTGTTGCGCTTTCTAAAGCGCGAAAATCTCGCGGCCGATCTTCTGCAAGCAGTGCCGGGACCGGTTTCGGCGCCTGCACCGCTGGCAGCTTCTACATGACATCAAGCAGAGAGACTATGGCCTGGAACGAATCTGGAAATGGCAAAGACCCGTGGAAAAGACGGGATCAGGAACCGAACGATCTGGACCGCATTGTGCAGAGCTGGCAAAAACGCCTCGGTGGAATGCTCGGCGGTGGTGGCCGGGCCGGCGGGAGCAATAGCGGTGGCGCCTATTTCATCGTGCTGTTTGCGCTGGTCGCGTGGGGTTTGACCGGTTTCTACCGGGTGGACGAAGCCGAACGCGGCATCGTGCAACGCTTCGGCGCGTATACCAAAACCACGCTGCCGGGCCTGCACTGGCATATTCCCTCACCGATCGAGCGAGTCGACGTGGTCAATACCATTGTCGTCACCGACTACGCCTATCGCACCGAGATGCTGACTGCCGATGAGCAGTACGTGTTTATCGACATGGTGGTGCAGTACCGGCGTTCCGATCCGGTTAACTTCAGCTTCAAGGTGGTTGAGCCTGAGCTGACATTGCGTGATGTTACCGAGAGTGCACTGCGCGAAGTGGTCGGCACGAGCGAACTCGAAACGCTGGTTACGGGCCGGCGTGAAGAGATTGCTTCTCGCACGCTGAGCAGCCTGCAGGCAACGCTCGACAACTACGAGGCGGGCATCACCGTTACGTCAATTTCTTTGAAGAACGTTAACTATCCGCAGGGTGTACAGGATGCGGTGGACGACGCGCAGAAAGCACGTAACGACTCGGAACGTTACCGGCTTGAGGCCGATGCCTATGCGCGCGATGTGGTACCAAAAGCGCGCGGTACGGCAGCGCGGGTACTCGAGGCCGCACGCGCTTACAAGGACCAGGTAATAAAGAACGCCGAAGGTGATGCGGCACGTTTCACGTCGCTGCTCGCGGAGTACCAGAAAGCGCCGCGAGTCACCCGCGATCGTCTGTACATTGAGGCTGTTGAGCAGGTGTACGGCAATTCAAACAAGGTCATTCTCGATTCTGAGAACAGCGGCAACCTGATGTATCTTCCGCTCGACAAACTCATGCAAGGCGGTGGGATGTCGTCGGGCTACGATGATCGTACCGGCAGCAACGTGCCGGCAACGACGCAGCCCAGGACGGAAAGCCAGGCAGAGATAGATGCACGTGAACGGAGGACGCGCTAATGAATTCGGGAAAATTTGGATTATTCGTAGCAGCGGGCCTGATCATCGTTGTGCTCGGTCTGTCGGTTTTCACGGTTAACGAACGCGAACTGGCAATCAAACTGCGCGTTGGTGAGGTCGTTTCCAGCAATTATGAGCCGGGTTTGCACTGGAAGATTCCGATCATCGAGAATGTGCGCAAGTTTCCAAGGCGCATTCTGACGATCAGTGACCGGCCGGAACGAATCTTCACCGAGGAAAACGAAGCCCTTGAGGTCGATTTCTTTGTGAAGTACCGGATTGTAGACCCGGTGCGTTTTTACACATCGACCGGAGGCAGCCGGGAAGTGGCTGACCTGCGCCTGGGTGAAATCGTCAAGAACTCTGTCGTCACCGAGTTTGGTAAACGCACGGTATCCCAGGCCATTTCCCTTGAGCGCGCAGAACTGATGCGCGACTTGCTCGGCACCGCCGAAGGCACGGCCGAGGATCTGGGTGTGGACCTCGTCGACTTCCGCGTCAAGCAGGTGGAATTCATGGAGGACGTCCGCAATTCGGTGTATGCGCAGATGAAGGCGGAGCGTGCACGTATCGCTGCCGAGCGTCGCGCTGAAGGTCGTGCGAATGCGGTAGAACTGCGGGCCAACGCTGATCGTGAAGTGACGGTCATTGAGGCCGAAGCGTACCGTGACAGCGAAATTATCCGCGGTGAAGGTGATGCCAAGGCAGCCGAGATCTACGCGAGTGCATACAATCGCGACCCGGAGTTTTATGCGTTCTATCGCAGTATCGACGCGTACAAGAAATCAGTGGGTAAATCGGGCGATGTTCTGGTTATTGATCCGAACAATGAGTTCTTCCGCTACCTGAATCAGTCGGACGGCAGCCGCTAGCGGCTGCTTTCTGAGCACACCCGCCGGATGCCCTGGACCGAAATTCTGACGGCCTGCGCGCTGGTCCTCATCATTGAGGGCCTGCTGCCGTTTGCTGCACCCGGCAGATACCGCCAGATGGTGGCGGAAATTGTGCGGCTGAGTGACAATCACCTGCGGGCCACCGGCCTGGGCATCATTGTGATCGGGCTTATTCTGCTGTTCTTCGTGCGCAGCTAGGCAAGCAAAACCTGGAATTAAATATGGGCAAGAATGTCGTTGTTGTCGGCACCCAGTGGGGTGACGAAGGCAAAGGGAAAATTGTGGATCTGCTGACCGATAAGGCGGCAGCGGTCGTTCGTTTTCAGGGCGGGCACAATGCCGGGCATACGCTGGTTATTGATGGCAAGAAAACAGTTCTGCATCTCATTCCCTCGGGTATTTTGCGTGACGGAGTGCGTTGCCTGATCGGCAACGGCGTTGTCATTTCGCTGGAAGCACTGGTTACGGAGGCGAACGGCCTGATCGCGAGCGGCATTCCGGTTTATGACCGGCTCAGGATCAGCCCCAACTGTCCGCTGATCCTGCCTTCGCACATTGCGCTCGACGTAGCGCGTGAAAAGGCCAGCGGCAATGCGGCGATCGGTACAACCGGGCGCGGTATTGGGCCTGCCTACGAAGACAAGGTTGCCCGGCGGGCGCTCAAGATTGCCGATCTTTTCGTGCGCGAAAAATTTGCGGCGCGACTGGGCGAAGTGCTGGACTACCATAACTTTCTGTTGCGCAAGTACTACGGCACCGACCCCATCGATTTCGTCAAAACACTCGATGAAGCGATGGAGGCGGCCACGGTTATTGCACCGATAGTGGCGGACATCACCCAGGTACTAACCGATGTTGCCGCGAACGGCGAGAGCATCCTGTTTGAAGGCGCGCAGGGCACGTTCCTCGATATCGATCACGGTACTTACCCCTACGTCACGTCGTCGAACACGGTCGCCGCATCGGCGAGCACGGGCACCGGTATGGGCCCGCGGGATCTCGACTACGTGCTGGGCATCGTCAAGGCGTATACGACGCGAGTCGGCGCCGGTCCTTTTCCGACCGAATTATTCGATGATATTGGCGAGCACATCGCCAGAGTGGGGGCAGAAGTTGGCGCAACGACCGGCCGGCCGCGCCGTTGTGGCTGGTTCGATGCAGTCGCATTGCGGCGTTCCATCGTCAACAGCAGTGTTTCAGGGCTGTGCGTTACCAAACTTGATGTTCTCGACGAGCTCGAAACGATTCGGATCTGCGTTGGCTACAAAATTGACGGCAAGGAAATCGCGGGATTACCAGTCGTCGTCGACCGTTTTGCGGAATGCGTTCCGATCTACGAGGAGTGCCCGGGTTGGCGCAGCTCTACGTTTGGCGTGACCAAGATTGCGGACTTGCCTGACAATGCGCGTTCTTACCTCAAGCGGATCGAGGAACTGGCGGGCGTGCCTATCGATATTATTTCGACCGGGCCTGATCGCGAGCAGACAATCGTCAAACGGCATCCGTTCGACTAACCCGCCTGCGGCGCAGGTAAGCGCCCAGTAACACCGCTGGCAACAGCCAGCCCGTGTGACCGCCGCCTCCACCACCGCTGCCGGTATTGCTGCTGCCAGCCGGGTTCACCGTTACGTTTGTGCTTGCGGTGTCATCCAGTCCGCCGCTGTCGCTGACGCGCAACTGAAACTGCAGCAATGTGCCTGAAGTGACTGTCGGGGCCTGGAAGGAGGCCACCGGCTGGTCCGCATTATTGAGCGACACCTGTGGCCCAAGAGTCTGTGTCCATGCGTAGGTCAGCGTGTCGCCATCTGCATCGTTAGAGGCGCTGCCCGTGAGGGTGACGGACGCGCCCGAACTGACTGACTGCGATGCGCCGGCTACCGCATTGGGTGGGTTGTTAACGCCAGTGCCGTTGAGGATATTGACCCTCGTGGTTGCCTGGCTACCGATGCTTGCAGATTGTGGGGCTGCGAGGCTGAGTTCGAAGAACTCGTCTGCTTCGGCCGTATTGTCATCGGCAATTATGAATTCAAGTGTCTTTGGTGCCGCATCGCCATCGGCCCAGTTCACGGTGCCACTGGTTACGCCCTGGTAGTCGCTGCCAGCGGTTGCATCACCGGCGGTGAGTGAGTAGTCCACGCTGACGGCACCAACGGCCGTACCGTTGCGCTGCAGTGTGACGACGGCCATACCGAAGCCACGTTCGCTTGCGTCGAGTTCAGCTTGCGCAAACTGCACGCTTGCAGCGGCGCCCGCCGCGGCGACATACACCCTGGCAACCGATGCAGGCTGCACAGTCACGCCGCCGCTCGGAGCGACCAGTTTGAGCAACGCGAATTCCAGCGCTTCGGCCACGGCGTCGTTGTTCATGGCAATCTGTATTGTCTTTACGCCACTCTCGCCGTCGGCCCAGGAAACCGTGGTATTGCCCAGCGTCAGGTCGCTGTCGCTGGCGGTGGCCGGTACCAGTTGTAGCTGCGTGCTCACTGCTCCGCTGCTGCCTCCCTGTCGCTGGATGCCGATCGTGGCACTTGCTCCTTCGGTGCCACCAAACGATGCGGATGTAAACGACAGAGAGCCTGCGGCTCCGTCCAGACTGTTGTCCGCGACGAGGTAGAGGCCGCTTGAGATATCGCTCACAGCGATCGTGCCGCTGTGAAAATACGGGTAGGCGCCCCATGCGCCGACGAAGCTCGGGTTGTCCGAGAACGGGTAGGTGTCGAGGTGAGCAACAAGCTGTGGCTGCGTCGGGTTTGTGATATCGAGTACCGTCAACCCGCGGCTGTAATTTGACATGTAGTAGCGGTTGCCGCGTACGAAGCCGTTGTGGTCGATGGCCCGGGTTGGACCGGTCCAGCTTGTCGTGAGCGTGGGCGCCGTCAGATCAGCGAGTGAAAAAACGCGCAGAGTTGTCGCAAGATTCAGGTCCCGCTCGTCCAGTTCGTCATGCACAAACAGGAACTGGCCATCTTCGCTTGGCCAGCCCGAGTGCGTATAGCGCGCGTTGTTGTAGGGCGTCCGACTCAGGCGGACGGCACTGGCAGGCACCGTGATATCCCAGATATCCACCGTAGTTTCGTTGAAGTCGAACAGCACCTCACAATAATCGGTCGCGTTCTGGCATTGAGTGTCTTTGCGCGCGTCCCTGATAATCATTGTTGCGGCATCGTGCATGTAATCGGCGGTGCTGCCCGGTGGTGTGCCGGTGAAGGCGGGGGCGGCTGGGTTAGCAAGCGAGTAAGGGCGAAACAGCCCGCCACCATTGTTTGAGCCGGCGACTATAAGCGATGCACCCGCATCGGTAAGCGCGAGCCCGGTGCCATAGTCGGTGTTGGCGGAAAACACATTGTGCGCCGCCGAAAAGTCGCTGGGATAGTTCACCCGACGCACACGCTGCGGTAACTCTCTCAAGTCGATGATGAATAGCCCGTCAGTGGAACCGTCGGTGGTGATGTAGGCATAGGCTGCCCAGCGCTCATTTGCGGGGTCGAAAGCCTGGTTGACCTTGATGTCGCGCCAGGTGGTGTTTTGCCCATCGATAAAGCCGACTTCGCGCGGTGCCGTGGGTTCGGTGATGTCAAACACAGCGGTGCCGGAGTTGTAGCTCGTGATTGCATACTCACGGTCTGTGTTCAGGTCCACGAAACCCCACACGTCAGCCGCTGCCCGCGGATTGGCGCTGACGCTGGCGAACGGCACATGTGCCAGCAATTCGATGTTCTCGCAGGCGAGGCCACCCGTCTCGCCATTAACACAGGGGGCGGACTTTAGCGGGGCTTGCATGCTCTTGTGCTGCCTGAGCATGTCATGGGTTTTTGCCAGTTGTTCCTCGGGCTGGTTTTTGCTGTCAGCGAGAACGTGAAAGCCGCGATTGCTGAACAAGCCGCGGTACTCCGGTGGGACACCCGTAATGGTGGTTGTCGCCACGCCGGCTTCGCGAAATCCATCTGCCTGGCTGAAACCACCACGCACATTGACGATGCCGCTAATCAGATGAAACAGGTCGCCCGGGTCGGAAATGGCAAAGGCCCCTTCGGCGACGCGGATTTCGCCGCCCTTGCCAACGCGCGTCAGTGCGTAGGCGAGGCTCGCGCAAGGTGCGCTGGCGTCAACGCAATTGCCTTTATCGTCGCCGCCAGCGGCGACAAACAGCGGCCGCTCCATCTCGCTGTGAGCCGCAGCACTTGTTGCGATCAGGGTTAACAGGACAGTCAGGGAAAGGCGCTGCATTCGGACGAGGTTCATACGGATATCCAGCCAGGCTTCTTTGGAATTGAGCACATTGCGCTTGCCAGTACGTTGGCGCGCTTACATTCGCCAGCGCTCCGATTGTACACTGCGGCCGATGCCACGAGTTTTTAGACAAGCTGGAGCGCTTACGTTCAGTGCCGGACCCGCTGCGTACGCTGAAATCACAAAAGAAGGCCTGCGGCCAGAGCGCATCGGTACCATTGCAGGTGCTTCAGGGGGCGCCAAGTGGCTCGTGTTAAGTCAACTGGATCGCGTGATCGCGCGCCGCCTGCTACCGCAACTTAGCGGTCCAGTGCATACGATAGGCACGTCGATAGGGGCCTGGCGGATGGCCTGCTACGCGCAAGCGGACCCCCTCGCTGCGATTGAGCGGTTCGAGCGCGCTTATCTGAGCCAGACGTACAGCGCCAAGCCGGACCGGGAAGAGATATCGACAAGCACTGCTGCGATTCTTGATGAGATACTTGGCCCGCTTGGTGTGCAGGAAATTTTGACCCATCCGGTATTGCGCACGCATATCATGACGGTCCGCAGCCGCCACCTGACTTCGACCGAGCGCCGCCCGATGCTCGCAGCAGGACTGGCCGCAGCCGCCAGCCTGAATCTGCTCAGCCGGCGTAGCCTGGGCATGTTTTTTGACAGGGTTTTATTTGTCGATGAGCGGGGCCCGGAGGCGGAGCGTCCGCCGTTTTACGCGGCGACCGGGTTTCCGATGTTTCGCGTGCCGCTCGCGGCGGAGAATCTGAAAGACGCCATCGTTGCCACGGGCGCAATTCCGCTAATCATGAGCGGTGTTCGCGATATCCACGGTGCGCCACAAGGGATGTACCGAGACGGTGGAGTGATCGACTACCATATTGACCTGCCACAAAGCGCGAGCGATCGCTTGTCGCTGTATCCGCACTTCTACAACTACCTGAAACCCGGCTGGTTCGATAAACGCCTGGGTTGGCGTCGCCCTGATCCGCTCAATATCGATCGCATGATCCTGGTAAGTCCCTCGGCCGAATTCGTAGCGCGCCTGCCGAACGGGAAAATTCCCGACCGCAAGGACTTCACGACGTATTCCGCAGAGGAGCGATTACGAGTGTGGACCGAGGTGGTGTCAGCCTGCCGGGAACTGGCGGACGAACTCGAAGACGTGCTTGAGAACGATACGCTGGCAGCCCGCTTGCAACCGTTCGCTTGAGTTAGCAGTCGATCAGGCTGGATTGCGGCGACAACGCCTGGTCAGTTCGCCCTGAATGAGTGCGACATCTTCATTCATCAGGTAGTCACTCTGGTCTTTCCAGCCGCGTATCATCGCAATGGTGCGTTCATTGACGAGCAAGTGTTCTTCGCTCGACTGTTCTGCAATGTCCCAGCCAGGCAGTGCAATCACCGAACGAACCTGTACATCGCTGCCAGTAACGGCACGGAGGTCGCGCGCCAGACGTTTGCTGGCGGCCGCAATATCGACAACCGACAGGCCGCGCTCCGAATTGGAGAAATGCAGCTCATTGTTCTCCAGGCGGACCGTCGCCTGGCGATAATGTCGCCGTGCAATTACATTAATGGCGTAGATGCCGCTTTGGCCCACGAGCACATGGTCCACAATACCGCTCGCTGTTGAAACGTCATGGTAAGCACGCCCGTGTTCTGCGGCGACACGTTGCAACTGGTGCCCGATTGCGATGTTTGCATCCTGCAAGAAGCGCACTTGCCGGCGCGCGAGTGTCGTGCGCAGCAGACGGTAAGTGGCAAGCAGCGCGGCGGCGATCAGTGCGGCGAATAGCGCATACAATTGCCACGCTGGGTAGCCCGTGAAAAGCTGTGGCCCCCTGAACATTGAGGCGGCGGCATAGATGACGATGAAAACGAGGGCGGCAGCCAGGTACGAGGCCTGCTTGCCCGACAGGATTTGCAACTCGTCCCGAAAGCGCTGCGCAGCTTCGCTCATCACGTTATCGGAAAAACTGGGTTGCCGGGTTAGTACGCGGTTCAGGAATTGCCAGGACCTTGCGGCCAGCAGGAACACGACGGCGCAGATCAATGCGAGCGTCGCCGCAGCGCCGATTGCCTGTATGTCCATGCGCTGACCCTGAATCAAGACTGATTGCCGAAAGCCTATCTGCCGCGGGTCCGCACCACTGTGACGCAGGTCACACTGAGGTGCCAGGGCAGGGCCGCGATGGCCTGCCTTTCAGGTTCAATTCAGCCGCAGGGGGTTATTTGTGAGTGCCATCACGGGCGTTAAATCCAGCAGTTGCTAGATTGGCGGTCGTGAATTGAGTCGTGGCGTTGCTGCGGCAATGCCCGGTCCGCCATTTTGAGGTGCGCAATGAACAGCAAACTCGCGATAGTGTTAACAGCTATTTTCTCGCTACTGGTGAGCGCCTGCTCGTCGATGGGCCCGGAGGAATGTGCTGCCTCAGACTGGTCCGCAATCGGCTACGAAGACGGGGCGCGTGGCCTGACTTCCGACTATTTTGCGAATCACCGCAAGGCTTGTGCCAAGCACGGCGTCACGGCGGATTTTCGTGCTTACAAAGAAGGCCGCGACGAGGGGCTTGTCGAATTCTGCCAGCCGAGTCGTGGCTACAACCTCGGTGTTAACGGCGGACGCTATGCTGGCGTTTGCGATGCGGCACTGGAAGAAGAATTTCTCGATGCTTACCGCGTTGGCAATGAGCTCTACAACTTGCGCGCAAACGTGAATGGTGCCAATGCGCGCATCAATGCGCGTGAAGATGAGCTGGAGCGCATTCGTGCAAGCATTCGGCAGAAACAGGCGCAGCTGATAAGCCCGGAAACGACCACGGAGACGCGCGTGATACTGCTTGCGGATCTCAATGATCTGTCGGAAAGAACCGGGCAGCTTGAGTCAGAGATCGAATCCTTGCTAATCGAGCGTACGCGGCACGAAGAAGAACTTGCCAATTACCAGAGCACGGTCGCCGCATACGGTTTTTGAGCAGGCGGCGTTGCTCAACCCTTCGCGCGGCGTTCTTCGCTCTGGCGTCGCTCGAGTTCAAACTTGCCGGTTGCGATGGCAGTGCCACCGGAGGCAAACGGGCTGCGCCGGTCGCGCCCTGAGCGTCGATCGTCGTAATGCTGGAAGCGGCATTCGCAGTGGTCCAGGTCGCAACCCGGCAATGGCAGTCGTGGTGCCGCGGTTGCCAGGAATCTATGCCCTTCGAGATCTTTGGCGGCGGAACAGGCCTTCGCTGCGTAGCGAATTGCAACGGCGTGATACTTTGATTTAGAGGTGGTCTTGCGCCGGTCGCGCGCGTCGGCCGCCGCATACCGTGCGGCTTCCCGGGCACTATGTTGCCGCAGATAAAACCAGGCAACCGCGAGTGCCAGTGCCAAAACGATCAAAGTTGTTGTCATCGCAGCTTTCCTTTGAATCGTGTAAACGTCTGCGCGGCATTATACGTTGTTCTGGCAACCCTCACCGCCTGCAAGTCACAGGCATCAAAGGCCCATGCTCAGGCGGGGTCTGCCGCGCCCGACAGCGCGTCGCCGAGTGGCTTGAATACAGCGCTGCGGCCGGCATCGCCCAATTCATCCAGACCAGTTTGCAAAGCCTCCTTAAGCCCCGGATAGGCCTGCAGCAAGGCTGCGAGATCACTGGCGTGCGTCGCGAGTTGCTGCGCGGGCAGCAGGCCATTGTCGTAGCAGATTTGTACCGTTCGATAAATATTGAGGTACTGCCGCGCGAGCGCCTGCATTTGCGATTCATCGGTGGCCGTAATCAGGTGACCGCGCTCGGCCGACATTTTGGCATACAGTTTCGCCAGTTCAGGGTCACGTGCTTGCGCAGCCAGCATACTTGCCAGTCGCTCGCTGATTGCGATCTGGGTTTGCGCTTCGGCGATGTGATATTCGATGCGGTTCGCTTCGCGTAGTTCGAGGGCAATCAGGAACAGGGCAGCGACGATGCTTACAACGCCAAGTACTTCGACCAGTTCACGCCAATTTGTTTGCTTCATTGAGTCCTCGTACGGGTTATTCGGCAGGGCCGTCTTGCACAGGCTGGGCAGAGAAATTAGCTGACCCGGGCAAAAACAACAATCTTCTCCCGGCAGCGGCAGTAAATGTATACTCTGTGCCATGGCACAAAGGAACAGCAAGCTGCTGGACATGTTGACTGGATATGCTGCGGCACACCAGCATCCGTTCAATATATTTGTCCACCTGTTAGGCATACCGCTAATCATGTTTGGCGCCCTGATCGCTTTTTCCTGGCTTGGCCTGGATGTCGGAGGGTTCCGGATCACGCTTGCGCACCTGCTGTTGCTGGCGTTCTTCATGTTCTACATGACACTGGATACCTTGTTCGCGCTGGTATTCCTGTTCTTCGGCGCGCTCTTGACCTACGTCGCGGTGCAGATGGGTACGTGGCCCATCGCGCAATCAGCGACGATCGCCGCCGCGTGCTTTTTCGGTGGCTACGCCGCCCAGTTTGTGGGCCATGCCGTGGAGCGTTCGATGCCGGTGCTCGTTAAACATCCTGTGCAGGCAAATCTGGCAGCGCCGTTTTTTACGGTAGTTGAAGTGTTCAAGTTGCTGGGTCTGCGGGACGAATTGTTCAACGCTGTGCAACAACGAATTGCGGAGCAACGCAAAGAGCCTGCCTGAAGTGCGCCCATCGAACCGGGTGCGTTGCGCAAGCAAGCCGCTACGGAAGACGGCCGGTGCATGAGTTCCGCTGATCGGAATTTCTTATAAGCGCTTGCAAAATATACAAGAGAATCCCCACGTATTCCCTCAACGTTTCTGCGGCTCACGATACAGGCCGCCATCTGTAAGGCTTTCCTGCCAGTGGCACGAACATTGCTTAGTAGCAGACGTGTATGTCTTTTTACTAGAGCGGTGTTTCAAGCACCCTTAACTGGAGGAACTATGAATACGCGAGCAATTCTTGTCACTATCGTGTCAGCATTTCTGTTTGCTGGTTGTGCCGGCAACGCCAAGCAGGAAAGCACGGGCGAATACATTGATGATGCCGCCTTGACGGCGAATGTTAAGACCCGGCTGCTGGCGTCGAAAGAGACCAGCGGTCTTGCGATCAAGGTTGAGACTTTCAAAGGCACTGTACAGCTAAGTGGCTTTGTCGATAGCGCCGAAGAACGTCAGCGCGCGGGCGAGATCGCATCCGCGGTTAAAGGCGTAGTGCGCGTTGAAAACAAACTGAGTGTCAAATAGCTGATTTGACCTTGGGCGGCATGCCGCTGCGCGATCAGTGGCGCATGCAACAAGGGCTCCCTTTCGGGAGCCCTTGTTTTTCACCACGGTAAACGCTTCAAGCGTCGCTTGCGGCCGCCAGCTTGTCCTGCGTTTTCAGATCAAAATCAGACGCATCGTGGCGTTCGTGCAGTTGTTCCGAAAGATCGCCCTTGGTGCGGTTTACAATGCGCCCACGCTGCACCGCGGGGCGTGCAAGAATCTCCTGTGCCCAGCGATGCAGATTCCTGTAGTTTTCAACCTGTAAGAACTCGCCTGCGTCATAAGCATCGCCAAGCACCAGGTTGCCGTACCAGGGCCAGGTGGCGATATCAGCAATGCTGTACTCGTCACCGCCCAGGTAACGGTGCTCCGCGAGTTCGCGATCAAGCACATCCATCTGCCTTTTCGCTTCCATCGCGAATCGATTAATCGGGTACTCGAATTTTTCGGGCGCGTAAGCATAGAAGTGCCCGAAACCGCCGCCAAGATAAGGGGCGGAACCCTGCAGCCAGAACAACCAGTTCAGCGCTTCAGTGCGCGCCGCGGTGTCTTTAGGCAGGAAATGCCCGAATTTCTCGGCGAGGTACAGCAGGATTGAGCCGCTTTCAAACACTCGGATGCCTGCCTCGGTATCCAGAAGCGCCGGTATTTTCGAATTGGGATTAACCGCGACGAAGCCTGTTGAGAACTGTTCACCTTCAGTAATCCGGATCAGGTGAGCGTCATATTCCGCACCCGTCTCTCCCCGCGCCAGCAACTCCTCTAGCAGGATGGTGACTTTCTGGCCGTTAGGCGTTGCCAGCGAATACAGCTGCAGGGGATGTTTGCCACGTGGCAACGCGGCCTCGTGAGTAGGGCCGGCAATGGGCCGGTTGATGCTGGCCCAGTTGCCGCCATTTTCGGTATCCCAGGTCCAGACCCGGGGTGGTTGGTAGGTGCTCGTTTCAGACATGTTGATGACAGTTCCTTTGTGTTGCTTAAGTGCTCGGTCCGGATAAGGGCACGATGGTACGACGATCGGCCCGGTTGTGCCTTCTCGCACCGTGCACGCCGACTGAGTGGTGGATGCTGCCCGGTAGTGCCATCTCGGTGCGGATAGCAAAATGAAACGACACTGGTAACCATCGGGTACCAGCTTGTGTTCATGTTGGCAGTGTTCGGCCTTCCGGGTCGGGGGTGAGGCTGCCAGGTGTTTACGTAAGCTATTGTATATGCGACAGATATTGTATTAACAGTCGAGTAATAGAGGGGGTGGGCTGTGCCTGGCTGGTAAGCAATTCGCCCGGATTGGTCAGGGGCGTGGAATGCGCTGATCTTGCTGACGATCATGATTTCTGAGGTTGCCCCACTGGCAAGGGCACAAGCGGACCGCCGACGACCGGGATGTAGGTGACGTCAGTCCTCCACTGTGCGTTCGGCTCGCCAGCCGTAATAGCCACTTGGTGATACCTTGAGACACCGGCACATCGGCCGTATCGGATAGGCTTCGCGGCAACGATCAATGGCCCGGTACTTCACTTCGGCCTTTTCAGATGTGTCCGCGATAGCAGCGGTTAGCCCGCCTGTCTAGCCTCGTAACCCCTCGTTATTGATATCGCATGAGTGCTAAGTAAAAACGGGCCGGGGATTGGATGAATACCGTAAAGCCGACGCAGGCAGCTCACCAAGTGCAGGTGGCGGACCAGGCAAGGTCATATAATTTCGAAAACGGAGTTGATCTGACATCCGCCGCTTGCTTGGGATAAGTAAACGTAGCGGGAGTTACGAAGAGAGAATGGTGCCCAGGAGAGGACTTGAACCTCCACCTACTTACGTAGACCAGCACCTGAAGCTGGCGCGTCTACCAATTCCGCCACCTGGGCAACTTTCTGTTCAATCAGGTATCACTATCTTACTTTCAAACTGCCGATTCGACCAGAGTGCAAATACGACGTGATACTGCATAGTCGTATGGCCCGTGGCCGGCCTGTACCGATAACTGTGTGATTCTTTGGTAGATGTTCATCACTAGTTACACAGGCCAGGAAGCGCAAGAAGCAAGATAGTCTGCCAATTCCGCCACCGCAGCACGCCGTAAGCGCGTACAATTGCAGCATTTACGAGGTGGCGCACTGTACTCAAAGCAGGCGCCGCCTGTCAACGCCCGTGAAGGGCCCCGGATATATGGAGTTGTGGCACTTGCCAAAAGCCAAAGTAACGAAGAAAAGCGCCCCCAAGCGCCGAAAAGAACCAAAGTCCTATAAACACCCGATCCCCAGCCGCAATGACCTGCTGGCATTCCTGACGGACGCAGGTCGTCCGCAAAAAGCCGACGCTATCCTCGCCGCTTTTGACCTCAAGGGGCAGCGTATGCGTGCCTTGCTGGTTGATCGGCTCAACGCGATGCTGCGCGCCGGGCAAATTATCGAAAACCGGCGGGGCGAATATTGTCTCACCCAGAAGCTGGAACTCGTGCCCGGCAAGGTCAGCGGGCATCGAGACGGGTTCGGCTTCGTGCTGCCCGATGACGGCGAGCGCGATGATATCTACCTTTCCGCCCGGCAGATGCGTTCACTGTTCGACGGTGACCGGGTTGCCGTCAAGATCGTCGGTGAAGACCGGCGTGGCAAGCCTGAAGGCCGTGTGGTCGAGATTCTTGAGCGCGGTATTCAAGAAGTTGCTGGCAAGTTCATTCGTGAGCGGGGCATCGGACTCGTCGTGCCGGACAATACGCGAATCCCGCATCGAATCCTGATCGGCAAGGGCGATGCAGGCGGCGCTAAACCCGGGCAGATAGTTGTGGCCGAAATTCTCGATTTTCCGAGCGAGCACCAGCAGGCAACGGGCCGGATCAGCAAGATTATTGGTGCCCCCGACCAGAACGGTATTGCAACGGAAATAGCCATTCAGTCGCACGCTATTCCGGTTAGCTGGCCGGATGGCGTACTCGACCAGGCTCAGGCGTTTGGCAGTAGTGTTCCTGCCAAGGCCAAGCAGGGCCGACTCGATTTGCGCGATGTTGACCTTGTCACGATCGATGGTGCCGATGCACGAGATTTCGATGACGCCGTATTCTGTGAGGCTTCAGGGACAGGCTGGCGGCTACTCGTTGCCATTGCCGATGTCGCCCACTATGTAGAAGTAGGTTCGCCGCTCGATAAAGAAGCGACGAGACGCGGCACATCGGTCTACTTTCCCGATCGCGTTGTGCCGATGCTGCCGGAAGCGCTGTCAAATGGCCTTTGTTCGCTGAACCCTAAGGTTGATCGACTGTGCATGGTCTGCGAGATGCACGTGAATGAACAAGGCCAGGTAACCCGTTCGAGCTTTGCCGAGGGCGTGATGCGTTCAAAAGCACGCCTGACCTACAGCGAAGTGAGCGCGTTTCTGGATGGCGATACAAAGGCCGTGCCCAAAGTGCTGCACGCGGCGATGCGAAATTTGCATGCGCTCTACGGCGCCTTTGCCAAGGCGCGTGGTCGCCGCGGCGCAATCGAACTTGATCTGCCGCAGGTCAAGTTTGAACTCGATGAGGATGGCGTCATCGATCGAATCAGTACAATGGAACGCAACGATGCGCACCGGCTCATCGAGGAGTGCATGATCGCAGCGAATGTTGAAGCGGCGCGGTTTATTAAGAAGCACCGAATCCCCGGTCTTTACCGGGTGCATGCAAAGCCTGACGCGGATCGTTTTGACGAGTTGCGGCGTTACCTGGTGTCGCTGGATATCAAGGTGCCGCATGCCGAACATATACAACCCAAGCAATTCGCCAGTTTGCTGCGCAAAGTGAAAGACCGGCCCGACAGTTCAACCATCTCAATGCAGATGTTGCGCAGTCTCACGCATGCGGAGTACACGCCCGACAACATTGGTCATTTCGGCCTCGCACTTGAGGCGTACGCTCATTTCACGTCACCGATTCGGCGTTACCCCGACCTGCTGGTACATCGGGCAATTCGGCACATTGTGCGTGGCGGCAAGCCGGCGCGCTTCGACTATGATCGCAAGGCAATGATTCGGCTCGGGGCAATTACGTCGGCCCATGAGCGTCGCGCAGAAGAGGCAACCCGCGATGTCGAAGCCTGGCTTAAGTGCCAGTACATGCAAAGCCACGTGGGAGAGGTTTTTGAAGGGGTCATTACCAGCGTCACCAACTTCGGTTTGTTTGTGCAGATCAGCGAGCTGATGATTGACGGTCTCGTGCACGTCACCAATTTGCCGAACGACTACTATCACTTTGACAGTGGCAGGCAGCAGATGGTCGGCGAACGAACGGGCAAGACCTTCGGCCTTGGTGAGCCCATGAAGGTGCTGGTGCAACGGGTCGACATGGAGACTCGCAAGATTGATTTTCGGCCGGCCGAACTCGCCCACGACAGCGACAGCCGCCAGCGACGCGGTCGCAAACGATAGCGGAGACAGTTCGATTTCTCATTCCAAATACGTAACGGGGCTGCGTGCTGTTGAGCAACTGCTCGCGGCAGATCCTGCGGCCGTGCAGCGGATCTTCGCTGAATACCGAACCGCGAACCCGCGGGTCGAATCGCTGATGGCGCGCGCGAAATCCGCGGACATCGAGGTCCTGCCCGCGAACAGAGCGCGCCTGAGCCAGCTTTGCGGTGAGGCGCGACACCAGGGCGTTGTTGCCGAAGTGAAGCGCAGCACCCTGCTTGATGAGGCCGGGTTGCGAACGCTCGTTGAGGAGCGGCTGGCTGCCGATCAGGCACCGATATTGCTGCTGCTCGACGGCATTCAGGACCCCCATAATCTCGGCGCTTGCCTGCGCACCGCCGATGCGGCCGGCGTTCTCGCCGTTGTAGTGCCTCGTCACGGCGCTGCCGGGCTCACCCCAACGGTGAGCAAGGTTGCGGCTGGCGCGGCCGAAAGCATGCCATTTGCCAG
>TARA_R110002049_G_scaffold48430_6_pt1 | contig 19549 bp, 14 predicted proteins | sample TARA_R110002049 | Tara Oceans TARA_R110002049 (sample SAMEA4396941) | marine metagenome | biome: Polar Biome; feature: [SRF] surface water layer (ENVO:00010504); material: water (ENVO:00002006), including particulate matter (ENVO:01000060) such as... | depth 5 m | reverse complement strand
TCACGCCGGGGGTCGCGGGTTCGAGTCCCGTCCGCTCCGCCAATTGTGCGCATTGATGTCGCAAGACGATGATGTGCTGTAAGAACGAAATAGTTTGGACGAGAAGTCGCGAAGCGGGTTTGACAACCCGATCGCAGGTCGGGTTGGACGCACTTCAGTGCGCCCGAAGGGCGAGGCGCGAAGCGCCGAGTCAATCCCGTCCGCTCCGCCAAATTGGATAAATAGGGGTCAGACCCAATCAAAATAGGTCTGGCCCCTTTTTTTCGGCTAGAATTCCTGCCTTTTAGCGAAACCACGAAGCCTCAAATCTATGCTGCAAAACATGCGCGAAAAATTCACCGGTACATTTGCCCTCGTCCTGTTGGCAATGATCGGCCTCTCGTTTGTCTTCTTCGGTCTGAACTACAGCTTCATTGGTTCGCAATACGCGGCCAAGGTCGACGGTGAAGAAATCAACGCTGGCGTCTTCGAACAGAACTATCGGGACGCGTTGCAACGGCAACCACAACTGGCGAGCATTGAAGGGGACCTGCGTGTGCAGGTGCGCCGCAGTTTGCTGGACCAGCTGATTTCACAGCAGCTCGTTGAGAACTACCTGAACGAACACGGCTACCGCATCACCGACGAACAGGTCGTGCGTTTCGTGCAAGAAACACCAGAGTTCCAGAAGAACGGCAGGTTTGATCCGGAAACCTACCGTGCCTACCTGTCTGAGCGAGGCATGGAGCCCTTGCGTTTCGAACAACTCCAGCGTGACGCCTTGCGTCGGAACCAGCTTCAGCTTGCAATCGGTGCCACGGCGCTTGTAACGCCCGCCGAGTATCGCCGCTACCTGAACCTGATGGCCGAACAGCGCATTGTCTCTGTCGCGTCGATCAGCGAAGCGGCGGTCGCCGAGGAAATTCAGATCAGCGATGAAATGATCACGGCGTGGTACGAGAACAACCCGTCTCTTTATCAGCTGCCGGAATCTGCCGACATTGAGTTCATAGAAATTACGCGTGACTCGGTCGCCGAAGATATCGCTGTCAGCGAGGAAGACCTGGAGGCCTATTACAACGACAACCGGGACCGCTACCTGCAGGATGAACAGCGCCGCGCGCGTCATATACTGATCCTGTCCGAGGACGACGAAGACGCAGCCGAGGCACAGGCCAATGACCTGCTCGCGCGCCTGAATGCCGGCGAAGCGTTCGCCGATCTGGCTGCTGAATTTTCTGCCGATACCGGTACGGCGACGCAGGGCGGTGAGCTTGGTACGCTGACGCGATCACAATTGCCCGGTGAACTGGGCAGTGCCATTTTCTCTATGTCCGCTGGCGAGATTGCCGGTCCTGTCCGCAGCGACTTCGGTTTTCACATTATTCAGCTTGACGAAATTCTCGAGCGCGGACCATTGCCACTGGATCAGGTGCGTGGCGAGCTGCTGGCAGAACTGCGCGAGCGCGAAGTAGAAGACCGATTTCGTGATCTCGAACGCTCCCTGTCAGACGCGTTGTTTGACAGTGCGGACTTGCAGGTCATCGCGGAGACCACGGGGCTGCCCATTCAGGGCGCCAGTGGCATTACGCGTTCCGGCGGTGAGCCTTTCGGCAGCAACCAGGCCGCGATCGACGCGATTTTTGCCGACTCTGTTCTTAATGGTGAACAGATTTCAGAAGTCATCGAACTGGACGCGAATCGTTCAGCGATCTTCCGTGTAACACAGCACAATCCGGCTGCCCGCCGGCCGCTGGCCGAGCTACGCGAGCAAATAGAGGCTGACCTTATGAGCCAGCAGGCCGAAACATTGATGACCAGCCGTGCCGAACAAATGCTCGAAGCGCTGGCCGGTGGAGAGGCCTTTGCAGAGGCTGCGGAAACGGCAGGTCTTAGCGTGGCTGAACCGCAAATGCTGACCCGTACCAACCAGAACGTCGATCAGGCACTGAAGTTCGAAGTGTTTGCGGCTGGCAAGCCGACCCAGGAACAAGCCGTGACCGGCCGTGTGCAGCTCCAAAACGGTGACTATGCCGTGTTCAAGCTGGATGCTGTTCTGCCGGGCCGTCCCGAATCGATTCCGCTGGCCGAACGTGATCAAGGCAAGCTGATGCTGGCTCAGCAATCGGGCATTGGTGACTTTCAGGCGTTTCTCGAATTGCTGCGCGACAATGCCGACATTGTTATCAACGATGACGTACTGGCTGCCGACGATCTCTTCCAGTAAGCTCGACTCACGCTGAAGGCCGCCGGGGGCGGCCAACAACCGGGGGCGCTATGCGCAAAATTGCGCTGCACTGGCAAATTCTGATCGCAATTATTCTGGCCGCGGCAGTCGGCTATACGGTCAACCTCGCCACGACCGATGACGTCACACCAGGCATTCTGGGCGTTGAGTACACGGTGATCTTTACCTTTATCGGGGACCTGTTTCTCAACGCCCTGAAGATGATCATCGTGCCGTTGATTACGTCGTCCATCATTGTCGGCGTAGCCGGTATTGGTTCGGGCGGCCACCTTGGCTCGCTCGGTGGCAAGACCCTGCTTTTCTACGCCGCCACAACCCTGGCGGCAATTCTGATTGGCCTGCTTGTAATGAATGCCGTCAAACCCGGTTTAATTGACGGCGAACCGATCGGGCACATGCTGTCATTTGAAGCGTCGGCGGCGGACGTTGCCGCCAGGGTCGAGGGCAAGGGCGTTGGCGACGTTGCAAAGATCTTCCTGCGCATGGTTCCGGAGAACATCGTGCATGCTGCTGCCGAAGGCCAGATGCTGGGCATGATTTTCTTCGCGATCCTGTTCGGGTTCTTCATGACGCGGCTGGACCACGACTACTCGGAACCCTTGTACAAATTCTGGAACGGCGTTTTTCACGTCATGATGAAGATGACCAACTGGATCATGCTGTTCGCGCCGATTGGCGTTTTTGCCTTGGTAGCGAACGTGATCGCCGAGACTGGGTTCGACGCTGCCCCGAGCCTGTTCCTGTTTGCATTGGCCGTTCTGTTTGCGCTGGCACTGCATGCCTTTGTATTACTGCCCGTGCTGCTGCGCCTGGTTGGGCGTGTGCGGCCGTTTGCCGTCCTCAACAGAGCCAAGCAGGCGATGCTGATGGCATTCTCCACTGCGTCGTCATCGGCGACCTTACCGGTCACCATGGAATGCGCCGAGGAGAAGATCGGTATCTCGAACAAGGTATCGAGTTTTGTCCTGCCGCTGGGTGCTACCGTCAATATGAACGGCACGGCGCTGTATGAATGTGCGGCAGCAATATTCCTGGCGCAGGCTTACGGGCTTGACCTTACATTCGGTGTCCAGTTTGCGATTGTCACCATCGCATTAATGACCTCCATCGGCGTTGCGGGCGTCCCGTCGGCCTCGCTCGTGGCCATTGCAATTATTCTCGCGGCGATCGGCTTGCCCGTTGAAGCCATTGGCGCCTTGATGGTGTTCGACCGAATCCTCGACATGGCCAGAACCAGTGTCAATATCTGGGGCGATACCTGCTGTGCAACGATCATTGCACGCCTGGATGGCGAAGAGACCAAGGTCGCGCTGTAACGGTGCTGGCACACTCTAACCTCGCCAAAGAGTTTCGTGGTGGCGAGCGGCAAACCTGCTTGCTGTTGCAAGCGCTGGCCGAGCGAGGCTGGCAGCAGCGCCTCATCGCCCGGCATGGCAGCGAACTGGTCGAGCACGCAGCCTCTATTCCGGGGCTCGATATTGTCTGCGTCGGGACCAATCCTGTTGCTTATGCGCGCGCGACGCGCGGCTGTGCGCTGACGCAGGCGCACGGCGCCCGGGACGTCTACGTGGCGCTGGCGGGTAAGTGGGCCTGCAACGTGCCGATGGTCGTGACCCGGCGGGTGATGCGGCCGCAGAAAAAATCCTGGATCCGAGACAAGGCTTTCTACGGCGCTGAAGCGGTCGTCGCCGTTTCCAATGCCGTAGCGAAGCATGTTCAGGAAACCTATCCCGAGATTTCCCCGATTGTCATACCGGACGCCCATGCCGATCTGCCGCTCGATGCGGCCGAATCAAGCGCGATACGGGCGCGCTTCAAGGGTAAAACTTTGATAGGTCATGTCGGTACTTACGATCACCGCGCTAAAGGCCAGCTTACGATTATTGAGGCAGCGCGCCGCGCGGCGCAGGAGCATCCGGAGTGGCATTTTTTGTTGATGGGAGCCGGGCGGCAGGAAAGCCTGTTTCGCGAGCGGATCGGCACACTGCAAAACATCGAACTCGCTGGCTTTGTGACCAACGTGGGCGATTACCTGGCCGCCTGCGACGTGTTTGTATTTCCCTCATTGACCGAAGCGCTGGGCTCCAGTTTGCTCGATGCCATGCAATTCGGATTGCCGATCGTCGCAACGCGAGTCGGCGGCATACCTGAGGTGGTGGAAGACGGCGTTAACGGAATTCTCATAGATCCCGAAGCCGCCGACCAGTTGTTCGCGGGCATCGAACGGCTCGCCAAGCGCTCGCCCGAAGTGGATGCCATGCACCTTGCCAACCGGGCACGGGCGGCAAGCTACAGCGCCACCAGGATGGCCGATGCTTACGAGCGATTGTATCGCTCAATATTGCCTTGAGAGTGGCGGCGTGTGTACCCGCTACGACTCGTCGTCTTCGATATGCATACCGATAATATTGAAACCACCGTCGACGTAGGTGATTTCGCCGGTGATGCCTGACGCAAGGTCGGAGCATAGGAACGCAGCCGTATTGCCAACGTCGTCAATCGTGACGCAGCGGCGCAGGGGAGCGACCTTGTCGAAGTGTGTCAACATCTTGCGGAATCCGGCTATACCAGCCGCCGCCAGGGTCTTGATCGCACCCGCTGATATTCCGTTGACCCTGATACCGCGCGGACCGAGATCGGCCGCCAGGAAACGCACGTTGGCTTCAAGGCTGGCTTTGGCAAGACCCATGACATTGTAGTTCGGAACAACTTTGACGGCGCCGTAGTAGGTGAGCGTCAGAATGGACGAGTTACGGCCTTCCATCATCGGCAGTGCGGCCTTGGCGAGAGCCGCCAGGCTGTAGCTCGAAATATCGTGCGCAATCTTGAAGCCTTCACGCGTTACCGCATCGACGTACTCGCCATCGAGCTGATCGCGCGGCGCAAAACCGACTGAATGCACCAGCACATCCAGGCCGTCCCAATGCTTGCCGAGTTCTGTAAACACGGCCGCAATTTCGTCATCGTCACCCACATCGCAGGGGAAGCAGAGCTCTGGATTCTGGCCGAGTCGTTCAGCCAGTTTTACGACGCGGCCCTTGAGCTTGTCGTTCTGATAAGTAAACGCGATTTCAGCGCCTTCACGCGCAAAGGCTTCCGCAATACCTGTTGCGATCGAGCGATCGCTTGCAACGCCGACGATGAGCGCCCGCTTACCGGCCATGAACCCCATGAGTTACTTCCTGTGTGTGCGTGAAAGTGCGTAAGTTTACCGGAAATGCACGGGCGTGCCATGCGGCTAAAGCCCCTGATGTGCCATGCAGCCGCAAGCGGCTGAGCGTTGCTCAGGAGCTTTGGCGCGTCACATCGACATACATAGTGAGTTTTTGCCCGGGACGCAGGATCTTGCCCGTGTCGATATTGTTCCAGCGCGCAATTTGCCCGATCGTGACCCTGAATTTTTGCGCGATGACGTACAGGGAGTCGCCGTTGCGCACCGTGTAGTTGAGCTTGCGCGTTGTGCTGCCATGCGCCGACGTGGGGGCAGTACGTGCGACCGTGGCCCCTGCGACGGTCGCCGCATCGGTCCAGACGACGAGCTTCTTGCCCACAGACAGCGTGTCACCGGGCGCCATTCCGTTCCAGGCAGCCAGTTGCCGGGTGGTGACTTTGTAGCGCCGGCTAATAGTCCAGAAACTTTCACCGCTGGCCACAACGTGGTCGATGCGGTTGCCCGCGCGTGCCCGATTCTGGGTTTTCTCCAACCGGGCATCGGCGCTCTGGCTATAAGCCGTCAGGGGCTTTGACGACACCGGGATCATCAGGTGCTGGCCCGCACGAATTGTATTACCGCGCAGGTTATTCGCTTCCCGCACGGCCGCGATGGTCGTGTGGTAGTGCTCTGCGATCTCGGAAATTGTCTCGCCGTTGCCAATCTTGTGCCGCTTCCAGCGAATACGTTCATTCTCGGGCACAGTCGCGAGAGTGGAGCTAAACAGGTCGGCAACGTCGGCCGGCATGACCAGCGTATGCGGGCCGCTGGGGTCGGTTGCCCAACGGTTATAGCCCGGGTTGTAGGCGTACACAGTGTCGACATCCACACCTGCAATTTCAGCGGCAAGCGCAAGGTCGATCTGGGTCTGGGTGTCGGTCACTACAAACTGTACCGTGTCGGGTACCACGGGCAGTTGCAGTTGGTATTTTTCGGGCTCGCGCACAATATCCACCAGTGCGAGCAACTTCGGTACATAGGAGGCGGTCTCCCGAGGTACTTTGAGATTCCAGAAATCGGTTGGTTTGCCCGCCGCCTTGTTACGCCGGACGGCTTTCCTGACATTGCCTTCACCGGAGTTGTAGGAGGCGACAGCGTGCAGCCAGTCTCCGTCATTCAGTTTGTACAGGTATTCGAGGTAGTCGAGTGCAGCACGGGTCGAGTCGACGATGTCGCGCCGGCCGTCGTACCACCAATTCTGCTTGATACCGAAACGCTTGGCAGTACCGGGGATCATTTGCCACAGTCCCGCTGCACGCCCGTGCGAGTAGGCAAACGGATCGTAAGCACTTTCAACGATGGGCAAAAGCGCCAGCTCCGCCGGCAATTGGCGACGCTCCAGTTCGGCGCGGATGTACGGCATGTAGCGTTGCGCGCGCGTCAGGACTCGAGCCAGGTAATCAGGGTGCCGTACGTACCAGTCGCGTTCGGCCTTGATGCGATTGTTCTCGGTGTAGGGAATCGAGAAGTCCTGGCGCAGGCGTTCGAGCACATCAACGCTCAGGTCGACCGGCGCTAACTGTTCGAGCGGGCCAAGGTCGTCGAGTGCCAGGCCGTCGATGGGCGACACGAGCCGCAGTGTCGGCGCATCATTTGCATCGGTCAAAAAAGACGGCATTTCCGCGTGCGCGGTGGCCGCCAGCGATACAGCGAGTGCAAAAAAGCCGCCCGAAAGCACGCTGCGGCGGTGAAATCTCTGCGATAATCGGTCAAATTTTTCAGGCATCTGCGTATCCTACTGACAGAATGGCGTTGTGCAAGTGGACAGATCACGAAGTGGAGCAGTGGCTGACAACGCCGCTCGGGCAGGCACTTGTCGGCCTCGAAAAACGCCTGGCCGAAGAAATCCTCGACGGCATTTTCGGCGAAGAGACCCTGCAGCTCGGCCACTGGGGTGAGAATCGCAGTTTCCTTGGTGCGGCACGCACCCAGCGCACCGTATTGCTGGCTGAGACCCTTGCCGCGGAGCCGGCCAGTAACCACGCGGTCGGCGAGTTCCATCGCCTGCCCATCGCCAGCGATTCAATCGACTCAATCATCCTGCCGCACACCCTCGACTATACGGCGCGCCCGCACGCGTTGCTGCGCGAAGTGCACCGGGTACTGCGTGCCGATGGACACCTGCTGCTCATGGGATTTCGGCCCGGCGGCCTGTGGGGCTTGCGAAGACTGATCCCGGGCGCGGGCATGCCGCCGGGGATTGACGACCTGCTGTCGGACAGGCGGCTGAAAGACTGGCTTCGGCTGCTGGATATGCGCATTCTCAGCAACAAGGGATACTTTTTTCGCTGGCCCGTTTCGGGCACACGCAAGGCATCTGTCTCGCGCTGGGAACGGCGTGGCCAGCGCTGGTGGTCCGAATTGTCGGCATGCTATATGCTCTCGGCGCAGAAACGCATCAGCACCCTGACGCCGGTACGCCCGGTTTGGAGCAAGAAGCCCAAAGTCGTCGCGGGACTGGCCGAACCATCAACTCGAATTTCACGAATCCACTTTGAGCAAAAACATTGAGATCTATACCGATGGCGCCTGTCGCGGCAACCCGGGTCCGGGAGGCTGGGGGGTATTGATCGTGGCCGGTGAACGGCAGAAGACGCTGCATGGCGGGGAACCCGAGACCACGAACAACCGCATGGAGCTGACGGCCGCAATCGAAGGGCTGAATGCTCTCAAATCTCAGCAGAACGTTGTGCTGCACACCGACTCGAAATACGTGATGGACGGTGTCAATCAGTGGATGCCTAACTGGAAGCGCCGCGGCTGGCGTACGGCAGCGAAAAAACCGGTTAAAAATCAGGATCTTTGGATGGCGCTCGACGAAGCTGTCCAGCGCCATGCGATCCATTGGGTCTGGGTCAAAGGGCATTCGGGTAACCCGGGCAATGAAATGGCCGATGCCCTGGCAAATCGAGGCATAGACGAGCTATGAGGCAGGTTGTCCTTGATACGGAGACCACGGGCCTGTCAACCGCGCAGGCGCACCGGATCATCGAGATCGGCGGTGTTGAACTCGTCAATCGACGGCTGACGGGGCGCGAGTACCACCGTTTTCTGAACCCCGACCGGGATATTGACGAAGGCGCCGAGCGGGTGCATGGCATTAGCCGCGCATCGCTCGAGAATCAGCCGCGATTTCACGAGATCGTCGATGAGTTTCTCGAATTCATTGCCGGCGCCCAGCTGATTATTCATAACGCTGCCTTTGACGTCGGCTTCCTGGAATACGAACTGGGCCTGATTCAGCACCCGCAGCCGAAGATAGAAGCCCATGCCTCGGTGCTGGATACGCTGGAGCTGGCGCGCGAACTGCATCCTGGGCAGCGCAATAGCCTGGATGCCCTGTGCAAACGCTATGAAATAGATGCCACCAAACGCGACGTGCATGGCGCGCTGATTGACTCGGAATTGCTGGCGAATGTTTACCTGGCAATGACCGGGGGGCAGGGCGCCCTGTTACTGGACGATGAGTCGTCGCGCGATGAGAGCGATGCGGCGGAGCCAGGTCACGGGTTCGCCGCGGACGGATTGCGGCCAAAGGCCGGGGAGCGCTATCCCGATCTCGTGCTTGTCCAGGCGTCGGCGGAGGAGCTGGCGGCTCACGAGCAAATGCTTGGCAAGTTGCGCGAGGCGGGTGCCTGCGTCTGGGACGAGATGCGAAAAGAGGCCTGAGTTCCCCGTCTGGCTGGCGTGTGGCGGCCAAATCAGGCGCCGGGAGCATCGACTCACTGCAAAAAATCACCGGAACAGTCTAGAATCGACGGTCCGGCCACAAAGAGCCGGCCAGACACAAACAATTTCCTTAACGAAAACACTCACAGGAGCCCCGATGGCCCAAACGATGGCAGACGCCTTTCGCGCCAATTTCCTTGGCAATTCGCCAACTTGGTACAAGCTGACAATCATTGCATTCTTGCTCGTGAATCCGATCCTCGTGTGGGTCAATCCGTTCCTGGCGGGCTGGGTACTGGTGATCGAGTTCATTTTCACGCTCGCAATGGCGCTGAAATGCTACCCGCTGCAACCAGGAGGATTGCTGGCGATTGAGGCTATCCTGCTCGGCCTCGCCTCGCCGGAAATGGTGCTGCACGAAGCTGAGCATAATTTTGAAGTCATCTTGCTGCTCATGTTTATGGTCGCTGGCATCTACTTCCTGCGTGACATGTTGCTCTACACGTTCACCAAGATTTTGCTGGGCGTGAAGTCCAAAATGCTGTTGTCGTTCATGTTCTCCCTGACGGCAGCATTCTTGTCGGCCTTTCTCGATGCGCTGACTGTGACAGCCGTCATCATCACCGTCGCTGTCGGATTCTATGGCGTGTATCACAAGGTCGCTTCGGGTAAGGACTTCGGACAGAGTCATGACCATGGCTCGGATGATGAAGTGCAGTCATTGCACCGCGAAGACCTCGATCGCTTCCGTGCGTTCTTGCGCAGTCTCATGATGCATGGAGCTGTAGGCACGGCATTGGGTGGCGTCACAACCCTGGTCGGTGAGCCTCAGAACCTGCTGATTGCCGAGATTATGGGCTGGAGTTTCGTCGAGTTCTTCATGCAGATGGCGCACATTACTATGCCTGTTCTGGCCGTGGGCCTGACAACCTGCCTCGCGCTCGAGTACTTCAAAGTGTTCGGCTATGGCGCGAAGCTGGGACCTAATGTTCGGGAAATTCTGGAGGCTTATGACAACGACCAGTCTGAAAAGCGCACCCGCCAGCAAAAGTTGGCCATCGCTATGCAGGCATTCGTGGCTTTATTGTTAATTCTCGCATTGGGTTTTCATCTCGCCGCCCCGGGCATCGTAGGCCTGATGGTTATTGTTCTGGCGACCGCTCTTAACGGCATCACCGACGAGCACCAGATTGGACCAGCGTTCGAAGAGGCACTGCCCTTCACGGCGCTGTTGGTCGTGTTTTTTGCCATTGTTGCTGTGATTGCCGAGCAAGGGCTGTTCCTGCCGATTATCGACTGGGTAATGATGCACGACGGAAAAACCCAGATGGCACTCTTCTATATAGCTAACGGCTTGCTGTCGATGATCTCTGATAATGTTTTCGTCGCGACCGTCTATATCACTGAAGTAGCAGAGATCTTTGAGGCAGGCCAACTAACCCGCACCCAGTTCGATGCCCTTGCAGTCGCGATCAATACGGGTACCAATATCCCGTCGGTTGCCACTCCTAATGGTCAGGCGGCATTCCTGTTCCTGCTTACGTCCGCGCTGGCACCGCTGATCCGGCTGTCGTACGGCCGGATGGTGATTATGGCCTTGCCTTACACGATCACGATGAGCATTACAGGCCTGGCGGCACTCTGGTTCCTCGGCTGATTGCCATTGCGGAGTCGGGTCAGGGCCCGTTTGTGCCCGACTCCGCAGTTCCACATGCGACCCAGGTCCGCGCTTCTGTCATGTTCCTGTGATATTAAAGCGCCAGTTCCAAACAACACTCAGGAGCGGCCGCAGGCCCGCGAACACTATGTCTTTTGAAATGAATAATCTGAAAATCGGGATCGTTGGGCTGGGGTATGTCGGCCTGCCGCTGGCCGTGGAATTTGGCAGGAAGTACCCGACCGTCGGTTTCGACGTGAATGAAAAACGCGTCGCCGAACTGAGTCAGGGTCGTGATTCCACACTGGAGTGCTCAAGCGAAGAGCTTGCGTCCGCCAGTCAGCTGAAATTCAGTGTCGATAAGGCCGATCTTGCCGCTTGCAATTTCTATATCGTGACGGTGCCCACGCCAATAGGCGATGGCAACCGGCCGTTGCTAACGCCTTTGCGCCGTGCGAGCGAAACACTCGGTGAGGTTTTGCAGAAAGGCGATATCGTCGTTTACGAGTCGACGGTGTACCCGGGTGCGACTGAGGAATTCTGCGTGCCCATTCTTGAGGAGCTCTCGGGTCTCAAGATGGATGACGATTTCTTTGTTGGTTATAGCCCGGAGCGCATAAACCCCGGTGACAAAGAACATCGCTTGCCATCTATTCTCAAAGTGACCTCGGGCTCTACACCGGAAGCGGCTGATTTTATCGATGCCGTATACGGCTCGATTATTACTGCCGGAACACACAAGGCGTCCAGCATCAAGGTCGCCGAAGCAGCCAAGGTTATCGAGAATACGCAGCGCGATGTCAATATCGCGCTCGTCAACGAGCTGGCAATGATCTTTGAGCGTGTCGGTATCGATACCGAAGAGGTGCTAAAAGCGGCAGGGACGAAATGGAATTTTCTGCCGTTCCGCCCGGGCCTCGTGGGCGGGCATTGTATTGGCGTCGATCCATACTACCTGACCTATAAGGCACAGCAGCTGGGTTATCACCCCCAGATGATTCTTGCCGGGCGCCGCATCAACGACAACATGGCGAATTATGTTTCTTCGCAAGTCGTTAAGAAGATGCTGAGTAAGGGAATACACCCGCTTGATTCTCGCGTTCTGATCCTGGGGCTCGCGTTCAAGGAGAACTGCCCGGATGTACGTAACACCAAGGTTGTCGATATAGTTGCTGAACTGGAAACCTACGGCGCCAATGTTGATATCTGCGATCCCTGGATTAATGCCGAAGAAGCGCAGCACGAGTATGGCGTCAACCTAGTCGATGATCCACAAGCCGGGTCGTACGATGCGGTGATTATCGCCGTTGCCCATAACCAGTTCAGAGAGCTTGGTGAACAACGCATCCGCGCCTACGGCAAGGAAGCGTGCGTGCTGTACGATATCAAGTACCTGTTGCCGGCAAGCGCCAGCGACGACCGACTCTGAGTTGAAATGAAAGAAGGCAAGAGCATGAAGATACTGGTAACCGGTGCGGCTGGATTTATCGGCTATCACACGTCAATACTATTGCTTGAACGTGGCGACACGGTTATCGGGCTCGACAACTTTAATGACTACTATGATGTGTCATTAAAAGAAGCACGCGCGGCAAGGCTGGATAAGTATGACAACTTCAGCATGGTGCGAATCGATCTCGCGGATCGCGGCGCCATTGAGGCTTTATTTGCGCGGGAAAAATTTGACAAAGTAGTCAATCTTGCAGCGCAAGCGGGCGTTCGCTACTCAATCGAGAATCCGCACTCCTATATCGACAGTAACATTGTTGGCTTCTTGCACATTCTCGAGGGCTGCCGTCACAATAACGTCAAGCACCTGGTTTATGCATCATCGAGTTCGGTATATGGCGCTAACTCTGCCATGCCATTTTCGATCCACCAGAACGTCGATCATCCGCTGGCCTTGTATGGCGCTACCAAGAAAGCGAACGAACTGATGGCGCACACCTACTCAAACCTGTACGGGCTGCCAACCACCGGATTGCGGTTTTTTACGGTGTACGGGCCATTCGGACGGCCGGATATGGCGCTGTTTATGTTTACCAAGAATATCATCGAAGGTAAGCCGATCGACGTCTTCAACTATGGCAAGCATCGTCGCGATTTCACCTACGTCGATGACATCGTGCAGGGTGTTGTGCGGACGATGGATCATACCGCCGAGCCGAATGCTGACTGGGATGCTGCGCATCCGGACCCTGGCACCAGTAAAGTGCCTTACCGTATCTACAATATAGGCAACCAGCAGCCCGTGGAGCTCATGGATTACATCGGGGCCATCGAGTCTGTGCTGGGCAAGACGGCTGAGAAGAACCTGCTGCCGTTGCAGGCAGGCGATGTGCCCGACACCTGGGCGGATACCTCCGATCTCGCGAATGATGTCGGTTACCAGCCGAGCACGCCGGTCGAAACCGGGGTGCGCAACTTCGTCGAATGGTATCTCGAATACTACAAGCACGAGGTACAAGCCGGTGCCTGACGCTTACACCAACAGAAAACTGACAGCGCGCTACCCGACCGATCTCGGAGCCTGGGTCGCGCTTAAACAGCATCATAAAGAGGACATGCGCAAGAAAGCGCTTGGCGAACTTTTTGCACGTGATGCCGGGCGGGCGCAGCGCTTCACAGTCACAGCGGGTGATCTGACGCTCGATTACTCCAAGAATCACCTGAACACTACGACTCGCAAGCTTCTTGCAAGGCTGGCGAGAGAGGCAAACGTACCGGCTGCTATCAAAGCGATGTTTACCGGCGAGCGCATTAATAAAACCGAGGATCGTGCGGTCTTGCACGTTGCCTTGCGCTCCAAGATTTCTGACACCGTGGCGCTTGAAACGGCCGGAGTGCGAGACCTTTGGGAAGTGCTGGTGCGCATGGAGGAGTTCGTCGACGGGGTACAGGCTGGCAGAATTCGAGGCCATACCGGAAAAAACCTCACTGATATTGTGAATATCGGTATTGGTGGCTCCGATCTCGGACCGGTGATGGCGAGCCGCGCACTCAAGCCCTGCTGGCGCGATGGCATGCGCTTCCACAGCGTGTCCAATGTTGACGGCACGCAACTGAGCGACCTTGCGCAGGAACTGGACCCCGAGCGTACGTTGTTCGTTGTTTGTTCCAAGACCTTCACAACGCTGGAGACGATGACCAATGCCAGGGCTGCCCGCGAATGGCTTGCAGGGCACCTGGGCGAACAGGCTGTTGCGCAGCATTTTGTTGCTGCGTCTACTAATCACGAAGCCATGGACAGTTTTGGCATTAACCCAGAGTACCGTTTCGGATTCTGGGACTGGGTTGGCGGGCGATTTTCGATCTGGTCCGCGGTTGGCTTGTCGCTTGCGCTGGTGACGGGTATGGATGCCTTCCGCAGGATGCTCGCCGGTGCGCGGGTCATGGACCAGCACTTTCAGCAGGCGCCACTTGGCGACAACATGCCGGTGCTGCTCGCGCTCATTGGCATCTGGTATAACAATTTCTTCGGTGCTGAGTCGCAGGCAATCCTGCCTTACGACAACCGGCTTGATCGCTTTCCCGCGTATCTGCAGCAAATGCAGATGGAGTCGAGCGGCAAATCGGTGCGTATGGATGGCAAGCCCGTGAAGTGTGCCACCGGGATGGTGATCTGGGGTGAGGCTGGCAACAACGCCCAGCACTCTTTTTACCAGTTGCTACATCAGGGTACCCGCCTGGTGCCTGTGGATTTTCTGTTGCCGGTGCGTTCGTCAGGGGGCGCGCAGGAACAGCAGGATCTGGCTATTGCGAACTGCCTGGCCCAGGCTGAGGCGTTGATGGATGGTTTTAACGAGCCGGGGCTTGCACCTTACCGGGTGCACACCGGCAATAACCCCTCCAATACAATTCTATTCGAGTCACTCAAACCCGAAACCCTTGGTCAGCTCATTGCGCTGTACGAGCACAAGGTCTTTGTGGAGGGTGTGATCTGGGGAATTGACTCGTTTGATCAGTGGGGTGTCGAGCTTGGCAAGAAGCTGGCAGTCTCGATGACAGATGCAGTCAAAGGCAGTGCGCCCTATCGCGGCGATAACCCTTCGACCAAGAATCTGCTCGACAAGGTTCACAAGCTCCTGCCCTGACTCAGCAACCTCCCGACCAGACCGGTTCGGCAAAAGTTGCTAGTATCCGCGTTCGCAAATCCACCGGCGATCAATGCATGCGTGCTCGATCCATAGTCACGGCTATTCGCTCAGCCCTTCTGTTTATTTCCTTGCTGGGAATGTCGGCAACAGTTTCGGCGAGGCCGCTGATTGAAGCCGGTGATATGGCTCTGCGGCACGATATTCAGCGATTGGCGGATGCAGGGCTGATTAAGGGCACAACCTCCACCTGGCCACTGGCCTGGGGGCCGATCCTTGCGGATATTGAACGGGTCGATGTCACTCGCTTGTCTCCCGATCTCGCTGATTCGCTACTGCGCCTCCAGTCACGCGGACGGGCCGAAACGGTAACTGGCCGTATCCTCTTTAGCGCGCAAGCGGGTATCGCTGACGAGGCTATGCGTATTCGCTCCTATCAGGACACACCTCGCGGCAAAGCAGAGGTGTCGGCTGGCCTGCACTGGCTGGGCGAACGCCTGAACATCGACCTGAACGTGCAAGGCGTGGATTCTGCACAAGATGACGATGTGCTGCGATTTGATCACAGCATGCTTGGTCTGATTGTGGGCAATTGGTCGGTCGCAGCCAGTACCCAGGCGCGATGGTGGGGGCCGGCGTGGGACGGTAGCCTGATTTTGTCGAATAATGCGCGACCCATTCCTGCACTAACGTTCGATCGGCTCTCATCCCGGCCGTTCGAGTCACGCTGGCTTGGCTGGATTGGGCCCTGGGACCTGAGCGTCATGTTCGGACAACTCGAAAAAGAACGCGCCATCCCGAATGCGCAATTTTTTGGATTGCGTTTCAATTTCCGACCTGCGCCATCGCTCGAAATCGGCTTCAGCCGTTCGGCGCAATGGTGCGGAGATGGCAGACCTTGTGATCTCGGTACGTTCGGGGACTTGCTGTTGGGTAAAGACAATCGAGGCGACGAGGGCGTGGACTTCGAAAACGAACCCGGAAATCAGCTTGCCGGCTTCGATCTTCGTTGGAGCCCTGCGTTTCTTGGCCACTCCGTCGCCGTGTACGGGCAATTCATTGGCGAAGATGAGGCTGGCGGTTTTCCGAGTAAGTGGCTAGGTCAGGTGGGAGCTGAATGGACCAGCTACTGGTTTGATAGGTGGTCAGCACGGATTTATGCAGAGTTTGCTGACACAACCTGCCAGTTCTATGATTCGCCCGCTAATTTCAACTGCGCCTATAACCATGGCAACTATCGAACCGGTTACCGCTTCCGCAGCCGCTCGATCGGCTATGCGGCTGACAACGATGCGCGACTCGCATCGCTCGGTTTTATAATCGTGGACGCTGACAATGTACAATGGCGTGCAAGCTTACGCCTTGGCGAACTTAACCGGGGCGGAGCAGTGGACTCAGCGAATACGCTAACCGCTACGTCGAAGGATCTGCTTAGCCTAGATTTGGCACACAGTCGAACATTCTATTTTGGTGTCATTGATGTCGGCGCGGGCTACGAGATGCTCGACGATATCGCAATCGGCGAATCTGATAATGAAGCGCACTTTTACGTGCAATGGCGGAGCTCATTTTGAGAATTCGATATCGCTTGTCAGGCTTGGTCTCACTTCGGTCAGGCCCCTCAGCAAGACTCTGCCGCTTACCGCCGAGCAGCATTTGCGGTATTTTGCTCACCGTTTTACTGACGACAGGTCCCCGGCTGGCTGGCGCTGAACCGGTTGCTGCACCAGGCGACCTGCAGCTACGGCATGACCTGCAGTTATTGAATGATGCGGGCGTCGTCAATATTCCATTGACTGCGTGGCCGGTTGCGCTTGCGGATGTCAGTGGCGCGCTGCCAACCGTTGCTGCCAGGCGTTTACGGCCGTCAGTACGAGAGGCGCTCGCGCGCGTTCGCTTTCGATTGAGCTGGGAGCTCGATATTGGCGCTGTGGATTATCTCGTTGGTGTGAGTGCATCGAGCGAACCGAGAATTCTGCGTACGTTCGAGAATACGCCACGTGGCGAAGGAGAGGTCTCTGCGAAGCTCGCGTGGGTTGGTGAACGTTTCGCTATTAATCTGCAGGGCACCTACGTTAATGACCCATTCGACGGCGATGAGGTTCGACCCGATGGAACCTATGCCGGTGTGGCACTGGGCAACTGGATGCTTACGGCAGGGTGGCAGGATCGCTGGTTTGGTCCGGGGCGCGATGCAAGTCTTGTTCTGTCGCACAATGCGAGGCCGAGGCCGGGTATCACAATCCAACGCAACCTGAGCACTCCGTTCGAAACAAGGTGGCTGAAATGGGTTGGTCCATGGACGCTGACCAGCTTTATGGATTTACTTGATGATGACCGCGTTATTGATGATGCCTGGTTGTTCGGGATCCGGGGTAGCTTTCGCCCGTTGCGTGGGCTGGAGATCGGTGTCACGCGGACCGCGCAATGGTGTGGCGATGGCAGACCCTGCAGGTTATCCACGTTCAAGGACCTGTTGATAGGTAACGACAACCGCGGGGTCAATATCGACCCGGAAGATGAGCCAGGTAACCAGCTCGGCGGATTTGATGTTCGCTGGGCATTGCCTGCAGATATCCCGGTTGCTTTGTATGGCCAGTTCATCGGCGAGGATGGTCGTGGTGGCGGCGGTGGTATCGGTTCATGGTTGCGTTTAGCGGGTGTGGAATATTGGGGCCAGGTTGGTGATTTCGGTCACCGGACTCATATCGAAGTCTCAGATTCGATGTGCCGTGAGGGAGGATTCGGATTTAGCGGGCAAAAACCAAACTGTGCCTACAACCACGGTGTTTATCGTAGCGGTTACCGTTACAAGAACAGATCGCTCGGGCATTTTGGTGACGGTGACACCCTGAGCTACTCGATTGGCTCAACGCTGGTACAATCCGCCGGTCACACGTGGAATGCGACTTTACGCTACATGGAAATTAACCGAGTGGGATTACCCGATACCAATCACACGCTCTCGCCAACACCGCAGGAGTTGCTGGACATTCAATTGTCTTATGACCGCGATAGTCAATACGGACGATTTTACGCCGGATTTGGATTCAGCAAACTCGACGATTTGGCGGCGGGTAGCAGTGAATCGGAAATTTCAGGTTTTATACAATGGAGCTCTCGATGAAGGCGCCTGCCAGAATTGTTATTTGGTCTTGTTTTCTATTGGTTCTCGCTGTGGCCCAAGCTGCTGCGCAGACGGTAAATCTAACACCGGCTCAGGAGCAGATGCTCAATGCGTTGCCCGCCGCGCAGCGACAGCAGGCGATGAACGCAATTCGTCAAATTAACAGCCAAGCCCAGGGTACGACCAGTACTCTTCGTGAAGATACTGCCACAAGTAGTGATGTCTCTGTCCCGAATCCCGCTGCGGCGGACCTCGGTGCAATTGATGAGCCGCTCAAGGCAGCTGCCCATACAAGCCTGGTTCTAAATTTCTCGCCGAAGAAGAATTTGTTACCAGCAGATCAGGAATTGCTTTCTGGAGACCCTCTACTGGCAAAGTTGGCTGGTAGCCATGTATTTGAACTCAATGACGCAGGCATTCTGTCTTTGCTCGGCCTGCAATCAATCCCATTGCTTGGATTGAATGAAGAAGATATTGCGCGACGCCTGGAGGCGGAGCCGAATTTGAGCTATTTCGATATTGAAGCAAGAATTCTGACGAGCCCACCGGTTGGCAAAGCGGCGCTCAAGCCTTTCGGGTATGACCTGTTCGAGTCGAGGGAAGCGACGTTCGATTCGCCGTCGACTGGTCCCGTCCCACCCGATTATGTGCTCGGTCCTGGCGACAGTGTTCGTATTCAGTTATTCGGTAAAGAAAATGGTACCTACGAACAAGAAGTCTCTCGGGACGGCATTCTTGAGCTACCTGAATTGGGGCCCATTACGGTAGCTGGGTTGACATTTTCAGAATTTCGCGCGGATGTGAACCACCGTGTTTCGGAAATGCTTATTGGCACACAAGTTAGTGTGACTATGGGGGCTTTGCGAACACTGCGTGTATTTGTGCTGGGCGATGCGAAGCGGCCTGGTTCATATGTGGTTGATGGATTGGCAACTATCAGTAGTGCCCTGTATAGCAGCGGCGGTATTAGCCAAGTCGGCTCATTGCGGCATGTCCAGCTTAAGCGCGGTGGCCGTGTCATTGAGGAATTTGACCTCTACGATCTGCTACTTGAGGGCAATACTTCAGCAGATCATCGTTTGCAGCCGGGCGATGTGGTTTTTATTCCTCCGGTTGGGAAGATGGTTGGAGTTGGTGGGTCGGTGCAACGTCCGGCAATCTATGAAGTTAGGAGCGATGAAAGAGTAGCTGATGTGATTCGCTACGCGGGAGGCTTGGCACCTGAAGCATTTGCAGCCGGCGCTAGACTTGAGCGAATTGATGCTGCTGGTGAACGTCGAATCCTGTCAATCGATCTTTCTCACAAAGATGGGCAAGCCACTAAACTGAAGGCTGGCGATACGTTGCTGGTACCGGAGGTCCTGCCAGACCTTAAAAACACGGTAGTTCTTTCCGGGCATGTGCAGCGACCAGGTCCTCATCAGTGGTTTGGTGGCATGCGGCTGACCGACGTGATCAAGTCGCCAAGTGAATTGAAGCCGGGGGTTGATGATAACTATGTGCTGATTCGCCGTGAAGAAACACGCGGGCGCCCGATCGAGGTACTGTCGGCTGATCTGGCAGC
>TARA_R110002049_G_scaffold239433_2_pt1 | contig 19574 bp, 16 predicted proteins | sample TARA_R110002049 | Tara Oceans TARA_R110002049 (sample SAMEA4396941) | marine metagenome | biome: Polar Biome; feature: [SRF] surface water layer (ENVO:00010504); material: water (ENVO:00002006), including particulate matter (ENVO:01000060) such as... | depth 5 m | reverse complement strand
GGAAATACCAGTTATTCAGTCGGTACCTTTTGGGAAAAAGAACGCCTTGTATCGCAAGACATTAATGATAAATCAAAAGGTATCAGTATAAATATTGACCATAGTTTATCTCAACGATTAGTGTCGCAATATCGTTATCGCTTTCAAGAGAACGATTTTGAAGAACGTGGTGGGGTAGGTAAGGATAAAGAAAGTAGTTACAGCATCGGTGCAAGTTATACCGTGTTTGCCGACTTTACCGTTAATAGTTATATCCGCTTCTCATCTCGCTATAACAAACAAAATATGGCGAGAGAATATGAAGAATTCTCGACAGGGTTTGGCTTGAGTTGGGCATTTTTATAATTTTTTTCATATCGTATCAAAATACATAAAAAAGTAAGAGATAGTATGGACGCAATGCCAAACCTTAAGGTCATTCATGTCGCCTCTGGCGATTTATGGGGTGGGGCCGAAGCGCAGCTTTTAACCTTAGCAAAACAATTGCAAGCTCGTGACAATGTTGAAGTCACGGTCGTATTGCTAAATTATGGGCAATTAGAAACAAGACTCGCAGAACACAAGATACCGACTATCGTGTTTGATGAACAGAAAATGGGCTTTCTAAGTATCTTAGTTGGTCTAGCTAAATTGTTTAATGTAAAACGCCCTCAGGTTATTCATAGTCATCGACAAAAAGAAAATATCCTATCCTCTCTCGCGAACGTTTTATCTGTTCGCGCCAAATGTGTACGCACTCAACATGGTGCGCCAGAATTTCAATATTCTTGGCGGCAACTACACAAAAAAATTCAACAACGCTTAGATAATTTTTGTGGCCGCTTTTTACAGAGCAAAGTCATCGCCGTTTCTGACGAGCTTGCCGAGAAACTGAAAACTAGCTTTCCAAGTACGCATATTGAAGTGGTCGAAAATGGCGTCGACCAAGAGCTACTCAAAAGCAGCTGTGTTATTGCGCCCTTTAAACGTGAGCAGCCAACTGCAAAGCATGTGGGGATTGTAGGGCGCCTAGTGCCAGTGAAACGTATAGATCTGTTTTTAGCAATGGTACAAGCGTTTGTTGCGGATGAAGCTCAGGATAGTAATGTTCAGTTTCATATTATTGGTGATGGCCCGCTTAGGGTCGAACTAGAACAACAAGCGAAATCGCTTTCGATAAGCAATCGTGTGACTTTTCATGGGCATATAAATAACATAGCAGATTATATTTTCTCTTTAGATATATTAGTGATGTGTTCAGACCATGAAGGTTTACCAATGACGCTGCTAGAGGCAATGACATTAGGCACTGCTATCATTAGTTATAATGCCGGGGCGCTCACGCCCTATTTTGCGAGAGAATGTGGTGGTGTGCTATCAAGCGCTCATAGTAGTGAAGCCTATTCTGAGAGCTTAAAAAAACTATTGTCAAATGATGAAGGGCGTAATGCGATCATTCTTGCTGGCCAGAAGGCTGTTAGTGAAACCTTTTCTGCTAATACCAATGCCGAAAAAATACTCAAAGTGTATCAGTCATAATATATGAAAAATCAAGCAATCACTCTCGAAAACCTATACACCCTAGAACTTAAAGTGTGGTGGCAGTATTTTAAAAGCGAGAGTTTTGCTTTCAAAATGATATGTTTTTATTTGTTTGTTGAGTATGTTCGCCCACAATCAATTTTTAGATGGCTTGATTTTCTCCCTTGGGCTCAGTTGTTTGTATTAGGGGCATTGGTTGGTATCTTTATGGAGAAAGACCGGAAGTGGGTGGCGTCCCCGATAAATAAATGGATGGTACTCTTCTTTTTGTCGATTTTGTGGTCAACGCTGAATGCCCACTATCCTCAAGTCTCCTACACTCAATTGGCCGATTTTTATACTTGGTTCATTATCTATTTCTTAATCATAAATATTGTTACCACGCCGCAGAGACTTCTTTTTTTCTTGGCAATATTCTGTATTGCAAGCTACAAACTATCGTTTTCATTGGCTCTTATCTGGGCGAAAAGAGGGTTTAGTTTTGCATCGTGGGGTTTGTCTGGGCCGCCAGGTTTTTTTCAGAATTCTGGTGAGTTAGCCATTCAAATGGCGGTATTTTGGCCGATCGGCTTAGCGGTCGCATTGTCATTAAAACCTTATTTACCTAAATGGAAGTATCGAGTTTTGATATTAATGCCAATTACGGCCTGCATGGTAATTCTCGGGGCGAGTTCAAGAGGAGGGCAGTTAGCCATGGCAGTACAATTCTTTTTTCGTTTTTTTAAACAAATATTTAAATTTAAAGTATTGCTTGGGATTATTGTTGTAGTGACTGCTGGCTGGCATTTTTTACCAGAAGAGCAAAAGCAACGCTTTGCAGATGCAGGAAGCGACACGACTTCTCAGCAGCGGCTTCTTTATTGGGAAAACGGCTATCAAATGATGAATGACTACCCTTTAACGGGGGTCGGTTATTATAATTTCAGCGCCTATTTTGAAAATTACTATCCTCAAGATATGCTCTACCCAAGAGCCGAATTACCACATAATATTTTTATCCAAGTTGGGGCTGACCTAGGCTATGTCGGCTTGTTTTTTTATTTAATGCTGATTTTAAGTGCGTATGCAGTGATGTCTAAAGTTGGTAAAGAGGGTTTGCCAGGTCTGTTTGGCGAGCTTCCGACAGCATTTAAAATATCGATGGTAGGTTTTATAGTAGCGGGACAATTTGTGTCGGTTGTGTATTATCCTTTTATGTGGATTCAATTAGCATTAATTAGTGCGCTATACACATATAAAAACAATTTTATTGCCAATAGGGCCTCAATAGGCGTAGTAAATAATCAATAACAACTTTGAATAGAAAACATATTATATGAACCAATCTTTATCAAAATACTTATTTTATTACCCAGTTACTTTTTTAAAAGGTGAGTTTGTTGGGCCATTACTCAAAAAATATCGACAAAGCCAATACTATACAAGAGAACGGCTGCTAACCGATCAGAAGCACAACGCAATGCGACTGATCGAATATGCAAGGGAAAATACGGAGTTTTATTCAGAGCGTCTGCAAGGCCTTGTGTTTGATGAAGATAACTTTTGGGAGGTTTTTGCAAAGATTCCATACACGGAGAAAAAAGACCTTATCGCATCAGGCGATAAAATGAGTGCAAAAGTCGGGCTGTTTACAAGCTCTAAAACAACCGGAGGGTCCACTGGTGAACCAGTCAAGCTTTTAAAAAACCCAAGCGCACTAGCTAGAGAGCGTGCTGCAACATGGCGAAGTTACGAGTGGGCTGGTGTCGGTATTGGCGACCCGCAAGGGCGTTTTTGGGGGGTTCCGCATTCAGAAATAGATAGTAATAAAGCCAAGATTATTGATTTAGTAGCAAATAGGAAAAGGGTATCGGCTTTTAATTTGACCGAGCAGTCAATGGCTGAATACTACAATACACTAAAAAAATTCAAACCATCCTATCTTTACGGCTACGTAAGCGTACTTGAAGTGTTTGCTAATTATATAGTGAATAATGGCTTACCTAGTTTTGATTTTTTGAAGTCGATTATTACAACCTCTGAAGTTCTGAGCGAGGCTTCTAGGGAACGTATTCAAACTGCATTTAAAGTTAAAGTCTATAATGAGTATGGTTGCGGTGAAGTAGGCTCTATTGCACATGAGTGCCAAAAAGGTTCCATGCATTTGATGTCTGATAATTTAATTGTTGAAACATTAAACGGTGAGGATACTGGTGAACTAGTAGTTACAGACTTGTTTAATTATGCTCAACCCTTGATAAAGTATAGGGTTGGTGATTATGCAACATTAAGTAATGGGGTTTGTGAGTGTGGGGTGTGTTTACCTTTGATAAGCGAAGTCCACGGACGTGCATATGACCTTATATCTACCTCATCTGAAAGGAAAATTCATCCAGAAGCAATCATGTACTTGTTTGAAGGTTTACAAGCGGAGAGTAAAGTATTTGAGCAGTTTCAGGTAGTTCAAAAAAGTATGTTAAGTTTTGAGGTAAGAGTTGTGCCAGCAGAGAAGTGGGAAGATTCTTATAAGCAAAAATTAAGTCAACTTTTTAAAGAGCATATTGATCCGCAAGCAACGGTCAGTTTTAAAATAGTGCATGAAATTGAACGAGAAGCTTCAGGCAAGTTGAGAGTAGTTAAAAGTGAGGTTAAGGGGTGATTAAGTCTGTCTCGATTATAATTCCAGCGTTTAATGAGGAAGAAAATATTGTTAGAACAATTTCGTCTTTACTTGAAGTGCCTCACGAAGGGTTTAAATTTAATATCTTAGTTGTTGATAACGGGTCAACGGATAAGACAGCAGAGTTGGCTGAGCTATCGGGTGCAGTGGTACAGGTTAGTGATGATAAGTCTGTAGCAGCTGTTAGAAATAAAGGTGTTTCAGTTTTATGTGGTGAATTATTAATTTTCCTTGATGCAGATGTGTCTGTAACAAAAGAGTGGCACGATAATATCGAGGCAACTTTATTAGATGTATATGAGGATAAGTTATTAATTACTGGCTCTCACTGTTCTTCACCAGTTTATATGAAATCTAGCTTAGAAAAATACTGGTTCGATTCATTTGAAAGCTCAAAGAGTTCACATTTAGGGACTGGTCATATGATAATGAGTCGAGAACTATTCGAGCGGTTAAATGGGTTTGATGCATCTCTTGAAACTGGAGAAGATTACGATTTTTGTCATAGAGCTAAGGCTATTGGTGCTCAGATTAAAGAAAATTGCTCTTTAATCGTTGTGCATCATGACTACCCTAAAAACTTAGTTCAATTTGTAAAGCGAGAGGCTTGGCATGGTGTTGGTGATATAGGGTCTTTGAAGCTTGCGATAAGTTCTAAAGTTTTTGTGGCATCATTAATTAGTTTGGCTATTCAGCTAGTAATACTCGTTTCGTTGTTATTAACGTGGTATGGCTCAGCCGTCATATTTTTGTGTGTTTTGGTCGTTTTTTTGTTAGCTCTCAGTGTATATAAATTTAAGAAAAAGCCAGCTCTTACTATTTTAATTAATGCTGGCTATTTCTATTTCTATTTAATTGGCAGGTTTTTATCACTATTTCGTATGCAGTGAGAGTTGGAGATTTATAAAGCTTAGTTTTCTTTTGCATCAAACGCCGGTGGGGGATTTGCTGGCGCTTTTGATGTGACAGTTAATAAAGAAGTGTTAGCTATAGTTACGTCATCGATAAGCCATTCAGTGATTTCATCATATGTTCCATTAGCCCAGCCCATTAAATAACCAGCTGAGAAGCCTGCAGGACCGTTTGACGGTATCCTTAGTTGTCTGTTGTTTGCGTCATGGAGTTGAGTGAAATTGCTTTCATTTTCCCATCGACGCCAAGTCTGTACAATACCATCAGATGCGCCATCTGAAGTTTCAGCAACTAAATGAACCACCATTTGCATCCACTTACCTTTATCTGTTGCTGCATTTATAAATGCAATATGTTGTTGCATCCCTTGTGAGGCATTCCCATAACCAAGTGTATTTGTAAACGCTAGGTAGCTATTGCCACCACCTGCATTTTCTAGACTTAGCCAGAAAGTTGAACCTTGACCTGATTGTGAATATCCATCGGTCCAGAGTGCTAAAAACTTATTATTAGTGGCGCTACCTCCGCCAGACCCGTGTTGATAGTTGATAGGCACTCTAATCCAATAGCTAAGCCAAATATCACGTTGAGGAGAAAAGTTAAAACGTTGCTCGGCCATGGGCTCTCCAACAGTGTAGCGAAACCTGAGAGAGTATTGTCCATCTATCGCATTCCAGTCGTTCCCCGGTTGAACATTATAAATAGTTTTGTTGTTATAAACTGCCACGGACTCAGGATCCATGCCTACAATCGAAGTGCGGTTATTTCTTTCCCAATTAAAGTTTATTAGATTTGTTGAATCGGGTTGGTTATTGGGTGCTGACATATCTTTGGATTCAAATGAGTCTGAAAGTAATATTTCAGCATTTGATGTAATCGAAAATAAAATCAATAAAAAAGTGATTGGTAGTTTGTATTTCATGATGCTGCTCTCCGCGTTTGAAGCCTATTGCGATAAGATATTAATATAGTCTAATCTGGAGGGAGGGTGTATGAAATTTGTGTAAACATTTGCAGCTATTTATTCTTATGTGATCGAGTTTTATTTTACTAGCTAGCTGGTAGCTTAGTTGCCCAGTAGTTTTATGCCTATAATGCTTAATTGGAGTTGTTATAGCCAAAGTGAGACATATTTTCGGCGCATATTTCCTCTATTAATTCTAGGTTTTCTTGAGAGTAAAAATCTTCCCACTGTATATTACTATTTCCTGCTTTTTGAAATTGCTTTGATAAATCCTTACTTATGTCATTTTTTATAGGAAGCGCCAGCTTCTCTGCAAGGTTATGTATTACCTCGCCTTTATTGGCTTTAAAGTCTTCGTATTTTACAATTAACATTTTATCTTCATTTTTTGCGCAAATAGTTGCTGCATGATTCCAGCGCTTAGCTAAGTTGATTATATAGTTATTGCTGAGTGATGAAGATAGAGGGGGAAGCTGACCGGATATGATTTGGTGCCAGTGGTTATTACCCCTATCCAGCTGCTTTATTGAAGGTATTGGTGTTGAGTTTTTACCTTTTAGGGCAAGGCGGTCACAAATGCTACGAATATTGTCTCGTGGATCTCTCAAAACAAAGACATAGTTAGCGCGCTCAAAAACCTTGTTGATTTGTGGCCAAGTAAATATTAGGTCAGGATCTTTGATGATGTCGCAACCAAATAGTATGGGGTGTCTGTGGGTGTAGTAGTTCAGCTTTTGAGGGGTTGATAATAATTTATTCGCAGCTAGACCGAGCCCGCGGTCGATTTGATAGAGTGGGTCATTGCTATAGCTTGCACCTGTGCTCTTCGCTAAAAGGGCCGCAATTGCGGTTGTTCCACTTTTCTGGTGCCCTAGTACGATTGTTTTAACATGCTTGCTAGGCTGTAGTGTTCGTTTTAGTGTATTGAAATTCATTACTTTTTGCCTATGTTGAAGTCTAGGTGAAGCACTTCAAGAATGTCTTTGAATCCAGGTGGTCTAAATATAATGAGTAGTAAAGCGTAAGTAAACATTCCGGCAAGTGTTTGCATTAGCAAATAACCTATTGGGTGTATTTTAGCTTCAATTGATGGAAAAGTAAGTTCTAAAAAGTGTAATGCCAGCGCCATTAGTGTGGCTAGTAAAATATTTGGTAGGAGTGTCTTTAGTATAGTCAATAATCTCAATTGAATGATGTTACCAGCCACTATCCATGAGACTAATACACTAATGATAGTCCCTGCTGTAAAGCCGATGGTTACACCTATTACCCCCCAAGGGACGCCGCAGGCGATTGCCGTGACTCTGACGGCTTGTGTTACAAGGTTTACTTTTAGTTGTAGATCGGTCCGGCCTTGAGACAGGTAAATGCTGCCCGACATGGTGCCGACCGAGATCGCTAGGCCACAGAAGCATAGGATTTTCAATATTGGAATAACCTCTAGCCATTGCTGGCCTAAGATTACGCTGACTAAATTATCGGAAATTACTAATAGGCCCAACATCATCGGGAAGGTAATTAAAGAAACCACAGAAATGGCTCTAGTAAATATTGAAGCAATCTTTACTGTATCGTCTTGGATTTGACTAAACGAGGGGAATAATACAGGACTAACAGCATGTGAAATAGCTGTCGTTGGCATCATCATCAGGGATATAGCTTTATCATATAGACCTGTTGACTCTGCGCCTAAATACTTCCCTACAATTACTTTGTCGGCCTGTGAACCTATATATTGAACTAACGACACTAAAAAAACATTAAAGCTGAAGCTGAATAGCTCTTTAGTGGCTTTTGTGCTGAACTCTAGGCTGGGTAGCCATTTTGCCTGCAAGGTAGCGAATATGAGGTCTATAGTAGCTCTTACAATTTGTTGTATGACTAAACTCCAGTAGCCGAAGTCATGCATTGCGCAAAAAATTGCTACGATTGCAGAAATAGTCATTGCGGAAAAGTCAGTTATTGCTAACGCTTTAAAGTTTAGGTTTTTTACTAGTCTCTTTCTTGAGACAAGATTCATAGCATTAATTAGGAAGCATATGGATAGAACTTGAGTTATTTTTTCTAACTCTGGGCGATCATAAAAGTTAGCGACACCTTCTGATAAGAAAAAACACGCAACAGTGAGCGTAAATCCAATCCCCGTATTCAGCCAGAAAACAGAGTTGTAATGGCTGGAATTAGCATCTTTTAAGTGTACTAGCGCTGAGCCCAGGCCGAAGTTCGAGAGTAGGCCGGCTATTCCAATTATTGCTAAGGTCATCGCTATCAGGCCAAAGGCCTCTGGGGTTAGTAATCTGGCAAGAACTATGCCGAATATAAATGATATGATTTGAGATATAGAGCTAGAACCCAAGACCCAGCCCATTGCTCTAGTTGTTTTTTGACGATGATTGTTCACGAAGTGATGTTAGCTCTTTTGAGTAGAGGGTAGTTGGGGGTCAGTTAAAATTAATTCTTTCTTAATTGAGGTTTCATGTATGATTGCACATTTGCTTTGGGTGGGCAATGTACGTTTTTTAATTGATAGGTGTATGTTCTGTGTGAGAAGATTCAATCAATATAAAGTTTCAGTACAAACTATCTTCTTCAAGATGTCTAATCGCACAAACGACACTGTTCTCCCTCAAGCTTTGGCCCATTCTGTAAAGGTTGCTATTTTTTATGTATAGGGAATGTCTGTGAAAATTGCTTATTTATACGACTTAAAGATTTTTCCTCCTAAAGGGGGAAATCATGTTCATGCCTTAGAGCTAGTAAAGGGCTTTGTTGCAGCTGGGCATGAGGTTGCTGTGGTCGAAGATGAGACAGCTCCTGGTGTTACTAATTTTCTAGACACTAGGGAAACCTTAAAGGACCTAATGGCTTGGTGTGACGTGCTGTATGTCAGGGTCGATGCGCGTTCATTACGAGAGTGGGGTGCCTTGAATACCTGTTACAAGTATAAAGGGTCGGTTGCTATTGTTTGGGAAGTGAATTCACCCGCTAGCGAGACTTTAGCCTATTCATATTACGGCGGTATGGAGCACTGGGATCGCCAACAAGAGACAATGGTTAGAAAACTCAAGCGTTTACTTCATGTTGCTAAGAAAATACCTTCCATCTGGCGAGAAGAGCGTTACCGAAAAAGTATAGCGAAAGAGGTTTCGGCGGCAGTATGTGTATCTTCAAGCATGCGAAATTACGCTCGTGATTATCTAAATATAGAAAATAGTCTTGTTGTACCCAATGGTGCCGTTCCTTTTAGTCGAGATGAAATTGATGCAAGAATGGTGGTGAAAACAGCTCGACCCTTTACTGTTTTGTATAGCGGAAGCGCTATTTACCCTTGGCAGGGCTTGAATTACTTGTCTGAAGTTGCGGCAATAGCGCGTAAGAAAACGCCAGATATAAGATTTCTGATCGTAGTAAACCAACTTACCGAAGCTGTACCACAAGGTGAAAATATTGAGGTAAGGGTCGGCATGGCGCGCGATGAATTAATGTCGGAGATATGTCGGGCAGATATCTGTTTATCGATTCAGCCAGAGTTTTTTTGGTCTAGATGGAAGTTTCACGGCTCACCCATGAAGTTATTTGAGTATATGGCGTGTGGCACGTTAGTGCTTGCTTCGAATATTGGCCAGATGAGTGAGTTAATTCAGGATGGTGTAAATGGCTTGTTGTGTGAAAGCGAGCCTGAAAGTATTTTTAATAAAATAATGCTTGCTCATAACCATCCTAGGGAAAAAGAAGAAATGGCTTTTGAAGGCTGGAAATTGGTAAATGAAGAGCTAAATTGGGTTAGGAATGTCGAGCATACGATTGAGTTGTTTAACTCTGTGACAAGTCAAAAAACTGAAAGCAAGGTAACGAATTCTTTATGAAAATAAATGGTAATCTATTGTTGGTTTCAAATTACCCTTCTGATACTGCTTATGCTTGGTGGTTGATGGAGCACTTTTGGTGCTTACTTGCCGACGAATACAAAGATAGTGGGCATCGTGTTTACTTAGCTTATCCAAAATTAGTGGGTGAAATTAGCAGTGTGTTAACGACTCGCATGGAGGTTGTCGAATTAGACATATTTGGCTCTGATGCTACAAAATCTAGGGACTTCATTCGAGAACATTCTATTAAAACGGTTTACCTGACAGATCGACCTTTCTTTAGCCTTACTTATTTTTTGTGGCGACTGTTAGGTGTGAAAAAAATCCTGGTACATGACCATACGCCGGGTGATCGCCCAGCAGTTGGGGGAGTGAAGGGCCAAATCAAGACGCTTAGAAATAGTTTGTCCCTGTTTACGGCAGATGCGCAGTTTTCAGTATCACCTTTGATGAAAACTCGAAGTATAGAAAATGGAAGAGTGTCTCCTTCTAAAATATTTTCCGTGCAGAATGGTATTCCTTCGGAAGTTGTTGAGGAAGAGCAGGTGTTGGCTAGAGAGGAGATAAGACGGAGTTTAAATATTCCTTCTGATGCCGTAGTCGTGATCACCACGGGGCGTGCGCATCCTTATAAACGGCCTGATTTTGTTATGAAAGCGGCTGCACAGCTTATAAAAAATTCTAATAGCCCTGTTATTTTTCTTTTGGTAGGTGATGGTCCGCAGTTTACTGAACTTGAGAGCTTACATGAGCAGCTTGGTTTGTCGGATAACTTTCGCTTACTAGGTTACCGAAATGATGTACCTAAATTACTGGCCGCTTCTGATATTGCTGTGCATGCGGCACTTGGGGAGGGGTTTTCGTTGTCTGTTCTGGAATATATGAGAGCAGGGTTGGTGGTTCTGGTTCCGGATATACCTTCAGTGAAACAGGCTGTAGAGCATGGTGTTAATGGCTTAGTTTATGATTGGGATGATATTGGGAGCTTAAGTTCCTGTATTTCGGACTTGGTTGAAGATTTAGCGCTTAGAAAAGAATTTGGAGAGCAAGGAAAGAGTGCAGTTGCTACTCGTTTTAGTTTGGAAAATTGTACCAAGGAGTTTCTTTCTGCCCTGAATAGTATTTAATCTGCTTGATACAAGCTTAGGGTTGTATCGAAAGAGTTATCTTCGTTTTAGCTTCCAGCATCACTTGTGGCCATTCACCTTTAAACGTATCAAAACAGACTAACTTGGATAGTCCAATATTCAGGCTAGGAAAATAGGACTTTATGAGCGGCATAGATAAAAGTTGTACTATGGAAAAGTATGTATTTTATATTTTTTTAGCCGTAATTCTTGCAAGAAATCTAATCTTTATGGTTGATGGTTTTGGTGAGCAGGACGCTGCAAGGTTAGTAAATGATGCAATAATATGGAGCAGTACAGGGCAAATACCTTTTTTAGAGTATAGAGGAAAAACCAGCCCTTTGTTTCTTAGTTATCTAAAGCTGTTGATTGATTCTGGGTTAACGGTTGATACTGTTGCGATAGTAACTAATGTCGCTAGCGCTATTTCTGGCGCGCTTGTCATCGCATTTTCATTCCTGATATTTAGATTTTTTCTAAGTTTATACAGTTCAATCGCGACTACGGTGCTTCTGTCCTTTGTTCCTTCATTATTCTTTGGTTCAATATATGGTTTCCCTGCCATTATTGCATTTTCATTTTATATTGTGTCAACTTGGCTCTTTATAATATCTAGTAAGCAAACAACTAAAAGCGTCTATTTGTATGCAGCATCTTTTGTTTTTGCAATTATTGCAGCCTTATGTAAAGCAGATATATTAATCATATATTTCTCTTATATAGCATTCTTTATTTTTTATAATGGATTTCAAATCCGTGCACTGATAAGTATTTGTGTGGCGGTTATGTTAACTGCATTAGTCACTATATTTTATTCGAAGCTGTTTTTACCGCTTAATATCAATCACACAGGTTATGCTGGAGTCTGGATAGATCAATTTCCTTTTTCATTACAGAATCTTTTTTCAAAAGAAAATATTGATATTACAACACTATCATTTGGTCCCATTTTTCTTCTATTGTCATGTGTCGGTATTCTTTTTGGCATAAGTGACAAGAAATACCGTTATTTTATTCTCTTATTAGCTCTATCTTTATTGCCGTCGATCATATTCTGGGGGGGGAGGCCTGGGAATAGCGCGAGGCATATGTCATTTATGTCGATATATATAATGCTATTTTGTGGTTTTGCAATTGATTTCTTTTCCCAAAAAGGCCATAGGAAACTTGTATGCTCTGTATTAATATCAGCAATTCTAATTTCAAACTACTTTTCAAGGGAACCCTGGCCATCAACTGTAATAACCAGTACTAGAATATTTGAGTCGGCACTACTTTTTAATCAATCAAACGATGTGCTTAACAACACTGCACTCAATTTAATAAATACGACATATGGTGATATAGCAATCATAGACTCATGGACTTTGCCCTATTCAATAAACAACCTTTTGAGAAAGACACTAAAAATTATTAGTGCGGAGCGGCTATTGGAATACGACCGAATAGCAATAGTCGATATATATGGAAAACACCGAGAGATAAAAATCGTAAGGGCAAAAAGTCTCCAGGAAGCAAAAGAGCTTGTTGCAAAGATAGATGAAAGATTTTTTGTATTTTCCAGTCAGTATCCTGAGATTACTGTCCTATAGCAGCCCATAGGCCGTAACATGTACAGAGATTTCTCGCTTTTCAGCGTATTTAGAACTATATTTTTTGGCTTTCTTGTCATTAAATATTTATTGCAATAGGAATAGATGTGAAGAGTAATAAATGAAATATCAAATACCAAATTGTCCATATTTATCCATTGTTATCCCTTTATTAAATGAAGATGAAAGTATAGATATGCTGCTGACGACTTTGGTAGATAATATTCAGCACTTAGATATAAGTTATGAAATAATTTTGGTTGATGATGGCAGTACTGATAAAACATGGGCAAAGATAAAGCGATCAACTACTGTTAACGCTAATGTTAAAGGTATCAAATTAGCGAGAAACTTTGGACATCAACATGCATTACTTGCTGGCCTAACTAGTGCAAAGGGGCAGGTAATTATTTCAATGGATGGTGATTTGCAGCACCCTCCATCATTAATACAGGCAATGCTAGAGAAACATAAAGAGGGAAACCTAGTAGTCAATACCTATAGAAATGATGACGAAGTTACATCATTCTTTAAAAGAAAAAGTTCTTCATTATTTTACAAGCTATTCTCTTTCTTGACTGATGTCTCCATGAGTTCTGGTTTATCAGATTATCGGCTATTAGATAGGGTTGTTCTGGACCAACTACTTCAGCTAAAAGATGTGGATATATTTTTACGTGGCGCTGTAGAGTGGCTTGGGTTTTCGTCGGTTACAATTCCATATACGGCTGGCAAAAGGTTTGCCGGTGTTTCCAAGTATCCTTTATCAAAAATGATTAGTTTCGCAAAAGGCTCAATAATTTCATTTTCTACAAAACCTTTAGAACTAGGGATAGTGCTTGGAGTTGTTACTAGTGTGTTAGCCTTCTTGGAAATTATATACGTACTATATCAAGTCTCGAATGGTAAAACAGTTGAAGGCTGGGCATCTACTATTGGGATTATCTCATTTTTATTTGGTGTGTTATTTATTATGCTAGGCATAATAGGTACTTATTTGGCTAGAATTCACGTGTCCCTTCAAAATCGACCAAGTTTCATTATAGAAGAATTAAGTACTAAGCGAGATGATCAATAAAATTTCTTTAATGCAACTAATCAAGTTTGTGATGATTGGTGCATCTAATACAGCTATTAGCTATGTTGTTTTTTTTACCTTATATAGCAATCTATTAGCTGGGGATGCCTTTTATTCTCAATGCTTAAGTTATGCGGCTGGTATTATTTGGAGTTTTTTTTGGAATAAACGATGGACATTTTCAGATAAAAAGCAAAGCTGGGTAGCTTTTTATCCATTTCTAATTCTGCAACTCATTTTACTCTTTATAAGCGCATTTTTTTTAGATATTGCAAAAGATAATCTTGATTGGGATATCAACTTGCTTTGGGTAAGCGTGATGGCTGTTATTACAATCATCAACTTTGTCCTTACAAAATTTCTGGTATTTAAGATTTGAATACAAACTATATGAAAAATATAGTGTTCTTTTTTATAGTCGCTACCTCGATAGTTTTTAGCCTTATCCCAACCGAAGATCAGTTAATTGATGACATGTCAGTCATTTTGTTTTCTTTTAGTTAAAAAGGTATTCAAGTTTAAAGGTACGTATTTCAGCGCATTACTGACTCCAAAACTTGCCATAGGCGATCGATACTGTGTTGGTTGGTCCATCTTTCACCAATACGTTTTTGCGCAGCTATACCAATCTTTTTTACGCGTTCATCGTTGTTTGCTAACTCTATTAGTGCAGATGCCATTTGTTCATAGTCGTGCTCATCTACAAGAATTCCAATATCTTCTGAGTCTATTACATCCATAATGCCGCCATGTTTTGTAGATATAACGGCTAAGCCCATAGCCATTGCCTCTAATACGCCTACTGGCGTACCTTCCATGTCACCATTTGGTGCGCGGACAGAGTGCTGTAGAAAAACGCGAGACTCTGTTAATAATTTCACAACTTGAGTGTGGGGTTGGGCGCCATGAAAAATGATATTATCTTGTAGGTTTAATGCTCTTGAGAGTTGAACGCAGCCATCCATTAGAGGGCCATCTCCGATAATTTCTAGTTGTGCTTCTGGGTGGCTTACCGTTAGTTTCTTAAATGCTATTATTGAAAGCATGGGGGCTTTTTTTTCAGTTAAACGGCCAACCATTGCATATTTTTGGTTTAGTTTTGTCCGTTCACTGATTTGTGTTGAAGGGGTGTCGGCACCACAGGCACTATAATTAAGCTTGTTGGCCGGTGCACCTAATTTAATTAGTTGTTCTTTCATATGCGTAGAAACCGCGATTATTGATGCAGCAGTCTCGAAAAGTTGTTTGTAGCCTTGTTGGTATTTATCTAGGTAGTATTGCACGTATGCATCGTAGCCATGAAAATGGACGACAAGAGGGATGTCTGCATTTTTACAGGCATCCATAATTGATACGGCGGTTGGTCCGTACTGCGCTAGAACTGCATCATACGTATTTTGTTTTAGGTAGTTTTCAACCGCTTTGTTGTCTTGTGCATGCAGAGTCGTCAATTTTAATACGCGTGCGAGCCATCTTAGGCCTTTAGCGAAAAGATTATTACTGAGCAAAAAATTATTGCTGCCATTACCGATACGACGTTCGTTAGGGTTGCCTATTAATAATTCGACATTACAAGGTAATCCATCGATTTGCGATTGGAGAAAGGTTTCAGATGGACCTAAGTAGCCTTGGCCCTTATTGACTACCATTAATATATTACGTTTCACAAATTAACCTCTGATGTAGATTTTAAGCACACTGATATGATATTCAGCAATAGCCTAGTTCTTTTAGTTCCTTTCCAGCAACGCGCTGAACCGTTTCGATATCTCTGTCTGTATAGTCGTTAAGTACAATGTTGTTCATGTTTTTGAGGTTTAGGTGCTTCAGACATTTTTGGCTTGGTGCTTTGTTTTCGATAAATTGAACTAACTCTGAATATACTTCTTCTGGGTTTTCACACCAGTTCTCGTAACGTATTTCAAATACATTACTTGCATCTTGTTTGGCTACTGACTGCACTCTTTTTACAGTCCACGCCCAGTAGTGGATCATTCTTCCTAGTACGTCTTGGAAGTCTAGGGAGCAGCCTTTTGCCTCATAAACTGAAGGAGATCGCATCATGTTGCACCATTCTTTTCTGGCACTTAGATAGCTTCCAACTCGGCCATCACGAATAACATGTACAAATTTAGCACCTGGAAAAGCGCTGTACATGTCTGGCACAAGAGCACCCAGCATCCCGCTGTCATTAATTATACTCGGGGTATTCATTAAATATTGATAGGCACCTAGATATGCTCTGGATAATTGAAAATTATCTTCCCTATGTGCAAGCACTTTTGAAACAAATGCTTCTGGGTTATACCAGATCGGTGTAATATCTGGCTGTGCTTGTGCCCAAGGGAAGAAGTCTTTAAACCAGAACTCACCGTTACCTTCGTCAGGATAAAAACTCGCGCTCAAATCGTTACGAAGTAAATTTACTAATCTAGACTTTCCGCCATTGTTAAAGCCGACAAAGAAAATTGGGGATTTTAATTTTTCAGAAAAGTAGCCAGGAAAATGACAAGCTAAGCGCCTACATAAGCCTCTTGATATTCTGTCGCCTTCTGGAAAAGCCTTCCAAAAACCCTGCAAATTTCTCACTATGCTAATTCCTTGCTTTTGCCAAAATATTCTTAGTTTTTGTGAAGTTGAGTTGCTTAAAAGTTAGCTTTAATTGCATCTACTATTCTGCCTGATGCAGCCCCATCACCGTAAGGGTTATGTGTTTCAGACATCTGTTTATAAAGCGCTTCATTGGTTAAGATTTGGGTGGTTTGTTCAATAATACTTTCTTTTGAAGTGCCCACTAGTTTTACTGTGCCAGCTTCGACGGCTTCTGGCCGCTCTGTTACATTACGTGTAACTAAAACCGGCTTACCGAGAGAGGGCGCTTCTTCTTGGATTCCACCTGAGTCGGTGATTACTAAGTCACATTGATCTAATAACCAAGCGAATGGTAAATAATCCTGCGGCGGTACGAGAAAAATATTATTTATGTTTCCAAGAAGTTCATTGACAGGTTTTTGAACGTTTGGGTTTAAGTGTACCGGATAAACAAGAAGCCAATCAGGATGATCTTTAGCTATTGTTGCTAAGGCCTCACATAATGAGATGAAGCCTTGGCCAAAATTTTCTCTTCGATGGCCTGTAATGAGAATTAATTTCGATGGCTTGTTGATAATTTTATCTATTACATTACTTGGTAACTGTGGAGCAAAGTTCTTTGCATCATAGTTTGAAAGTTTTTCTCTGACTGTCAATAGTGCATCAATGACGGTATTGCCAGTAACGTAAATTTTCTCTGGAGCAATACCTTCAGCGAGAAGGGAGTTTTTTGAAGTGTTTGTAGGGGCAAAGTGTAATGTGGCTATTTGGCCGACTAAGCTTCTGTTAGCTTCTTCCGGAAAGGGTGCATAGAGATCACCGGTTCTCAAACCTGCTTCTACATGGCCAATTTTTATTTGTTGATAAAATGCAGCAAGCGCTGCTGCAAAGCAAGTTGTGGTATCGCCATGAACTAAGATGATGTCTGGCTTGCAGCTTTTTATTACATCACGTAAGCCTAATAATACTTTCGTTGTGACGTCATATAAGTCCTGGTTCGGCTTCATAATGTCGAGGTCAAAGTTAGGCGTAATATCGAACAAGTTTAAAACTTGGTCTAACATTTCTCTGTGTTGAGCTGTGACGGCAACAATGCTTTCAATGCTCGTATCTTCTTCCAGCTTTTTTACAAGGGGTGCCATTTTAATGGCTTCAGGACGTGTACCAAAAACACTTAATACTTTGATCACTTAACTATACCACGCGTATCGATGACTATTTTTTCGCTGAGTTTTGACGCAGAGAGTACTTTGAAAGGAGTATGGTCTACTAATACGACTATAATGTCAGCCTTTTCAACAGCCGTTTCAAGGTCAAGCAATTTAAATGTTGGATGTGATTTGATATTTGGTTCACAAACAACAATGTCGGCTATGTTTAAGGCACTTAGCTTTTTGACTATTTCAACGGATGGTGATTCTCGCAGGTCATCAATATCTGCTTTAAAGGCTAAGCCTAAGCAGGCTATTACTGGTTTTTTAAACCGTTCTGCTTTTTCTTTTATCTTTGAGATTACCCAGTCTGGCTTGCTGTCGTTTACTTCTCTAGCGGTACGAATTAATCGGGCTTGCTCAGGATTTCTATCAATAATAAACCAAGGATCAACAGCGATACAGTGGCCGCCCACTCCAGGCCCGGGCTGAAGGATATTTACCCGTGGATGGTGGTTTGCTAACTTAATTAACTCCCAAACGTCTATGTTTTCTTTGTCGCAGATTAATGATAATTCATTAGCAAACGCAATGTTGACATCTCGAAATGAGTTTTCCGTTAGTTTTGAAAGTTCGGCAGTTTTAGCGGTAGTTTCCAAAACTTTCCCGCTTACGAAGCTTCGATAAAATTCAGCTGCTTTTGCTGTTGATGCTTCATTGATTCCGCCTACAATTCGGTCGTTCTGTACTAGTTCAATAAGTATACGGCCTGGGAGCACTCGTTCAGGGCAGTGTGCTATAAAAATATCTTTATTTATATCGTGGCCAGCTTGCTCTAGTATTTTTGCAACATACTCTTCTGTTGTTCCCACTGGGCTAGTGGATTCAAGAATGACAAGGTTGCCTGGTTCAACATATGGAGCTATTGCTTTTGCTGCTTGCTCTACATAGCTTAAATTGGGTACTTTATTCTCTTTGAAGGGGGTAGGTACTGCGATGATAAAAATATCTGCATTTACTGGCGTTAAGCTTGCTTTTAAATTACCGCTATTTACCGCAGACTTAACCAATATGTCGAGGTCAGGTTCTACAATATGAATATTCCCTTGATTGATTGTATTCACAATGTCTTCAGATACATCTACGCCAGTGACTTTGAACCCCTTAGTTCCTAGAAGAGATGCCGTGGGAAGACCTATGTAACCTAATCCTATTACACATATTGATTTGAAGTTGTTGCTCATGATAGTCCATTGGGTAGTAGTTAAATGTGGAAGGCTAACTGATTATAAACAATGTGGTTCTGTATAGGTAGTCAGTCATATTAAATGGTTTGAATTGTTGTAAAGTTGAATGTAGTTATCTACAACACATTTCAGTGTGAAGTTACTGTGCTGAGCTTGAACAAGCTTACTTGGTTCAAGATTAAGCGCTATAGCTATTGCGGCCGCATTGCCTATTGCAACAAGGCTATTACTGGTTTTGTCGGTAATTATTTCTTCTGGTCCCCCGCACTTTGTCACAATAATGGGTAATCCTGTAGCAATCGCTTCGATGGTGGCAATAGAGAAACCCTCGCTGGACGATGTGAGTAAAAATACATCCATCTGCCCAAGAAAATCAGCGCTGTTATCTTGAAAACCGATGAAGTGTACTTTGTCGGCAATATTTTCTTTGGTTATGAGTTTGTTGAGTTCACTCATGAGTGGTTCTTTTTTGGTATCGCCTGCAATAATAAAGTGAAGTTCAGGCTTTTCCTTAATGGCGATTGCGGCAGCCTTAATCAATACATCATAAGATTTCGCTGGACGAACATTTCCTAAGCTACCCACGAGTACGTCACTTTTTTCTAATCCTAAGGCTTGTCTGATTGATGAGCTATCTCGTTTATAGTAAAGCGCTGTATCAATTCCATTGTATATGACGGTTGTTTTTGCTTCGTTTAAAAGGCCAGATGCTTTAATTTCGTTTTTAAGGCCTTTGCTAACAGCAATAAACTTAGTTACACCTAAATTAAGGATCAGGCATTTAAGTTTGATAAAACGCTCTTTTTTAGCAACATCTACGGCGCCATGAAAAGTTGCAAAAACAGGTTTTCGGGAGAGCATT